>Ga0247609_10000239_pt1 | contig 81008 bp, 69 predicted proteins | sample 172DNAGHGlowgp2_FD_193487 | JGI IMG/M metagenome (GOLD analysis project Ga0247609, IMG submission 193487) | Sheep rumen microbial communities from Palmerston North, Manawatu-Wanganui, New Zealand - 1728 DNA GHGlow gp2 | ecosystem: Host-associated > Mammals > Digestive system > Stomach > Rumen ...
ATAGAAATAGGTGATGACCGGAAGCAATACCATCCCTCCTCCGAATCCGACCGCTCCAGAAAGCAGGCCTGCTAACAAGCCGACCAATATGAGAATCAAGTATGTCACTTGAAAATCAAATTTAACGTTACCGTCATGGCCGACCTGATCGGCCATCTTGCTGATTATCAGATGCCCGGTCGGGGCCGGGCATGACGGATAAATTCCGATTTATCTCACTGCCTTTCTCTTCCGTCAGGGTCGTAATAGACATTTCGGCCTGCCCGGTAGCAGCGGAAAACGCCGTTGGACATAAGGTCTATCCGGTCTCCCCAAATACTACTGATGCGCTCGCCATTAGGGGCATGCACGTGCCAGAAGGCACCATTGTACACCTTGTAGTAGCCATTGCGGAGCAGGGTAACATTCTCTCCGGAAAGCACCTTTGTATCGTAGCGGTCGTAGATGTAGATATTATCCATCTTTATCCGCACGTGGCATCCGTTCCATAGCTCCTGCCAATCTCGGTTGCAGCGAATGTCGGCGCGGCGGACAGGTTTTTTCTGCATCGGCCTAGCATGGCGTCCGGACTTTCGGTTGTGCCGATTGTCACTGCGTCCTTGACGTTGTTCGTAACGGTACCCTGAATGATGCGTGTGATGCTGTGCCGAAGCCGTAAAAGCCATCAGCAAAACAAGAAATATAGTAAGAACTTTTTTCATAACGACCTCCGTTTATTCGATATGCTCAAAAAGCGTACCGTTTATTGAACGGTAGAGTTTTCGCAAATATAAATATTTCAAGCGAATTTGTCATCCGGGAAGAACGGCTGTTTTCGTTTTTTTTGCAAAAAAATATATATTTACAGATGACAAAAACCTTGGACCAAATGACTCCATTTCATCGGAAAACAGCCTTTGGGCCGAATATCATTTTTGCGGCCGTAATTGCCATCGGCTTCGGCCCTTATTGTATCTCGGTTGACTTCTTTCGCTCGTATGCCAGTATCCTGGTATCTTCGGCCTTGGCCTTGTTCTCGTCGTATTGCCTGTCCCATTCCCGGTAATACTCCATCTTTGGGTCTTCAAACAGGGACATCTGGATGGCCGATTCATGAGTGAGTTTGCTCACTCCCAGCCCTACCTGCCGGATGGGCGTCACTCCGTCCCAGACCTCGGGAAGCATCCGCCGGGCTTCGTTCAGGATGACGGCCGTTACGTCTGTGGGCTGGGAAAGGGAGCACTGTTTCTGGGCAACTGAGAAATCCTTGTACTTGACGAACATGGAAACCGTAGATGCCCGGAAATTGTGCCTCCGAATGCGGTGGGCAACGATGCAGGCCACTTTGAAAAGGGCTTTGTCGATGTCCTTGGGGTCTACCAGGTCTTTGGAAAACGTGCGTTCGGCACTTACACTCTTGGCCTCCCCTATTTCTGTTTCTACCGGGGAATCGTCCCGGCCGTTTGCATTCTCGTGGAGCTGCTGGGCGAACTTCCGGCCTACCAGCCGGGTAAGGGACCCCATGCCCAGCTGCGCCAGCTGGCCGATGGTATGGATGCCGTATGCCGTCAGGCGTTCTTCGGTCTTCTTCCCTACCCAGAGAAGATCCCGCACTCCAAGCGGCCACATCTTTTCCTGGACTTCGCTTTCCCAGAGGGTATGCACCTTGTCCGGTTTCTCGAAGTCCGACGCCATCTTTGCTAGGAGCTTGTTTGAGCCGATTCCGACGTTCACTGTAAATCCCATCCGGGACTTTACTTCGTCCTTGAGCCGGGTGGCTACTTCCACCGCATTTTCCGGGGTGCAGCGGAAGCTCATGTCTATGAAGCACTCATCGATGGAGAATTGCTGAAGCACCGGAGAGTAGCTTCGGCATATGGAGATAAAGCCCTCCGAGCAGGCTTTGTACCATGCCCAGTCCCCTCCTACGATGACAAGGGACGGACAGGTACGAAGCGCCATTGAGACCGGCTGGGCGGTCTTGATGCCCAGTTTTTTTGCAGGGATGGACGCGGCCGTGATGATGCTCCGGCGGTCGGATGGGTCTCCGGATACCACAGATGGTACAAGCCGAATGTCAGGCTTCCCTTCACGCAGCATCTTCACCGCAGTCCAGCTGAGGAATGCGGAGTTTACGTCTATATGGAAGATGATGCGGTGCATGGGCGAAGGATTGTGGTTGGAATTATATGATTAAACGGATCCGTCCTTCAGACTTGCAGAATGTTTCCGGGTGTGACATCACTACAGCGTACACCATCTTGCCATCCACAGGGGCCTTGTCCCGGCGAGTGAAAAGGCCGCGCTCGTTAATCTCGCGGGCAATCTGGTCGATTTTCATTCCGTGACCGGAGCTTGCGAGGAGGTATACTATGGCTTCTTCGATTTTCATTGAAAGGAGTATTTAATTTCTGCCAGAGAACTCAAGGACGAATTTATGGAAAATCGTGAACATCCGTTCTGCCGATGATCTCATGAATTCAAAGACTTCGGTCTTATCCGCAAGCTCAAATGAATGGCAGCTGATTTCATCTCTGACGCGGCTCGCGCGTTTGTCGGGCAGTCTGTCCCAAACCAGACTCTTGCCATATTCTTTTTCGATAATGTCTTTTCTTTCAAACAAGTAGTCAAATATCGTTTTATTAAGCTCTTTGTCTTTAGTATCAATTGACACGTTTACCTGAGCATATTCAAACCCAACCACAGCACATATACCAATGCCATAGGGTGTCTTCAGGCTTTTGCTAATCCAATTTGAGGTTACCGGAGAAATGTTCACAAATACTCCGTTGTTGTCTTCGCAGTATTTAATGAACTCTGCCCAAAACCGCTTGCGCATAGTATATCGTGCCGGAGTTTCTCCATTTTCAATAGCCTTAGGCTCCCCGTTTTCATCTTTCTTTGGTAACAGGCCGAAAGATAAGTCGTCTTCATCAATTCCGTATAATCTGAATAGGTTCTTGAGGATGGTCATCTTATTCCATGTGCTGCTGGCCGTAGGCAAGAAATATAAGCCTTCGGCAAGCTTGCGATAACTGTTGGAATGTGCTGTGGTAGCAAACCAGACGTTCTTCTCCCCTACTGCCTCCTGATATAGAATAGCGGGGTTTATTGCAAGTAATTTATTGGCCATCTTCCAGAGCATATCTGCCCACGTGGATGCCTCCTGGCGCTCTTCCCTAAAGACAAAATATTGAATGTCGCGGTTTGTGGTAATCCCATTATCTTCTGAAAGGAAGACAATATCATCTTCTTTCTGTTCAGGAACAAACGTTGTCTCTGGATACTCCCAGATATCAAGCGCCATCTCGGATAGTTTTGCCTTGCGAAGCCCAAGTTCCTCTTCATCCCATTTGTCAAACTGAGCCACAAAGTGATTCAAACGGATTCCACTGTCCAGGAAGCCGTTTTTCATAGTCTTCTTCTCCTGGAATGTCTTGTTGCTATAGTTGGAGTTATATCCGGTAAGCGTCAAGTTGGAGATTGTATGAAGCCATCGCTCTTGAATAACTTCCCAATCCTCACCAAGGGCTTGTTTCCATGCTGGAGTCAGGGTTTGCGGCATAATGTGCTCAATGGTGAGGAGGCCCTTTTCTATATTTCCAACAACATCATTCTTTTCCTTGCTGGAACCATTCTCCAGACGTTCAAAGATATATTCCTTATTCTTTGCCCGCATGGAATAGATGTTCTTAGTGGTGAAGCCATTGATGAACTCTTCATCTTTGGGGAATGCGCTGGAGAGTCTCCTGCTCTCAAGCAAGTAGACCATAACCGAAGAATATGAATCTGAATCCCGCTTGTTTTTAATTACGGAACTGTGCAGCGTTGCGAATATTCTGTTAAGGGCATTGGTGGGAAGGTCGCACATCAGACGACGGAAAATAAAGGTTTCCACGCATGAGAATACTTTGAAGATCTCATCCCCTTCCAAGTTGGCTTGTTTAGCATATGCCACGAATGCCATCAGAAAAGGATATGCGACGGTCATATCCAACAGGTCGAGGCGCTTAGCAACTTCGTTGGCGCGTTCATCTCCAACATTAAAGGTAATGACATCCCGGTATGCATATGCATAAACCAACATATCCTGCAGAATGGCTTCGATGTGGCCGTGTGCCTTTGTGTACTCTTTAAACGCCGGATATATATTTCTCATGGTAGGGATTACTCCCTTCTTGATGGTCAGGTAGTTACGCACAAAACCATCAAGCTCCTCGCGACTGCATTTTTCAATCTTGTTCCAGTACTTGTCGTAGTACTCTTCCTGGACGTCTGGCTCCAGGTTCATGAGCACAAAGTTTCGGATTTTATCAGATTCAGAAAGGTCCAGTCCGGTAGAGTTCAGGCTCTCGAAGATGAGCTGGGGGTTGTCCCCGTGCTGCGGTTCAAGTTCGATGTCAATGATTTCAAGACAACCGATGGCGCGAAATAGCTCATCCACAGTAAGCTCCTTCAGATTGACTATGCGGTCGTAGAAATAACGGTAGTTGATTGTCACTTTCGACTCTGGGATGTAGTCCGCTTCATCATTATAGATGAGCCTGTCAAAAGCAACACAGTCATCACGGAACGGTTTCAGACGTACTTTTCGTTCGGTCTTATCATATTTGTCAACGAGATAATCTTCTACGCGTAAAATAAGAGTATCGTCCTCAGTTTTCATTACGCCCTTTTTCAATGCGTTGACAATGGCAATAAGAATAAGCGAAACGGTTGTAATACGCTGCTGGCCATCAATGAGGACAACCTCATCCCTGCTATGGGCAAAAGAGACGATACTGCCGAAGAAGTGGGTGTCCTTCCCTTCTTTTACTACGCTGACAAGGTCGTCGAAGAGCTGCTTGCAATTTTCCTTCTTCCAGTCGTAGTTCCTTTGATATACAGGAATGGTGAATCGTTTCTGGGAACCATCCAGAAACTTCATCAAGTATGAAGCCGTGCCTTTCATTTTTTGAAAATCTTACTCGTTATTCTTACTGCCGTATTTCGGCCCTTAAAGTTTCCCTAACATGCCATTTTGTGAAAAATAAAAAAGCCTATCATTCTTGTCTCAAAACGTGGCACAGTTAAGTTGTATTTTTCTTGCTTTCAAGTATGTAAAGATACGGGTTTTTAACGAGCTAACACAATTAAATTCTATAAATATATGATTTACGGATACATCAGAGTCAGCAGCGACAAACAGACTGTTGAAAACCAAAGGTTTGAGATTAACAACTTTTGCAACAAGAATTCTATTTTGATTGATGGATGGATTGAAGAAACGATAAGCGGGACAAAGAATTACAACAAAAGGGCGCTCGGCGTACTTTTGAAACGAGTCCAAAAAGATGATCTCATCATTTGTGCGGAGCTTTCACGACTGGGTAGAAATCTGTTCATGATTATGGAAATCCTTAATATCTGCATGACAAAAGAGTGCAAGGTGTGGACCATCAAAGATAACTACCGTCTTGGTGAAGATATCCAAAGCAAAGTTTTGGCTTTTGCCTTTGGACTATCCGCAGAAATTGAACGAAATCTCATTAGTCAAAGAACGAAGGAAGCTCTTGCAAGGAAGAAAGCAGAGGGCATAATCCTTGGACGCCCAAAGGGACGATTGAATTCTCCGGGGAAATATAAGCTGTCAGGGAAAGAGACTCTTATTAGAGAGCTTTTGGTGGCGGGCGTTTCAAAAAGAAAGATCGCAAAAATATGTAAAGTTGACCGTAACACGCTTGCTCGCTACCTTAAAGAAAAAATGGCAGTGTAAGAAGGAGCGTTTTCGTTCAGCAGCAGGGTACATTCTGTGACTTCCCCAGAGGTGACAGCTGGGTGATCTTGTCCCCAATTGAGCAAAGCATCAAACGCAAGATTGAGGCTGTCGGGACGCCATTGAAGGATTGGGATATCAATATTTATCGTGGAGTCCTCACGGGGTACAATGAGGCATTCATCATTTCCACGGAGAAAAGGAAAGAAATTCTTGATAACTGTCAGACTGAGGATGAACGGAAAAGAACTGAGGAACTTATACGACCGATTCTTCGTGGCCGGGATATAAAGAGGTACGGATATGAGTGGGCCGAGTTGTACCTAATTGCCACTTTCCCCGCTCGACACTACGATATTGAAAAGTATCCTGCAGTCAAGCAATATCTCCTTTCTTTCGCTTACGATTATTTGATGAACAATGGTAACGAAGCTATTGCCACTCACCATCTGGCCGATTATTGCAAGCAGAAACTCGACCAATCTGGCGAGTACGTGCGCATTAACGGGAAATTCGTTCTTGACGAGAAAGGAAATAAGGAGAAGGGGCGTAAGAAAACATCAAACAAATGGTTTGAAACACAAGATAGCATCAGTTATTGGGAGGAATTTTCTAAGCCAAAAATAGTCTATATGGAGATCCAAACCGATAATGCTTCTGAAGGCTATCCCTTTCCTTGTTTTTCTTTCGATAGCAGAAAATGCATTACTCTTAATACCGCATACACAATGAGCAGCGAATCCGTAGATGTTCGCTACATTTTAGGAATTCTAAATTCAAGGCTTGGAAAGTTTCTAACGAAACTCTATGTTACGCAGTTGCAACAACGGCAGTTCAGAATGCTAGCCCAATATGTAATTAAATTTCCTATCCCACGTGATGCAGATTACAGTTATCTTATTAGCCTGGTAAATAAGGAATTAGATGACCATTCAGAGAAAACTGAGTCCGATATCAACGAGTATGTAGAGCGGCTATATGGATTAACCCATGAGGAATCTACATTTATAAAGCAGGAAGACTAAACATTCTGGATTTCAAGTATTTCTTCTTCGCCAAAACCATACATCGAGAAAATCTCAGCATCAATTTCATTCTGAATTGCGATTTCGTTTTGTCTCGATATTTCATCAATCTTGCTGATTAAAGAGGTGGGTTGAGATGATTTTGGTATAGGAAAGCGAATGAGGGATTGAATATTTAGCATAATGTCCCCTGCGCCTGTGGTATCGCTATTCTTGTATATATAGTAGCGCCCTACGGCACTGCACAAAAAGGCAAGGATGTATTTATTATCTTTCCCGGCTGAAATAAAACTGGCAGGAGCTGTCAAAAAAGTACCAGATTCAACAATTGCGAAAGTCAAGTTTCTGCCGACGGCTTTCCAGCAAATTTTCGGCTGAAAGAATAAGTCCGATTAGATTTTGAGGAGGAATTTTCGCGCCAAAAATCATGTATCCAAATATGACTAAGTTTATTCCATTTTACTACGACACGAAGGGTTTTTTCCAGAACGACAAATCCTTTATGATTACCGGATCACGTATCGCATTCCTCACCGCTTTTCTGAATTCGTCATTATTCAAGTTTTGTTTTCTTGACAACTTTCCAGAACTACAAGGAGGAACTAGGGAGTTACGAAAAATCTTCTTTGACAAGATTCCTGTTCTGAAGGTTACAGATGAAATTGACAACCACTTTGCAGACTTAATCAGCAAACTTCAAAGCGAGTATTCAGAGGCAATGGCCAAAGATGTTGACCAAGCAATATTTGACCTATATGGATTAAGTAAAGACGAATGCAGGGCAATAGGCTTTGTTGAGATAAGATGATTACAATCAACGATTTACACGTCTATCAGTGATAATGAATAGCTGCTCCTCTTCAGTCAAGTTATAAGCATAAAACACCGCATCATCTACATCTTTGTCCGTCGCATATCCTTGAACTCTTGATTGAACGACTTCTGACAATCCTTCAGGGAAATCAAGTTTTACGAGGGTTTTTTCTAGTGTTGTAACATAAAGTTGAATTCCTCCACCTTGAACTTCTGCCTCTGTGGTCAATTTGAGATACCAATCAAACAGTTTACTATTCATTATACCGACGAACTGTAGGAGTTGATGCTCATTCCCGGTAATAATATTGACTGCATTATTGCACAAGTATCGATTGTAATCGAAAGAAAAATTAATGTTGCAGCCTATGATCTTCCACATCGCTTTTGGCCTATTAAAATCCTCCAAATAAGCGCAGTTCCTTAGGTTGTAAGGTGTATCTCCTTGATCGGCTCTATCCTTGATTTTATCCCAATAAAGGTCAAGATGTGCTTTTACAGCAGGGTAATCTTCGATGTGAATCCTCGGAATTCGTCCCTTCACTCCATTATGAGTGTTGATAAGCCAAAGATTTGCCCACTCATATCCGTACCTCTTTATATCCCGGCACGAAGAATCGGTCGGATTAATTCATCCGTTTTCTTTCTCTCTTCATCGGTGGCGCAATTTGCCAATATTTCGTTACGTTTGTCCGTTGATATTATAAACGCATCATTGAAGCCAGTCTTAATTCCGTAGTTTATTTGTATATCCCAATCCTTCAATGGCGTCCCGACAGCCTCAATCTTGCGTTTGATGCTTTGCTCAATTGGGGACAGGATCACCCAGCTTTCACCTCCGGGGAAGTCACAGAACGTACCCTGCTGCTGAACGAAAACGCTCAATTGCTTGAGGCTATCCTTGTTCTGTTTGTTGGTTACAGCACAACGCGTGTTATGCTTGTTGGAGTCTTTGGCAAATAGCAGAATGTTTGTGTCAACCGTGGCGCTTTCAAAAACCTTGACGCCGCCAAAATCGACCAGAAGTTGTGGATCTGTCCGTGAAGCAAGGAATGCTCTGAGTTTCTCGCCATACCCTGCACGCATCCACTTGTTGGAAGTTATGTAGCAAAGGTGCCCACCCTCTTTTAGCAACTGCCAACCACGCTCATAAAACAAACAGTAGATATCTCCAGTGCTAGCAAACGACTGATAACCACACGGCGCATAAAGTTTTCCGAGTTCTCCGCCATTATTTTGTAGCTGGATATACGGAGGGTTTCCAATTACGATATCAAACCCATCCTTTATGTTGAACATCCATTCCGCAGAGAAGAATTCTGACGAGGCATTCTGGTCATAGGGATTCCAACGTGCCATCTGTTCTGCATCTGCACGGCTGGCCATGTCATTTTCGGCAAGGAGCTGGGCAAGGAACTGACGGAGGTCATCATCCTTTTCTCTTAAACGCCGTTTCTGAGATGCTGATTTTGCACGGAAGTGCTCGTTCCTAAGATTGATAAGTTTATCCTTAGTCTCTTGAATCCTTGGATCTTCAAATAGATTCCCCTGGGAATCTTCAGTTTGTTTATCAATTAGAGAGTTAGCACAAACAAACTTCGTTTCGAGGTTAGGCAGTGTGGGAATTCCGAAATTCGGCTTCGTCTCATCCTTCTCGCAATCACATATAAGAGAGATAAAGAAACGGAGCTTACTAATCTGGACAGCGATGCTTTGTATATCGATTCCATAGATGCAGTTTTCAATGAGAGCAAGCTTGAGTTGGTACAGGCTGGCTTCTGGGGAAATCTTCTCCAGGACATCAACAATTCGGTTAAGAAGCCCCATCGGAAATGCCCCAGAGCCACAAGCCGGATCAAGAATTTTGATGGATCTCAGTTTGGCCGAAATGCTCTTGTATTCTGTGGCCTTATCGCTTTCATATACAAAACTATCGCTTAAGAGGGAACGCACGAGAGGCGTGTCGCCGAGGTATGCGACCAGACTCTCATCCACCATGTAATTCACTACTTCTCTGGGAGTATAGAAAGAGCCACTTTGATTCCTTGCGGTTTCTTTTGTCTCAGGGTTATATGCACCAAGGAGGTTCTCAAAAACTTTACCAAGCAACTCTGGATCAAGCGCGACCTGTTGTTCATTTGGAGTGTTTTCCTCAATGGTGAAATTGTATCTGTTGAGGATAGAGAACAAACCGCATTCGGGGTCGAAGAAGAGATTATTAGGAATGAAAGCGCGATTTCTATAGCGGCCGTCTGCAAACTTTTTATCATTACGACTGAATCCGTCATAGTTGTATGCTTTTTCTACACCGTCTATGGTTTTAGTCTTGTCGAGGCATTCAAAGAGGCCACCGTTTAAGAACGGGACATCCGCAAACATTTTGATAACCTCTTCTTCGCTAATCGAGAAGAGTTCTGAATACCTGTAGGTCGTCTTTACTCCTTTGCCAACAGTTTTATCGAAACAGCGTCTATTGCCGTCCTCGTCAACAATTGCTCTATTGAGGGTAGCAAAGAACAGGTTTTGTAGGATCGCGTTGTAATAATTTCCGCTGGTTTTGCTTTGAGGTTCAAAGTCTTTGATGACTTTTTTCATTTCTTGAGCATCAAACAACCTTGACGGAACCAGATCTTTTTGCTTTATGAACCAGACAAACATCAATCTGGTAATGAGACGGATAATCTTTGTGTCAATCTGCTCACGGTCATCATCTTCTGTGGCCGTATTGTTCGGGAAAGTCACGCCTGTTTCGTCTTTGACGGCCCACTGGTACCAGTCAAAGAGTTCGTTATAGAACTGCTTCGTTAGGGCCTCAACTGAGAAGGCATTCTTAAGATTCTCGAAAGTGGCGCTATTCTTTTGGAGAAAGTCAAACCGTGCAACAGGAGTGTTATAATAGTTATTCTTATCGCCGAAGACATAAGTGTATCTCCGAGGCGACATGGCCTCTTCCTTGATATCGCAGATAAGAGAAAGACGCCAGTGGTTTCCCTCGGAAAACACTGCAAGCGCAGCGTCAAATTCGCCCCAGCTGGGATTAATGAAAGACTTTACCAGCTGCCGTAAGCCTACCTTTTTATGTACAACTGATCCTTTTGTTATCTCGTACCAGAAAAGACCTATGCGATAATTATCTTCAGTGTCAAGGGCTCCAAGATAATAACCGCATTCATTATCCTTCCCTCCAATGAACTCTGGCTGTACCCTTATCTCCTTTGAGTGAAAGAGATCTTTGAGCATAGACTGCCATATATCAAGGCTGAAGGAAGACTGAAATACAGCCCGCAGGTCGTCGTTGGTATATATTTTAGCCATAGTTGATGCTATTTGAACGTTTCTGATATGATGATACGAGGATCTTCAACCTCTTGTTGGCTATTCCTTTCTTTTCTTGTTTGCGAATGATATGTCTGGATTAGGCTATCAATCTTGGTGGAGATATAGTATTCCTTTTCTTTCATAAGAACTCTGTCATTATGGAATTCTCCAGCCAGAGCTTTCAAATACCGAGGAAGTTGAGAATAAACACCATCATTGATGTAATTCATAAGGATATCACACTTTGATTGAAGATCTGAATCCTGTGTTATCCTCTTGACGTTCCTTAGGAAATTATTCGCACGGAGGGATGTCTGATCCAAATCAACCCTGCGGGCGGTATTATCATCTCGTGCCTCCATGACAGCATAGGAGTAGCTGTCAAGGGCGCGATTGACATGCTCGAAATGCGTGTTATCATTACCAAATGGGGCCGGTTGCTCTTCAGGCTTGGCTTTGAGAAATTTGACAGCCCCCAAAAAATCCAGCGGCTCAACAGTCTTTGAATCCACCTTGTAGAACTCTGTTTTTACGTTTGAGGAAACGAAAACAATAGAAGAACCAGAATGCTTCCCAGTGTCTCGCATAACGCGACTCTTCATCGGGAGGTTCTTTATCTTGTTATAGAGCTTCCGGTCTTTGGAATAAAGCTCTCGAACCTCCCGAAGAAGCTGTATCTTCTTATCAACCGCATCGCGCACATTGCTATCAAACATCTCAAACTGCTTCACAATCTCCTCACGGGAATAAATCTGTGCATCTTCACCATATGCAGAATGGAATCCTTGCAATTTCATGAGAGCATTTTCATAAAGCTGTATCTGGCTATTGCCCTGCTTTGATGGATAGAACATGTAGTTATATATATTCTCTGCCACAGAGCCGATTCGGTTGACACGTCCAATGCGTTGCATTAACCGGGTAGCATTCCAAGGGGAATCATAGTTGACGATGACATTAGAACGGTGAAGATTGACGCCTTCAGCCAAAACATCAGAGGTCAAAATGATGTTGACTGTATTGAGCTTTACTTTCGAATTTGCATCAAAATTCTCTTTGATAGTTCTAACCACCTTATTGCGATTCTGAGAAGTTACAAGGGCGATATCCTCACGTCCAAGCTCATGAATCATTCTATCGTAAAGATAGTTCAGGGTGTCAACACTCTCGGAGAAAACCACAAGTTTTCCTTCCTTATTGATTTCCGGTAGCATCAATTCCTTATTCAGCACTTCTTTAAACAGATCGAACTTAGGGTCGTCATTCTCCTGTTTCCAGTCATCGATAAGATACTCCAGAACCTCCTTGTCATCTTTAAGCAACTTCAGAAGCTTTGGGTCGAAATTATCTGGCAAGAAGGTAATCTCATCTGCGAGATATCCCTTTGCAATAGCGTATTCAATAATTTCATCCAATTCCATCCCTTTGGCTTGTAGGTCTTTTACCTTTAAGTCCGGCGCAATGATTACTCGGCCCTCATCAAACATTCGAATCATGTCATTAGTAATGCGGAGGAGGGTTTGAAGGGACTTCTTGAAGGCATGGAAACTGCTCTCAAGACGTTTGACCATATGTACCTTGTAGATTCCAGCCAGAGATTGACCAAGATGAACAGCGTTCTGATACTTGCTCTGGAATTCGGGCTTTAAGAATTCAATAGCACGGTATCTTGCATACTCCAGATGCCTCTGATTTGCTGGATCTGTTAAATATGATAATGTGTTGAAGAATCGCTGGCTAGTATCCTCATCCATAACATACTCTAAAATGTTAGGAGCAAGAATATTCGGGAATACGATATGCTGCCGCTCAAGGTCTTTTCTATAATCTGGATCGTTCAGGATGTTGTGGCGGGTCCTTCTTACCGTGACTTTGTCAATTACCTTCTCGCGAATAGCGTCATAAATCTTATCGACTTCTGCGGTGATATCCCTATGGTCCCGTTCGTTCATCAACCTCCTATATTCGGCAATATGGGGAGCAAAGAACGCCTTAAGGTTCGGAATACCGTCGATAGTACAACTCTGACTATTCTGGAAAAGAAGAAGCTGGTTCAAAAGATCCTGCGGCCGATTGTTCAGAGGAGTGGCTGAAAGAAGCATGACTTTTTTTTGCAAACTGCGGAGCAGGCCCATATTAGAGCACGCTGATTTACAAATTTTCTGTAGTTCATCATACTTCCCAGACTGGTCGCTACGGAAACCGTGAGCCTCATCGACGATAATCAGGTCAAACTCTTCCTTCTCTTTATATTGATTTTCTCCATTCAAAACCTTGTGCAAACTTCCGTTTGTTATAAACTGCGCCTTGCGCTCAATTCCAAATAGGCGGAAGGTTTGCTTCCAGTTATCCTCAAGTGAAGGAGGATAGATTACAAGAATGCTTGTATTTTTGCCATTCGCCTCAATATAGCGTTTAGCAATCATCGTGGCAATCATGGTTTTTCCGAGACCAACAACGTCCGCCAGGAATAATCCATTATGTTTGAGCAGCATTTGATACCCTTGTATGACCGCATCCTTTTGATACTTCAAGTCAAGAACACCATCTGGGAGCTGAACGGTAAAATCGTCTTCGACCTGATCACCAAAAGTGTCGATCAGAACCTTGATGTATATTTCGTAAGGTGTTGGTTGATAGCCCAGATACGTCTTCTTTTTGTTGAGTTCAATATCATCAAGAGTCAGAGGAATAGCCTCCTCCCACAACGTTTCAAACTCCTTTTTGCAGTAATCAACATCATCGAAATCCTTCATGGCAACGTTGAGCTCATAACGAGGGGGCTCAGAGATGCCTAATCCGGAATCTGAAATATTTGACGAGCCCATGATTACCCAACCGTCAGAATTTTGATTATGATTCTGTGGGAGGCAAAGATAGAACTTGGCATGGAGATTCTTTGAGCCATGAATCCGCATTTGGAGACGTCCAGAGGTTAGGTCTTCGCACATCTGCAAAATGCCATCCTCTACATCTTTGCTGTATTTGGCATTAAGGATATCATCTTTAAATTGGTCACTATAAACTTTTTTTGCCTTTGTTTCATCAGTCAGCATCAACAATGCCTGATTATGGCGTCGGAATAATTCATCGACATTGATGCCTACAAGAATCTTTATCTCTTTTACGTCTCCAAGCTCTTTTCTCAATTTAAAATAACCGGAGGAACGAAAAAAACCGACAACGGCAAGGAATCGGTCGAAATTGGCCATCCCTTGTGCAATGCCTTTTAACTTTGCGAAGAGAGTATTCTCCCCGTTATTGTTAAAAAATTTGGAACTCATGTATGTTTTAGTTGCTGTTATTCTAATGCAATACAAAAATATACATTTTTTCTCAGCATTCCTTGAGTTCGTTCATTTTTATATTACTAAAATAGAGCGAGATATAGTGCAGGCATTCAGGTAAAAAACAAAATAAATATGTAATTATATTATAATGTAGAACAACTGACAATTATTATGTCCACACGACCTAATTCAGGCTTTAGCGTCGGTGAGCCTCCTTTTCTACTTTCATAAAAAGAAAAAACCACCTTTCGGTGGTCCTTGAAGTTTCAAAGGGGACAGGTGGTGTTCCTCCCCCCCCCTTCTTTTGCAAAGGTAACAATATAAACAAAAAGAATTTTGCTGCCAGTTAAGCCGATAGAAAACGACCCCGCATCGTCTTGGATGCGGGGTCTATCCCTTTTTAAAGTGCGACTTCGTGAGACTTAGCCACTCGTGGCACTGTTATGTGTTGCAAAAATGCAAATTATTTTTCAAAAAACAAAATTATTTTAGCCCGGATGACAAACAAATCGCATTGTAAAGGGAGCTATCGTCTTTGCAACCATCTAGGAGATTGCGTAATTCCTGTTCCATTTGATTCTTTCTATTGATAGAAATAATCCCTAGTAGATATTGGATAACGTCTATCGCTCCTTTGAGATTAGCCCTGTCATAAACATTCGATAAATTAACTGGTCCGCTGGATACAATTCGAGTACTAGCCTTATAGTCATAGAGGACACCTCCGTGTGCAGAGCGATTACGGATACGTCGTACCGTATTGAGATAACTGTCAAATGTCTTCAATGAACGAATACCAAATGCATTAGATATATCCAAACGTGAAGAGACATTGGAAATGGCATTAAATAAGTCTATAATCTCACCTATGGTCATAAATTCCAGCGTCTTCCATGAAGGTGCATATTTGCAGGCGTGATTGTGGTGATGCCATTTGATGTAAGCCGAGAGCCTAACTCTATTGTAGATGCTATCAAAAGACCTGATATATGCTGGAGATACAATGCTTTCATCGGCAAACCATGTGTCTTTGTTACGGTGCTTCGTAGACATATAGTTGACAATGGTAGTCCTAAGATGAATTTCAATTCGACTGATATATTTGAGCAGTATTAATCGAAGTTCAAAGTCAAAATAGTACAATCTGAGCACCGTTTCTAATGAAATGCCCTCCTTGAAAATATGGTCACGTCCAACCTTGACGGGATACTTCTTCTCAAAGGGGAACAGATAAAAGCCTAAACGATAAAATCCAATATCGGACAGGATTTCAAAAGCTTTGGCATCATCGAGGATGATCAGCCCCAATTGTTTAAGATATTCTATCTGCTCCGGAACTGTCTTTATATAGCCACTCATCATATACCACTACCTCACTTCTTTGAACTCCATTATGTCTAACAATGAGAACTGCACTCCGTCAATGACGGCATTCCACGATTGATGAAAATGACCATAGAACCACCTCTCAACGTTGTGGCCAGCTTCCTTCAGACCGTAGAAAAACTTGTCCATTGTTTCACGCTCCCGGGCAACGTCTTCAATGAGTTCAGGATCCCATTCAGCCCATGACTTCAAGCCGATATGCGAGCTTAATTCACAGAAAGAAGGTGATGTGTGAGTAATAACAGTATCTATCGGAAGATCTATGCTTGTTATTTCTATCGGATTGTAGATAGGGCCCTCGTTTGGCCAGTAAGAAGCCACTTCCGCGACACGATTTCTTGCGTCATGCTTCATTCTATTATAGCGGTCGATACTTGTGGCCCCGCCTATGCATAGTATGCTGTGTCCGGCAGCTGTTATGACACTATAATCTGGAATGGTTCTCCACCGCTTATGCGCTATCCTTTCCTCTGAAAAGTATGCTGGATTGTCATGATTCCCCCGCACGAAAACAATCCAATTATTGGACTTGCTCAACCTGGATGCTACTTTGTTGTATATCTGATCATAATACCCGGGTTTATCAAATCCAAAGCCGCAATCCCCGGCCACGACAAGTAAGGTATCCTTGCACTCATATTGGATACATAGTTTGTAGGCAAGCGTCTTGAAATCTCCATGGATATCTCCAGAGACGATAACTTGACGAGCTTCCGGGTAATCTAGCAGCTTCATGTCATATATTGTTTTTAATCCACTCCAATTCTTCCGGTGAAAGATGTGCATTCCGGATGTCCCAAAGTACTTGCTTGGCCCTTCCCCATTTGTTGGAACGAATAGGCTTGGGCAACGTACCTTCTTCGGCAAAAACCATTAAATCTGGGTTTTCCGGCCAGTTCGTAATGGTTCCCTCTTTGTCAATGCAGAACTCTACATAATCTCCCCATCCGTTTTCTTTTGGAGGAATGACTTCGTTGGGCACATATCCCACTATCTGAAGTAGTGGTTTCATGTCTTTATCTTGAAGTTCATATGTTCCGGAATCCCGAACCTTTGCCCAAATACGTAAATCTTCATTATAATTCCATTCAAGGACTTTATGACTAGACAGGTTCATGGTAAAGTCAAACTGGCGGTTATCAGAATCATAAAGCGGAATAATGGATGACTCATCTATTCCAAGGTCATCTCCGCTGCCATTAATGATAGTAAATAGGTCATCTCTACGGTTATATGGAATTACTATGTGAAGGTAAACAGCATGGGCTACATAATCGGAATAGAAAACACAACCGGAAAAATCAGGCTCCTCAGGATAGGAAACAAGTAGTTCAAATGGAACGCCAAGCACTTCTGCGGCTTTTCGTATTATCAGAATGTTTTTTGATGCGAAAAGCGAATTGACGTTTTGTTTCTGAATTCCCATCCTGTGGGCGAATTCTGTTTTGGTCATTCCAAGCCGTTTTAATAGTTCCGGTCCCTTGGCTTCAAAGTAAATCTTATTATCAGGCATACAAACAGTTTTTCACAAAAATAATAAATATTTATTACAAACCAAAAAGTAATAAATAGTATTAATTATTGGATAATTATTTCGGGTCATGTGGACAAAAAAACGTCCTCGCTTAATTGCGGGGACGTTTTATACTTGCCTCAGTCCTGCATGGTTTGTGTTTACCTTGGAAGGTGAGCCCCGCCCTTAACGAGGACTTTTGCACTATTGGCTTATCGGCCCACAATACCATGTCTTATCAGACCATTGCAAATATACAAAGACTTTTCAGATTGCACAAAAAAGTTCCTCTTCTTTTACAAAGAAGACAAAATAAACCGATAAAAAACATCAAAAATGTATTTGGCCGTGATTTACGTCGCAAGTGCTTATGCAAAATGTCGCAGGTGGCTGCTTAAACTGTCGCAGGTCTGTAAAAAATGCTTGACATGCGACGGTATTTGCTTACTATGGCCGATTTGCGTCGCAGTTCGGCCAAAAAATGCAGACCTGCGACACTTTATCCCGGGACCTGCGACGTTATGGTCCCTGACCTGCGACACTTTATCCCGGGACCTGCGACGTTATGGCCCCTGACCTGCGGCACCAGTCACTAAGACCTGCCGTGGCGGCACTATCCTCAATTGCCCTGGTACTCGGCAGGGACAAAAACGCCGTCAAATGCGCCTGGCCAGTACTGCTAGATAGAGCGCTGGACCAGGTCCAGCCATTGCTTTTTGTGTGGCAATATTCTATCTTTGCAAAACCTAATATTCAGTGAAATGAAAAAAGCTGCACTAATTCTGTCCGTTATCAGCCTCCTCCTCTCATCATGCGGCGGCGTTGAACTATATCTTCCCAGCTACGGAACCAACGAGGTTCCGGAATCGTTCTTCACCGGGCAGCCCTCAGATGCCAGCATAGTGTTCCCGGCGGCGGCGTCCATGAACATGTCATCAGGTTCCGGCTCCTACCGCGACATCACAATATCTACACTCCAGCCGGTTGCCGACCTCATGTATGCCGCCGACATCAGCCTCTCCAGGGTCCGCACTCAGGACGACGGCCTCACGCTCTCAGGCTCGTCATCGGCCACAATAAGGTTTTCGGCATATAGGAATGATATTGTTGCCGAAAACATAGTTTCAGGCAACGCAACAGTCAACGGGACATTACCAGAAGGCCCCGTGATTGTGCAGATAAGCACATCACAGGGCGTCTTCCATTTCAAGTTCGACCTGATTACGGAAATCAGCTTCTGAGGTTACAACGCCTTGAGAGCCCTTGCCAGCTGGTCCGGACAGCTGGTGCCGCGGCCTTTGCAGTCTATGCCTTCCAGAAGGCCAATGACATCACTTATCTTTCGGCCCTCACAGAGCCTGGCGAGGCCCTTGGTGTTGCCGTCGCAGCCTTTGACTATTTCCACACGGCGAATGGTGTCGCCTTCAGTTTCAATGTTAATCTTGGTGGAGCAGGTTATGCCGCAGGTGGCAAATGATGTGCTGCGGATGCCGCCATCAGTGGTATCTGACAATTTAGTTACGTCAAGCATTTTATTGTGTTTCTATTTCTTTTTCGGCTTCTTTTTCCGGAACTGGCTGGAACCTTTGGACCATCTTGCCGTCATAGAGGACATCCTCATAGAAATTGGTCTTGGACCGAATCCAGTATCTGCGGTCTCCGTACATGGCCTGGTACACTACGGCTTCCTCGCCCGTTGCCTCAATGGTAGCAAGGGTTACAAAACGGTAGAGTTTCCTGTTTCGGAAATGACGGTAATACTTTTCCACAATCCTTCTGCAAAATTAATATTTAAAAAATTTTCCTGTCTTTTCTTCTGACGGCCCAGACGTAGATGAGGAGCACCACGTTCATCATAAGGGAGTAGAGGATGGCCGGGATGGCCATTTCGTCGTTGGCAAAAACCAGCGGGCTGGACGCTATGGCTATTGCCTGCGCGGCATTCTGCATCCCAACCTCAATGACAACCGTCCGGCGCTGCTTCTCTCCGGTTTTTACAAGCCGGGAAAGCAGTGACGAGCAAGTGATTGCAACAAGGATAAGGGCCGTGACGCAGAGCCCCAGGATGCCGATATTTGCAAGGATTGTCTTGTGATGCTGGATGTAAAACACCGTCACAAGCACAAGAAGAAGCGGGAACGCCAGTTTTCCAAGCACCTTGTCGGTTTTTTCGGCCCCCTTTGGCCAAGCATAATGTAGCCCAATTCCAAGGAGCACGGGAAGGAGCATCAGCACAAGATTCTGCTTGATGAGGTTCCCAACCGGAAGCGTAATTCCCACGCTCTCCCCTACCAGGGCCGTTGCCCAGCTCATTATAACCGGGATGGTAAACAGCGTGACAATGCTGCTTATTGCCGTGAGGGTGACGGAAAGCGCCACATCACCGCCCGCCAGCTTGGAAAACACGTTTGACGAGCTTCCGCCGGGACAGCACGCAATAAGCACCAGGCCGATGAAAAACACCGGCGGCAGATTAAACGCATAAGCCAGCCCCAGGGCAATGGCCGGTAAAAGCAAAAGCTGGCCGAAAAGGGCTATCCCTAACGGCCAGGGTTTACTGAAAACTTTCCCGAAATCTTCAAGCCTGAGCGTAAGCCCGAGGTCGAACATCAGAAGGGTAAGTATGGGAAGTACAATCCATATTGCCATAATGGTGGCAAAGATACTGCTTTTTATATAACTAGCGAAGATACTTCCGCTTCATGCTCTCCTGTTCTTCGGCACTGAAGCCAAGAGCCTCTTCCAGATAGGCCTGGAGGGATCCGTAGCGGGAATCAATGAGATCCAGCGTAGCCTCGAAATTCTCCACGCTAACCCCAATCATGGCGCGGATGAAGGATAGTTCGGCCTCTCCGCCGCCTTTCTCCTGGGTTTTGGCCGAAATGGCCTCCACGACGGGAGCGTAGGAGACGTTGGACAGTGCGAAGTCCTCCACAATGGTTTCACGGCTGGCACCAAGGGCTGCAAGCACAAACGCGGAGCCCCATCCGCAGCGGTCCTTGCCCTGGGAACAGTGCCAAAGCGCACCGCCTTTGGAGGACAGCACGCCACGGAGGAACTCCCCATAGCGTTTCTGCGACGTTGTGTCCATCACAATGGCCGGATATAGTTTCTGGGCCATCTCCTGGGCCTTGGGGTTGAAAGCGTATTCCGACAATATTTCCATCAGATTCTGGGACTGGACCACAGTAGTGTCCGCGCGGCCTGATGCAAAGGCGGCCACAAACTTCTCCGGAAGCGTTGACAGCCAGGTGTTCTTGACGCCCTCGATTTCACGGTCCATGGCCTTGCTGCGTTCGGCCTCAAAGCGGAAATCAAAGATGTCGGTAAGGCCGAAGCGTTTTTTTAGGAGGGCGACATCGGCATCCGTTGCCTTGGAAAGCTCTGCGCTGCGCACAAGTTTGCCGGCGCGGATGGTCCGGCCGTCCTGCATCACAAGGCCGCCCAATTCACGGGCGTTCTCTATGCCTTCAAATGCAACGGTCCTGTCTTTGGGAGAAGTGGAGCAGCCGGACAACATAAGAAAAGGAATCAGAATGAATAATAAACGTTTCATAATATCAATATGAGCTAAGCATTTTTTCTATTCTTTCTACGCTTATTTCCGGCAGGGGCCTGTGGAACGCCATGTCATATACATAGGGCACCTTTGCGGCATAGTAAGGAAGAAGACTGCGGGTAAAATCCGCCAGAGCCTTGGAATCTGAAGTCCCCAGATATGCGGGCAGGAAACAGTTCCAGTGGTCTTTCATCTGCTCCGGTGTAAGGTGGAAAAGGGCCTGTGAGCGGGAGGCGTCCATATTCTGCGACATAATCCACATGATGGCAATGTCCCACTCAGGAGCTCCGTAGCTGAACTCCCCTACATCAATCCACAGGTTGCGGTGTCCGTCCGTAATTATATTGCCGATATGGAGGTCTCCGTGAATACAATTGGGAGTATCAGGGACCGTTTCCAGGAAAGCCAGGGAGCGCTGCTTGTAGGCCTCCGGCACCAGATCTTTCTCCTTGTAAAACCGGGTCAGGACTTCCTTGTAGGACCGAAGGCGGGATGTATCGGCGGGTGTGGAATGGAGTTTCCGGGCACAACCCGCAAAAGTGAGGCTAATCTCTTCCAGACGGGAAGGTTCCTCGGAGATAATGCGGGTAAAGGAGCGCTTGCCCCTTACCAGCTCATATTCCGCGCCGAATCTTTCCCCGTCCGTCACAAGGCGGTACGGCTCAGGTGTGGGTATGCCCAGTTCGAAGACCGTGCGGGCCGTAAGGAATTCGGCCCTTGCCCTATCGGCCTCAAAGCCGGGATTGTAGAGCTTGGCCAGCGTATTGCGCGTTTTGTGGGTATAGGATACGGCGGTTCCGCCTTCTCCGCTCCGGATGTAATCTTCAAGGTTTATTTGCTCGTAATCGTTCATAATGCCTGCATAACTTAAATTTTGCAAATATACATAATTTTTCGCAGGCTGCGACTAACTCCAGACGCGTCAAGTACCTCTCCGGCCACATAAAGGCCGAAGACCGCTCTGCCTGACTCCGGTTGTTACACGTTCCCGCCGGGCCAGGTGCAAAAACACCCCCTATTTGCACCTGGCACCCCGTTTTCATCAGCATCCGGTGCAAAAACACCCACCTTTTGCACCTGGCACCCCGTTTTCACCAGTCTCCGGTGCAAAAACACCCCCTATTTGCACCTGGGAAAGACAAAAAGCAGTATCTTTGCGCCCCAAATGTAAGTAAAGTGGCAGTAGAAGATATCAAAAGAAGAAGGCTGGTGGGACTCCTGGCCGGCCTTATTGCGGGGGTGTCGTATGGGACCAATCCCCTATTTGCAAAACCGCTGCTGGAAAGCGGCGTTCCGGTGCTTGTGATGCTGTTTTTCCGTTACGGAATGTCGGCGGCAATACTGGCCGCGTGGATGGCATTCAGGCACGAGGCCTTCAAGGTTGAAAAGCGTGAACTGGGCCTTCTGGCCGTGCTAGGAGTGCTTTTTGCCTGCAGCAGCCTTTTCCTTTTCACTTCCTATGAGTTCATCCCCTCCGGGCTTGCCACCACGCTGGTTTACCTCTACCCGGTGTTCACGGCCCTTATCATGGTGGTCCTGAGGTTCTACCCCAGTTGGCAAACCTGGCTTTCAATCATCGCCACATTCGGCGGAATCCTCCTTCTTTCCACCCCTTCGGCCGGGGCCGAAATAAGGCTTCCCGGGATAATCCTTGCAATCATGTCCGCGCTGAGCTATGCCCTCTATCTTGTGATTGTGAACCGAAGCAGGCGAATAAAGAAGGTGTCGGAGCACACCCTCACCCTCTATGCCCTCATGACAGGGGCGGCAATGTTCCTCGTGATCCGGCTTTTCCAGGGCGGCAGCATCCTTGAAGGCGTGGACACCCCCGCCGACTGGGGAAACCTCCTTGGTCTGGCCGTTGTCCCCACAATGATTTCAATGCTAACACTTGCGGTGTCGTCAAGGTATATCGGCCCCACCAAGACATCCATCCTTGGCGTGTTTGAGCCCCTCACCGCCATACTCATTGGTACTGTGCTATTTGGCGAGCCCCTTACGTCGAAAATGGCAGTTGGAGTTGCCATATGCGTTGGCGCAGTTGTTTTTATGATACTGAAGCCGGGACGGAAATAAAAATGATTTGCCAGTGCAACCGAAAAATGCTATTTTTGCGAAAAAGACAACCAACTTGCGCGAGAGTCTAGTAATCTAATCTTTTGAGAAATATTTCAAGCCATGACAGAGATAACCATCAGCGTAGGACTTAACGACGCCGTCACTAAGCAGCAGAAGTATGACACCAAGATGTACGTGGACATAATGAAATTTGTGTGTCAGAGTTACCACGTGGCGTTCTCGTATATCGTTTCCGATGGCGGCTATTTCCACGAAAATGGTGACTACGTACAGGAAAAGACGCTGGTCCTTTGCCTTCTGGATCCGGAAAAAGGTATTGTGGATGCCATTGCAAAGGATCTCTGCACCTTTTTCCATCAAGAATCCGTCCTGATTACAGAGAGCAAGGTCAGGGCCTATTTCATTAAAGAAAACTAGTCTTCCTTTTCCTTCACATAGCAGGCCACAAGCCCGTAGGTTATGGTGGGGCGAATCCAGATTTCAACCATCAGATAGGTGGTGTATTTGTCGGCGGGCTCACGCAGGATGATGATGTTGTATAGCAGAGCTATAAGCATATCTACTATGCAAATCATCCACAGGTTGGCCTTGGAGTAGGTTTTCCAGTCTTTCCGCGCATAGAAATAAGTGAGCATGATAAGAAGCGCCACGGAAAGCGTGAGGCATACAAGGTGAACCGGGAAACTCTCCAGCTTTGGAGCAAACAGGATATCCCTGAGAAGCACCGTTGCGCCTATGTTCAGGGTGCACCAATAGTTGAACTGCTTGGTGGTGATGGGGCCTTTGAAAAAATACATCCACATCATCACAAGGCTGGCAATGTAGAACACGTTGAGCACAAGTTCCGGCCATGATTCACGGATACCCAGCGTGAGCACACCGTAGATGACCATTACCACAGACACTGCCGCTGCAATTATTGTAACGGCCACATTGAATATATCCGACTTGCTGCTAAATCTGGTTTTCATGGTAAAAAAATACAAACACACAAAATTAATAAATTATTTCTTACAAGGCAACTTAATCCGAGCCCCATTTCAATTTTTCTATGCTCCCCACATAGTACTGGACAAATTCGCTTTTGGATCTCTGAAAACCGACAATCAGTCTATACGACTTCCATCTCATAAGATACATTTTGGAATACGGTTTCTGATTCTTATCATTGTGTCTTGGCGTCCATTTTTCAACGGTTGCATTTTGAAGGATTTCGGTCAAATGGAAAAACGTAGCAGGTGACGGCGTATGCCGTCGCAGGTGGCAATGCGAAGTGTCTCAGGTCTGCAAAAAATTGCTGACCTGAGACGTTTTTTTGTCCCTGTGGCCGATTTGCGTCGCAGTTCGGCCCAAAAACGCAGACCTGCGACGTTTCGCCCCTTGACCTGCAACGTTTCATCTCCTAACCGGCGACGTTTCCTCCCCTGACCTGCGACATTATGCGTCCCAGGGACTCAACATACGCGAAAACGCCCTAAAACGTGCACGTTCAGTACCGCTGGGGACTCAACGCACGCAAAAACACCGCAAAACGTGTACGCTCAGTACCACTGGGTACTCGGTGTGCACAAAAACACTGCAAAACGTGCTGGACCGGATGTTCGACTTCCTCAGCGGAATGGGTTATTTCAATTCCTGACGCTTCTTTTCATAGTATGCGTGACGGGCTGGATTCTCCGGAAACCAGCCCTTTAGCACACGCTTTTCCTGGAGGAACATCTCATGGATGCCCCACAGGCAGGAGAACGCGAATCCGCCCACTATTGTTGAGAGGATGGCGCTCTGGATGAAAAGCGAGGCCGCAGAGAATCCAAGGCCCGCCACCAGCCAAACCCACCAACTGTTTCGGCCCCAGTAATACTCCATTTTTATCACCGCCGGATGGCATATCCCTATGCTCAGGAACACCGCCGCACCCACTATTATTCCACTAAGATTCATTTTCAATTATTTGTGGTTGCAAAGTTCAGTAAAAGTGACTTACAATTATAGGAATAATGGTGCTGCCATTAGGACTTATCATTGTTCCGCCTCCTTCGCGCACGTTTCGGGCCCCATTTCGTGCTCGGAGCCGCGGTTTCACTGCCTTCGCGCACGTTTCGGGCCCCATTTCGTGCTCGGAGCCCGTGTTTTCCCTCCTTCGCGCACGCTTTGCCCCCTATTTCGTGCTCGGAACCCGCGTGAAGGTGAGCTACCGTTGCGTAAGGGTGAAAAAAGTGTTAAATTTGCATAGCAAAAACATAAGACCTTATGAAAAAAACTATCAAAGAAGTCCTGTATGAGTGCCAGGCAAACAAGACCGCAGTCCTGGCAACCAACTTCTATAATTTCGAGACCCTTACCTGCGTGGCAAAGGCTGCACAGGCCATGGATGCTACGGTAATGCTGCAGCTTACGCGGTCGTCTATCGACTACATGGGCCTTCACACGGCTTACAAGATGGGTCGGCAGGTAATTGAGGATTACGGTCTGCGTGGTTACATCCACCTTGACCACGGCCCCAGCCTGGAACTGGTGCAGCGCTGCCTGGACGAAGGCTTCGACTCCGTGATGATAGATGCCTCCGAGAAACCCTTCGAGGAAAACGTGGAGACTTCGGCCAAAGCCGTGGAAATGGCAAAGCCTTACGGGGCCAACGTGGAGGCCGAACTTGGCTATGTGGCAAAACTTGGCCAGGAGCAGGGCGGCGGCTTCACCACCCCTGAGCAGGCCGTGGAGTTTGTGAACCGTACCGGCGTAGACGCCCTGGCGGTGTCCATCGGTTCGGCCCACGGGTTCTATAAACTTCCCCCGCACCTTGATATCCCGCGTCTTGCCGCAATCCACGCTGCAACGCCTGTGGCACTGGTCCTGCACGGTTCCTCCGGCATTCCCCACGACCAGGTGAAGGATGCCATCCACAACGGCATTGTGAAGGTGAACCTTGCTACGGAAATCAAGGACAACTTCATGCGCGCCCTGAAGAAGGTACTCTCAGAGAGCGACGAAATTGACCTCCGGAAGGTCTTCCCTAAAGCCATGGATCCCGTGGTGGAACTCCTCAAGGAGAAGTACGCCGTAATGAAGGGTTAATCCCCCTACCACTTGTAGTTAAGAAGCCTTGGAGTGGCCTCAAGGGACAGCCACGCCCAGAAAAGGCGGCCGTCCTGAGAGGCTCTCTTGAGAAGTTGCATGTTCTTGGTACCAACCATATAGGACAGACCAAGGGAGAGTTTCACGTCCTTTATGATCTTCCAGGAGGCGTCTATCTCGAATTCGTGGCCCAGCGTGCTGCCGATGTCCTGAAGCTTGGCGGCAATTGCAAGGTAATGATACCGCACCCCTATGTCCATTCCGGGCATGGGGGTTACTTTTACGCCGGCATAGGCATTCTGAAGGCCAGGGCTGAAGCCGTTCACATAGGTGCTCATGTAGAAGAAGTCCATGGCCCCATAGAACTTGTGATGGGAGCCGTAGATGGGGTTGAAGCCCTTAATTACCTCGTGCTTGATGAGCCCAGTCTGGCCGGGCTGAGGCACGGCGTAGGTGTCGTCTCCGCTAAGATAGTCGTAGCCTGCCACAAAGCCAAGTTTCTTCCAGGGGCTGTACACGGCCTTTCCGCTTGCCATCCAGGCGTCCAGGCGGATTCCGTCCTCGTTTCGGCCGAACTGCCTGTAATAAGACGCCTCCACGGAGAGGTTCTGCGGGGAATACTTTATGTAGCCGCCCAGGATGTGCTGCCATTCAACGTGTTCATCGGCCCCCTTAGTGCCCGCCTGCATGCCTATGTTCATGAACATGACGGAGGCTCCCAGGGGCACCACGGGAACATCGTAGTGATACCATCCAAGCTGCATGGTCTTGTACGGGGCCGAACCTCCGGGATAATACGTGGAGCCGCCGTTGGTGTTTTCCGCACTTTGGTTGAAGGCGCCGCCAACGTGGAATTTGTGCCCGTAACCCTCGAATCCGGCAATGAGGATGTCGTGGGAGTTTCCGGCCATGTTCCAGTCGTTGGGGCCGATTATGCGTTCGTCGTCATAGCTGAGGGCCTGCCTACCAAGTTTTGAAAAAAGGCCGAAGGGGGCGTTCAGCCTGATCCAGGCTTCCTGGATATTGAAGGAGCCTTTGTCGGCCTGGCCCCACACGCCGGAGTGCTGCATGGCCGTTTTCACCTCCAGTTCCGGGCGCTGATACCCTACCACAAGGCGGCTTCGGCTTTGAATGAAGGCCGAATGGTCCTGAGTCTCGGAACCTGCGTTAGGGAGCCCTCCGTCACGGTTTTCTCCGCGGCCCCTCACCTGAAGGTCCACGTACACGCTGCTCTCTTCCTGGGCCATTGCAGGAAGGGTGACGGCGGCCGCCATGAGTAAAGATATGATTATCCGGCGCATAAGTCTTCCTTTTTGACTATCCAAAATTCGGCATTTTTTATTATATTCGCAAGTGCCAGAGTTAAATGCCTATGTTTGAAAAGATTGTCTCAGATATTAATGCCCTTGTCTGGAATCCCGGGCTGGTGGTTCTTCTCATTGCCGCCGGGCTGTATTTTTCCTTCCGCACGCGGTTTGTGCAGGTGAGGCGCTTCGGCCTTATGCTAAAGTCCCTGTTTTCAAAGAAACAGGACGGGAAGGGCATTTCTTCGTTTGAGGCGTTTTCAATTGCGCTTTCGGGCAGGGTTGGCACCGGGAACATTGTGGGCGTTGCTACGGCCATTGCCTTCGGAGGGCCGGGAGCAGTGTTCTGGATGTGGGTGGTGGCGTTTTTCGGGGCTTCCACGGCTTTTGTGGAGTCTACGCTTGCCCAGATGTACAAGTTCCACCATGCGTCCGGGTATCGCGGCGGGCCTTTCAGCTTCATAGAGCATGGCCTAAGGCAGCGCTGGCTGGCCGTTTTGTTTGCCATAATTACGGTATTTTCCTGCGGCTTTTTCCTCACTACGGTGCAGTCCAACGGGGCGGCATCGGCCCTTTCAAACTCTTTCTCAGTGTCTCCCCTGGCGTCCGGGATTGGCATTGCGGTCATTCTTGGCCTGGTGGTTTTTGGCGGGGTCAAGCGCATTGCGAGGGTTGCATCAATTGTGACTCCTTTCATGGCGCTTGGGTATATCATACTGTCGCTGGTGGTTGTTGCCTACCACATCCAGGACGTGCCGGCGGTGCTTGGCGCCATTGTGAAAGGCGCTTTTGGGCTTAATCCCATCTGCGGCGGCATTATCGGCTCCACCATTGCCATGGGCGTCAAGAGGGGCATTTTCTCCAACGAGGCCGGTCAGGGCACAGGCGCCATAGTTTCGGCCGCAACGGATGTCCCCCACCCTGCCCAGCAGGGCCTTGCGCAGGCGTTTTCGGTTTACGTAGACACCCTTCTTGTGTGCACCGCCACGGCGTTAATGATCCTCTGCTCAGGCACTTACAACATCTTCGGCCCAGACGGTCAGATTCTCTTTGGAGGGGCTCCGGAGCTTGGCGGCAACTATGTTGGCTACACCCAAAGCGCAGTGGATTCCGTGTTCAGGGGCTTCGGCAGCCAGTTTGTCTCCGTTGCCATGGTATTCTTTGTTTTCACCACCATCATGGCCTATTATTTCTATGCCGAAACCAGCCTCATCTACCTGTTCAAGGGCCGTCGCGGGGAATCCGTCACCATACGCGTTTTCCAGGCCCTGATGCTCTGTGCCGTTGTTTTCGGCGCCGTCAAGGAGGCCGATGTAGTTTGGCAGATCGGGGACATAGGCGTTGGCCTCATGGCATGGGTGACGGTGATTTCCATCCTCATCCTGTGCCCTAAGGCCATAAAGGCGCTGAAGGAATTTGAGAAGAAGGTCTAGCCCAGAAGCACGTCCAGGGCCATCATAAGGGCAAAACCAAGCGCGAAGCCAACGGTTCCAAGGTTGGAGTGTTCTCCCTGCGATGCATCCGGGATAAGTTCCTCCACCACCACATAAAGCATGGCTCCTGCGGCAAAGGACAGCATGTAGGGCATTATTCCCGTTATGGCCGATGCCAGGCCAAGCACCAGTCCCCCACCAATGGGTTCCACTATTCCGCTGAGCGCTCCAATCAGGAACGAGCGGCCTTTGCTGTTCCCAGCCGCCATAAGTGGCATGGAGATGATTGCGCCTTCCGGGACGTTCTGGATGGCAATGCCAAGGGACAGGGCCAGGGCACCGGCCATGTTGAAATCGGCGGTAAGGGCTCCGGCAATGGCTACGCCCACAGCCATTCCTTCCGGGAAATTGTGGATAGTTACGGCCAGGGCCAGCTTTGCCGTGCGGGACAGGCTGCTCCTGGGGCCTTCGGCCTCACCATCTATGTGAATGTGCGGAGTAACGTGGTCTATGAGAAGGAGGAACGCAAAACCGCCCAAAAGGCCAATTGTAGCCGGTCCAATGGAGCCCATCTCCATGGAGGGAATAAGCAGCGACCACACAGAAGCCGCCACCATCACCCCGGATGCAAAGCCCAGCAAAGCCTTCTGCAACAAGGCCGGCATATCCTTCTTCATGAAAAACACAAACCCCGATCCCAGGGCCGTCCCCAGAAACGGTATCATAAGCGCTGCAAGCACAGGATTCATCTCATTCACGGTTTTGTTAGTGCAAAGATAGCAATTTTTTGCGGCCGCGTGGTCCCATACCGCTCCCCTCGCGCACGTTTGAGGTGCCTTTTCGTGCTCGGAGCCCGTGTTTTCCCTCCTCCGCGCACGTTTGGGTGCCATTTCCGTGCTCGAAGCCCAGGTTTTCCCTCCTCCGCGCACGTTTTGGCGCTATTTTCGTGCTCGGGGCCAACCACAAAAAAACGCAAAAAAAATTTGCACTGTCCCAAAAAGTTACTATCTTTGCAATCCCAAACAATACGGTGCTGTAGCTCAGATGGTAGAGCAATGGACTGAAAATCCATGTGTCGGCAGTTCGATTCTTCCCAGCACCACTGAAAATGCCCCTACAGATACCTGTGGGGGCATTTCTTTACCAAAATGTGCCTACATTTTGTGAGAATCTAGCGAGGCACATCAAAAAAGCCTGGAGGCACACAGTTCCCATCCTGAAAAAACACCTGGGACTCTCTCCAAGCGCATATCCTAAGCATCCGGCTGCTGGCCGTCGTGGGCCTTCCACATGCACTCAGTGATCTTCATGTCGGAGAATACCGCCGTGAATGAGGACTCCTCAGGAGAGCAGGCATATATGCCGAAGGAGATTTCATCGGCACCCGCATACATGTGGCAGATGCGCATCTGGCTGAAGTTGACGCCGTCCGTGGAGCACTCTATGCAGTAGTCATCGGCCCTGCGGGAGAAGCGGTACCACATGGCCTTTACTTCGGCCGAAATTGCCGTGGTGGCCCAGTCGGAGTAGCCCTTGTTGGTGGCGACGCTCCCAAGGTGCTGGAAATCAGCGTTTTCATATTCCACGGAGCCCTTGAGCCAGTTTTCGCTGTCAAGGTACATCACAATGCCGCATTGGTCAAAACGCTGGTGGCTCTGCGTGAAATCCGTCTTCACCACAAAGCTAAAGTACTGCTCACGGGTTTTCATTTGCAGCACGGGAGCATTGTCGTTGCGGAAATGATAATAGGTCCGCTGCCAGAGGTCCGTGTGCGGAGCGGTTGTGATGAAGATGGTGTCGCCTTTTATTTCAGAGGCCGCCGGCTCCCTTGTCCACTGGAGTTGCTCCAGGTTGATTTTCCCGTCGTTTGCAAGGGCTTCGGCCACGCTGTCAACGAATTCAGGGGCATTCTTGGAAGGGTTTCCGCAGGAAATTGCAAGGACGGTGAGTCCGGAGCAAAGGGTTAGTTTATTCATAGCTTATAGATTTTTTATACACCATATAAAGGCCGAAGCAAGGCGTTTGTCGCCATCCTGGAAATGGCCGCCTTGGTTCCATTCCAGCGTACAGTTCTCTGCTCCGAGCTGAGCTTTGAGGAGTTCATATTCGGCACGGACGCAGTCCCCTACCCGTTTGATGGCGCGGTTCTTAACGTGCTCCTCCTGGTCTCCGAGGCTGAGGTATACTTTCCCGGCCTTCACGGGATGTTCCTTGGCAAAGTCCAGCCAGTCCCTGATCCATAGCGACGGAGAAGCCGCGGCAATTGCCACAAAACGATCTGTCTGCATGGACGACCACAGGGCGAACAGCCCGCCCAGCGAGTAGCCGCCAAGGATAACCGGCAGTTTCCCATATTCGGCCTCAAGTGCGGGCAGAAGAGATTCCGTTACATAGCGCAGCGTCTCCCCGGTCTTTGTTCCCACTTCCGGGCTACGGTTGATGGCGTCGTCGTGCCAGGGAGTGAGGTCCAAGTCCCAGTCGAACACCTGGAACGCCGCAAACACAAACGGCACTCCGCAGGCCTCGGAGATTAGTTCTGCCGTGCTATCGAAGATTCCGCGCTCATGGTTTCCTAGCGTCTGTATGAGGATATACCTTGGCTTGGCGCTGTCCCGGATAAAGCACTCACGGCCTCCTATGATGGAAGTTTTGTGACTCATAGCATACAAAGTTAACACTATTTTCCATAATTGCCTTCCTGCAACGGGTTAGTGTAGCTGGTGGTGGCACAAGATGTCGCAGGTGGCGAAGCGAAATGTCGCAGGTCTGCAAAAAATGCCTGACCTGCAACGGTTTTTGCTTCCTATGGCCGATTTGCGTCGCAGTTCGGCCCAAAAACACAGACCTGCGACGCTACAACTCGGGACCGGCGACGTTACGCCCCAGAACCTGCGACGCCTACCGTGCAAACCAATGATAATAGCGGCGAAACAACGGGTAACACTATTCGCCGTTAAACTTGTCTTTGCGGGGAATCCTTGAGCCAAGGACATAGAACTGTTCCTTGTCAAACTTCATACTTATTTCAATAAGGCCGCAAGGCCGAATGCGATTAAAAACCCTACAGTGATAATGCCAAAGATAATGCCCATGCCGGTCATGCCGGACTTGAAATTCTCACCGACATGCTTATCCAGTTCTTCATCGTTCAGGGGGTAGCGACGGCGCTGATAAATAAGATAGCCGGCATACACAAGGTACAGGAGGCCAAAAACTGCTCCCATGATCCAGTAGGCGGTACTTTTTTGCATTATGCCGTTGACCACGTGCCACACGGAATAGAGTTCCCAGAAAGCCACCATAGCCATCTGGACCCAGAACTGTTTTTTTGTTAGACCTTTTTGTGCCATGCTTACATAGTTTATCGGCCTAAAGGTAAGCATTTTCCGTCACTTGACCAATATCAAATGGATTTACTTCGCTCCCAAGCCTCGCCTTTACGGTGCCTCACTATAGCACCGTGTCCACTCCAGTGGTACTCTGCGCCAGTTGCAGGCGCTGGTCCAGGGAGGCGTTCTTGGCGCTGACGAAGGAGCCGCTCCGTTTGTATTCGGCCGGGATGGTCTTGGAGCCGCGGTATGTGACGCCATCGGCATCGATGACCGTGAAGGTGAGGGCCTCGGCGTTGGTCTCGTCTCCGTTGCGCAAGGCTACGAAGAAGGGATCGGCCGATGCAGCGCTTAGGGTCACGGCAATGGGCCCCTCCGCCAGCGAAGATCCGTCCACTGCCTGGCTCTGCACCATGTGACCATTGGCGCTGGTGATGGTCAAGGACTTGGCTGTAATGGGGGTCTTGCTCTCATCAGGCTTCTTGTACCGAAAACTCAGCCGGAAAATGCTCTGCTGATTCACAAAGGTGGCATTATCCGTAGCGATGGTGTTGTTTTCTGTATCTACCGTCGTAACCTTCACGCCCGTCGCCGCCGTGTAATGGTACTTCTTCTCGATGGAGCCTGCAGCCTCCAGCAGCGTTCCCACCTGACCGGTATAATCCCAAGTCTCGCGCGGAGTCAAGAGGGTAATGGTGGACATACCCTCCACCAGGGATGTGGTAGTCACCGTGCCCGAAAGTGTGGCCTTATGGGCATCCTCTGCATCCGGCGTAGCCGTCAGTGTGCCGATACAAGCGCTTTCAAGAAACACCTTCACCTCTTCACCCGCCTTCCAGACGGATTTGAGCACCGTGGTGGTAGCCTCCTCTCCTTCGATGGCAAGGCCCTTGGTATCGGGGGCATCCTTCTTTACGGCCTGCAAAGTCACCGCCCACACGGAATCAACTGCTGCGGCTATCGGTTCCTCAGGAATGTGGTCAATGAGTTCTTCTTCCACTTTCATGCAGCCCGTCCAGGCCATTGCGACCACAAGGGCTATCATCACATATATATTCTTTTTCATAATCTATTCACTTACAACATAATAAGCCTTTCCAGCCGGTATGACACTTCCGGTATATTTGTAAAAGCCCAGCGTGCTCTCAACGATTCCCAGCACATACACATTCCCCGCAGGTTTGGCAATCTCCGTATCCGAGCCCACAAGGATGTTCCCAGCATGAGCAGTGACCTCGGTTGAGTCCAGTTTGGTAAGGGTGACCTTTGCCACATCCGCCACAATAATCACCGCAGTCCCTGCCGGAATCACCCGGCTGTCCTCTCCAATCCGGTAGAACACAACCTGCGTGCCGTCAAGACCGACCGTATAAGCCAGGGCGCCATCCGGTAGCTGATAGTGTAGTGTGCCACTATAAAAGGTGCCCACATACTTTTCTTCGCCCAATACAGTGGCTGCGTTGAGGGTATAATCCACCTCGGGGATAGCCGATACAGTGGCTGTGACTGTGATGTCGTAGGCAGGCATAGTGAGCGTCGTTTCTCTGAGAACACCGGCTGTGATGTCGCTGCCGTTAGACGTTTTGGTCACGGTGTAGCTAAGTGTGTAGCCTGCGGGCACGGTATAGCTGAGCGTGAGCGTCTGGCCCGCGCCGCTGTATATCTTGCCGCCGTAGCCGATGGCAGTGCTACCGTATGCGGTGATGCCGCTGACGTCGTAGGTGGTCTCGGTGCCGCTGAGGGTGATGCCTTCGCTCAGGGTGACGGTGCGGGCGCGGCGGGCACCGTCTTGGTCGCTGCTTGTGCTGCTGCCACCGATACCGCCGAGGCTGATGGTGGTGTAGTAGTTGTTGCTGATGGTGCCTCCGGTTTTATCACCCGCAATGCTGCCGAAATACCCTGTGCCGGTGACGCTGGTGCCAATATAGAGGCAGTCCTTGAGGGTACAATTATCCACGTCACCACTGATACCGCCGCAATCGTTACAAGTTAGGCCGTTATTTTCGATGGTTGCGGCACTGACACAACCAGTCATCAGGGCTCCCGAGCCATGAAAATAACCCACGACGCCGCCAAAGTTTTCTGCGGGACTGTTTCCGGCCCTGATGGTAACGCTGCTTTCTACGCGGCAGTTGCGCACAGTGCCCCAGCTGATTTCACCAGCGATGCCACCGACATAACGATATCCTGTGAAGGTACTGTTTGCAAGGACGACGTTCTGCACGGTGCCATGATAGATGTAGCCGAAGAGGCCGATATACATGTCGGCGTTGGTGTCGCCCGTGCGGGTGACAGTGATGCCGCTCACGGTGTGGCCCTGCCCGTCGTAGGTGCCGCGGAAGTAAGCGTGGTCGTTGTCGCCCTGGTAGCCGATGGGCGTATAGCCGGCGTCGCAGACGATGTCCTGCGTCTGGAGGAAGGTGATGCCTTCGCACTCGTTGCGGCTCACGTTGACGATGTTGGCCAGACGGTAGAGGTCGGTCTTGGTGGCTATCTCGTAGGTGTCGGTTGCCAATTGGTTGAATTCGCTGAACGACCAGACGTAGGGCTCATCAAGTGTCATGCTGAAGCTCTTGCTGACGGTACCGCTGAAGGTGTTGCCCGCCAGGTCCCTGACGGTGCCGCTCAGGGTGCTGACGCTGAAGGTGCCTGTAGCATCGCTGCCTATCGCTCCGCTGAAGGTGAGCACGTTGCTGCCGCTGCCCGAACAGTAGCTGAGCGTGCCCCACGTGGTGGTGAGCGTCGGTGTGCCCTCCACGGTGACAAGCTCGCTGAAGGGCACGCTCACGTAGATGAGGTTGCCCTTCTGGTGGCGTCCACCGCTGACCTTGTAGTTGTTGAGCGCAGTGGGTGCGGTGGCATCGACCAGCCCCATACGCACGTAGAGGTCCTTGAAGCCCCAGGTGTCGTTGTCGTCGCCGGCACAGTCGAAGCGGGTTGTGATGGATGCTACGTCGGGGTCCAGCACCACCGAACCGGTGTTGTTGTCGCGGTAGCCGCTCTTGAACTTCTGCTGCCAGAGTTTGCTCTCGGCCAGGGGAAACTCGGTCCAAGCGTTGGTCTGTGATGTCCCAGTCCCATTCAATCCTCCTGCCGCCCGGTTGGCATAGTCGAAGCGGTGGGGGAAGAACATCTTGCCCTCGCCGCTATAGACACCGCTGCCCTCCTTGAGTTCGAAGCAGGCCTTATAGACGGAGTAGGCCGGGTTGTTCACGCTACCGTTGGGGTCGGCGCCGTCGTATGATGCACTACTGGTGCCCGGAACAATCTGCACGTAATAGTAGCCGTCGTTCTTCTCCTTCATAGTGAAGCATACGGTGGCGTAGATCTTATAGCCCATAGCCTTCAGACAGGCGGCTGTGGCACCTGTACTGTTGATAAGGGTGTTGGTGCTCACGGTGGCGGGCTTCTTCGTGTAGTCATAGCTGTCGTCGATAAGCACGTAGCCCTGATAAGTGCCGCTGGTCTCCACCTCGGTGGTGGGCGGCGTGTAGGCTACATCGATACATTTGCCTATGCCTATCAGATTGGCGGGGTCGCCATTAAGGAACACGAAACTGTTGTTGGGGATGCTGTTGTTTACGTTGGTGCCGCTATAGGTGAAAGGGGTGGTGGTGCTGACGGTTTTATCGCAGTGAGTGATGACGGTGCCGTCGATGTCGAGCACTTCGAAGCGGTAGCTGCGCCGTGAGCCAGTCTGGTACTTGTAGACCTCGGCGTTGGGATTGCCCTCTATCACGGTGACAGTCTTGCTTGTCTGCCCTGCGGTGAACACTAAGTTGTCGCTGACGGCGGTGAAGTGCTGCCCCTCGAGGGCCGAAAGGCTCACGGTGCGGTAATAGACCGTCTCGGCCGAGGTGCTCTCGCTGCGGGTGATGGTGAAGGTGGTGATACCAGCACTGGTGCTGCTCGTCACGGTGAACGTGCTTGCGGCCCAGGCGCTCTGTCCCATCGTCAATGCTGCAATGGTCAGCAAGGCAGCGATGATGTGTTTAGTTGTGTTTGAGATTTTCATATTTCGGCCCTCCTAATCATCTTCGTCCAAACTGCCATAATTATAGTCTTGCGTGCCGTATGGCGATCCGCACACAATCCCTTCAATCTTCATCACCACCACCGTCGTGGAGGGAGTCTCGTAAAGTTCCTTTTTGATTGTTTCCATGGGTTCCTATGCGTTTTTGACAGTCAAAGGTTGGAAAAAACGAATAAACACTTGTCCATCTGGTGGAAAATCGGCAATTTTTCTTTGATATGAACAAAAATTTACGAATTCAGAATAGATTTGGTAAATTTGCAGAGTTTATGATGCTTACACTTCAGGACGCCCTTTTTAGCGCATCGTTGGCGGTTTACCTCACCGCAAGCGTGTTTGTGGCGGCTGTTCGCTGGGGACACCGCTGCCAACCCTATGGCAAGCATATGGACTACTACCATCCGGCCTGGAAGACGGTCATCTTCTGCTTCCTGTGCAACCTTCTGATGGCTCCGGCCATCTTCATGCCCACGGACACGGACGCCATACTGCAGCTTCGCCTGTTCCTCATCCTGGCTTCGCCCTATTTCTGCGCCGTGACTATGTTCAGCTATTTCGGAAATGTACTCAAGGTGAACACCTGGCGCCGGCCAGTGTTTATCCTCTCCGTGCCGTTCGGCGCCATGGCGCTTTCCGCTACCGTGCTGGCCTTCGTTCCAGGGACGCAGATGACCCCGCAGTTCTGCCGCTGGTATTTTTCGTTGGGGGGCCTTCTGGCCCTGGCGTTCCTTTTCTGCTTCGTATCGGCCATCGTCATGGTGGCCCGACAGCTACGCCGCAGCGCGGAAGAGATATACTCCAATCCGGACGATTTCCCTCAGAAGTTTGCCGCCAGGGTTATCTGGATTCCTTTCCTGCATCTGGCTGCAAGCTGGGTGGGTGCGTTTGTGGGCTCGCCGCTGTCTCTCTCCATTAGCCTTTTGGTATTGTCAGCCTTGGCTCTTGCTTTCCTCATCGGTATCCTGTCCCCGCACCGGGACCTGACGGTGGAACAGTTGGAGGCCGCCGAGGCACCCGAACCTCCGGTGCAGGAAGAATCCGCACTTCCTGAAGACAGGAAGGCCGAGATCGAAAAGGCCATCCGCCATCTGGTGGAGCAGGACCAGGCCTATCTGGACAGCCACCTGCTGCTGGACGATGTCGCAAGCCGTATCGGCGTCAACAGCAAATACGTCTCCCTGGTGATGAAGTCACGCCTGGGCGGTTTCTTCTCCTATATCAACCACTGCCGGCTCTCCCACGCCGCCCGCATGCAGGTCGAGCACCCTGAAATGCCCATCGGCGAAGTCATCGCCGACTCCGGCTTCGGCTCCCGCACCACCTACTACAAAGTCCGGAAGCAGCTGGAGGAAAGATAATCCCTTAAACGCCCAACTCTCCAACAAACAACAAACTATGAATAACGCACTTACTCCCCGGCGGCAGGGACTTGCCGTCATCGCCGCTCTGGAAGCAAAGGGCGACCAGGCCGGCCTCGAAAAAGCAGCCGCCGAAGCACTTGATAATGGTTTGACTATAAGCGAAGCCAAGGAAGCGCTTTCGCAGCTTTACGCCTACACCGGTTTCCCGCGTTCTCTCAACGCCCTGGGGACCCTGAAGAAGGTTCTGGCCGCCCGCCAGGCTGCAGGAATCAAGGACAATCCCGGCAAGGAGGCAGACCCTCTTTCGGCCGAATATGACGCCCTTAAACAAGGCACGGCCGTGCAGACCCAACTGACTGGAAGGCCGTTCGACTATGGCTTCGTCCCGGCCACTGATTATTACCTCAAGGCCCACCTCTTCGGCGACATCTTCGCCCGCAACAACCTGAGCTTCGCAGACCGCGAGATAGTTACCTTGAGCGCCATTTCCGCCCTTCCAGGCTGCGAGCCGCAGCTCATCGCCCATGTCTCGGGTGCACGCAATATGGGGGTGACGGATGCCGAACTCCGCGCTTTGCCTGCACTTCTGGAAGAAAAGGTTGGCCTGGCCGAAGCTGAGAGCCTCCGCGGTGCTTTAGCGGCAGTCCTGGGAGACGCCCACACCCCTGTCCAGACCGTAGATTTCTCCGTCTGGCCCAAAGGACAGCCCAACACCGCTTATGCACAGTTCTTCACCGGCAACAGCTATCTGGCACCGCTTGACGGCGGCATAGCCAACGTCACCTTCGAGCCCGGCTGCCGCAACAACTGGCACATCCACCACAAGCAGGTACAGGTGCTGATTTGCGTAGCCGGCCGCGGCTGGTACCAGGAATGGGGCAAACCGGCCGTACAGCTTGTTCCCGGCACCATCATTGAGATTCCGGAGGGCTTCAAACACTGGCACGGCGCCGCCGCCGACAGCTGGATGCAGCACCTCACCTACCACAAAGATGTGCAGGAAGGCGCTTCCAACGAATGGCTGGAATCCGTATCAGACGAACAGTATAAGATGGCATTGTAATGCCCCCTTTAAGCACCATCGCCCCTCCGCGAGGTGCATTTTTACCCCATTTTTGCACCTGGGGCCCGGCTTTGACCACCCTCAGGTGCATTTTCACCCCATTTTTGCACCTGGGGCCCGGCTTTGACCACCCTCAGGTGCATTTTCACCCCATTTTTGCACCTGGGGCCCGGCTTTGACCACTCTCAGGTGCATTTTTGCCCCATTTTTGCACCTGGGACCCGGCTGTGACCACCCTCAGGTGCATTTTTACCCCATTTTTGCACCTGGGACCCGGCTTTGACCACCCTCAGGTGCATTTTCACCCCATTTTTGCACCTGTAATGCGGACTACAGCGACAGCGTAACGCGGATGTCGCCCTCCCCTGCTTTCAGGAAGGATTTGAGCGCATCCATTGATCCGTATTCCATTTTGCCGATACGGGTGTAGCTCCAGGAGTTGCTGCCATAGAACAGTACAATCTGGTTGTCGCTGTAGAGGATGACGTCCCCGGCCTCAGTGGTGATATGGCTGTCGGTGGCGGGAAGGGAGCGGCCCAGGGCGCCCACTTTCTCAAATCCGCCGTAATCACTTGCAGTATAGGTGATTGGAGCTTCTTGGAGCGCACTCACAAGCGCCTCGGTAGCAGCATTTTTCACAAGGACCACAGGGAGCGTGGTCCCGTCTATGGTAATCTGAATCTTATTCGGCATATTTGATTCTTCTTTTGGTTCCTCCTCAGTATTCTGTCGCACTGTGACTGGCGCAGAAGGCTTGGCACAGGAAAGCAGGGCTAGGAGCACAAGCGCTGCCCCAAGCCCTGCTACAATATGGAAGAAGGTCTTCATCCTATTTCAGGTTCTCCTTGAAGAAGCACTCGATCTTGTCATAAGGAATCACGCCCGCAACGTCGTCGTAGAGGTCAACATGGGAGGCGCCGGGAATGACAAGGAGTTCCTTGTTGCCTTCCTTGGCGCTTTCTCCAACTACATGCCTTCCGGTCATGCGCTCAAAGGCGTACTCGCTGAAATAGCGGCTGTGGGCCTTCTCGCCGTGGATAAGGAGCACGGGATTCTCAATTTCATGAGCCCAGGCCAGGAGCGGCTGGTTCAGGAAACTCTGGCAGCCGATAACATTCCATCCGTCGTTGGAATTGCCGCTGCGCTTGTGGTAGCCGCGGGGTGTCTTGTAGTAGGCGTGGTAGTCCTTGACAAACCAGGGAGCATCTTCCGGGAGCGGATCAATGACTCCGCCGGCACGCTCGTAAGTTCCTGAGGCATAGTCCTTAGTGCGCTGGGCGGCCAGTGCGCGGCGCTTCTCCTGACGCTGTGCGGGAGTGTCCTCGCTGGCAAAATAGCCTTCAACGTTCACCTTGCTCATGTCGTACATGGTGGAAGCCACAGTGGCCTTGATGCGGGGATCAAGTGCGGCGGCATTGACCGCCATTCCGCCAAAACCGCATATGCCGATAATGCCAATGCGCTCAGGATCCACAAGCTCGCAGTTGGACAGGAAGTCAACTGCTGCCAGGAAGTCCTCCGTATTGATGTCCGGAGAAGCCATCCTGCGGGGTTCTCCGCCGGATTCGCCGGTAAAGGAAGGGTCGAAGGCAATGGTCACAAACCCTCTTTCGGCCATATGCTGGGCATAAAGGCCGCTGCTCTGCTCCTTCACTGCGCCGAAGGGGCCGCTCACCGCAATGGCGGGAAGAGACACCCGGTCGTGGCCGGGTGTGACGGAGGCGTTGTGGCCGGGTGTGACGGAGGCGTTGTGGCCGGGTGTGACGGCGGCGTCATTCCCGGCTTGACCGGGAATCTCCTTCGGCACATACATATCGGCCGCAAGCTCAATTCCATAGCGGTTATGGAAAGTGACTTTGCTATGGTTCACAAGCTCAGATTTGGGGAAAGTCTTGTCCCACTCCTTGGTAAGATTCAGTGTACTCATATTCTGGTTTTTGTTTGATTTGCATGCAAGCAGCATAAGCGCCGCCATGGAAACTGTAATGAAATTCCGGATGGTCATATCTAATTTTTTTGCAAAGATAGCCCGCCTTCCCTTAATTATCTTACCTATTTTTGCCGAATATTTACCAATATCGCAGATTTATCCCTATATTTGCAAAAATCCATACCTTTTCAAGCGTAATGAAGAACATTCTTCACATCACTAATCCCAATGTGTACGCCCGCTCTGTAGGGGCTCCGGAGCTGCATCCGCTGGTGAGCGTCATCCACTACGACGAAGTGTCGCCCGTCCGCACCAGCCTTAACCAATACGGCGTTTACGGGCTCTTCGTCCAGCGGAATTTCCCAAAGCACCTAACGTACGGAATGAAGATGTTCGACGCCGCCGAAGGCTCCATCTTCGCAGCCGAGCCGGGCCAGATAGGCGGCAAGGAAGACGACGGCGAGGACCTCTATATCAATGGCTGGGCCCTGCTTTTCTCCCCTGAACTCATCCGCGGAACAGACCTTGAGGCAAAGATGAAGGACTACCAATTCTTCTCCTACTTTGCCATCGAGACACTGAAAATGGAGCCTTCCGAGTGGGGCCGAATCACCCAGCTTCTCACGCAGCTAAGGCATGAGCTTGAGGAGAACGACGACTCCCCTGCGCTCCGAAGCGTAATCCTGGGATACATTCGGCTTATCCTGGAATACTGCCAGCGCATATATCTTCGGCAAATATCAAAGGAAGACAAGGCGTCGTCGGACATCCTGAAACGCTTCCACAACCTTCTCAGGGAGTATTATTTGGAAGGCCGACAGATGGAATCAGGCATACCCTCCGTCCAATACTGCGCCGCCCAGTTGGCCTATTCGGCCCGATACCTTGGCGACGTAATCCACAAATCCACCGGCGGCACGGCCATCGGCTACATCCACGCCTTTGTGATCGAGCAGGGCAAAACCCTCCTCATGAACGGCCACAACGTGGGCGAAACCGCCCTCCTCCTTGGCTTCGAGTTCCCCCATCACTTCACCCGCCTCTTCAAAAAGGTCACCGGCATCACCCCAACGGATTTTCTGGGGAAATAGCCTGGCATTTCTTCGTGACCATATAGCCGATGGCGGCCACGGCAAGGGCTTCGGCCGTGATGATAATCTCCAGCGGAACAAGGCCGACGGACGGCTGGAGTATCACGGCGCCAGCATCTACCAGCGCGTGCAGGGCAATGGCCGCAGGGAATAGCCACAGCCACTTTCCGCGTTTGCAAACGGCCGCCCATACCATCAGGGAAAGGCCCAGATGAAGAATAAGGGCCGAAAAACGCTCCCAGAGCCCGAGGAACCATGTTCCGACACTCGCTGCCTGCAACTGGTCCAGCTGCACCTGAACCTGTGCCGCGGCTTCGGCCGGAGCCTGAGCGAAAATGATGTCGGAGTGCCCGGTGTTTATGAGTAGGGCCATGACCAGATTGCTTATCATGGTAAGGCCGAAGACCAGAATCATCTCTACGCCGCCGTGCCCCACCCCGTAAGCCAGAGCCGGAATGCGAGTGGCGGGCTCCTTCTTCATGAGGAAGGTCATGGCAATGAACCGGCCGGTTTCTTCAAACAGTCCGGCGGCCAGTCCGCCATACAAAGCGTACCACAGCGTATTCCCCATGATAGCCGCCCCATGAGGCCCCTTGAGCACCACCTGATGCAGGATAGCCTCCAGAACCAGGGCAAACACGATGAAAGTTCCGGCGCCAATCAGGATGGTGGAGGCTTTGGCGTGGTACCGCTTCACCAGAAACAGTGCCAGGCAAACGGGTACGGCAATGCCCAGAATGGCATTCACCGACAACATTACTATTGAACTAACAGGTACCATGATTTTCGGCGTATTACTGGCCTAAAGGTAAGAATTATCCGGCACACAGCCAAACATTTGTGCCATGTGGTACTGAACAGCAGCATTTTAGGCCGAAAACGTGTACGCCGAGTACCCGGCGGTACTGAACAGACGCATTTTGGGCCGAAAACGTGCGCGGAGGGGTTGAATCGCGGTGCCCGAGCACGAAAATGGGGCCTGAACGTGCGCAGAGGGGTTGAATCGCGGTGCCCGAGCACGAAAACGGGGCTCAAACGTGCGCGGAGGAAGCAAAACAGCGGTCCCGAGCACAGAAATGGGGCCCCAACGTGCGCGGAGTACCCGGCGGTACTGAACACGTGCACCTTAGGCCCCCATAACACGGCAACGCCCCGGCAAGGAGTTCCTGCCAGGGCGTCATGCATAAATGTTTGAACTTCCCTACTGCTCGTCGATGATTCGGCCCAGATTGTCTATGCGCTTTTCAAAGCGGTTCACGCCAATCACGGCAAGGATATAGGCCAGACCGTTGGCAATGATACCAAGGCCGATAATTGTGGAAAGCACACCGGCCGTCACATCAATGTTCTTGAGGCCGAAGAAGCCAAGGACTGCGCCGCCTACGCCAAGGAGCAGGAGCACCCACCACATGGGGAAGCCAACGCGCTTGTAGTCAAGGCTCTGGACGGCGATGATAACGCCTTCAATCATTACCCAAATTGCAAACACCACGGGCAGCGACACCGCCGTTCCAAGGATGTTGAAAAGGAAGAAGCATCCGAAGAAAATGTCCAGGAGGGCGCCGAGGGCGCGGGTGCCGCTGTTGGGAAGGAACGCCTGGGTCTGGAAAGTGAAGACCAGTTTGGTAACGCCGGAAAGAAGCGTGAAGCATCCAAGCACCCATGCGGCGGAAATCAGGGTAATGTCAGGTTTGGCAATACATAGGACGCCAAGAATGACAAGGAGAAGGCCTGCGATGCAGAGCCAGATTTTAGTACTTGTTTTCATGTTTTAGTAGTTTAGCTCCACAAATTTACTACTTTTTCTTGAACCACACGCCAAAGGCGCTCTGCTCCGTGAGGGCCTGTCCCCCACCGCGTTCAGGCGCAAGGACTAGACTTTCATTTGTAATGCCGAAGCGGTGGAGTCTAACGCCATTGCAATCAATGGCTTGCGCGAGTCTTTGGGATTACGTGTTTTCCCAAACAATCTTGTAATTGCCTAATAATTAATCTTTTAACCTCCACTGATTTTTCCATTTGGACCTGGTCCACAACATTAGGGCACGGCGTTACACAAAAAAGGCCGTTTTTGTGCAATCATCTGCCCTTCGGGGTGGGCATTGGTACTGGCCAAGCACATTTTGGGCCGAAAACGTGCGCACCAAGTACCCGCCGGTACTGAACATACACACTTAGGGCCGAAAACGTGTACGGTGAGTACCCGGCGGTACTGAACAGACGCATTTTGGGCCGAAAACGTGTACGCCGAGTACCCGCCGGTACTGAACAGACGCATTTCGGGCCGAAAACGTGCACGTTGAGTACCAGTACGTGAGATGCCCGGTCGGGGCTGGGCATGACGAAAGCCAGGGCCGGGCGAACTGGCGGCAAAACATAACAAACCGCTGGCACAGTATTCGCAAATAGCTAACTTATTAAACCACAAGCCCTATGAAACGCATCCTGACCATTTTGTTCGCGCTCTCTGTCTGTCATATGGCAGGGGCCCAATATATAGTTTCAGACAAGTACGACCTTTGGTTCGAAGACACGGAACACCAGCTCACCACCAGGAAGGCCGTCCCCTGCCAGGAAGATTGGCAGGACCTTTGGAACGGTTGTTATGTCCGGCTGTCCGGCCGCACCATTTATATTTACCAGGGCGGCTATTCAATTCTGTATGGAGACCAGATCAACCTGCTTTACAACGGCTACTACCGTGTCAGGCGCGGCAACACATGGTATTTGGCCGATGAAGACGGAGACCTTGTCAGTGGCATTTACGGCAAAGACATCGTGTATTATCCGTATGGATATGTCGCCGTCCTTCGCTCCGCAGGCTATTGGGACATCTTCCATTGCAGCGGCCGAAAGGTGGAGACATACTCCTATGAGAATCCCTGGATCTACTTCAATGGCTGCTGGGGTGTGAAGCAGGGCACCTATTGGTATGCATGCGATGCCAACGGAGACAAGATAAGCGGTGTCTACGGTGACCGGATAACACTCCTTGAGAGCGGCAAATGGAAATGCGTCAGGGGCAGCTACATCAGTTATATAGATGCCGATTAACAGTGCGCTACTTCTCCTTTGTGAATATGTACACCGCCAGGGTCGGGAGAAGAACCAGAAGTATCAGCGACACCTCCAGCACTATGTACGAACCTACATAGTCCAGCAGCGTCTGGAATTTCAAAATGCCGTCCACCAGGAGCACCAGGAAGGCGAACCAGCAGACAAAGAATATTGCCGCGTACTTGAGTTTTCTTTTTTTCAGTTTCATATTCCAAGAATTTAAAGGAGTTCCACCTCAATCATAGGCAGCAGGATCTCGTCTGCCGGGAGCCATTTGACAGAATGTAAGGATGGTAAATCAAGCCATTTTGCGGCCTCGTGCTCATTGAGGTGGAGGGCGTCGTGCACAAGGGTGCACATGAAGCAGTGCATGGTGAGGTGGAACTGAGGGTAATCCCACTCAACCGTATGGAGGAGCTTCCCTACCCTGATTTCGGCCGAAAGTTCTTCCCTTATCTCCCGAATGAGGGCATCCTGAGGGGTTTCTCCAGCTTCCATTTTGCCGCCCGGGAATTCCCACCAGTCTTTGAAATCGCCGTACCCGCGCTGGGTTGCGAAAATGCGGTCTCCGTCCTGGATTATTGCGGCTACTACTTCTATTGATTTCATGATACAAATGTAGCGAATGTTATCCGGAACGTCAATAGGCAGCGCTTTAGCGCAAGCTGAATTTATCTTTGGGGTCATGACAACGCATGATCCCATTTTTATCGCCCCGCCCATCACCGAGATCCCGGACTATGTCTGGGACCGGTGCTATGACCGTCCGTTTTTCCTTCCGGGAAGGCCTATTAAAAGGCCGAAGGACACCGCCGTAAAGATTCCCCATCCTGATGCCGAAAGTGCCCTTAAGGCCGCGAAAAACGCCTGCAGGGGGCATCCGGGCCGATGGTTCGGCCGAAGCACGGAGACCGAGTGGCGCGGCGCTTTCTTTGTCTATGAGGGCGCCAAGGTTGTGGAAAGGCATGTGGTGGGGCAGAACTTGAAGACCTCCTCTCACGGGAATACTAATAGTGATACTTCTTTTTCAGGGCGGCCATGAAGATGCACCCGGTGGCTGCGGCCATGAATTCGGCATAGACCACGGAACTCCAGATACCGTCCACGCCCAGGAATAGCGGCAGGAGAAGCACAGCCCCAAGTTCGAACACAAAAGTCCTTAGGAAGGCAATAAGTGCCGATACCTGCCCGTTGTTCAGGGCGGTAAAGAAGGCCGATCCAAAAACGGCCATTCCTGTGAACAGGTATGCGAAAGAGAAGATACGGAATGCGTGTACGGCATCCGCGAGCAACTTTCCCCCGTCTTGCAGGAACAAGGCGGAAAACGGGCGGGCCAGGACTTCGGAAAGGACAAACATGGCAACGGAAGCAACTCCGATGATTTTCAGGCTCCTCTTCCGCAGATTCCTGAGCTCCTCATGATTCTGAGCACCGTAATGGTAGCTGACCACCGGTCCCACCCCATTGGAATACCCCACGAAAATAGCGGAGAAAATGAGGCTGAGATACATCAGAAGGCCATATATGACCACTCCGTCCTCCCCTGCATATTTAAGCAGCTGCACATTGTAGAAGATACCCACAAAAGAGGCGGCGGCTTCCTCCATGAATTCCGAAGAGCCGTTTATGCAGCATTTGACAAGCGACTTTACCTCCCATGCAGGTTTCACAAGCCTCAGCATGCTGTCATTCTTCCTGCTGAAATAAATGAGCGGAAATACGCCTCCCACAATCTGGGTCAAGGCCGATGCCGCCGCCGCACCTGCGAGCCCCCATTTAAAGCCGATCAGAAACAGCGCATCCAAAGCCACGTTGCAGAGTCCGGTAATCACTGTAACGGCAAGCCCCAAGCGAGGTTTTTCAGAGGCAATGAAGAAAAGCTGGAACTCGTACACCCAAATCCAGGCCGGCAGGGCCAGAATGAAGATTCTCCCGTACAGCACGCTGTTTTCAAGGAGCTTGCCTTCTGCCCCCAGCATACTTGCCACCTGGGGCATAAAGATAAAGCCCAGCACCATCAGAATTACGCCCACACAGGAAGAAGCCAGCACAATCATGGAGAAAAGACGGTTGGCCCGTTCACGGTCATTCTCTCCAAGCGTCTTTGCCACCAGTGCATTGCCTCCCACACCGAACATGTAGCCGATGGTGCCCAGAATATTCAGGATTGGGAATATAAGTGTAACAGCCGCAAACTCCGACTTCCCGGCAAAATTTGCGACAAAAAAGCCGTCCACCACGATGTACAGCGATGCAAAGATGTTCATCGCAATGGACGGTAGTGTAAACCGCAGTAATTTACTGTTTGTAAAATGCTCCGATAAATGGATCCTTGAGGCCATCAATTACATTTTCTTTCCGCCGAAATATACTTCCTTAGGCAGGTTATGGCTGAAGCCTTCATGTTCTGCAGTCAGAAGGTCTTTTTCGAACACCAGGAAATCGGCATCCTTTCCGGGGGTGATGGAACCCTTCTTATCCTCGATGCCCAGCTGCCTGGCGCCGTTGATGGTGTAGCCGATGAGCATTTCCTCCGCACTCATCCGTTCCTCTGCCGGCGGATTGGCGTTAGGGCTTATGCAATATGCAGTGACATTGGTCTTCTCCGAAATGGTGCGTGTCATACCGATTTCCATACCAAGATAAGGGCTCCAGGTGGTGAAGTCACCGTAGGCTACGTTGTCGCTGGACCAGGCCACCAGGGCTCCCGTGTTCCAAACCGTCTTGCAGCGGTACATATTGGTGGCTCGCTTCTCACCCAGCATCGGGGTAAGCACGCCCGGACCGCCTCCGTTGTGCCACCAGGGGGTGTAATTTGCAAACACCCCAAGCTTTACGAAACGCTCAAGATCTTCATCGGCCTGGACCTCCAGGTGGGCGCAGGTAACCTTTACGTGGTACTTGTCTCCCAGTTCCTTTCGGGCCAGTTCCACGCCGTCCAGCACCACGCGGGATGCGGCTTCGCCTACGGTGTGGACGTGGAGGTCAAGGCCGGCCTCGTTGAGGGCCTTCAGGATTTCGGCCACCTGTGCGGGCTGGAAGGCCGTGGTGCCGGTAACGCCGGTATCCACATAGGGCGTAACCATAGCCGCCGTCTCAATCTTGAGGGTGCCGTCCATAAAGATTTTCAGGGTATGCACCTTCAGGTGCTCACTGTTGAACTTGCGGCTAAAGCGCTTCACTTCCTCTATGGCCTCATGCATCTTGCTGGGGCGGGTGAGCACGTAGCAGCCGTCTATGTAGGTGGACAGTTTTCCTTCCTTGTCCATCTTGCACAGGATGTCATACATCCGCTCGTGGACGGGGTTATGCTCCGGGAAGCCGGCGTCGAAGACCGCGCTGACGCCTACCTTTTTGGCATACTCTACCCAGCGCTCGAGGGACGCCCTGATCTGATCTTCCGTAAGGTCGTTCACCCCGTCGAAAAGAATGGGCCAGCTGGCAGTTTCGAACGAATTGCCGGTTACGTGGCCGTCCTTTCTTACATAATAGGCAAGTCCGGGAACAGGATCCGGTGTATCATCGGCAATGCCCATCCTTTCCAGAACCTTGGAGTTGACCCAGTTGCTGTGGCACTCCCCTTCCAGGAGGATTAGTTCGGTGTCGGGACAGATAGCGTCCAGGTCTTCCTTGGTGATCTCCTCCCCTTTCAGGAAGTGACGCTCCAACAGGAAGCGGTAGCATTTCTGGCCGGGATGCTCCTTGACATAGCCCGCCATGAAATCCATAGCGCCTTTCTTTCCGTCGGGCTCGAAACGGACGCCAAGGTCGGCGTAGTCAAAGGCAACAGGAACGGTCACGTGAACGTGGCTGTCGATGATGCCTGGCATAACGAACTTGCCTCCGAGGTCCGTGATCTCACCTTCGTAGGCAGAAAGGCCTGCTTCGTCACCTACATAGACGAATTTACCGTCCTTTACCACAAGGGCAGAAGCCAGGGTCTGGTTCTTGTCTGCCGTAAACACTTTGGCGTTTTTGATAATCTTGTCTGCTTTCATGGCTATAGTATCTTATTGGTTATTAATTATTTTTGTAAACTTCTTCGCCGTCCACGATGGTGGCAATGATGTTGGCCGCGGCCACTTTGTCCGGACTGTCATGCAGGAAGTCGCAGTCGTACACCGTCATGTTTGCAATCTTGCCGAACTCAATGGAGCCCACGCGGTGCTCCTGATGCCAGGCGCGGGCTATGTTGATGGTCATGGCCCGCAGCGCCTGCTCACGGGTAATGGCTTCGGAGGGATTCAGCGGGAAGGTTTCTATGGCAGGGTACAGATCTTTGGGCATATTGCGCGCCTCCGCCATATAGAAACTCAATTTGATGTTCATCATGGGTGATACCGGATAGTCCGAATGGAAGACCACATTGGCGCCGGCGTCAAAGAAGGACTTGATTGGATATGCCTTATTGGCCAGTTCTTCGCCCACGTAAGAGGACTCTATTGCGAAGGCGGCCGGAATCTTTGTCACCCAAAGCGGAGCCACAGCAGGAACGGTACCGGTTTCCCCCATGCGGCGGATATCATCCTCAGTCACAAAGTGGAGGTGGGCCAGTACGTTCATCTGTGTCTTGTCTCCGGTAATCTTCTGGGCGTCCTCTATGCAGCCCAGCATGAAGTGAGTTGCGCCACCGCCTTCGGAGTGGCAGTGGACAGCCAGTCCTTCTTTATCGGCCTCAACTATGAGCTGCACCATTTTGTCGTGGCTATTGAAACGTTCCACGCCGTGATAGCCGGGCTTGTCCAGATAATCCTGGTTCTGCCAGCCTGTGTGCGCCTCCGTGACACCGTCCAGGAAGCACTTGATTCCCACAATGTGCAAATAGTCGCTGTCATATTTGGCACGTAGCTCTGCTACACGTGCAACCTCCGCCTTGGGGTCTTCAACATTGTCAGGAGACAAGGCATATGCATATGTGCGTAACTTCAGTTTGCCTTCTTCCTCCAGTTCGTGGAATGCCTGGGCACATTCAGGGTAGAAAAGTTCCATACCTGCGTCTGCCACGCCGGTGAAGCCGCTGCTCAGGGCAAAATCCTGCCAGGCAAGGAGGTATTTCTTTGCATCCTCCATACTCTTGGGAAGATTATTTATAACATGAAGCACCGGAGTTTCGCAGATATAGCCGTCCGGCTGGCCGTTTCCATCCACGTGAACCTGTGCGTAACCCACTTTCCTGGCATATTCCGCATCTATTCCGGCCCATTCCAGCGCCTTTGAATTAAGCAGCATGGAATGTCCGCCGCCGGTTTGCATAATAAGGATTTTGTCGGAGCAGATTTCGTCCAGAAACGCTTTGCTCACATATTCCTCCGTTTCATTCCATCCCGAAGCCACGTAATAGGAGCGATCAGGATTGCTGGCGATGAAGTCCTTGATAATCTCACGGTATTTGGCGTAATCGGCCAATCCTACGTCGGCCAGGTGGGCCTGTCCCACAAGGCGGTCTCCGGCAAAATACGGGTGGCAGTGGGATTCCAGAAAGCCGGGATAGACAAAGTTGTTGCCATAGTCCAGCACTTTGGCATCGGCCCCGGCTATTTTTTTAGCCTCTTCGGCGTTGCCGATATAGGAGAAAACGCCATCTTTTACTACTGCGGCCTTGGCAAAGGGCCTCTTTTCATCAACCGTGATGATGTTGCCAAGAATGAGAGTATGTTTCATAGTCTGAATTAATTATTATTCTTCAGTAATGATATGAAGGTCACGCTGAGGGAACGGGATGGTGATTCCGTTCTCATTCAGTGTCTTGTAAACCACCTCCTTGCATTTTTCAACGTAACGTATGCGTTCCGGCTGCAGCACATACTGCTTCACCATAACGTCCACGCTGCTGTCTGTAAAGTCTCCGAAACGTACCTGTATGCCGTAGTTAGGCTCCACAACGTCACGGCCATAGGTATCTTTGTCTTTCATCACTTCCAATCCTTTCACCAGAGCCTCGCGCACCCTCTCGAAATCGGTGCCGTAGGCTACTCCAACATGGATAGTGGTCAGTTCATAGCCATTGTTTCTGGTGAGGTTGGTGAAGTTCTTGCCAAACAAGGATGAGTTCAGGAAAGCCACATTGGTGCCGTCGATGGTCTCCACCATTGTAGTCTGGTAATTGATATCCGTCACCTTGCCCCTGATGCCGTCGCATACAATCCAGTCCCCTACTCTCAGGCGGCCTCCCATCAGCTGGATACCGTAGACGAAGTTGTTGATGATATCCTTTAGTGCAAGGCCGATACCTGCCGACAGACCGCCGGCAACAAGCCCCAGGGAGCCTGTAGGGATATTCAGCGTAACAATGAAAAGGTCTATGTATATAAACCAAATGAAAACGCTTATGAGGCTGTCCCCCAGTGACAGGTTGATTTCATTGCTCCGCACGTTCTTCCTCTTGTTCTTGCGGAGGAAGCGCTTGTACTGGGAAATCTGCCACACAGTATGGATTGCCTTGTTTGCATAACGGAAGACCACAAACATTCCCCCAAGGAAGATGATGTTGTATAGTGATACCCGGAATTCTCCCTGACGAAGGAAGGGCTCCTCAAAAATGGTACGGTACAGATCCTTGAATTCAAAGATGTCCAGAGCCCAATATAGGCAGGCCGGAATTGAGAACAGCATCATGAGCGGGATCAGCACTTCCCTGATGAGATCATAGAACCATGTAGCGGAGAACAGCAGCTGTTCCTTGGCTTCCCCTGTCACATAGTTGATCTTTGATTTATAGGCCGATAATCTCTTGTTCAGACGTTTTTCCTTATACAGGAGAGTAAGGTCCCAGACAGATGCGATTGCAAGGATGAGTGCAAGCTGGAAGTACCACCATACCAGGATGATAAGCGCCAGGAAGATGTAACCGGCCCAGCCTATGAACATTGCTGCTACCGTTACGCCAAGCGATACCCAGCCTATCACGGTATCTGTGCGGTCCTGCTTTTTGCTCCGCCTGAGATTTGCAATCAACTGCCAGAGGGCCATTACAAGGAGAAGCGGCGGCAGGAAGAAATTGAGGAACGCATTGGGAACAAAAAGCACCCGGCAGCTTATCACGAAGATGGCCGTGAAAATGGTAGGCAGGTACATCCTCATGCCGCTTTTCAGTTTTTCGGGCTTGATACGGATGAGAAGCGCCGCTGTAATGGCCATCAGCAGCCAGAAGAAGGTGTGCATGATGAAGATCCCCTTGCGCGCGATGTCATCCGAGGTGCTCTCGTAACTGAGTATTATGAAAAACGCACAGGCAAGAAGAAGTGCCAGATAACGCTTCTGTTCCTGTGCAACGTGTTCTCCGACGGGTTTTATAAACTTGTAGACCGGGAGGAGGATCAGTGCGCACAATACCCACAGGACAATGAAAGCGAACAGGTATATGAGCAGCCAGGAGGCCTTTACCGTGTTTGTGAGCTGGATGTCGTTGGAAATCTGCTTCTCACTATAGTCAACATCTTCACTGTTAAGCACTTTCTTGAAGAAAGAGAAGCTATATTTCTCCCCCATGGCTCTCCGGACATCGGCCCAGTATTCTCCGGGATTGGAGAGGATGGCTCCCCAGGGAGTCTGGCCCATTACAAATACCTTTTCTTCCAGGATGCCGTAGTAATCCCTGGCATAGGCATAGGATTCGTCCATCCTTAGGCGTGCCTCCCGGTAATGGGTGCTGTCGGCCATTACCTGCTCACGAGTTTCGGCATACATTTTCAGGAGCTCGGAGGCATACTGTATGCAGGAATCCCGGTCTGCCTGGCCGGCTTCGCTCAAGATGAAGGCGGGAACCTTTTTTTCGGTGTCTGCAGTGTCCAGGCCGGCGTTCATGGCAAGGACGGCCTCCACTTGTTCGTGAAGTTCCTGCTGCAGGAGACTTTCATTCTGCATCAGGTGAACATCCAGGGTATCGTTGTGGTAGGCAAGACTGTCCGGCACAACTTCCAGATCCCGGAGCTCCGGAGGAAGACGCCGGAGAGACTCAATCAGGCGGGCATAGCGGTCTATTTCCACATCCAGCGATGATACTATACGGTCATAGGGTGTGCGGTTCCTGTTGAAGTCATTGTATTCCTGAGACACCTTCTCCAGTGCATAACTGATGTCAAAGGTGTATTCCTGTTTCTGGGAATACAGCATCAGGGAGAGGTCGTTACACTTCTTGACAATCCCCACCATGCGCTGATGCTGGTCTGCATTCTTCTTTTGCAGGCGTTCCTGGGTTTTCCCTTTATGCAGATAGTCATGATACAGTTCACGGCGCAGGTTGGAAAGGGTTGCATCCAGATCCATCCCCGTAAAAACGGCCATTGCCGGCACTGCAACAAGAAGTGCGGCAAGTATAGCGAAAAGGCTCCGTTTTCTCATTTTTTATGATTATTTGTGGGTTTCACAAATATAGTAAAAAAACGGAGTTATTCCACAAGCTACTTCATATTCTCTTTGAAGAAGGCTTAAAACCTGAGTCCACTTTGAACAAGCAAGCCTCACCTTGGTACTGACCGCGCACGTTTCAAGGCGTTTTTGAGTATGCTGAGTACCCGGCGGTACTGACCGTACACGTTTCAAGGCATTTCTGTGTACAGTGAGTACCCGATGGTACTGGCCATACACGTTTTAAGGCGTTTTTGTTCGCGTAGAGAACCCGTCGGTACTTGGATTGGGCGAGGCTGGCCGCACAAAAACCAGCCTCGCCCAAAAGTAGCACCAGTCTCGCACATAAGTGGTGCCAACCTCGCCCATGCCGGAACGGTTCGTAGTCCAGAAGCATTTTACACTTTATATTTCAATGCAGTAAACTCCCCTACTTCCTCTTAAACGTATAAGTTATTGTCCCCTCAACCAGTTCCGGGGCGTCATAGTTAGAGTTGAAGTCTGTTTGCAGGGCGGCTCTCCGGACCGACTCAATTACCTCGGGGTCGGTAATTGTAGAGCCTTCTGCCACGCTGGTCTTTTTGACGGTGCCGTACTGATTCACGGAGACATTTACGGTAATCGTTCCGCCCTGTGCGCCAAGATGTTCAGGCAGTTCGACTTTACCAATCACATATCTGTCATCCAGGCGATAAGATGTGGATACGGTCACCTTCGCTCTGGTCGCTTTTGCGCGTTCTTCTGCTTTCGCAGCTTTCTCGCTTTCTTCTATTTCTGAGAACAGGGCCTCCCAGAAGGATTTGGGCTGCCTGTTCCCGGATATGCTCTTGGTGGACTTCGCTATCTTGGCCGTGGCCGTCATGAGGGAATCCAATTTCTGCTCAGTGAGCTGGGCCTGGGCTTTCAATTCCTTCACTTCTTGCGAGGTCTGGTAGGCGAAGTAGCCGGTTGCGGCCGAGAGGAGGATAACGACGATGAGAAGTATTTTGTTTGTGTCCATAGGCCGACAGTGGCTAGAATTCTTTGTTCTTAACATTATTCTCGTAGTATTCCTTCGTCATCCAGCCAGGGCACCCAGTCTTGTCTGCCTTATAGTTAGTACAGCCAAGGAACGGCTCCGTGCGGCCTTTTCCTCTCTTGACGATGAGGTATCCATCACTGCAGCGGTCACATTTCAAAATGGGCAGGGTGCCGCCACGGAGATCATTCGTCATGAAATCGCAGATTTCTGGCTCATTTGTACAGATCCACAAACGAAGTCCAAAGTCCCTCTTATACTTGTACTGCATCGGATATCCGCAGACAGGGCAGCGCTTCATCACTGAAATCACCGGCTCTTCTTTCTTATCGATATTCAGCTCTCCATTTACCTTTATTCCAGAATAGTCCTGGACCAATTCTGCAATAAAGCGGGAAGGTCTATTATTGGGTACAACGATGTACACACGGTTCTTTGTTCGTGTCATGGCCACGTAGAAAAGGCGGCGCTCCTCAGCATATTCAATAGTCCTGTCATTGTGAATCACCAACTGCAACACTGGATCATCCTCAATCATGGAAGGAAATCCGTATGTGCCATTGATTGCGTTGATGATAATCACATTATCAAAGCCCAAGCCTTTAGAACGATGAGCTGTCAAGAAAGAAATATCCACATCAGGGAAGGCCATTGACTTTACTTCACCTGTCTTTTCGTTGTAGGTATATCGACCAGTCCTAGCAAGGTTAGAGGCATCAAATCCATAACGACCAATCAACAAGATGGTAGAGTTTACCGGTTTCCCTTCAGCCTTGTTCGCCTCAACGATTTGCCCAATTACCCGATCAATAGCAGAGGCTTGTTGTTGTAGCTTGCCATTTTTACCGTCGGTATCCTTTTTCTCAGTTTCCTCGGAATAAGACTCGATAATAAAAGGCATTTCAATGTGCTTAGGGCTCTCCAGATGCTTCTTTATCTGAGACGTGTTCTTCTGAATAAAATTGCCTGCAACATCAATTACTTCCTGAGAGTTGCGGTAGGTACGGGTTATTAGCAGTTCTTCACCATAGCCCATAATCTCAGTGAACTTAGTGAAAAGGGATATATCCGAACCCGCATATGCAAATATAGATTGCCAGTCATCTCCCACGGCAATTATCTTAGCATCACTGATTTTGGAGAGCTCCTTGGCAAGATTAAAACGCTGACGAGAGATGTCCTGATACTCATCAATGATTATATATTTGTAGTCCAAGTGCATCCCCTTTTCTTGCTGCTGTTTAAGGATTTTTGCTGAGTCATTAATCATATCCTCAAAGTCTACAGCATTTGCTTCATCCAGCTTCTGAGTGTACTCCATATAACACTGCCGGCAAACGTCCAGGAAGAGTTGAGTGCGTACATTATTGGACTGATTCCGCATATCCCGGAACATGTCCATAGAGTAGCCGTTAGCCTTGAAGTTATGAATGAAGCGACAAATCAGCTTAACCAGATTGGCGATATACTTATTCTCCTCAGTAGAGACAATTTTCTCATAGACCTCCTGAGGGTCACGAGGCTCCAGCACAATCCCCCTCTTAACGAGTTTCTGCCGGAGGTCATCCACAATAGTCCGGCCATCCTTGTATTTGGAGAAAGTGAATATTAAATCTGTGCCGTGTTCCTTATGGAAGTTTACTTTCTTCTTAATCCACCACTTGTATTTCTCTAACTGTTCCGGAGTGTACCGACTATGGGTGCCGTCTTCCGTTATTCCAAAGTGCTCAATGTATATGGTCTTGCCGTTTTGAGAAATGGTGAAGTCTGGCGTGTATGCTCTATGGGAATTCGGAAAACTGTACGGATATGGATTCTCGTAGATGTAGTCAATCTTATTGAGGTAAAGGAAATTCGCTATCACCACCTCTTCAGAAGACCTCAACGTTTCATAGTTAATGGTAATGGCTTTCTTGGTCCTCTTATTGATAATCTGCTGGCTATCCTCAGACAAGATGTTCTTCATCGTGGCAAAATCAGCCTTGGACATGTAACTGAAGAAGGAGGCCATATCCTCCCCATTGTAGGGAGCATCGAAATATGTCCCGAAAAGGAGGATGAGTTTCTCCACCATTTCAGGCTTCCTCAGGACATCATTCTTCAGGTATTCCGTGATGACACTCCACATGAAGCCTTCGTCCTTGATATTTCGTTTTTTGGCGTCATTCTCTCGAAGAATAGTATATCCGGTCCTGTGGAAGGTGGATACCGGGCAGTTGATGTGAAGACCTTTGACAATTTTGTCCTCCAGTTCGCCAACGGCCTTATTTGTGAAAGAAATAACCAGGATATCCTCGGGGTTCACGCCCTTCTTTTCAACCAGGTATTTAACCTTAGCAGCCATCGTGGTGGTTTTTCCGGCACCTGCACCTGCTACAACTAGCGTATAATCCTCATCAGAAAGGACCACTTTTCGTTGCTCTGCATCCAAGGAAATAGCAGGGTCTACCTGAGAAAGAATATTGTCTAGATACTCTTTATCGGATTCAATGTGCCGGGCTATGAATTTGTCGTTGTGTTTCTTGATGAGGCCGGGGGATTTTTTCAAATTCTCAAGTTCCACGAATAAGGCCAATGCTTTTTTTATGCGTTCTTCCTCCAATCCGTTCTTTTCACAGTACATTCCCAGCAGGTTGGAATCCTGGAGATTCGAAAAGAATTTCTTGATGTCGGCATACTCCTCAACAATAGGCTTGTAGTCACTACGAGCAATATACCGGTCCTCTTTCAGCATGCGCATAAGAGCGCCACCAAAGGCCAGTAAACGGTCAAATTCTGGCGTAGAAGCAGGTACTGCAGATGTTTTTTCGACAGCCGTCGATTTTTCGCCAAATATACGACTTAGCAAAGACATATTACTCCAACTCTATAATACCTAAAGATTTCAAATATTCGTATGTACCATCATAATAGTCTGGCAAGCGTGTCGGATCTTCCGGAAATCCTTCAGGTGTAAACCTATCATTGCCACGAGGTACACATATAACTATTCCTTGACGGGCGCGAGTAAGAAGCACTCGATAAGCGTTAAGCATATACTTCCTACTTTCTTCATTATTTTCCGGATTCCAACGATTTTTTCCGTTGAATTTGTAGTATGTCCAACGACCATTTTCATAACGCATATCAGCATCCCACAGCACGCATGCATAATCAAGTTCCAGTCCTTGTACTTGTATCTCCGTAGCTGCATCCTCCAGATAGTTCGATGAACGAATGTCAGTCTTGTCCTCTAAAAACCAATGCACAGCATTCTCATCGCCTTGTCCCAATATTTGAACAGCCAAAGGCTTGAAGCGTGCAGCTACTTTCGTCACCAGCACACCTGTCTGCTGGCTGCCACGAGCTTGTTTTCTAAGCCAGGCACGTGCCTGTTCCATATCTCGAGTCAGCACAATAGGATACCCTTTCTGCTTTACATCTTGATAGAGTAATGCTGCATCTGGAGCGAAAGACAACAGTGAATGAATAAAAGCAGATAGCGTCTCAGCTCTGAAGGACCTTAAACTTACGGCTAGATGCAGGTCCTCGGTGTACGTAACTTTATCATTTTCCCGTAACAAGTCGTTCACATGGCCCTCAGCATATTCTGGATCAGAAAGTTTTTGGGAAATAAAAACATTCCAATGCTTAAACCGATTGTTTAAGGCGTTAATCCATTCTGTGATGCCCGCCTCGCCTGTGTTTATTTCTTGTCCTCCGCCCACCAGACAAATGATGACAGCCCAATCCTCGCGTTGGTCGAGTGACCAAATCAAAAACTCCGCTTCGGACATCGGAAAATTCGGCACCTTCAGTTTGTTACCATATGTTCCGCCACGCTTTAAATATTCGGCTATACGTTTGTGCGTCCAACTGCGTTGAGCTTCGTCAAAGATTGCAACATGCTCCACTTCCCCATATCCTGTTGCCTCCAGACGAATTGCCTTCTCAGGGTCAATCTCGACCAGGCCATTCTCTACAGGATTCTTTATCTTAGCAAGCATATTATCGCGGTAGCGGTGAATAATCTGTATGAACTCACTCACTTCTCGACGAGAATCCGACATGTTTTTTCGTTCACCTTTGGCTATGCATTTCTTCTGGTTGTCGCGAGCCAGCGCCTCAGTTAGAACAGCAACAAGAGGTCCGTTACCTGAAAGGTATACAGCACCATTCTCTTTGTCAAGTTCTCCGTCTTTATAGGTCTGCTTGATAGCCACATCAAGTCCCACCAGCGTCTTTCCTGCACCTGGGACTCCCGTCACAAAACATATACTCTTTTTGTGCAGTATTTTACTTTGCTTTATAACATCAAGAATAAAATTGATTGTGCGATCATTTGAGACCTTGTCTGCTTCGTGGCGCGTAATATCCTCAACTGAGTGATTTTCATATAGTGTACGAGCCGCTTCAATGATTGTAGGAGTTGGAGCATAAGGGCTTATAAGCCAATTGTCTATAGACTCGTAGTTTCGATCTACTCCTGCATGCTCCAATACTCTTGCTATCAGTTCTTGCAAGTGTTCCTCACCCGTGATCATCGGGTTGTAAATATCGTCGTTGTAAACCGAAGGTTGAAACTTCGTTGTATACTCCTTATAACGAGTTGGAATCAGTATAGGAACAATTATCCTATCATGACTAAATAGATGGAAGTTTTTCAAGTCTAGCGCGTAATCCATCACCTGCTCGATGCCAGCTTGAAAGTCCTCTTTCTTCCCAACCTTAAACTCCAGACAGAATATAATGCCTCGCAGAAGCAGCACAACATCTATCCGCTTCCCTAGACGAGGAATATCATATTCAAAAACAATCTGTCCTACCTCGTCTTTCCACGGCTCTACTACTTGTTGCATCAGCATAATCTCCCCCATCCACGCCTCGTCGGTCGTGGTAAGCGTATCACCATGATAGTTATTATGGAGTGCGCCAAGTACAGCCAAAGGCTCCTGACTCAGAAATTCAGCAAATGTGGCCGCATATAAACATCTGTTTGGCATAACAATACGTGCTCGGTGAAATGAGATAACTGTTAATAATTCTGCTTCCTTGGAATAACGCCTCTGACACCACCCCGAGGATTAGGGACATCTCCTTTGTACCTTGGAATAATGTGCATATGAACATGAAAAATACTCTGCCCTGCTGCCTCCCCTACATTGACTCTAACATTGTATCCGTCCGGATGATACTTCTCATCAATAATTCCTTTAACCGAGTCTGCAAGTTTAAGAATATCAAGCTGTTCCTCTTTGTTTAGGTCGAAAAATGACGCAACGTGTCTCCTAGGGATGATGAGTGCATGTCCAGGAGAGACCGGGAATCCATCATAGAACGCGACAGAGTGCTCAGAAGAGGCTATAATCTCACGCTCAGATTCTGCAGAACAAAAAGGGCATTTATTATCCATATACCGGTGTATTGATCCATGGCGCGAAACCCATATTTGAGGCTGTTTGCGCCATAGGAGTAAATTCATTTTTAAACAAAGTAAGAAATTGATTTTCAGAAGCATTAATCAACTCTGGAATGGAACACCTGAAAACCAAATAATCCTCGAAAAGCTTATCGGAAGGATTAGACGAGTAGTTAGTCTTTAATGCTTCATGCTGCAATCTTGCTAATGGCTTGAGATAACGCTCAAGAGAGGGTATGCAATTACTCTTGGAAGAGTTAACAGAAGAATCCGATGGAACAAGATTCCACAGCAGATCATGAACAACAAAACTCCAAGGGATAAAGTGATCCAGGTCATACTCCCCTACGGAAAGACTGGCCCCGGTATAGATGCAATTGATGTGGCCCACAGACTGAATGTAACGATCCCAGAAACGATGCTGGCGCGTCAAAGGAGCTCTTTGAAGAGGGCGGACCAATTTTGATGGAATATCCGGGACATTCGGATTCCTCTTTTGAAGAAATATGGAAAGGTTCCAAAAAGTAAAGTCTTTCAAGATTGCCGCATAAGAGATTAGATAATCTACCCACATAGTATTAATGAGGATAGTTTTATCGAAGATCGCGTACGGGCAATTATTGGCAAAAGCCTGAGACTGAGAGACAACCTCAGGATCTTTTGACTTTGGAATCCAAGGAGAGAGAAAACGGTAAGGGACATTTAACGAAAAAACATGGACAAGACGGCGTATTGCCGGATTATCGATGTTATCAAGGATCTGTTGTCTGATAAAACCTTTGTTCGCGTCAATAGGAATTCCAAGTATCTGTTGAATCTCCAGTATATTGTTCTCGAGTGAATCTAACTTTCCGAACGAAAGTTTGAAATAGTGAATAGGATACCACGCTTCTGCAATCATTCCAGCAATTATTTCGTCAAAAGAGAAGATGCGTCGATTGCGATTGGTGCATATCAGGTCAATAATTGATATGAACCAATAGAACTTATACGTAGCCGTCGTATTGTTATAAATCTGCGACAGCCTCCCAGCATCTACAATCCCTTGTGAAGGCAGTACCATATTTAGTGTTCAAAAGGTAATTAGCAAATTTAATCATTATTTCTTCATCTAAGTGCATATACATATAAGAATCTTCACTTTCTCCATAATCTTGACATACAGTTGTCCGAAATAGGGTCAGTTTATATATAAATATTTAGATTCTAACGAAAGAATTACTAGTCACTCGTTCAGTTGTGGGAATTAAAAATAATTCCTAACTTTGCAAAAAACTGAACTAACCAGCAATCAAGACAATGAAGATCACGCAAATATGGTTTGAAAACGACCTCCTCTTCGGCCGTGACACAGATGGAAAGACTCACAGCCAGTCCCTCCTTTGGTACCCTCGCCTCAAATCAGCAACTTTCGCAGAACGCGAACACTACACCATCGGCCTAGACGGGATCCACTGGCGCAACATCGACGAAGACGTCAGCTTTGAGAGTTTCCTCTACGACGATGCCCATCCATCGGCCATGCAAGCATTTTTCCTCACCCACAAAGAGCTCAACATCGCGGAATTTGCACGCTACGCCGGTATCAATGCCACCCTCCTCCGGAACTACATCAACGGATTCAAGAAACCGTCGCCGGAACGGGAAAAGGCTATCCTGGAAAGTATTCACAGGCTAGGAAGAGAGTTAGTTGAGGCCGAGTTTTGCAAGTAAATAGAACTTAAGGCTATTGCGAAAAACCAATTACATTTCGTTAATAGAAATAGGTCCGGACAAAGCCTGTGCTATCTTCTCCTTCTCCGACTGAATTATTACGGCATAGGGCCTGCCGGATAGTTCAATCGGCCCCCTACCCTATTCTATCGGCCCTTTTGAGATTTCTCGACTCCGCTTCGCTCCGCTCGAAATGACAACGTCAAATGCCAGGGTCAAGTCTGACGGTTTTTTTGCTATATTTGTACTCACGGTAGCGGTCGTCGGAATCGGCCGGTAATGAAACAAGGAGTATGGTAAGTCTTCCGCGTCTTGGAAGCGGCTCCCTTCACAAGAAATTCTTTAAATGGTAAAAGTACCTCCCGTACAGGGAGTACTATACCTACATCAATCACGATATAATAGCCCAGAAGAATATGGAGAATGAGATAATTATACCGAAAGGCAATACGCCGGAGGACATTAAAGAACGCAGAAAAATAATAAGGAAATTCTATTCTCAATGGATTTCCATTAATCCGGATAAGATAATCTGGAATACCTCACTTCAAGCATATATACACGTTAAAGGAACATCTGTTAACGAAATTCTTGGGCATGCTCCTAGGTCAATAGAAGCCACAATGGCGCAATTTCATCTCACAGAAATATTATCTCAGGCAAATTATGTTAAGCAATTGCCCACAAAGTTTGGTGATAAAAACCAGAAATCCTTTTCAAAAATGTTATTACTCAAATGGAATGGAATTCGTCTTTTGGTAGGTTATCAGACTACTAAAGGAGAATATGTCTTATACTATATTAGCGGTGGCAAAAAAAATAAAAGCCGCCAGGTAGCGACTTTTCAATGAGGCTCGGATCAAGTTTCCTTGAGAGGGTTGTCATCCCTTCAAACGAAGTTCCTCTTCGACGAATCCTAATGCAAAGGTAATGCTTTTTTCTTAATCGGCAATAATAAATTGAGATTTCTCGCCTGCGCTCGAAATGACAAATAAAGCCAGCCTGGGACGCTGACTTTAGGGCTCGAATCAAGTTACCTTGAGAGGGTTGTCATCCCTTCCTCGCGAATTCCCTGCGACGATTCCACTGCAAAGGTAATGCTTTTTCTTGAATCGGCAATATTATCGGCCCCTACCCTATTCTATCGGCCCTTTTGAGATTTCTCGACTCCGCTTCGCTTCGCTCGAAATGACAACGTCAAATGCCAGGGTCAAGTCGGGCATGACGGTTTTTTTGCTATATTTGTACTCACGGTAGCGGTCGTCGGAATCGGCCGGTAATGAAACAAGGAGTATGGTAAGTCTTCCACGTCTTGGAAGCTGCTCCCTTCACAAATAGAAAAAAGCACCTTCGCAATGACTGCGAGAGATGCCATTATTTACCCTTTACAAAAAAACCCGGATTCATCACCAGCACTTATGTCTGGGAGAGGAATGACCGGGACTGCATTGCAAAGTTATGAAGAAAAACAGATTTGACAAATTATTTTGTACCTTTGCAAATGAGGGGGGGGATAGTTGACCGGTCATCCGGCCCTGTCCCCTAAAACCTTCAAGTTCTAAAACCACCCTGCTGATGGGGTGGTTGTTTTTTGCACCAATACCATAAAAAATACAGGGGTACCCGAAGGTCCCCTGCAAGGAGGCGCACCGTAGTGCCCTCTAACTTACTCGAAGCTAATGCAAAGTTAATGCTTTTTCCTGAATCGGCAATACTATCGGCCCCTACCCTATTCTATCGGCCCTTTTGAGATTTCTCGGCTACGCTCGAAATGACAGAGGTGGGAGATCCTTCGCTATGCTCAGGATGACAAAAGAGATGCCCGATCAGGTCGGTCATGACGAAAAAAGTATTATCTTTGTAACAAGCAATAGGTCGTAAATCGGCCGCTAATGAAATCAGGAGTATGGTAAGTCTTCCACGTCCTGGAAGCAACTCCCTTCACAAACAATAGTTTAATTATGCATCCCCATTTCGGGAATGCGTTCCGTTAATTGTATCCCCTGTTGTATGGATGTATGTGAGCAATTTGTACTGTATAAAGACTATCCTAATGGCGGCAAGATTTGGCTGATGCTGGGCCTTGACACATCAGGCCTGGATTATAACGACCTAATATGCATAGCTGAATGCTTTGCTGAAAAAGGACATGAAGTAAAAGTACTCCATGCGGTTCACTATAAGGATTCTATTTACAGAGAAGTGTTCGGGGAATTGATTGGAACACGTTATTACCGGAAATGCCCGGACCTTATGGTAGATGGTAATTATATAGAATATGAATCATATAAGTCAAGTCAGCCCAAAAATGCTTTCAGAAATATGTTACACAATGGGTTGGCACAGTCTGAGCGGATAATACTCCGTCAGTGTAATCTTACGGAAGAGTATATGTGTCAACAAATATGTGGACAGATAAAGAATGGAATATCAGTGAGAGAAGTGTGGATTTTCAACGACTCGGATGTAAAGCTCATTTACAATACGAAAGGCTAACGAATAAACCGTTAGCCTTAAGATCAGTGAATCCGTAGAATCACTTGATGCAAAGTTACGTTTTTTTCTTGAATCAACAAATAAAACTTACAAATTTTGAGATTTCTCGACTACGCTTCGCTCGAAATGACATAGGCCCCCGCCAGTGGCGAGGGCCTATCGGCCTCCTACGCCCCCTTCCCGAACTCCCAGGCCCTTATGGACTCAAGTTCGGCACCTATCTCCCGGTCATCCATCACGTCGTCCAGGGTGAAGAAGTGGTAATGCCTTTCGAGGTCGCTGTTAAATTCGATTAACGGGTGAATGGATAAATAGGTTAGAAGCCGAGCACTGGGCGGACATTAAGGCTATTCTTCTTTTCGCTGGCGCCCCAAAGAACATCGGTGAAGGCCCATGCGTTGCCGCCATCTATCTCCGTAGCAGACCAATAGTTGCCATTCAGTGCCGTACCGCCGACACCGGTTGTGATATAGGCATTCACGTTGGCGTCGTAAGTCATGCCGTAGTTGTAACCAGTCGTAGAGCCGAGGTTGGTGAATATCGCCTCGTAGTCGCTCTTCTGCGCCACGGCCCAGTTCGACACGGCGGTCTCGCCCAGTGCGGTGTTGCTCGTCAGGTTAGCGCCGCGGGCGGCATCGTCGGGCAGCAGCTTCAGCGTGGTGCCGGCGTAAGAGGTCTCGGAGGTCCAGCCGTTGATGGTGTTCCCGGTCTGCGCCGTTGCGTCCTGCAGGGCGAGAATCAGGCCGTGGCCCGTCTCTGTCACCTTGCCCAGGATGCCCACGGCGGTGCAGCCTGCGGGAACGGCAGTCTTCGCGTCGTGCAGATGGCCTGCGGTGCACACCACCCTGCCGACGTCCTCGGCCGTGGCTGCAGAGAGCGGAGCGGCTTCTCCATCAAAGCCCAGCACAGGGCGGACTTTGAGGCTACGTCTTATGTCACTGAAATTCCAAGATTTGTCAGAGAACACCCAACTAGAATAGTTGGTGCTTTTATAAATAGACCAATAAGTGCCAGTTAGCTCCTTGCCTCCGACGCCCGTAGTGAGATACGCATTAACGTTGCTGTCGTAAAGCTTGCCGTTTCTGTCTTCCGTTGTCGAGCCAAGATTCGTGAATATCGCTTCGTAGACATCCTTCATTGCCAAACCCCAGTTAGACACGGGGGTCTCGCCCAGCTTGGTATAACTCTTCAGTGGGCCAAGATCTTCATTGGGCACCACTTTCAGCACAACGCCCGCGTAATTCATCTCGATTGGCCAAGACCAACTAAATATAGTAATCCCCGACCCTTCTTTAGCATCCTCCAACGCCAGAATCAGACCGTGTCCCGTCGACGATACCTTACCCAGAATGCCGACGGCAGTGCAGCCATCAGGCACGGCAGTCTTTGCCGGGTGCAGATGTCCTTTGTCGCACACCACCTTGCCATAGTCAGACGCAGTGGCGGTAAACAGCGGTCTCACTTCGCCTGCGACTTTCCCCATGATGTCGGTCTGCTGATCTACATCGGCCTTTGTTAGAGTGCCGGAATAGCTGACGTTGTTCATCGTCAGGCCATCGGCGGTGTAGATCATGCTGGTGCCGGAAACATCAGTTATTGTGTCGCCGTAGTTTTCCCCATCGGCGCGGGTCATCAGAAGGCTTTCGCCGGAGGCCGGGTCACTCAACACCAGGCTGCCGTCACTGAGCAGTTTCCAGGTGAAGCCGGCGTCAACAGGGCCGCCATAGACAACCAGCGGCTTGTCGCTATTGTCATCAAACACGCCCAGGTAAATGCAGCCCGTGTGGTCGGCATCGGCCCTCACGGCCAAAAGTACGCGGCTGAAAGGAACGCCGTCCTCCGTCACATCTTTATATTCATACTTATCCCACCATAGGCCCACGAGGCTTTGTTCCAGTTCCTGGATATTGATGGAAGACTCTTTCTTGCAGCCGGTCACTACCAGCAAAAGCGCAATGGCAACAAGCATTGCGAGAAACCTGAATCTTTTCATAAGATTATCTCATTTTACATGACATCCTTCACCAGGCGGACGGACATGCCCATCGACTTCCCGGCCCAGGCGACGTACCACTGGGTGATGTAGCTGAAGACATAGGCATCATCAGCCGAATGCATTGTACTGCTCCAGTAGTAAGGATAGACATTGACGAAATCTGTACCATTCCCTACACGGCCTCCGGCTGCAGGCAAGAATACTGCCCCGGCCTTCTCCATAATGGCCCACTGTGCCTCTGAATATGTGTTGTTTCCATAACTTCCTTCATATCCGGGAGTAAAGGAGCATCCGTCCGGCAGCGTCCACTCATCCGGAAGAAGGACAACACCGTTTATATCGTTGATCTTCGCCAGGCCGGACTTGCCGTCTCTATTGAAGAAAAGATACCTCCATTCATCAAAAGTCAGCGTACGGTAACCTGTGAGGCCGTTGGCGATGGTGTTGTCGCCCCACTCAGCCCAGGAATAATCGCCGTTGTTGCCGCTCACCTTGTCGGGACTATCCTTGGTGCCCCAACCAAAGAGGTCACGGTGACCGTCACGCTGGTCAGTGCCGAAGTATTCCCACTGGTTGGCAGCGAACTGCCAGGAGCCATCTGCATACTGCAGATTGCCCTTGGAAAAGTAAACCTGGTCGCCGTAGTCATTGATGGTAAACTTACCCTTTACGGCCCCTTCAGTGGATATCTGAGCATCCGAGGGCAACTTGCAGAACAGGAGCACAGAATAGCCCAAAATGTTATTATATCCATCGAAGCGGCCATCTTTGCCTACAGACCTGACAGAAAAAACCATGGCCCAGCTAGAGTGATCAGACTGTGGAGTTGAAGTCCAACAGAAGCCCTCATTGTACAACTCGTAGTTCCCTTCCGACTCTACGTATCCACCATTGGCAGGCAACTTCAGGAGGCCCCTACCGATATACCACGTACGAGTAGTTTTTTCCCGATCGCGTAGATCGTTTTCGATATGGGCGAAGTCATACATCTCTTCTACAGTTGGCAGTCGCCAGACGCCGGCCCGGGTGTAGGAGCCGTCAGTCTTTCCGCCTGCATAAAGTTTGCGGGCATCATCCCAGTTGTAATAGGACCGGCCTTCGATTGTAATAGTGGCGTTCTCACTCTCAAAGGCTGTAGCGATCACGTATCTCGAGTTGAGGATTGTCGTCACTATGCATTCCCGGCTCCGGCCTTTGCTGTCGGTGTAAATGCCGCGGGTACCGTCCTCCGATGCGGCGGAGACGGTGAGTAAATTCCGGATGTCGGCCTGCTTTCCGGCATCGGCCTTTGTGAGCGTGCTGGAATAGGTGCCGTTGTTCATCGTCACACCTTCGCCGGTGTAGGTCATGCTGGTGCCGGAGACATCTGTCATTGTGTCACCATAGCTGCCGTCGTCAGCACGGGTGATCGCGATGCTCTTGGATGCAGAGGGGTAGCCAAGCTCCAGGCTGCCATCGCTGAGCAATTTCCAGGTGAATCCGGCAACGGCAGGGCCGCCATAGATGACCAGCGGATTGTCATCCGTGTCATCGAATACACCCAGATAAATGCATCCTGTGTGGTCGGCATCGGCCTGCACGGCCAAAAGTACGCGGCTGAAGGGAACGCCGTCCTCTGTCACGTCTTCATATTCAAACTCATCCCACCATACGCCTACAAGGCTCTGCTCCAGTTCCTGGACATTGATGGAAGACTCTTTCTTACAGCCGGTCATTCCCAGCAGAAGTATAGTGGCAGAAAGCACCGCGAGAAACCTGAATTTTTTCATAAAATTATTTTTTTGCCTCAAAAACTTCCAAATATACAAAATAATGCTGAAATTCAGTCACTATTTTTGCGGAACACGCGGTAAGGCATTGGAATGTATGCGACCAGCCTCGGCCAGGGAAAACGCCCTACAAGATATCTGGATGCGTGTATGACGGGCGAGGTTGGTCACAAAAAACCGACCTCGCCCACAGCACCAACTAACAAAAAAAATGCGTACCTTTGCCTTATGGAATACCTGTCAAAACAGCGCTACGACGAAATATCGGCAGAACTGAACCACCTTATCAACGAGGTCTACCCCACCGTGCAGGAAGACCTTGCAGAAGCCAGTGCCCAAGGCGACCGCAGCGACAACGCCGGTTACCGTGAAGCACGGCGCACCCAGGGAAAAACCATCAGCCGCATCCGTTTCCTTCAGAAGATCCTTGAGCACTCCCGCGTAATCGATCCGGAAGTCCTTCCTAAAGACAGGGTATCCCTCCTCAGCCGCGTGGAATTCACCAACATCCAGACCAACACGCGAATGTGTTTCCAGATAGTGAGCCCGCATGAGATGGACCTTGAAGCCGGCAAGATTTCCTTTAAATCCCCTATCGGCGCTGCCCTCATGGGCAAGAAAGCAGGCGAAATAGCTGAGGCCAAGGTTCCTTCCGGAACCCTTCGGCTAAGAATAGAAAGCATCACCCTGGACTAAAGGTGATGCTTTTATTGCGCCATGCGTGTGTTTCAGCGGACATTACACCTTGGCGAAGGAAAGGACCTCGGTGCCATTTTCGGCCTCAATCCGCACGGTATAGATGCCGGGAGCATAGCCAGCCAAAGACACGTGCACGGTATGGAAAGCATCCATCTCACCCTGGTAAGAGTATAGGAGCGTACCGGTAGCGGAAAGCACAGATACGCTGCACTTTACGGGAGCGGCGGAAACATAAGCCAAGTCTATCCCGGTGGTAGCAACCTCAGGGAACAGGAACACAGTTTTGCCAGGACGGGAAACGGTAACCTTCAGAGAGACACTCTTTGATAAATCGCCGTCCGACACCATAACCTCAACCTCCGTAATGCCAGCCTGAACGCCGGAAACGGTGAGTATCCCCTCCTCGGAGATTTGCACGGTAGCAAGGTCCTGAGAAGCAATCTGGGCATAATAAGTGAGCGGAGTTCCATCAGGATCCGAGAACCAGGATGACACATCTATGGACTGAGAGTCTCCGGTATCAACCAGAATACCCGTAGGAAGCTCCCCAACAAAGTCAGGAGCACGGTTGGGAAGGACCTCTAAGTTAGCCACTATCTCTGAGGTTTGCCTGTCCTCATTGGTTGCGGTTACAACAATCTTGTAGTGCCCAATCCCGCACTCGGCAGCATTGACCACAACCTTACCGTCCTGAAGCTCGATTCCGGGAACCTCCGGAGAAAGCGACAGGAAAACCCGCTGCCCTGAAGGATCCGAGTAAGTGAACGGAAGTTCCGCGGTCTCCTGCCACCCGATGGCAGCGGGCAGCGTGCCGCTCCAAGCTATTGCAGGAGGCAGGACATCGGCATCAAGGTCTACGGTGAAAGCCCCGTAAGCATCCAGCTTCTTCCCTATATAACGGGAACCGTCAAAGAAATTGGCACGGGCGCCTCTGAGGATTCTGGCGCGGCATTCTTCGGCCGTGAAACCGGGGCCACCGAAATACGACACAAGAAGCGCGGCAACGCCGGAAACGTGCGGGCAAGCCATGGACGTGCCCTGCCAGTCTGCACCGCCGTAGCTGCTGTTTCCGACAAGCGTACTGTAGATGCCCTGCTTGCCGTCTCCGCCGGGGGCGGCGATATCCACCCAATCTCCGTAATTGGAGTAGGAAGCCTTGTTGCCGGTGGCACCGAATGCACCAACCGCAATGATGGGCTCGTAGGACACCAAAGGGTCGTAGTTGAAGTTGTCGTTGCCGGAAGCGAAGATGGCAACGCCGCCCTTCATGGGAGAATCCGGCAGCTGATTGCCGTCATTGTCACAGCCGGCATACTTTATAAAGTAGTCAAGCACAGCCTTGTACTCCGGGAGGTCGTCTATGGTATATGAGGTATAGAGGGCAATTTCATCGTCCGAAGTGAAACCGTCTCCGTCCATGTCCGGGGAGAAGCCCCAGCTGCACTGGAGGATAACCGCACCATGGTCTGCACCGTGCTTGATGGCCTGGTAAATGTCTGCAGGCGCGCCGAAGAGGTCGAATATCTGGCAGGAGAGGATGCGCACGCCGCCTATCCCCTTCTCCGCGTCTCCGCCGGCGATTCCGGAGACACCGATTCCGTTGTTACTGGTGGCAGCAATTACGCCGGCAACATGCGTTCCGTGGCCCTGCGTGGGCACAACGGTGGGAGTGTCGTTGTTGAAGTTGTAGCTGCCCGTTCCGTCATCGTATCCGGGAATCACATTACCTTCAAGGTCCTCGTGGTACATATTGACGCCTTCGTCTACAACGGAGACAATGACATCGCGGCTACCGACCGTGAAATTGTCCCAGACGGGCTGCACGTTGATATCGGCATCCTTGTAACGGGTATTGTAAAAATGCCACTGGCTGCTGAAATAAGGGTCGTTGAAGGCGCGTGAGCGCACGGGAAGTTGTTTTGTGACGGAAATTACTCCGGGCATGCTTTTGAGGTCCGTGGCAGCCTTAGTGGTGGGAACATCCTTGTCAAACTCCACATAATAGAAGCGGTGAAGGCCCTCCTTGCGGGTACGGGGCTCCCACTCACCTGCGTACGGAAATACGCGTCTTAGGGAGGTTATGCCCAGTTCTTCAAGGATATTGTTGTCTGTGTCTATTGCTTTAGTTATGGCTTTTGTGGGTAGTCCGCTTTCCAGCGCCTCTTCAATCCTAAGCGTGGTTTCGTCGTCAAACTGCACTGACACCCTCCCGGGAATATAGTATGCGTCCGCGGACTTCTCCACTGGAGCCTCAACTGTCTCTATTACAGGCTCTTGCGTATTGCATCCTGCTACAATGCCAATAATGGGGAGAATTGTGAGCGAACGAAGTATGTGGTTTTTCATGCTGAAATGTGGTTATTTTGGTGAGCAAATATAGCCTCTTTTTTTTGAAAATGCAGAGAAAAAGTTAACTTTGCGCATACATTAGTAACTAAACTATGACCATTAAACAAGTTTATGACCATTAAACAAGTTAGAGTAGCAGCACTATTTGCCATAGCCGCAATGATGTGCGCATGTTCCAAACCGGAACCAAAGGAAGAAGAGAAGGATAACACTAAACCGGATCCCAAACCTACAGTTGAAACCCCTGTTATCAAGGCCGATGCCTTCAGCGTCTTGGCCCAGGCCGGCACCTATGTGCTGCCTGTAACCGTGGAGAATCCCGTGGAAGGTAAGGCCGTAGAAGCCCGCCTTCTGGAGGCTCCCGAATGGATTTCTGTGGGTGCGGCAACGGAAGCCGGTATTCCTGTTACCGTAACGGACAACCTCTCCAATGCACGTTCGGCCAAAGTGGAACTCAGTTATTCCGGAGCCCAGGCCGTCACCGTAGACCTTACGCAGGGCAAGTGGGTTTACCCTGAGTTTGAGATTACCCCCGGCACCGTTGGCCCCTTCGGCATAACCGTCACCGTTACCCGCAAAACGGGGTATAACGGCGGCTATTTCTTTGAGGTGCTGGACAAGGATGTCTTTGAGAAATATGTGAAAGACGACCCTAACAAGATTGGGGACTTTGCATACGGTGAGGCCCTTTACCAGTCCGACGTCGCTTACCTCAATGCCCTGGCAAAGCAGCACGGCCATCCTCTTGGCCAGCTTTTCACCATGCTCCAGAGCATGTACAGCAAGGAAGAGAGCGTAACCATGCCCTACTCCACCCTGTCCGTAGATTCAGACTATGTGTTTGTGGTATACGGCATGAAGGACGATGACTCCGCAGAGCGCAAGACCCCTATCTGCATCTATACCTTCCACACGGGCTTCTCGTCTGATTCAGAGCTCAGTTTCACCGGAGTCGCAACTGATGTCACGGAAAACTACGCCCTCCTTACCGTAAAGCCCTCCAACAACACGGAGTACTGGTACATGGACTGGGTTTCTGAAATCCAGCTTCAGAGCACAACCTATGCCGATGTCCTCAAAAACAGCATCGCAAATGCCAAGACTCTCCTTTCCCGCTATAGCGCAGAGCAGATCCTCTGCCACGGAGAGGAAGTGATGCAGGCCACGGACCTCATGCCCGGCACTAATTACACCGTGGTTGCATGGGGCATGAACCTTGACATGGAAGCCACCACGGAGCCTAAGGAAGTGTTCACCTTCCGCACCAAGGACTACGAGATTGTGGACGACTGCCGCTTCCAGATTGATGTCCTTAAAATAGAGGATATGGATATTCAGGTTAAGGTAACCCCCACCAACCAGGATACCCGCTACTATGTTGCGTTTGTGGAAAAATCCCGCATGGCAGGTTACACGGACGAACAAGCGGCCCAGCGTATCATAAACATGGAGTCCCAGCGCATTGAGCAGGGCTACTACGACGTCCCCAACCTCAGCTGGGAGAACCTTCCCGGCATGGGCGCGGGCGTCCGTGAAATCTGGGGCCGCCGCGACGAAGGCTGGACCTTCCAGCCCCGCCACGAATACAGGATCTACGTATTCGGCGTAGACAACTTCGGCATACGTTCCACCGCTGTGGACGCCATTGACGTAACCACCGCAGAGCCCGGAGAGTCCCACAACCACTTCCAGATTAACATAGAGACCAACACCTGGCTTGGCCTTGACTACACCGTAACCCCGGAAATCGCGGACGAATACTGGATGCCGTTTGTGATTGAGAGCTCAGAGCTTGTGCACTACCGCAACGCAGACGGCTCCCTCAAGGAGGCCGAAATCATGCACGAGATCGAGGAGTACTACGAGGACGAAATCCTCTATAATACATATCACGGTACCCGCACCCTCCACCAGCACGTGACTCCGGACACGGAATACACCATCCTGGTGTTCGGCTATGCCGGAACCTATACCACCCAGATGTACGAGTGGCAGGTTTACGTTCCAGCCCCGCCCATCGGCAAGAGCACCGCAGACTTCTCCTACACTTATGAATTCTTCCGCGGAGAAGACCTCGCAGAGCTTGATTCCAGGCTATTCCCCCACGCCGATTACGACGGAGACTGCATCATGGTGCTCCGCCTGACTCCTACGGACAATGCCGTGCACTGGTACCTTGGCATGTGGCCTCCTAAGGAGAACTTCCAGAACGAAGGCGGCCTGTACTACCTCATGACCCTGGACATGAATCCGAATGTCGCCGGGTCTGCCATGCAGGACCAGCGCTTCTTCCGCACCCGTCCCTGGTGGTACGGCGCAACAGCCAACTACAAGTGGGTTGACGAAGAAGGAGACATTGTGGACCACTGGCCATGGACCATCTCCGGATGGGCCGAAGACGCGGAGGGCAACTACGGTCCCTGGCACTACGAATACGTGATTCCGGTACCTGTGCCGGTTGGAGAGGAAACCGGCAAGTACGAGGTTGGCTACACCAAGGCCTACGACTTCTGGTCCAGCCCCGCACAAACCGGTCAGATGCAGATCTACCGTATCCACACAGACAAATAATACACAAACAATAACACAATGAAAAAACAGCTATTAATTTGCATGGCCGCCGCTGCCATAATGGTAACGGGCTGCTACAACGACTCCGCCATTGTGAGCCGTCTGGACCAGCAGGAAAAGGACATCGCTGAACTTCAGAAGAATGTCAAGGACCTGCAGGACGCCGTGTCCAAGATCAACTCCAACATCGAAGGCCTCCAGAGCATTGTGAAGGCCCTTCAGGAGAATGTCTATGTAAAGGCCGTCACGGATGTGAAGAACTCTGCCGGAGAGATAATCGGCTACACAATTGAATTCACCGACAACTCCAAGATTACCATCTACCATGGTGAAAAAGGTGAGCAGGGTGACCAGGGTAAGCAGGGTGACCAGGGTAAGCAGGGCGAGAAAGGTGAGGATGGCAGCACCCCTGTCATCGGCGTAAAGGAATCCGGCGGAATCCTTTACTGGACAATCAACGGAGAGTTCCTTGTAGACGCCAACAACCAGCCCATCCCCGTTACCGGCAACGACGGTAAGGACGGTGAGGCCGGTGCCAAAGGCGACAACGGCATCACTCCCCAGCTCCGCATCAACGAAGGCAACTGGGAAGTATCCTATGACAACGGTGAAAACTGGGACATCGTAGGCCCTGCACAGACCCAGGCCGAAAATACCGGCGACGCCGTGTTCTCCGCCGTCAGGGAGACCAAGGACCAGGTTGTGTTCACCCTCACGGACGGCTCCAAGCTTGCAATTGACAAGTTTGTGGAGTTCTCCCTCAAGATAGACGACACCAAGGTGATTGACGTTGTGAAAGACGCCACCACCGAAATCCCCTACACCCTTGTTGGCGTAGGCAGCGGCACTTCCCGCGTAGACGCCGTTGCAAGCGGAGACTGGTGGGCCGAAGTAGAAGCCGCAGACGCCGCTTCCGGTACCCTCAAGGTTACCGCCGGTGCCGAAAAGAAAGCCAAGGTGATTGTGTACGCCGTAGACGGCAAGGGCCGCTCCGACATCCGCTCCCTGGTATTCAACGGCGGTACTCTCACAGCTACAGCTCCCGTTTCTGAGGCTCCCACCGCAGGTGGAGACCTTGAAGTTCCCGTTGTAACCAACGTGGACTACACCGTGGAAATTGAGGAAGCCGCCCAGTACTGGCTCTCCTACGCCATCACCAAGGCCGGAGAGGTCCGCAACGAAAAGATTGTCTTCTCAGTTGAAAAGAACGACACTCCCGCCACCCGCAGCGCCCTTGTAGAGATCAAGGACATGAGCGGCGCAGTTATCCAGAGCTTCACCGTGAAGCAGGAAAGCGGCGTTTACGAGTTCCCCGTCTTTGAGGACAATTCCTTCAAGAACTGGGTTCTGTACAACTCTCCCGCCGCAGACTACAACGAGAACCTGAAGGTGGACGCCTCCGAGGCCGCAAAGGTGACGGAGCTCAATATCAGCACCGACTACACTTCCCTTAAGGGTATCGAGTGCTTCTACAACCTTAAGAAGATTACCGTCAGCGCCACCGCAAAGCTTGAGTCCCTGGACCTTTCCAAGAACAAGCAGCTCCAGGAGGTTACAATCACCAAGAGCTATGGCGCCCAGACCGTTCTCACAAGCCTGGATCTCAGTGACCTCCACGCTCTCAAGACCGTCCAGATTGGCGGTATGACCGCCATCGAGACTTTGAAGCTTGGCAGCGCCCCCGCACTTACCGGCCTCTACGCCTACAACACCGCTCTCACGGAGCTGGACGTAACCGGCTGCCCCGCCCTTGAAGGCATCTCCTGCTATGGAGCCAAGCTTGCCGCCCTTGACCTCAGCAAGAACACCAAGCTTACTTCGGCCACAGTTGGCTGCAGCACTCTTAAGACTCTCACCCTCCCTGAGGAGCCTCTTCTCACCTCACTGAGCGTTGACAACGCCGCCTTCACAAGCCTGGATCTTTCCAAGCTCACCAAGCTTACCAGCTTTGCTGCGGCTGCCACCCAGATGGAGACAATAGACCTCAGCAACTCTCCCCTTCTTACCAGCATCTCCATCGGTTCTTACGGTACCGGAGCATCCAACTCCCTGAAGGTGCTTGACGTAAGGAAGGCCACCAAGCTCACTTCCGTAAACCTCTACTCCAACGTCCTTGAAGAAGTGATTGTCCCTAAGGGCACCAGCACCGCTTCCTGGAACTGGACCAGCTATCACATGGATCCCGACACCGGCGCGGTCAAAACCGTAAAGGTGACGGAGGTGGAAGTTGAAGGCGGAGACGAACCCGTTGTGGGAGACTTTGCCGAAGGCATTGCAGAGCCGTTTGTGAAGAAACTCATCCTTGGGAAGTTCGACAAAGACGGAGACGGTGCAATTGACGCCGCCGAAGCCGAGGCCGTGAAGGAACTCGACCTTGCAGAGCGCGGCCTTGTGGACGGAGACCTCAAGGGTCTTGAGGCTTTCCCCATTGAGAAACTCATCCTGGACGGCAACGGCTTCACAAGCTTCGACGTCCTTGCATGGCCCAAGCTCTCATGGCTCAGCATCAACAAGAACAAGCTCACGGAGCTTTCAATCGGCTCAAGCTACAACGCCCTTAACCAGAACCTTCACCTTGAGGCCGCCGGCAACAAGATCGCCAAGTTCACCGCCCCTTCATACTATGCAAAGGTGAGCTATCTGGATCTCAGCGACAACCAGCTCAGCGGCAGCTTCTCTATGCCTTACTGCTCTACGGTAGAGTATGTGAACCTTTCCGGAAACGCCCTTACAAGCGTGAACCTTACCAGCGCTTCGGCCGTGAAGGAAGTGAACGTAAGCCACAACGCCCTTACAAGCGTAGCATTCAGCGGCTTTGGCAAGCTTGAGAAGGTTGATGTATCCTACAACAAGCTTTCGGCCTACAGCGTGAGCGCTTCCCAGACCGCCCTTGCCGAAATCAATCTTTCCAACAACGCTTTCAAGCAGCTTGACATCACTTCTATCGTGAAGTCCGCCGCCCTCAAGAAGATTGACCTTACCGGCAACCCTGAGTTCACCCTCCTTATCATCGGCAGCGGAAATACTCTCCCCGAGACCCTTGAGGTCCTTGCCGATACAGAGTTCTCCGTATTTGCAGCCAAGAATCCTACCAAGGAGCTCACCTTCAACCGCTACAGCTACATTTCAGGCTATGAGCTTGGCACCGGTGCAAAGGAAATTGACCTTACCGTCAACTTCGCTAGCAGCGTGAAGGCCTTCGAGGTTCCTGCAGGTTCCACCATCACCATCACTTCCAACGGCAACCGCAAGGCCCTGCGTCTGTTTGCCCTTGGTATCGGCGGCAAGCCCACTGTAACCGTGAGCCGTGCAGATGGCAAGAAGGTGTACAACCACTCCGACAACAACTACTGCTCCGAGAACCCCTACACTACAGTAGAGAACACCACCTACAAGGACGGCGCAGTTGTGATTGACGGTGACGGAGACTCCATCCTCTACTTCTTCGGCCCCACTTCTGGTACCTCCAGCGGCGGCCTGGTAGACGGTGACAAGGTTACCCTAACCGTTGGTGGAAATGACGGAGAGAGCGTTCTCATCGTGGGTCTGAACCTTGAGACTTACACCACCGACGACTATGGCTGGATGTAGGAAAAAGCTCCTTGCAACAGCCCTTCTTATGGCAGTATGTTTCCGTTCCCTGCTAGCTCAGGGAACGGGAGCTCTGCCGTTTACGCGTATCGGCCTGGATCCTGAAGTTTCAGGGATGGCCGGCGCAGGGGCTTCATTTGTTGAGACCGGCGCTTATACGGCGTTTTCCGGGGCTTCGGCACTCCCCTTTACCCTTGGGAAGGCCGATGCCGCAGTTTCGTATCGCCTTTGGGCGCCCGGTGCGGGAAAGACAAATATAGTGAGCGCTGCGGCTTCCTTCAAGCCGGCAGAGAGGTTCGGCCTTGCAGTTGGATACTCCTTCCAGGCGGGGCAGGAACTTGTGAGCGGGGATAAACCGTCTTCGCACATAGTTGCCCTTGGAGCAGGTTTCGGCATTACTTCCGGATTAAGCGTTGGCGTAAATGCCCGTTATGCCATGCAGAAACTCACGGCCGAATACAAGCAGAGCGGTTTCAGCGCAGACCTTTTTGTGAACTGGATTCCCGCTCCGGGGTTTGGAGTTTCGGCAGGCGTTGCAAATTTAGGCACTTCCGTAAAGGATATGAGCGGAGACGCCTATTCCCAGCCCGCAGAGGCCCGTGTGGCCTTTGACTGGACAAGGGAGTGGGATTCGGCCGAAAAACATCAGACAAGGCTTCTTCTGGACGCTGAGGCATATTTCAGCGGCAGCCTGGCCATTACGGCCGGTGCGCAGTACAGCTGGAATAAGATGCTTTACGCCCGCGCCGGATACAGGCTGGCCGGAAAGAACAACGTCATTCCAAGCCATCTGGCGCTTGGCCTGGGAGTGCACTGGCACGGCCTACGGCTGGACCTCAGTTGGCTCACCGCCTCCAAGGCTCTTGGAAACACCCTTGCAGTTGGCCTGGGATACAGTTTCTAGCCCAGGTGCTCTATCAAAATCTTAAAGCCGATTCCAATGAGGATTACACCTCCAAGGATTTCCGGCTTTATTTTTTTTGTGACAACGTCCCCGAATTTTACCCCCAGGAAGAATCCAAGGAGGCTCATGACAAATGAAATGACGCCTATGATTGAAATGGGCAGGAATACCTGCGTAACGGCGGTGTATCCGGTGCAGGCAAAGCTTATCCCCACCGCCAGGGCGTCAATGCTGGTAGCAATGGCAAGAAGTATCTGGGATTTGAATCCGTAAGGGTCCACGGACTTTTCCTCGCCTTTTTTGAAAGCGTCGGAAATCATCTCCACACCAATGAGAAGCAGCAGGCCGAAGGCTATCCAGTGGTCTACGGCCTCAAGATAGGAGTAGAACCAGCTGGTGAGAAACCAGCCCGCAAGGGGCATCAGAGCCTGGAAAAAGCCAAACAGAAAGGCCAGCCTGAGCATCAGGCCAGCCTTTAGTTTCCTGACCAATACGCCGCAAACAACGGACACCGTGAAGCAGTCCATTGCAAGGGCCAAGCCCAGCAGGATCAGTTCAACCGCGCTTTTCACCTCTTGTCTTCAATGGTAACTCCGGGGAAATCTGCGGGGTTGAAGGTGACATCGGCCTCGGTGACATTGAAATCGATGTCTTTCATGGTCATGGTGACTCCGGATGTCTTGGCCGAAAGTGAAATGGGCATGTAGGTGCCCTTAGCCACCACTATTTCCATGTTTTTGGGGTCGTCCTTAGTCTCGTTGGTCTTGGACTTCTTGCAGGCGATGTACCAGCGGTCGCTGGTCTCTTTCCTGATGGAAACATCGTAGCCTTCGGCCACGCCCTTGAACATTTCGGCGTCGTCGGAGTCGGACTTCTCATCCGGTTTCATGTTCTCAATGGTCACCGTGTTCTTTTCCTTGAGGTATGTCCAGCTAGTCCTGCTTTTGTGGTCCATCCAGGTGATTCCCTCTTTTCCTGCAGCTTCAATTACCATTTTGGACTTGTCGCCGTAAGTGAACACACGGGTTCCCATGGTGCCCAGGATGGGGATTTTCATCTCCATGGTCATGACAATGGCATCACTCTTGGAGCTGGGTTCCATCACCTTCTCCATGCGGGCAAGGATTTCCTCTGCGCTCTGGGCAAAGGCGGCAAAGCCAATTGCAAGGCCTGTGATAAGGGCTAAGAACTTCTTCATAATCACAATAATTATCAGGCGCCGACTGCGTCTCCAAGACGGGCTTCGGCAACGTTTATAATGTAGTCTCCGTTCTGTTCACACTCCCCTATCAGGTCACTGAAAATATTGCCTTCGTCATAGCTGTAGGCACCGTGATCAAGGTTTTTCACGTTTTCCTGCTTAAGGCGGTTGCGGCACTCGTTGATGCGCTTTTCGGCCTCTACGTTGGAGCTGATGCTCATATCCTCCCTGTGACCTGCAAGAGCTGCGTTCATGCGGTTAAGTGCCACGTCAAGGAGCGAGAACATTTCCTGTACGCCGGCTTCAAGCTGGCCGGAGAAAGTAATCTTCTGGTCCAGTTTGCGTTTCAGGATACGGGCCAGGTTGAAATTGCTGTCTCCAAGAGACTCCAGCTCGGAGATAGCCCTGAGCATGCCGCGGATCTTGTCCTTTGTGTCGTCGGAGAGGTGGGCGTCTCCAACGGAACCAAGGTATTTTCCAATCTCGTTCTCCATCTGGTCGCTCATTTCTTCGGCTTTCTTTATGCGGTCGAAGAGGGCTGCAAAGGCTTTTTCATCCTGGATGATATAAAGCTCCTTCACAAGGCCGAACATACGTTGCATCTTCTCTCCAAAGACCACAATCTCCTTCTGGGCCTGGAGAACGGAGAGTTCCGGAGTCTTCATCAGGCCGCCACGGATATACTGAAGGCGGAATTCGTCTTCTTCGTCGGATTTACGGGGTTTGATGATAAAGCACACCACTTTCTCAATCTGGGGAATAAACCATATGAGGACAGCCGTATTTATCACGTTGAAGCAGGTATGGAAGGTTGCAAGGGCAAAGGAGAGCTGCGTGGGGCTCTGCTCCGCGGCAGTAGGATCCATTCCCACAATGCTGCACACCATCCTCACAAACGGGAAGAATAAGATGAGCACCCAGATTACGCCGAAGACGTTGAAAAGGAGGTGGGCCATGGCGGTTCGCCTGGCCTGGGTGTTGGCGCTCATTGCAGCCAGGTTTGCGGTGACTGTGGTGCCTATATTCTCACCCATAACCAGTGCAATACCCTGGTAGATGGTGATGGCGCCGGTTGCGCAAAGAACCATCGTAATGGCCATGAGGGCGGCCGAACTCTGGACTATAGCGGTAAGTATGGTGCCTATGAGAAGGAACAGGAGAATGGTGCCGTAATTTGTTTCAAAGCTTGCAAAGAAATCAACCACGGCCTGGTTGCTGGCAAGGTCCATTTCAGTGCCGGTTTGCTTGAGCATTCCAAGGGCAAAGAGAAGGAAGGACAGGCCGAAGAGGAAATCTCCTATATAACGGTGCTTTCCAAGCTGGATGAGGATTATACCCACAAGGAACGCCGGCCAAACCACGTTGGTGACGTTGAAGGAGAATCCGGCCGACATTATCCAGGCACTGAGCGTGGTTCCTATATTGGCACCCATGATTATGGAAATTGCCTGAGCCAGGGTAAGGAGGGCGGCATTTACAAAGGACACCGTCATGACGGTTGTTGCGGCCGAAGACTGTACCGCAACCGTTACAAGTGCGCCTGTGGCAACGCCTGAAAAGCGGTTCTTGGTCATTGAGCCCAGCAAATGACGGAGCTGGGGACCGGCCATTTTCTGAAGGGCCTCGCTCATTACCTTCATTCCATAAATAAGAAGGGCGATGGACCCAAGGAGCTTAAGAGCTATAAGCATATTGTTTTCAGGTTTGGTTTATTCTTACAAATATACCACTTTTCGGCGAAATAAAAAAGAGCGCCCGTTTGAGCGCTCTTTTGCATTGTTTTCGAGTTTTCTTAGATTCTCTTGAAGTTCTGGGTGATAATGAGATTGTAGTCTCCGAACATCCGTGTAAACTCTGATGCAGCCTCAGGAACGGAACCCATCACATCCTTGTAGCTAACCTTAAGGGAAAGCTCGGTTGCGGTGAGTTTCAACACAGTCATGTCCATGGAAACCGCCTTGCCATTCTCCATTGTACCGCTGATGGTAAGTTTGGAGCCTTCGTGCTTGTAGGTTACAGGGGCATTTTCTTCCTTCCACTTGCCTTCTTCATCCTTTGCAGCAGCCTTGATGGTGCCGTCTGCGTTGAAAGTAACCCTGGATGTGCCGTTGGTGATCTCGGTAAGGCCTTCCATGCTTTGATTTGCAATTAAATCCAATTGCTCTTCAGGAATGCCCTGCTTTTTAAGCAAGTCAATGATAATCTGCTTGAGGTCTACTTCCTTTCCGTCCTTGTCAAGGGCCGAAACACTTGAAGTTGTGGTTTCCCATGTACCTACAATGGATGCGGTGATTGCTGAGCCGTCACCGGCTTTCTGGCAGCTTGAAATGGCTACAGAAGCCACAACTGCTGCAACTGCTAAAACAAGTTTTTTCATTTTTTTGATTATTAATGGTTGTCTATTTCCTAATCCAGACTACAAATATACTAATTTTTATGTAAACAAAAAGGCCGGGCGCTTTCGCGTCCGGCCTTCGAAGAACCGCAGCTACCTACTCTCCCACCTGGTGGGGCAGTACCATCGGCGATGGTGAGCTTAACTTCTCTGTTCGGAATGGGAAGAGGTG
>Ga0247609_10000241_pt1 | contig 80776 bp, 63 predicted proteins | sample 172DNAGHGlowgp2_FD_193487 | JGI IMG/M metagenome (GOLD analysis project Ga0247609, IMG submission 193487) | Sheep rumen microbial communities from Palmerston North, Manawatu-Wanganui, New Zealand - 1728 DNA GHGlow gp2 | ecosystem: Host-associated > Mammals > Digestive system > Stomach > Rumen ...
AGAGCCTTCTTCATGCTCGATAGCTCTCCATTCTTCATCTCGCGCCTGATTTCCAGGCCTACTGTGAAGAAGAACACTGTCATCAGGATGTCGTTGATGAAGCTTTCGACGGTCATGTTCTTCGGGAACATTATTCCCTTGCCATTAGGAGACTTGAGATAGAGCGACAAGTCCGTTTCCAGCAGATTATGGTAGAATTCCTTTGTGAAAGGAAGGTTTGCAAGCAACATCGCAATCACCACACAAGCCAGAAGGATCACTCCCTGCGCCCAAGGCTGGTGTGAGAATTTGCGTCTGCGATGGTCGAAATTACGGATACCCTTGTTCCAGGTATATATTGGAAAAAGTCTCATTGATTACCGAATAAATATTCTTTTTGCTTTTCTGTCAGATGGTCGATGCTGATGCCCCAGTCATCCAGCTTGCGGAAAGCGACTTCCCTGTCTATAGATTCCGGAACGACATTGAGCATGTTCCCTTTCTCCCGGGAAATGGAATCTTTGTTTTCGACCAGATACTTTGCGCTGAGTGCCTGGATGGCGAAGCTCATGTCCATTATTTCGGCCGGATGGCCGTCTCCTGCAGCCAGGTTCACGAGCCGTCCTTCCGCTATGACATATACCTTCCTGCCGTTCGGGAGGAGATACTGCTTGATATTCTGCCTTGCAGGTGACTCGCTCACAGCTATTTCCCGGAGGTCGGCAACGCTTACCTCGCAGTCGAAATGACCCGCGTTGCAGCAGATAGCTCCGTCCTTCATCTTCATGAAATGCTCCTTTGTGATGACATCTTCGCAACCAGTTACCGTTACGAATATGTCTCCGGTTTCCGCGGCTTGAGACATCGGCATCACAGAGAATCCGTCCATCACCGCTTCCATGGCCTTGACCGGATCCACCTCTGTGACTATCACCTTGGCTCCCAGTCCTTTCGCCCTCATGGCAACGCCCTTTCCGCACCAGCCGTATCCGGCGACCACCACATACTTCCCGGCCACGATCAGGTTTGTGGTACGGTTGATGCCGTCCCAGACAGACTGGCCGGTACCGTAACGGTTGTCGAAAAAGTGCTTGCAAGCAGCGTCGTTGACCAGCATCATCGGGAAGAGAAGCCTCTTTTCCCTGTTCATCGTCTGGAGCCTGAGGATTCCGGTGGTGGTCTCCTCGCAGCCTCCGATGACATTCCCGATAAGCTCCGGATAATTCTCGTGGATCATGGTGACAAGGTCGCCTCCGTCATCGATGATGATGTTCGGCCCGGCTTCGATCACCCTCCTGATCCCGCTCTCATATTCCTCCGGAGTAGCACCATGCACTGCGAAGACATTGAGGCCTTCATGTACCAGGGCGGCGGCAACGTCATCCTGAGTCGAAAGCGGATTGCTTCCGGTTATGTACATCTCCGCACCGCCTTCTGCGAGGACTTCGCAAAGGTGGGCTGTCTTGGCTTCAAGATGGACCGACAGGGCGATCCTGAGTCCGCTGAACGGTTTCGTCCGCTTGAAATCCCTTTCAAGCCCCTCCAGCAAAGGCATGTGATGCCTTACCCAGTCGATCTTAAGTTCTCCGCTCTCCCAGAGTCCTTCGTTACGTATTTCGCTCATTTTGGAATATTTACTGTTTAAAAAGCCTCCACTTCCCTGTAGGCGGCTACAATCTCATCAAGTACAGGATCGCCAGGAAGGATTCCGGAATACTTGACTATAGTGCCTTCGACTCCTCTTTCTTTGATGCTGCCTATCATCTCCACGCTCTGCGGATCGTCCGGGTTGTCGAAATGCAGGCAGGCTCCGATGGCAAGCAGCAGCTTGTCATAAGGCAGGCCGTATCCCCGCGCGGTCAGCATAGGAAGGATCAGGCGGTCGTTGGCGGCGAGTTTCCTCAGAGGGTCGCGCCCGACACGGTTGCAGTCGTCCTTGAGGTATGGATTATGGAAACGCACCAGGATGCTTTCGATATATTCGAAATGCTTGGTATGGTCGAATCCGAATTTCTTGACAAGCGCCTCTCCGCTCTGCTGCATCGCCTGGCGCACCAAACCCTTTATCTTCTCATCCTCGATGCTCTGGCCTATGGTTTCATATCCCTTCATCTTGCCAAGATATGCAAGCGTTGCATGTCCTGTATTCAGAGTGAAAAGCTTCCGCTCCACGTAAGCAAGGAGATTGTCCACCGGGACCATTCCCGGAATATCCGGAACACCTCCGACGAAATCCGCCCTCTCGGCATCCCATTCGAAGAATTCCTCAACGGCAACATCAAGAGGCACCTCGCAATGCACCGGAGGGACTATCCTGTCAACGGCAGCGTCAGGGAATCCGACATGGGTGAGGGTCCACTCCTTCGTCGCATCATCTAGCTGGGCGAAAACCAGTTCCTTCAGCTGGGAGGTGGCTTTCAAGCCGTTCTCGCAGCACATCACGTTCAGAGGTTTCTCAACCCCGGCAGCCATCCTGGCCTCGAGGCCCTTGGCAATGGAAGGAGCCACGAACTTGAGGATCCTGATTCCGACGGCGGTGGTGATGATGTCGGCATCCACGATTGCAGAAACCACATCCTCGCTTCCGGAATGGACGGCCTTGATACCTGAAATCTCGATATCATAGCTGTTCATGTCAGTTACGTGTACGGTATATCCTTTCCTTTCGTTGATCTGTTCCAGCAGGCTTTCGACCACGTCGGCGAACGTAACCTGATAACCCGCCTGAGCCAGGACGGCCCCGATGAAACCACGGCCGATGTTACCTGCTCCAAACTGAATCGCCTTTTTCATTTTCCACTTGAATTTACGGGGCAAAGATAGACAATTTGACCTGTTAATTGAATATATTTGTAAAGGAAACTCTAAATCCACATAAGATGAAAAGAACCGTTCTGGCTTTAGCAGCCGCGCTTTGTGCCCTGTCCCTGATGGCACAGACTCCAAAGGGTGTCAAACTCCGTTTCGTCGAAGGATCCGACCTCACGCTCGTAGGGAACCTGATGCCCGACACGCCGAACCCGTATCACCGGGTTGACACCGTGATATTCAAGGGGTTCACTAAGGGGGAGAACGCCCAGGTCAGGATGACTTCCGGCATGTCGGTAGCCTTCAAGACCAATTCCAGCATTATCACCATCAGGCCGAAATTCGGCGAGGTCCAATATCCCCAGAACTCCAACGGAATAGCAGGACACGGCTTCGACCTCTATATCAAGAAGGACGGACAGTGGATATTCGCAGCCGCGGCCGCCAGGTCCCCTGAATATATAGACAAGGATGTCAGCCTCATCTCCGACATGGACCACTCCGAAAAAGAGTGCCTGCTATACCTGCCGCTGTATTCGGAACTCTATTCGGTGGGAATCGGTATCGAAGAAGGGGCTACAATCGAGGCTATTCCGGTTCCGTTCAGGCACAGGATAGCGATATTCGGATCCAGCTATACTCACGGCTCAAGCACGTCCAGGCCTGGCATGACATATCCGGCCCAGCTCACAAGGATGACCGGACTGCAGTTCCTCAGCCTGGGATGCAGCGGCAACTCCAAACTCCAGCCATATTTCGCCGACGTCCTTGCCGCTGTTGATGCAGATGCTTTCGTATTCGACGGATTTTCAAATCCTTCCGCGCAGCTGATCAAGGAGAGGCTCTTCCCGTTCATCGAGAAGATACAGGCTGCCCATCCGGGAGTCCCGCTCATATTCCAGAAAACGATCTGGCGGGAAAGCCGCAGCTTCAGCCTGGCCGCAGAGAAGAACGAAGCGGCAAAGATGGCGATGGCAGACAGTCTAATGAAGATCGCCTGCAAGAAATACAAGGACGTCTATTGGATAACGAACACCGACGCGTCGATGAAGAGTCACGACTCGTCGGTGGACGGTGTGCATCCTACGAACCATGGCTACACCCTCTGGGCGGAGTCCGTAAGGAAGCCTATCGTAAAGATCCTTAAAAAATACGGGATCAAGTAATCTTAGCAATTCATCGCTCCGCAGCAGTGGATGACCTGTCCGCTGACATAGGATGAAAGGTCGCTGGCAAGGAAGAGTGCCACGGAAGCGACATCTTCCGGCGTGCCTCCGCGACGAAGGGGAATCTGCTTGATCCAAGCGTCGCGTACGTCCTCAGGAAGAGCGTTTGTCATGTCCGAGACAATGAATCCCGGGGCGATGCAGTTTGCCCTGATGCCGCGAGGCCCCATTTCCTTAGCGATGGACTTGGCAAGTCCGATCATACCGGCTTTGGAAGCCGAATAGTTGCACTGACCTGCATTGCCGGATACTCCTACAACTGAAGACATGTTGATGATGCTTCCTCCTCTCTGGCGAGCCATAACCGGAGTAACTGCGTGTATGAAGTTGAATGCAGACTTGAGATTCACGTTGATTACTGCGTCCCACTGAGCCTCGCTCATCCTGAGCATCAGGCCATCCTTGGTGATACCAGCGTTGTTGACCAGGATGTCTATCCTTCCGAAATCAGCCAGGATCTGGCCTACGACCTCGTGAGTCTGCTCGAAATCTGCTGCGTTGGACGCATATCCCTTGACTTTGTGGCCGAAAGCCTCAAGCTCCTTGATAGTCTCCTGGGCCGCATCGTTGATTACCAAGTCGGTGAATGCCACATCAGCTCCTTCCGAAGCGAACTTGAGAGCGATCGCTTTTCCGATTCCTCTCGCTGCGCCCGTAACAAGGGCGGTTTTTCCTTCCAATAATCCCATGATAATATTCTTTTGTTTCTTTATTTTGTTTCCTGGTCGGCAAAAGTAGTGTTTTTTTCCGGTTCTTCGTGAATATAGCCGTCATCTTTGATATTCCAGAGGGTGGCGACTATCAAACCTCCCACCACTGCGATACATGCCATGATGAGGTAGAGGTTGTTCCAGAAAGAGTCTCCGAACTTGTCGGAAAGGACTCCGATACCCACTCCGGTGAAGAGGACGCTGAGATAACTCATCAGGCCGATGATACCCACGGCTGAAGAGGCTCCCTTCTTGGTGACCTGGTTGGAAGCAGTGACTCCCAGCAGCGCCTGCGGGCCGTAGAGGAAGAAACCTGCGATGGCGAGCAGGAAGAGCATCAGGACCGGGCTGGATCCGGCCGGCAGAAGATGCAGGATTATGAGGCATAAGGCGGTGAGTGCCATTTCAATAGCACAGACCCGCTGGGCCTTGCTTCCGAACAGGTGGTCGGTTATCCAGCCGGCGGAAAGCATTCCGAGGCAGCCGAAGAGCTCGAATATTCCTATGGTCGCTCCGGCCCACATCGGGGAAAGGTGGTTTTCTCCCATCTGGAGGAACTTAGGGCCCCAGTCCAGGACTGCGAACCTTACTATGTAAACGAAGATATCGGTGATCGCCAGGATCCATACGATCTTGTTCTTCAAGACTTTCTCGCGGATGAATTTTCTGAAGGCTTCCTTGGATTCGTCCTCATCAAGTTCGGTCTTGGTGTCTGGTAGCTCCGGCAGTCCGACAGAAGAAGGGGTGTCCCTGAGTGTCGCGACAATCAGGATTATTCCAAGGACACCGATGAAAGCTGGTATCCAGAAGCACCACTGCCAGGCTCCCACGTGTGAAGCGGCCGTCATGACTGCAGGGTCGGACATTTCCTTGCCCAGATTGTCAGCTACCTTGGAGACGATTTCAGGATTCGAAGACAGGTTGGTTCCCAGATGACCGATTATCCAGCCGCAAAGGACGGCGGCAAGACCGGCACCGATCGAATGGCCCGTATTCCAGATGGACATCTTAGTGGCCAGCTCCTTAGGTGGAACCCAGTTGACCATAAGGTGGTTGCATGGCGCGAAGCCGCAGCCTTGGAATACATTGTTCAGGATCAGCAACACCGCCATTATGGCAACCATCGCATTGATGAAATCCGGTCCGCCGTCCTGTCCCGTGATGGCGTGGCTCAGGTCCGCGCTCCATCCGAAAACCAGGTTCAGGATCACGCAGGCTGTCAAGCCGAGGGCAAGATGCCATCTCGGATTGGACCTGTCAGCTATGAATCCATTGACGAACTTGGAAATACCGTAAATGATACCTACCAGCGTCAGGATGATACCGAAATTGGTGTCGGTGATGCCATATTCAGCCCCAAGGGCCGGCATTGCGAATGAAAAATTCTTCCTGACAAAATAGAAAATGGAATAGCCTACCATCGAGCAAATGATGACGCGCCATTGCCAATACTTGAAGGATTTCTTTGTCTGCATCTCAGTGTCGTGTTAACCGCATTATATGGATTAAGCACGTAAAGTTAGGAATATCTGCACTCAAAGACAAAAAAAATGAGGGTCGACGCATCCCGCGTGGACTCTCACTCTAACCACATAATTAATAACACTAAAACTAATAACCAATAGGTTGATAGGGGAGAGAACCTCCTTGCTCAACCCGAGGACAAAGATATAGCATTATTTTTTTATGCGCAAATTTTTTTTATTCTTTTTTGGGGATTTCTTTTTGGTTTTCATCTTAAATAATTATAAATCAATCATATAAACAATAACAATTATTTTAGATGCATTTTAATAACCTCCGCTGCAGGCGCGCCCAACGCATATTTAAAACGTTTAATAGATTTTTTTACTCATTTTACTTTCAAATTATTATTCCACCCTGCCGCCTCCACACGAACTTGCATTATTGAGTAATAATGTGTACCTTCCGGACCGGTCCACAAATATCTCGGTCACATTTTATTATCCGAAAATGAAGTACTGTCTCGCCATAGCGCTTACCGCGGCCCTCGTGTTGACAGGATACCGCCATGATCCGCAACAGATAGTCCCGGTCGAGTTCCCTGAATCGCCCGTTGAAATACTCACCAACTATTTCAACTTCATCCGGCTGCCTGAGGGAAGCTATCGCATGTACTTCTCCGGTTATACCCAGCGGGAATGCGGCCCAGACAGGGACAACCAGAACCTTTATTATGCCGAGTCGGAAAATCGTTTCCTCTACGATTTCAAATGCAAGAAGGAAAGAACCACGGTAGAGCGTATATGGGACAATGATTTCAGCGCATTCCCTTCCATCGTGCGTTACGGCGGTGCCTGTTATGTGAGTTTCCGCGAGGGGGTAAGCCATATATTCGATGAGAACGGCGTTGCAGCAGGAAAAACCCGCATCCTGCGTTCCACCGACTGCAAGCATTGGCAGAGCGTAGCGCTGCTTTCGAAAGAAGGTTACGACCTCCGTGACCCTAAGCTCTCGGTCACTGCCGACGGCCGCCTGATGGTGATACAGGGAGGCTCTGTATATGTGGACAAGCAACTGGTCGATAGGGTTCCGCAAGTATCATTCAGCTCAGACGGGCGTACTTTCAGCGACCCGGCTCCCGTGGTTTATGAAAACGAGGACAGGCCAGCCTGGTTCTGGAGAGTGACCTGGCACGACGGGACAGGCTACACCGTCTCTTACGGAGATGTCGAGGACAATGCCCTGGAACTGCTCAAGACCTCGGACGGTATTCATTTCGAGAAGGTTACAACTATCGCCCTGGACGGTTTTCCTAACGAATCAACCGTGCGTTTCCTTCCCGACGGGAGGATGGTCTTGCTCATACGCCGTGACAAAGGGGACAGGAAAGCATACATCGGAGTGAGCAGGCCGCCTTACACCGAGTGGGACCTCACGCCTTTGCGTTTCCAGATAGGGGGACCCGAAATGGCCGTTCTTCCCGACGGGTCGCTGCTTATCGGAGGGCGTGCCTATTTTGAGAGCGGAGAGACAAGAACCTGCCTCTGGAGAGGAAACGAAAAAGGAGACTTCGAATTATGGAAGACTCTTCCTTCCGGTGGCGACAACAGCTATCCTGGTTTCCTTATCGAAGACGGTGAGTTGAAGGTCGTATACTATTCCTCCCACGAACTCACACGCCCGGACGGCCGCCCAAGGGCCGGAATCTATCTGGCCAGGATACCCCTTTAAGTCCGATAATCTCATTCACAAGGTCCGAATAATCCTCGAGGGCCTCTTCCCCAAGACCCCCGTTCCCTCGTTGGCGCCGGTTACGTACATTTTCTGCCTGTTTTGTTCCCAAGTGAGATCTCCGGGCGCCAGTTGCGTACGAAAAGGGGGCTTTTTGTTCTCAAGTGAAAACTGATCTATTTATACTGCTTCGAGCGAAGGGCTTGGGCGAGCATACCGGCCGGAATATGGAGTCCTGCAACCAACTGTTCCACGGAAAGGGAATACTTCTTATGAAGGTCTGACGCCAGACGGAAACGCTTGTCGGTCGTAAGCCTCTCTGGTTCAACAATTTGATATTCCCGTTCCAATACTTGTCCGATTATCATCTCCGCCTCTTCCCTAGTGAACGACACCGTTTCTCCCAACTGATCGGCAACCATTACATATCCCTCGAAGTCTTTTACAAGTGCCGTATGGTATTGTCGAGCAGTCCCGAACACCCTGTAAAACACTTTGGTATCTACAAAACTCTGGGGCAGGACCACTCCTTTCGGCAAATGGATCAGATAATCATCCGGCACCTTTATACGAGTCCCGAAGATTTCCCATTGCTGACGGGTGGAAAGATCGCCTGCCCGCACGGTTTCGAACAAGCCTGGAATCTCTGAATAGAATATCATCGACGCACCCCAAAGATAACCACCTGGCACTATATCCCTGACTTCGAATGCATTACGTGCCACATAAACGATATTCCTGCGCATATGGAGTTCATCTTCAACAGGAATGAGCCTGAAATCATAGTCTTTCGGAAGCGGTTGATAACCGTCTTCACGTAATCTTCTGCCTGCCCTGTATTTCAGATAATCGAAAGCGTCAACGCAATCTGTTCCCCTCCCGGACAGAAGCATATGGACGTGAGTCTTCATAACTTGATAAGTATGCACTTTGACCGGATATTTCAGAGGCAGGATCGAAATGACATTCACTAGATTCGCATATTCAGAATCATTATGACAAAGGATTTGCGCCTTGCCGTCTGTGCAAAGATGATAATATCCCTTTTTCCAAGTTCGGTACGTTGCTCTTCGTTTGTTTCTATCATTCATAATGTTTTGTTTTTTATATTGTTTATTTAAAGAATAACTTGATTGGAATTATTATTAAGTTCGTCGGATTCCAGTTGCGTACGAATAAGGCCTGTTTTGTCCCCAAGTGAACACTCCGGATTCCAGTTGCGTACAAATAAGGCCCGTTTTGTTCCCAAGTGAGAACTTCGGGGTCCGGTTGCGTACGTTTTCGGGGTCATTTGTTCGCAAGTGAGATCGTCGGATTCCAGTTGCGTACAATTTAGGCCTGTTTTGTCCCCAAGTGAGAACTTCGTGCGCCGGTCGCGTACGTTTTCGGGGTCATTTGTTCGCAAGTAAGATCGTCGGGTTCCAGTTGCGTACGATTTAGGCCTGTTTTGTTCCCAAGAGAGAGCCCGGAAGGCAAGAAAGGCTCGGAAGGCGAGGGTGGTGATGAAGTCCCGGAAGACAAGGGTTGCGGTGGAGGTGATGGAGGTGATGAAGTTAACGATGGAAACGGTGGCGACGATGGCAACGACGGCGAAGATGACAAGGGAGGTAATGTCGGTCCGGAGGACGAGCCTTCGACGGCGGCGAGGGTGGCGACGGAGATTCGGGCGGCAGTGAAGGGACGCAGAGCTGAATAGCAGGAATAAAGCGTCGCACCTGTCGTGAACACATCGTCAACCAGAAGGATATGTGAATATCCGGCGACGTCCCTGATCCTGTTCCGATGCACCCTGAATGCCCCCAGGACATTAGTTCCCTTTTCCCCGACCGAAAGAGTCGCCTGGGATCGGGTACGCTTCGCACGGTACAGGATATCCTTTCGCAACTCTGCTCCGAGACAGTCTGCGAGAACCCTGGCTATAACCTCTGCCTGGTTGTACCCTCGGGACCACCTGCGGGTCCAGTGAAGCGGAACAGGAAGCACAGCATCCACTTCCCGATACAACACGGAAGACGCCATTTCTTCTCCCAGTTTCCTGGCAAAGTATTTCCCCGCCCCGAAGTCTGCATTGTATTTCAGGCTTTGGGTTATCCTCCGGTAACCGGTTGATGCACGGTAGAAGAACAGGGCGGTCGCAAAACAATAATCCCCATCCTGAAACATCGAATTGAACCTGTCCGCCATCTGGTTACGGGAAAGGAAGGAGAATCCTGTCCGAGGCAAGTCTGCAAGGCAGTCGATGCAAAGGTATCTCTCGTGAAGGGCAAGGGCCGAGCCGCAAACCAGGCATCGTCGCGGAAGAATCAGATCGGTCAGTCCGGTCGTGAAATCAGAAAAGGAAAGGTCGGTTTTCATAGTCTTTGAAATATTATCATAGTCCTGCAAGTTTCTGCAATCATATGAAGAAATAACATCAATCTTGGAAAGAAACGGAAATTTGAAATTAACTTTGCAAAAATCATCTTTAATGAAAAGACTCCTGACCTTCTTGACGGCAGCGGTTTGTTTTACCTACTCTTTTGAATCAATAGGGCAGACGGTATCATATCCTCCGGACCTGAAAGCGACGCTAAGCGGATTCGACAGGCAGGTGACCGAGTGGTACGCCCAGAATGGGTGCAATATGACGGAGCCGGCAAAGGAAACGCTTGAAGCCAGGATAGCTATCCCCAACTGCCTTCAGAGCGAAATCATCTGGAATATGGTCAGGATAGCCGGAGGAACACCGGTAATGATGCCTGGCCCAGAGGAAATGGAAAGTCCTGCTGCTGAATTGCATTCTCTCGCATCCGGATGGGACGGAGTGTTCCTGCCTGATGATTGGGTGAAGGATTCCGATGAATATTCCCTGGCGGTTTATAAGACAGTGGCCGACCTGAACCTGCCATATATCGGAATATCAAAGACTTCCGTAAAGATAGATGTCGGTCTCAGGCGGCTTCCGTGCAAGATACGCGACACCCGGGCGCTGGTCTGGAAAGCCCGGACTTTCAGGCAAGCCAAGATCCTTATGGATGAATTATTCTCCATCGACACCCATTGCGACCTGCCTGAAAACTACGGCCGAGGGTGGTCCGTGGGCAAGATGGGCGTCAGTATGTGCAGCGTTCCCAAAATGGATTACGGGCATCTCGATGCGCAGGTCCTTGCCAGCTTCCTCTGGCAGCATTCAGAAGACGCCGCAGGGAACAAGAAGGCTCTTGCACAGAACCTCAAGCAGATAGCACAGATAAAAGACGATATATCCAAGCATTCAAATCTCTGCGGTCTGGCCACGACTCCGGAAGAAGCCCTTGCCTTGAAGGAAGAAGGGAAAAAAGCTTTCTTCATCGGCGTGGAAAACGCCTACGGCCTTGGCGGCGATGTGGCCAATGTCAAGAAAATGAAGGATCTCGGAGTAATATACATCACCCTCAGCCACTTCCGCGACAATGCAATCTGCAACACCTCGTCCAGGCACGGAAGCAACCCGAACAAGGGTCTTACGGAATTCGGAATAAAGGTAGTTGAGGAGATGAACCGCCAGGGCATAATGGTGGACCTTTCACACCCTTCAGCCGGAACCTTCTGGGATTGCATCAAATACAGCAAAGCTCCGATAATATGCTCCCATTCAGGAGCAAAGGCAATATATGGCCACGACCGCGGCCTGGACGACAGGCAGCTCAGGGCGCTCGCACGGAACGGGGGAGTCATACAGGTATATGCCGTTCCTGAATTCCTTACCGCCCACAGGCCGTCATCAACCATCAACGACATGATGAAGCATTTCTTCCATTGCGTGGAAATAGCTGGTCCTGAGCACGTTGGGATAGGCAGCGACTTCGACGGAGGAGGTGGCGTCTGGGGCTGCAACGGGGATAATGACCTTATCAATGTAACCGTTCTGATGCTCGAACACGGTTACACCAAAGAGCAGATCAAAGGCTTCTGGGGCGGCAACTTCATGAGAGTTATGTCCGTAGTCCAGTCCCTCGCTACTTACCGGTAAACTGCCCCAGGAAGAATATCGCCCCAGTACTCACCTCCGTAATTCCATATACAAACGGACGGTCAGCATGGAATTCGGCTGCCATGTCCGGGAATTGACCACCACCACTACTTGCAAAAACCATGACCACATCTGTCACGGCAGCGGCTTCAGAGCCCTGTTCGTCCACTTTTATCTTTGCTTTGTGAAGGACACTGGAGATGTAAAGACGCAGTGTCGTCTGGTCATAGACATTTTCGGCCATCAGGTCAAATGCAGCCCTAGTATCAAAAGCCTCTTTTATTCCCAAAGACTGAAGATGTTCTGACAAATCCTCGGTGCCATACGAGGTTTCGAAAGAAGGAATTTTCACATCTACCTTCATTCCTCTGAATTTCGATAAAACATTGTTCCAAAGGTCAATATCCAAATTCTTCTTGAATTTATCGAACCCTTCCGCTCCCTCTTCGTCCGGCAGGAAGAATACCATGTTGAACGCCTGGTTTCCAAATGGCAACCTCAAGGCCTTGCAAATTCCAGGTAAGTACGCATAATCGAATGTATCCTCCTGGTGCATCATATTGACTTTGTTTTGACCATCAAGTCCTATGAAATATTCTTTCCTGGAATCCTCCTTCTTGAACTGGTTCGACCATATTCCCTTGAAATAAACGGCATTGAGCAAGTGGGCGGCTTCAAGGATGATTGGCTCTTCCTGCAGAAGTTCCGTAACCATTCCGTGGGTCTTTTGATCACACCAGTTGTTGATGAAATCCTTTACCGGATCTATGCCGAAAGCCATATTGCAGACTTCTGCGTAATAATTGGTCTCGATCGCACCTTTGAAACCGTCCTGAAGTCTGGCAATTCTGCTGTTTACAACCGCTGCATTAGCAAACTCTATCGTTGTCGATGGGTCGATTTCCCGTGCGCTTTCCATCATGGTTTTGCAGTATGAATTCAAACCATCTATCGACTCCTCATCATATCCGAGAGTTTTTTCGATCTCCGCCTTTGTATTCCCGGTGGCCCCATTGTCTGCCATCCCTAAAGCAAATGTCACACTCAAAGGTGAAAAGATCATGTCCTCGTTTCCGGCCAACTCCCTGAACAAGTCCAGCGCGAATCCGTTCCCTCCGGTCTTTACGAATTCAGCCTGGGAACGAGTCAATTCGATATCTTTGCGAGGAATCAAGTCCTCAACCGGGATTGTGTCATCCTGGCCTGGCATTTCGTTATGGTTGTCACAAGAGAAAGTTGTTAAAGCCAAAAAGGCAATGGCAAATCTGATTATGTGCTTCATGATGTTTTTCTTTTACTCAATAAACGCAGGACATACCGAAATGCGTCCGGATCCAAACAGAAAATCTGCTAGAAACTGAACTTGACGCCGGCATTGAAAGTGAACATGAGCGGATTCTCAGTGCGGTACGTTGATATCTGAGGCTTCTCCGGCGTGAAACACCAAGTTATTTCAGGAGCGATGTACAACCCTATATTATCATACAAGTCATACCTGATTCCTGAATCCGCCAGGAGAGTCTTGTTGAAAACATCGTCCTGGATATTCTTTCCATCTTGTGCAGCGTAGATACACCGGTCGATTTTACCTCCCGCTCCTATCCAAGAAGATAATCGCTTCCCCTGCCAGAAAGTGTATTCCAGTTTCAATGGGATTCCGATGTACCATGCTCTCTGGTCCGTGCCATAGATTTCCGATCTGTAGAAAGCAGCTTCCAGACCGGAAGTAAGGGCCAGCCTGTCGTTCAGGAAATAACTGATATCTACACCGAATGAAAAAGGAATATGATGATTTACTGTCTCGGATTTGCTTGAGCCGTATATGTTAGGAAATACTGTCGTATTGATCTCGCCCGTGCTTCTGTTCCCGCCTCCTCCGACATGAGAAGCGAATGCTATCCTCTTCCTCGATTCTTTCGTAAAAGCGTCATCATGGTGATCAGTTAATAACTTGTCCCGGGTTTCAACTATCTTCTCTTTTTTGACCTTTTCCTTCGTCGGTTCGCCTGCGGGTTCTTCCTTTTCTGTTTTAATGACATCAACGACATCTGCCTCGGATTCCTGACGTGACGGCTCTTCGATCAGCGTTCCTTGACTGACCACTTTGCGCAAAGGCCTGTTTGACGAAACTGTATAAGGTTCCATCTTCTCTGTCGTCAAAGAAGTGGTATTCGTCAGCGATGCGGTACCGCTATCTTCTTCAACCGAAAGATTCGGTGTCAATACGACGGCCAGAACAGCCGCAGCCGCTGCAGCAAAGGATATTATGAATGGATAGACCTTCCGGCTTCTCTTCCGGGAAAGATACTCCTTTTCGAGAATATCCCAATCATCCGAAGGAAGGGACAGACTTCCTTCGTTCAGCCTTTCTCCTATTATACCAACCCAATCCTCCATGTCACATCTTGTTTTTAAGATATTCACAAATCCTTGCAGCCAGCAGTTTCTTTGCTTTCGCCAATGTCGATGTCGATGTGCCTACGGTTATTCCCAATAACTTGGAAATCTCCTCATGCGAGTAGCCGTCCACACAGAACATATTGAAAATCATCCTTTTTGCATCAGGAAGAGCCGAAACCATCTCGTTTAATTCGCGCAAAGGAATCTCTCTTACAGAGTCTCCGTCCGGGTTTTCCTCCTCATGAATGTCTTCGATCAATTCTTGAAAACTGATCCTTCTATCCCGGCGTATGCGCTCAATAGCCATATTGACCGCAATCTTTCTCAACCATGCATACAGAGAACCATCCCCCCTGTAATGAAACCGCCCGATCTTGTCGAAGGCCCTGATCATGGTATCGTGCAAAAGGTCTTTACCGTCCTCCCGGTCCGTGGAGTACCGGCAACAGAGCGAGTACAACCTTGTTGCATATCTGTTATACAACTCCTTCCTGGCCGTATTATCGCCTTTAGCACAATCAAGGGCCAGTTCTTTTTCTCCTATTTTATCCTTTTGATTCAACTAGTCATTCAATAAACGTCAGAATCCCCGGAATACGGCCATAATTTATCAATTTTTTTCAGCCGCGAATCCCGGGAAGAGGATGACGCTATTTCTTCAGCCAGCCTTTGAGAGTTGAGAAGCCGAGAATGGCGAGGCCGGCTACAAGGCAAATGCCGACGAAGAGCCAGCCATAACCGCTGGCGAAGGCTATCGGGGAGAATGTCACCAGTGCTATCTCGACCGGAGCTATATAGAGATATGCCAGGGCATATTCATCAAGGCAGCGGCTCTTCCCTTCGGGATCCGTGATACGCAGTAGGGCGATTCCCATAGCCATCGTACCAGTGAACCAACCCCAGGTGAATATGGATTTTTCGAACCAATATTCCTTGTGTATCCTCGAACCCACAAGGAATACGTAAAGCATCGTAAGCAAGAGCCCCACAACCAGTACGACCAGGAGAGGGACTATGAAACTGGCCACAATCTCAAGCTTGATCGAAGCCACTCCGAAAGCCACGAGATAGTCAGTGAAGGATCCGCTGAGATGGCCCACGATTGGCTTTGAAATATATTCATCGAATTTCGCCCTGTTGAGTATCCACCGCACAAGGAGACCCACAAGGAAGGCGCAGCTGAACACCGGCAGCATCAGGGACTGCCAGAAATGAGCCACCAGCTTGCTGACTCCGTAACCACCGGCAGCGATCAGGGCCACGATGGCGAAGTTGAAGGTCATCGAGTCAAGGGAAATAGCTGAAAATGAAGCTTCTCCCATGCTGCTCCGCTTGTCCTTCGGAAGGATTCCCGTCTTCAGCTCCCCGGGGAGGTCGGAATATTTGCTCAGAAAAGAAGCCTTTCCGTGTTCGGCACCCCAGGAAATCAGCCACATACCTATGATCACCGATGCTATGATTCCTACAGTTGCCGCAGTCATCGCAAGGGTCTGCATTTCGTGGAGGTCGTACTTTTCGAAAGCCTGTCCGATGGCGGCGGCAGTGCCGTGACCACCGCAGAAACCGGCCGGCATGGAAAGTCCGAGAGCAGGATCGGCATTGAACCAAAGCGAGAAAACCAGGAATCCCAGCAGGCCGCCGAGAGCCCACTGAAGCAGCATTCCCGACTGGGAATATGCCCACATTCGGGAGGTGTCTCCGGAATGTCCCTTTCCCTCATCCTTCCTTGAAGTCAAAGGCAAAGTACTGAATACCAAGGCTATGAGGATCCCGGCATAGGTCCCCATATTGTCGGAGAGAGGAAGCCACCCCAGGACTTCCGGCCCCAGGATCAAGCCAGCGAAACCGGCAAGCAAGCTTGGCGGGATGAAGAGTTTCTGGATGAAACGTACGTTAGCCCTCAGAAGTTTACCAAGCAGAAGCAGGATCGAAACCAATCCTACGTCTACCAGGAGCATCCAAGGGCTGAACATAATCGTTTACATGTCCAAAGACAGCTGGTCGGAAGAAGCCGAACGCAACTGCTCGAAATTGTTGACCGTCTCGAGATCCGGGTTGACGATAACATCGAAATTCTGGATCAGAAGCCTGTCTCCGTTGACGATTTCCTGGACGAATCCGCCCACTCCGACAATCGCAGGAATACCCAGGCCGGATGCCAGGACATGGATCTGCCCGTCGTGGTCTTCCTCCTCGGTGACGATTCCCTTTACGTTCCTGAAATCAATCAGGGCTGAATCCGAAAGGGATACGGACTTGGCGACAAGGATGCTGCCGGCAGGGATGTCCTCGAAGGGATTCCTCTGCCCACGGTCATTGACCACGAAAGCTCTTCCTTTCGCGAATCCTTTGACTCCTGTCCCTCTGACTGTCATAAAACTCCTAATAAATGACCTTGATCCAAGGGAACTTCTCGGACATCGTCTTCATGGTCTCGATCGGAATGTCCGTGCAGAGATAGTCGGCTCCAAGATAGCAAGCCAGCACGAAATCCTCGATCTTGTGGGTAGGCCACAGGCTGACGATCATCCCTTCCTTGTGAGCCTTTTCGACCATCTTGCGTGACGTACCATCGGTGGTGGCACCTATTCTCTTGATACCCAGGGCCTTTGCAAGGGCTATGGAAATATCGTTGATAGGCTCGTTGGTAATCATGAGGCACTCTGCTCCGTATTTGGACATCAGGTAGCGAAGTCCGCGATAGTCGCTGGAAGTGAAGAGATAGGTAGCACCTTCCGGCTTGTTTTTCATCACGGTCTTGTAGAGCTTGTCGCAATATTCTTCAAGCCTCTCCTGCGGATACAGTTCGACAGGCTTGGTCTTCAGTTCGAATTCCACGTAGAGCCCGTCCTGGCGGCAAGTCTTGAGGAACTTCATCAGCTCATCCAGGGTCATCAGCCTGTGGCCTCCCTTGGTCTCCAGGGCAAGCAATTCCTTGAGAGTCTTCTCCTCGAGGATTCCCGTACCGTTGGTGGTACGCTCAAGGGTGTGGTCGTGGTTGATGATGAGGTATCCGTCCTTGGTCATACGGATGTCCGTCTCGAAGCCGTTGTATCCGGCATCCCTGCTGGCTTCGAAAGCGGAAAGGGTATTCTCGTCGTATTCAAGGCGTCCGCCGCGATGAGAGAACGCACGTACGGTCTGAGTCTGGGCGAACATCGTTCCGCAGAGGAACAATGATGCGATGATAATTGCTATCTTTTTCATATTCGGTTATTTAGATTATCGCTTTACTTTTTTCAAGGTCCCAGGCACCGCCAGATGCGAAAACCTTGCCGACAAGTTCGTCGTAGAAACCTCCTCTCTTTGCAAGGTCGAGCACGTTGTAGCGGAAACGCATCAGCTGCACCTTCGGGAACATATCCCTGAGCATCTCCCTTGTAACTCCGATCATCGAAGGATCATACGGAGCGCCGGCCTTCTTGAAGAGATCCTGCATCTTCTCGAATGAATATACCTGACCCTGGAGCTTCTTCTTGAACTCCGGCCAAACCTCCTTGACGAGGGCCATCTGGCGGCGTACCTCGTCGGCATCCTGGTATTTCTTTGTGATTTCGGTATATCCAAGATCAGGCACAGGGAACCCTTCGAATATCTTCAGGGCCCTTTCCTGCTCCTGCTTCAGCGTTGGCCATGCTGCGGCGCACGCATCCGGATCCAGTTTGGTGAGGTCCATCTTGAAGAGCTCATCGAATACCGCGCACATCGTCAGGGTTCCGATCGAAACTTGGAATCCGTGGGACTGGAGCTTGCCGTGATAACGGAAATGAGTCATATCCAGGATATGGCTGAAAAGGTGCTCGCAGCAGGATGCCGGACGGCTGGACTTGGCTGCCTGCATGGCGATTCCGCTCAGGGTAAGACCCTCGAAGAGGTCTGCCACAGCCTTCGGGTCTCCGCTCGCGGTTCCTTCCGGGTTGGAAAGCAGGTCGTCAAGGAAGTCCTGCAGTACGTGCCACGCCGGTGGGATTATAGGCTCGGTACCGAACAGGTCGGCAATCATCCATTCCGCGCCTGAAGGCACCTTGGCTGCCAGGTCGGCATAACCTGCGGCTGTCATCTCCTTAGGTGCAGCAGCAATCACATCGATGTCGGCGATGATGGCCACAGGAGCCGGGCAGGTGAAAGTCTGCTTCGCATTATGGTACGAGATAGATGCTCCGAAAGAGGAGAATCCGTCCACGGATGCGGCGGTTGCGACGCACAGGTAGGACTGGCCGTGATGATGTGAGCAGAGCTTGCAAAGGTCGTTGATAACACCCGATCCCACTGAAACCGCCACGTTATATTCGTCGGACGCAGGCTTGAAAGCCTTCGTGGCATCGGCCTCGATATGGTTCTCGTCGTCCTCTATTGTCTTGGCTGCCTCATAGTCTCCTTCGATGATCTTGTCCACCATCTCGATGTATTTCCACTCTGCGTGGAACTCCTTCTTGTCGATGATGTACTTGTCCGTCTTTATCCCGGCAGAAAGGAACATCCCATACACCTTTTCGCCCAAGGCAGGCCAGGTGTTGATGTCCGCTACGATGACGGCCTTGCGTCCCGGAAACAGCTTCTTGAATATGTCCGGGGCCATTTCGCTGGCGCCAGGGGCCATTTCGAAAACCTTGGTGTCAGTAGCAATCTGCAATGCTTTAGCAATTCTTTCCTTTGAATCCATATTTAGATATTTGAATACTGGTTTTCGTTTCAGCCTATAAAGATAGGTAATTTTTCTCATATTCCTGGATGCCCTTCACGAGCAGTTCGAAGCGTATTGACGACTTGTTGCCAGGATACACGAGGTACGTGTCCCCTGAAGCCCAGCTTCTGAACCGTGAATCAAGCAGCGGATCCTCCGGCCAGCTGTTGTATGCCCATCGCAGGTAGCCGTCTGATTTACGGCGGAACATCTCAAGCATCAGCAGGTAAGCTTCCTCCGGTTCCGAGAAGGTGAACGTGTTCGGGTGAGGCTCGGCGCAGCAAGTGTAATATGTGCTGAACTTTCCTTCGGCCTTCCTCCTGGCAAGGACATCTTCCGGGAAAGTAAGCTTGAAAGCCAGGCAGTAATCGAACAGGTCTTTTTCGATTTCTGGATAATAGTTTCCAGCCAGCGAGAGCTTGAAGTCCGGATCTGCCTTGTGGACTACTGCTATGGTGGCCTTCATCACGTCCAGTTCGCGTTCGTCCATAGCGATCGTGGTCTTCCCGAACCATCCCTTGGCCTTCAGGTGGGCTGCGAAATCCTTCAGGAAGGTAACCCACAGGTCCTCATATTCTTTCTCTCCGGGCTTGGCGTGGATTTCCTTCATCGAGTCGGAGGCCTGGTCGAAGTACTGGAAAGAAAGCCTCCATGGGACCATCGAATAGCAGTTTATCTGGCCGTCGATGCCGCAGGAGGCCATAAACTCCACCCAGGCATCGAATACGTCGTACCTGAACTCCCAGCTTCCGTCCAGACGCTTCATCCAGGTGACCATCGACTCGAAATGGTCGTATGTCTGGCCGTTCCACGGCTTATGGATTATTGAAGCGGTGACCACCTTCTGACCAGCCTGAGCCAGCCGGGTCATCAAAGGACGCATAGCCTCGAAATGCTCCTTCGACCAGAGGGGGAGATTGTAGTACCGGGCAACGGCGAAAGGATTCTGCCAAAGGTCGAGATGGAATCTCCAGTCCTTCGGCTCCGGAAGGATATCCTCCTGGGCCTCAACCGAAAGCTTGAGCACCTTCAGCACCTTGCCGTTTTCCTTGAAAGTGACTGTCCCTGAATACTTTCCGGCGGGGATACCGCGAGGTATCCAGCAAGTCAGCCACAGCCCCCTCGAGCTCATCGGCTCCATATCCAGAGGAGCGAAACTAGGGTCGATGACATCCGCCACCATCGATGAATCGTACTGGGTCCTGTCCGGCCTGCGGCTGCAACCGCTCTTCCCGTCCTTGTTCAGTTCATCTACCATCACATAGCGCACGAATCCGGCCTCAATGGCACTTGACGGGATGGTCCCCTTCCTGCCCTTGAGGTCCGAAACCACATATTCCAGCCCCTCGACCTTCCGGCCGGTGCTGACAAGCGCCTGGGCCTGGACCCTCTCTCCTCTCCACCCTCTCAGGGTCAAGGAAGAGTTGGTCTTTATTCCCGCAGGCGAATATGTTGCAGGGTATCTCGTGAAAATATCCCCCCATATTGCCTGGAAGCCGATATTCTTCCATTCGGAAGCTTCAGGTTTTGTCAATTGCGGAAGTTCCTGCCCGTGCGGGAAGGTCTGCGCCTGCATCGCGACTGCTGCCATGAATGCAGATATTAGAACCAATATTGCCTTTTTCATTGCTTGAAGTGTTATCAACCGATAAGCAAAGATAAGATAAAAGTCTCTGCCTTCGTTAAATTTGATTAACTTTGCGGTCTGGATATTAAAGAAAAAAACGAATATGACACAGGACGAACTGTTCAAGGTGCTTGTCGCACACTGCAAGGAATACGGATTCATCTTCCCTTCAAGCGAGATTTACGACGGACTGGCAGCCGTATATGACTACGGCCAGATGGGAGTACAGCTTAAGAACAACATCAAGCAGTACTGGTGGAACGCGATGACCCGCCTCAACGAGAATATCGTGGGTATCGATTCCTGCGTGTTCATGCATCCTAAGACCTGGGTCGCTTCAGGACACGTCGCAGCCTTTAACGATCCGCTCATCGACAATAAGGATTCCAAGAAAAGGTATCGCGCAGACAACCTGATCGAGGACTATCTCGGCAAGATCGAGGAAAAGATGAACAAGGAGGTCGAAAAGGGACGCAAGCGCTTCGGAGAGTCTTTCGACGAGGAGAAGTTCCGCCAGACCAACCCTAACATCCTCCGCGAGAAGGCGAAGTACGACGAAGTCCACAGCCGCTATGTGGCCGCCGAAAACGCCAACGACCTAAAGGAATACAAGCAGATCATCCTCGACTGCGGAATAGTCGATCCTATCTCCGGAACTGCCAACTGGACGGACGTTCGCCAGTTCAACCTGATGTTCTCCACCCAAATCAGCAACACCGGCGAGGCCGATGACAAGATCTATCTCCGCCCGGAGACCGCCCAGGGAATATTCGTGGAATATCTCAACGTCCAGAAGACCGGACGTATGAAGATTCCTTTCGGAATAGCCCAGATCGGAAAGGCTTTTCGCAACGAGATTGTCGCCCGCCAGTTCATATTCAGGATGAGGGAGTTCGAGCAGATGGAGATGGAGTTCTTCTGCCGTCCGGGGACCGAGATGGAATGGTTCCGCCAGTGGAAGGAGAACCGTATGAAATGGCACGTCAACCTCGGTATGGGAGCCGAGAACTACCGCTTCCACGACCACGAGAAGCTCGCTCATTACGCCAACGCTGCCACCGACATCGAGTTCAACTTCCCGTTCGGATTCAAGGAGCTTGAAGGCATCCACTCCAGGACGGATTTCGACCTCGGCAACCACCAGAGGCTGTCCGGCAAGAAGATCCAGTACTTCGATCCTGAGACCAACGAGAGCTACGTGCCTTACTGCGTGGAGACTTCCATCGGCGTGGACAGGATGTTCCTGGCTGTGCTCAGCCATTCATACAAGGTCGAGCAGCTGGAGAACGGGGAAAGCCGCGTAGTCCTGGGCATTCCTGCTCCTCTTGCTCCTGTGAAGTGCGCAGTCCTGCCTCTGATCAACAAGGACGGCCTTCCTGAGAAAGCCCAGGAAGTGATGAACGAACTCAAGTTCGATTTCAACTGCCAGTACGACCCGAAGGATTCCATCGGCAAGAGATACCGCCGTCAGGACGCTATCGGAACTCCGTTCTGCGTCACCATCGACCACGATACCCTCAACGACAACTGTGTCACCATCCGCGAACGCGATACGATGACTCAGAGGAGGGTGCCGATCGCAGAGCTCCGCTCCGTGATCGACAAGGAGGTCAACATGAACAACCTCCTGAGGAACCTGTAGGGGTTATTCCTTTACAAAATCCACCTTGCAGACTGACAGATAATAGTTGTCAGTAAGCGTAGCCTTTCCCTGGAAGAAAAGGTAAACCTGCCCGTCGTCATCCTGGAATACTCCTGGGTGACCGCTTTCCGCTGCGTTCCAGGTGCCCGGTTCTCCGTGGGTGAACAAGAGACCGTCAGGAGCGATCCTGGTATAATTGTAGCCGTCCTTCGAAATGGCCAGACCGATCTGCTGACCTTCGTGGTTGTATGCTCCGGCGTAGAACATATACCATATTCCCTTGTGCTCAATCACGGTCGGGGCCTCGGTGCAGCTCATTTCCCAAGGATATTCAGGCTTCATAAGAGGGCCGTCGGTGGTCAGCAGGGTCCATTTGTCCGGGCCGTAGTCGCTGCCGTAAGGAGCCTCTGCCATTCCCATTATCTGGTATGTGGCGGTTGTGTCCCTGGTGGCGAACAGGAGGATCAGCTTCTTGCCCACCCTGTAAACCTCGGCATCGATGGAACGTCTTATGGACCAATTGGTTTCGGGGACGATTATCGGCCTGTCGCAGGTATTTGTGAAGGTTATTCCATCCTCGCTGGTCGCGTGCCAGATATTGCTGATTCCGTCAGTCCCCTCCCAGGCCATCTGGTAGAATATATGGATCTTTCCGTCGAGTTTCCTGACGCAAGGCGCTACGGCTCCGTATATCTTTTTGCCCTGAGTATCACGCAGGTCCAGGTCGCCGACCCTCGTCCAGTTGACCAGGTCCGTACTTCTTGCAATGCCGGAATGCCAGTCGTCGAATTTCGGAGGGGTGCTGTCCTTCTGCGGGTTCGGGTCGAACGGCATCACGGAATAATACATAAGATATTCGTTCCCGTGCCGGATCACGGTAGGATCCTTGGCGATAGGGTATTCCTTTGAACGCGAAGAATCGGCATATTTCATCGGAAGAGGCTCCAGGACGACTCTCATCGGTTTAGGTGCACAGGCTGTGAAGAAGAGGACGGCCGCCAGGGCCATGAACTTGAAAGCTCGGATTGTCTTTTTCATTATCTTAATCATTCAATGTTTCAACGAATATCTCAGGGAACGCTTTCCTGATGGAAGGCTTTGCAATCTCCAGGAGCGGGACCATCACGAAAGGACGCTTGGCGATGCCTTTGTGCGGAATTGTAAGTCTCGGAATATCAATTACTTCCTTCCCATAGAAAAGAATATCAATATCGATTATCCTGGAATGGTAGATCCGGTTCCCATCGGAGTCGTATTCAGGCGGATCGGTCCTTCCCATACTGCGCTCTATAGACTTTACCGTGTCGAGTATTCCAAGGGCCGCTTCTTCTGCGCTTCCTTCAGGATGGAATATGCGGTAGAGCACGGCGGCATTCAGGAACTTCCCGCCGGAAAAACCCATCGGCTTTGTTTCTATGAGCATTGAAAGAGCCGAATAATGTACGCCGAACGCCTCGTCCATCAGGCGTAGGGCTTCCATTATGTTCCTTTCCCTGTCGCCGATGTTGCTACCAAGTGAAAAATATATGTTCACAAAGGCCATTATCGCAGAATAATCATTCCAATGTACGGAAAAAACCGGAAATATTTGATAATTTTGAGGAAAGAACTTTTGAGAATATGGATATCAGGAAAAGCTTTACCGTCTTGATGACGCTTCTGCTGGCGGCAGGACTCTGCCTTGGCGCAAATCCGAAGAGTTATTCACTGTCTTCACCTAACGGAAGGATTACCGTAAAGATAAACACAGGAAGCAAGATCAACTATTCCGTCCTGTACAACAGCGGCGTGGTCATCTCCCCTTCCGAAATCGGGATGACACTTGAAGACGGAACGGTTTATGGCGGCTCCGCCCAGCCGGTCGGATTCAACAAGAGGGTTGTCAACAAGACGATAGATGCCGTCGCCTACAAGAGGGCCAAAGTCAAGGACCACTTCAATGAGCTGACAATCAAGTTCAAGGAATTCAACCTGATATTCAGGGCATATGACAAGGGCGTGGCCTACCGGTTCACGACGAACACGAAGAGGCTGTTCACGGTGAAGGAAGAGACCGCGGAATTCACCTTCCCGGCCGACTGGAACTCATATGTCGGATATTCCGGTTCAAAAGGAGAAACTATTGAAAGCCAATACGTAAACGATTTCGAGAGCCTGTACAACCACGTACCGGTATCCGGGTGGGAACGCAACAAGCTGGCCTATCTTCCGGCTTTGTTTGAGGCCCCGTCAGGTGTAAAGGTGCTTATCACCGAGGCCGACCTGAGGAATTATCCGGGAATGTTCCTTCACGGAGACGGTTCCACAACGGTCAGGGGTAATTTCGCTCCTTATCCTACCAGGGAAGCCCAGGGAGGGCATAACATGCTGGAAGGAATAGTCAAGGAAAGAGGAAATTACATCGCTAGCGGGACCCCGGGCCAGAAATTCCCTTGGAGGGTGATCGCAGTGGTTCCCGAGGCCGCCCAGCTGGCGAACCTGGATCTTGTATATTGCCTCGCGGAGCCTGCCGCTGACACGGACTGGAGCTGGGTTAAGCCGGGAAAGGCCGCCTGGGAATGGTGGAACAGCTGGAATATCTACGGTGTTGATTTCGAATCCGGAATAAACACGGAGACTTACAAGTATTACATCGACTTCGCCGCCAAGTTCGGCCTTGAATACATCCTGATCGATGAGGGTTGGACTGAAAAAGGCGAAGCGGACCTATTCAAGGTAGTGCCGGAGCTCGACCTCAAGGAAGTCATCGACTATGCCGCAAAGAAGAACGTGGGCATCTTCCTGTGGACCGGATACTGGGCGTTCAACAAAGACATGAACGAGGCCTGCAGGCATTATTCCAAGTTGGGAATCAAGGGCTTCAAGATAGATTTCATGAACCGTGACGACCAGCCGATGATCGAATTCCAGCAGAAAGCCGCCGCAATGGGAGCCAAATATCACTTGCTCATCGATTTCCACGGCACATCGAAGCCGGCGGGTCTGCAGAGGACATATCCGAACGTCCTGAATTACGAGGGCGTGAGGGGGCTGGAGCATCTTAAGTGGAGTACTGCCGACCAGGTTGTGTACGAATGCACGATTCCATTTATCAGGATGGCTGCGGGTCCTTTGGACTATACTCCGGGAGCGATGCGCAACGCCACCCAGAAGAACTTCCGCCCTGTATCTTCAGAAGCGATGAGCCAGGGAACCAGATGCCGCCAGCTGGCTGAATACATAGTGCTGGACGCCCCTCTGGCCATGCTTTGCGACTCCCCTTCCAATTATTATTCTGAAGAGGAATGCACTGAGTTCATTGCGTCCGTCCCGACATCATGGGACGAAACGGTGATGGTCAGCGGAGAGATCGGGGAATATGTTGCCATCGCACGCCGCAAGGGTGAAAAATGGTATGTAGGGGCCATTACGAACTGGACGCCTCGGGAAATGGACCTGGAACTCGGATTCATTACTTCCGCAAGCGTGATGACCGTGTTCCACGACGGAGCCAATGCGGACAAGGTCGCTCGTGACTACATGAAGGAAGAAGAAGACTTCCCGGAGAACGGTCGGGTCAGAATAAAAATGGCCCCCGGTGGAGGCTGGGCGGCCATTATCAAATAAAGATATTCCTGTAATTACATCATCTGGAGGGCAGATTTGATAACCTGCTCCACCTTTGCTGACGGGTTGGCTTTCAGGACGGCCTGGACAGCCTTGGAGACGGCTGGCTTTGAGAAGCCCAGCATCACCAGGGCACGGGAAGCCTCCTCCGCAATTTCGTTCCGTGCGGCACCTCCGAAGATTTCGCCAGCCTGTGATCCTTCGCCCTTGACAATCTTGTCCTTCAACTCTATGATCATCCTCTGGGCGCTCTTCACGCCAATCCCCTTGATGCTCTTAATCCTTGCAACATCCTCATACAGAATGGCTTGCCTTATCTCTTCAGAAGACAGCGAGGACAGCATCATCCTGGCTGAAGCCACTCCGATCCCGGACACGCTGATCAGCAGTTCGAAGAGTTCCCTTTCGTCCCTCGTGGCAAAACCGTAATACTCCTCCATGTCTTCGCGAAGGTAATGGAATATGTATGCGGTCGCCTCTTTCTTGCCCTCAAGGGCCTGGTAAGTCTGAAGGGATATCAGAATGCTGTAACCTATTCCGTTGTTTTCCAGTATGAGTTCCGCCGGGGAGAGATCCACCACCGAACCTTTGATGTAGTCTATCATATTCTGACCATTTTGTCTTATCTAATCCGTAAAGTTAGCAATAATTGCTAAATTTGCAGTTCACAAGCAATCGATCCTGTATGAACATCGACGGAATAAGGGCTATGTTGCCGGCGCTTTCACAGAGCGTCCATGGCCGGCCGTTGGTGTACTTCGACAATGCGGCCACTTCCCAGAGGCCGGAAAGCGTCGTTGAGAAATGGCTTTCCCTCGTGCGCGGATCCAACGCCAACATCCACAGGGCCGTCCACAAGCTCGCCGTCGATGCAACGGAAGAATACGAAAGCACGCGGGATGCCGTTAGGGAATATATCAATGCTGCATCGAGGGAAGAGATAATCTTCACTTCTGGGACAACTGCTTCCATCAATTTGGTCGCCTTTTCCTACGGAGAAAGCTTCGTTTCCGAAGGAGACGAAATCATCGTCACCGAAGCCGAACATCATTCCAACATCGTTCCGTGGCAGATGCTCTGTCAAAGGAAAGGTGCCGTACTGAAAGTCCTGGGCGTCGACGATGATGGCCATCTGAAAATAGAAGATCTCCCGGCTTTGCTGACCGACAGGACAAAGCTCGTTGCCGTGAGTCAAATCTCCAACGTACTTGGTATCAAGAACCCGGTTAAGGAGATTGTAAAAGCTTGTCATTCAATAGGTTGCCCTGTCCTGGTCGATGGTGCTCAGGGTATTGTCCACGGGGGCGTGGATGTCCGGGATCTGGATTGTGATTTCTATGCTTTCTCTGGACATAAACTCTATGCTGCCACAGGAACTGGTGTACTATACGGCAAGAAGGAATGGCTGGACAAGATGGTACCATATCAGGGTGGCGGAGAAATGATTGCAACGGTCAGGTTCTCTGGAACTACCTATGCCCCGCTTCCGGAGAAATTCGAAGCTGGCACACAGAACATTAATTCCGTTCCAACTCTCAAACCAGCGATTGAATTCGCTGAATTATTACAGGATAAGGATATACAAGAATACAGCAAGCAAGCCTCAGATTACTTGTACAATGCCTTGACAAGCAATCCTAGGGTTCGTCTGTTTGGGGTTCCACGTGGAACAGAAGATAAGATTTCCCTCTTTTCTTTCTGCGTGGAAGGCGCCCACCATGAGGATCTGGCCTTGATCCTGGATAAGTTGGGTGTTGCCGTCCGATCCGGGCAGATGTGCGCAGAACCCCTGATGGACAGATTCGGAGTTACAGGTATGCTCCGCGCATCCCTTGCTCCTTACAATACAATCGAAGAAGCCGAGTATTTCATCAAGTCCCTCGAGAGGGCGGTTGGAATGCTCATATAATACTGATGAAATGATATCTCTGGAAGAGGCCAAAAAAGCGGTTATAGATGATTTCTCGATGTATGACGAGTGGCTCGACAAATACGAGTACTTGATAGATCTCGGGAAAAACCTTGAACCATACCCAGAAGAGGAAAAAACCGAAGATAGGCTCATAAAAGGCTGTCAATCAAGGGTTTGGCTTAACAGTCGAATAGAAGGAGGAAGACTTTTCTTCCGCGCCGACAGCGACGCAATCATTACAAAGGGAATAATATCCCTGTTGATCGGAGTGTATTCTGGAAGGACTCCAGAAGAGATTGCTGGAGATGATTTCAGCTTCATCAACGAAATAGGATTGAAAGAGAACCTCTCTCCTACCAGGGCTAATGGATTGGTGTCAATGATTGAAACCATCAAGGCTATCGCTAAGGAAAACAGCACCATCCTGACCGCAGAAGACGCCGCAGAACTTGCTCCGTTATATGACAATGTCATCATGGCTATAAAGCAGGTATATGACCCGGAGATTCCTGTCAACGTCTATGACCTTGGACTAATCTATGAACTTGTAATTAACAAGAAGCACGAGGTTTTCATTAAAATGACCTTCACTGCACCAACATGCCCGATGGCCGACGAGGTGCTGGCGGAGGTTCAGAAAAGCGTTGCTGACGTTCCCGGAATAACAGCGTGCAATGTCGAATTGACTTTTGAGCCGCCTTGGGACCAATCCATGCTAAGCGAAGAAGCCAAGATTGAACTGGGAATGGAAGACTTCGATTCCTCTGATCAAGCCAGCTGATTACCGGCCGAAATAAACCAGCAAGACCGAAATGTCCGACGGCGACACGCCTGATATACGTGATGCCTGGGCGATTGTACGAGGATTGTAGCGCTTCAGTTTCTGGCGGCACTCGATTGTAAGACCGGACACCTTCTCGAAATCAAATCCTTCAGGGATCTTCAAATCCTCAAGGCGGGCTATCTTTTCGGCAATGTCTTTTTCCCGTTCGATATAGCCTTTGTATTTGATCTCGGTTTCAACCGAAGAAATAACATCTTTTGAATATATTGTTCCACGTGGAACAAAATTCAAGAGTTTATCAAGTTTAACTTCCGGCCTTGCCGCAAGGTCAGCAATCTTCTTGGATTCAGACAGCGCCGCGGAACCACAGGACGCCAGATAATCGTTCACGATATCGGCCCGGAGATTCTCAGACCAGCATCTCTCGCTCAATTCTTCTGCCTGGGCACGTTTCCCGATCATTTGATTGTATCGCTCTTCGGTGGCCAAACCTATTCTATAAGCCCTCTCGGTAAGCCTGAAATCTGCATTATCCTGCCTGAGAAGGATCCGATACTCCGCCCTGGAAGTAAACATCCTGTATGGCTCATCTACTCCTTTTGTGACGAGGTCATCAATCAAGACTCCGATGTAAGATTCGTCGCGACGCAGGATAAACGGCTCCTTCTCCTTGATTTTCAGAGCTGCGTTAATGCCGGCCATCAACCCTTGTGCTGCAGCTTCTTCGTACCCTGTGGTGCCGTTGACCTGCCCGGCAAAATACAGATTAGGGATGTCCTTCAGCTCGAGCGTAACCTTCAGTTGCGTCGGGTCGAAGTAATCATATTCAACTGCATAAGCCGGCTTGAATATCTTTGCATTTTCCAGACCTTCGATGGAATGAAGCGCATCCAGCTGGGTCTTGAGCGGAAGGGAAGAGGAGAATCCCTGAAGATAGTATTCGGTAGTATTCCTGCCCTCCGGCTCGAGGAACAACTGGTGGGAATCCTTGTCTTCAAAAACCCTGAGCTTGTCCTCTATGCTCGGACAATATCGCGGACCCTTGCCGGTGATCTTTCCGGAAAGAAGAGGGGATTCATCGAAACCGGAACGGAGGATATCGTGAACCTTCTCGTTGGTATGAAGGATATAGCACGGCATCTGCTCTCCTGAAGCCTGGACCGAAGATGGGATATCCAAGAAAGAAAACCTTTCCGGTTCTTTGTCTCCGACCTGCTCGAGAAGAGTGGAAGTATCGACCGAATTGATATCTATCCTCGGGGGAGTTCCTGTCTTCATCCTCCCTGTCACAAGTCCAAGCGATACGAGTTGTTCGGTCAGTCCGTGAGAGGAGAGTTCACCGATCCTGCCGCCTTCAAAGGAAGTGAGTCCGATGAAAAGCTTTCCGTTCAGGAAGGTCCCGGCGGCCAGGATAACGGCTTGAGATTTAAAAATCGCCCCGGTATTCGTACGGATTCCGCAGATTTTTGAATTCTCAAAGAGAAAAGACGTCGCAAAATCCGCGTAAATGTCTATGTTAAAATGAGTTAGGAGAATATTTTTCCATTGCTCGGAAAACGCCTGTTTGTCGCACTGAGCCCTGGGACTCCACATTGCCGGACCCTTCGAGCGGTTAAGCATCCTGAACTGCAGGGTCGTTGCATCTGTGACCAAACCCATCATTCCACCGAGGGCATCGATCTCCCGAACGATCTGTCCTTTCGCTATTCCGCCGACCGCCGGGTTGCAGGACATCCGCGCGAAACTCCTCAGGTCGGCATTGACTAGAAGAACCGAGCATCCCATATTGGCGGCCGCCACCGCCGCTTCACATCCGGCGTGGCCTCCTCCTATTACGATGATGTCGTATTCGTTCTGGATCATTTTCAAAACCTAGATTAGAGACTTCCTTATTGAAAGGTAATAGTCTTCCTTTCTGTGGATTTCCTTTTCTTCTTCCGGCGTCCTGTCGTCATATCCGATTAGATGGAGGAGTCCGTGTACTATCACCCTGTGGAGTTCCTCGTCAAACTCCGCTCCATATTCGGCAGCGTTCTCCCTTACCGTATCGATGCTGATGAAAAGGTCTCCCGAGAGAACATTGCCTTCACAATAGTCGAATGTGATAATGTCCGTGAAGTAATCATGCTGGAGATAGCGCATATTCACATCAAGGATATAATTGTCCGAACAGAAGATGATGGAAACGTCCCCGAGCTTCTTGACTTCGCTTCCCGCAACCATCTTCAGCCATCGGTTGTTCAGCTGTTTGTTTTTGAATTCGAACTTGATGTCTTCGCAGAAATACCTGACCATAGCCGTAAATTTGCCACAAATCTACAACTATTAATCCAAAAAATTTGAAATCAAAATTATTATTTATACCTTTGAGAGCCTATGTGAACACTTAAACGCAGGCTGACACTAAAAAGATTTGTTAATAAATCACTGAATATGGAAGTAAAGAAAACCGAAAAAGCCAATCTTGAGAACAGAAGGCTGCTCTTCACTGAGATCGGATTAGTTCTTGCCCTTCTTCTCGTATGGGGTGCATTCTCCTATGGAACAAGAGAAAAGAAACTGGCCGATCTGGGTAGCGACACGGAAGTCGTCGAGGTAGAGGATATGGTTCCTATTACCCAGGAGACCCCTCCACCTCCACCAGAGGCACCTCAGGTCCCTGTCCTGTCAGACCAGATTGATATCGTCGAGGACGACATCAAGGTCGAGGACAACTTCATGAGCCTTGAGGATGACGCCAACCTCGGTGTCGAGATCATGGACTATGTTGAGGAGGTTAAGGAGGAAGTGGTTGAAGAAGAGGCCATTCCTTTCCAGCTCGTAGAAGAGAAACCATCCTTCAACGGAGGAGATGCCAATGAGTTCTCAAAATGGGTCAACTCGAAGCTCGTCTATCCTGAGATCGCAAAGGAAAATGGAGTCCAGGGCCGTGTAACCCTCCAGTTCACGGTTGAAAAGGACGGATCCGTCACCAATGTGAAGGTACTCAGAGGCGTGGATTCTTCCCTCGACAAGGAAGCTGTCAGGGTTGTCCAGAGCTCTCCTAAGTGGAAGCCGGGCAAGCAGCGTGACCGTGCTGTGAAGGTAACTTATACATTCCCTGTTATCTTCCAGCTTAGATAGAACCAGTTTAAAAAATGAAAAGGCCGTCCCCAACCGGATGGCCTTTTTTACTAAGGATGGCAGACAGTCAGAAAACAGAGAAAGCCGTATTCGTAGGAATAATCAAGCAGAACGAAGACGAACGTAAGGTTTACGAGTACCTCGATGAGCTTGAGTTCCTGGCGGAAACCGCTGGTGCAACCGGAGACAGGAAATTCGTGCAGAGGGTCGACAAACCTGAAAAGTCGACTTATATCAGAAGCGGAAAACTGGAAGAAATCGCTTCTTACTGCGAAGAAAACGAGATTTCCTATGTCATCTTCGACGATGAGCTTACCGGGATGCAGCAGAGGAATATTGAAAAGGTGATCAAATGCAGCTCTGTCATCGACCGCACAAGCCTGATCCTGGAAATATTTGCCCAGAGAGCCAAGACATCCTACGCTAAGATGCAGGTTGAGTTGGCCAGGTACAACTATATGCTTCCACGGCTTGCCGGTATGTGGACCCACCTTGAGCGCCAGAGAGGAGGTATGGGAACCCGAGGCGGTATGGGTGAGACCCAGATAGAGGTTGACCGGCGAATCGTTAAAAGCCGCATATCGCTGCTTAAAGAGCAATTGAAGAAAGTTGACCGCCAGATGGCCACCCAGAGGAGCAACAGGGGATCGATGGTCAGGCTTTCGCTCGTGGGATATACCAACGTCGGTAAAAGTACCATCATGAACCTGCTGGCCAAGTCCGACGTATTCGCAGAAAACAAGCTGTTCGCTACACTGGACACAACTGTCAGGAAAGTTGTTATCGAGAATGTCCCTTTCCTCCTCAGTGACACCGTGGGCTTCATACGCAAGCTCCCGACACAGCTTGTAGAGGCATTCAAGAGCACTTTGGACGAGGTTCGCGAGGCGGATATACTGCTCCACGTAGTGGATATCTCCCACCCGGGATTCGAGGAGCAGATGGAGGTCGTGGAGCAGACCCTGAGGGACATAGGCGCGGCAGACAAACCTGTGTATGTGATATTCAACAAGATCGATGCATATACATATGAAGAATACGACGAGTTCTCCCTGACACCTAAAGGAAGCGGGAATCTCTCCCTGGAAGAATTGAAAAACAGTTGGATAGCCCAGGAGAAGACCCCTTGCATCTTCATGTCGGCCATTAACAAGACCAACATAGAGAAACTGAGGAACGATCTCTACAAGATGGTGGCTGAAATCCATGCCGGCCGCTATCCGTTCAACAATTTCCTTTGGTAATTGGTGGTGACTATTTTGTATTAGAAACGTGACAAAGAAAACTCTTATAAATAAAGAAGAATTGCGGGATGCCCTTGGTTTGAAGGGTTTTCTCGGCAAGGTTGCTTCAAGGATCCTGTACCATATCATCGGACTTGATTCCCTGAACGGATATTACGGAGACGTATCCGGTCTATATGGTCCCGCTTTCTCCGAAGGAGTACTGAAAGAGATGGGTATCAAGTATGAGGCTCTCCCGGAACAGGAAGGGTATATTCCTGCAGAAGGAGGGTTCATCACTGTATCAAACCATCCTTTCGGCGGCGCTGAAGGCTTGATACTCAATGCTATAGTCGGATCCAAAAGATCTGATTTCAAGATTCTGACGACGTTCCTTCTCGCAAAGATCCGGAATCTGGCATACTGGTTCATCCCGGTCGATAATTTCTCCACAGGAGGGACGAAGAGCATTTCGGGGATCCGGGAAGCGCTGGATCATCTTGCTTCCGGTCACCCTTTGGGACTGTTCCCAGCAGGAGAGGTTTCAACCTGGCAGAAAAAGGGGCTGCGTACTGCAATATCCGGTAAGCGGGTTGTAGAAGACAAGCCTTGGGCAGACAATATAATAAAGATCATAAAGAATTCCGGCTTGCCTGTAGTCCCGGTCTATTTCGACGGTGCTAACTCAAACAGATTCCATACGCTTGGGCGTATACATCCGATGCTTCGTACGGTAAGGCTGGCCAGGGAACTGATGAACAAAAAAGGAACGACGGTAAAGGTACGGATTGGGAAACCTATCTCGGCGGAAGATATTGCAAACCTGGAAATCAAAGAGTTAGGAAAATATCTCAGAAACAGGTGCTATGCTCTCGAGGCACAGTGCTCATTGCCTTCCAGGAATGTTTCGAATATCGGATTGAACGAAATCGCTCCTCCTGTCGACCCGGAACTGGTCTGTGCACAGATGAAGAAGCTGGAGGACAAGATCCTTTTCGAAACTGGCGATTACAGGGTATATCTCATTGGATCTTCGGATGCTCCGCTCGCAATGAGGGAGCTTTACCGCCTGCGCGAAGAGACCTTCCGCGCTATAGGGGAAGGAACCGGCAATCCTTTGGATACGGATTCTTATGACGCTTATTACAAGCATCTTATCCTTTGGAATATTCCTAACGGAGATATCGTTGGATCATATCGCGTCGGGTATGGTGCGGAAATCATTCCTAAATTCGGAATAGACGGCCTCTATACGTCCAGTCTTTTGAAGTATGGGCCCGCTGCTGAAGGTATACTTGCACACAGCATGGAACTTGGGCGCTCGTTCATCTCCCTTAAATACCAGAAGGAAGTCCTTCCTTTGAAGTTGATGCTGGCCGGTCTCACGGTCGCCCTGGTGAAGGATCCAAAGACAGATTGCAGCATCGGAACCGTGAGCATAAGTGACAGCCTTCCTGATTTCTACAAAAGCCTCGGGGTATATTTCCTCGAAAGGGATTTCAAACTGCCGGAAGCTGAACAGTTTGCAACGCCGCCTCATCCTTTCGAATCAGACTTCTTGCGTGTGGATCCGGAGCCGCTTCTTTCCCAGATCCCGAGAGGGAACCTTGATGCCTTCGATAAATTCCTCAGTACACTGGCAGACGGAGATTACAGGCTCCCGGTATTGTTCAGGAAGTATTTCAACTGTGGGGCAAGGGTGGCTTGCTTCAACGTCGATCCTCTCTTCAATTACAGCTTGGATGGGATGATCGTATTGAGAATGAAAGACTTCCCGTTACCGATGATACGCTCTATCGTCCGTCCGCTGCCTAAAGAAATGCAAGAAGCGGTATTCATGCGCTGTTACGGTACCGTAAATCCTGAGTAACATCATGGACAGTCCTCTATGGGTATATCTTCTTGGATTGGCCGGAATGGGCATTTACGGCTCCCGGATCCTGATCCAGTGGTATATGTCGGAGAAATCCCATCGTGTGGAGTCTCCCGGCATATATTGGGTACTGAGCAGCGTCGGGGCCGTGGTGCTTTATCTCTACGGTTGGCTCAGGAAGGACTTTTCCATCATATTCGGAGAGAGCGTGGGCTATTATGTCTATATGTGGAACATAAGCGTCCTTGGTCTGTACAAGAAGGTTTCCAAGCCCGTAATCGTGCTTCAAGCTATCTTCCCTTTGGTAATATTAGCCTTGATTATCAAGGATTTCCCTACGTTTACCGAGACTTTTCTGCATAATAAGGACGTTCCTCTGAAACTCTTGTTGTTCGGTGTCCTGGGACAGACTGTCTATGAATGCCGCTCAATATACCAGTTGGTTTACAGTTACCGGAGGAAGACATCCATCCTTCCTACTGGTCATTGGGTCCTTGCTGTGATCGGATCTGCTCTCATCATCATCTACGGTCTTATCCGTCACGACTGGGTACTGGCTCTCGGGCAGTTCTCGATATTCTTTTCCATACGCAACCTAATGATATCGATCTCTTGTTCAAAACGAATGAATATTTTGACGAAACTATTGATGGTCAGGCCTGTACGTTTCGGATACAATGTCCAGACCGCAGGCAGCAACCATTTCCAGAACCTCTCAAACGGACAGGATTCCCAATCTTTGGCCCGTGAGGAATTCGACGGAATGGTCCGTACACTGCAGGAGAGAGATATTCCGATCATCGTAGTTGAAGATACCCCCGAGCCGGAAACATGCGACTCGATATTCCCGAATAACTGGTTCTCCACCCATGAAGACGGCACTTTGGTGCTCTACCCGATGCTGGCCCCGAACAGGCGTGCTGAAAGGGATCCTAAAATAATCACTACCATAATGGAGGAAGCCGGAATCAAGAGAATACTGGATCTGTCAGAATGGGAAGACAAGGGTAAGTTCCTTGAAGGAACCGGCAGCATGGTGCTTGACAGGAAGTCAAAGGTAGCCTATGCGTGCCGTTCCCCTCGCACTTCGGAAGTTGTCCTGGATGAGTTCTGCCGTAAACTGGGATACCGGCCGGTCGTTTTCGATGCCTTGGACAAGAACGGCAACCCTGTCTATCATACCAACGTGGTTATGTCTGTCGGAGAAAGATTCGCGGTAGTTTGCAAGGAGGTAATAATCTCGCCGCCGGAACTCTCTGAAGTTGAGGCAAGTCTTACCGCAGCCGGTAAGGAAATCATCTGGATAACTTCTGACCAGATGTGTCACTTTGCCGGGAATATCCTGGAAGTCAAGAATATAAGGGACGAACACTTCATTATTATGTCTCAGACTGCCAAAGATAGCTTTACGTCCAGCCAGCTGGCAAAGTTGGATTCTTACGGGACCGTTCTTCCGGTCAGTATTCCGAACATAGAGTCTATAGGTGGCGGTTCCGCCCGCTGCATGATGGCCGAAGTCCTCTGCCGCCAGTAGTATTCCTGCAAGTCATAACCCGTCATCCCTGACACTACCGGGCATCCATTGCGTCAGCCGCTGCAGCACCGGGCGCTTGCTGCTTCGCAGCCCTATACGGGTAAATGCGCCCTAACGTTGCAGCCGACTGCCGCCAGCCCTGCCCTGCAGGGGCCGACAGGATCCTCATTAATGACGCAGAAAAAGGCCGACTGATAAAGCCGGCCTTGATACATTATGAGATATAAGTATTTCTAAAGTGATCTATTCTGAGAACTTGGCGGAAAGGAATTCCCTGTTCAGGCGGGAAATATGCTCGATGGATATTCCCTTTGGACATTCCATTTCGCACGCACGAGTATTCGTGCAACCTCCGAAACCAAGCTCCTCCATCTTCGCAACCATATTCCTGGCCCTCCTGGCCGCCTCTGGACGACCCTGAGGAAGCAGAGCCAAGGAACTCACCCTTGCCGCAACGAACAGCATTGCAGAGCCGTTCTTGCAGGTTGCAACACAAGCACCACAACCTACACAAGCGGCAGCATCCATACTCTTCTCCGCCTTCTCGTGAGGGATAAGGATACAGTTGGCATCCTGGGCGGCACCGGTACGTACAGAGATAAAGCCTCCAGCTTGGAGTATCTTGTCGAATGCACTGCGATCGACAACCAGATCCTTGATGATAGGGAAGGCCGGGCTCCTGAACGGCTCCACGGTAATGGTAGCCCCGTCCTTGAAATGACGCATGAACAACTGGCAGGTAGTCACGTGGTCATCCGGACCATGCGCACGGCCATCGATAAAGAGTGAACATGCGCCGCAGATACCTTCACGGCAATCATGGTCGAAAGAAACCGGACCGCTGCTCTTGCAGCCCCTCTCAACCGCAACCGGATCGTTTCCTTCACGGATCAGTTGTTCGTTCAGGATGTCAAGCATCTCCAGGAACGAAGCATCTTCCTCGATTCCTGCAATGTGATAGGTCTCGAAATGACCCTTTTCCCGGGCGTTCTTCTGACGCCATATCTTAAGATTGAAATCCATATCCGATTATTCTTTATAATTTCTGGTTTTAACCTCGATGAACTCGTACTTGAGAGGTTCCTTGTGGAGTTCCGGTTCTTTATCTTCACCCTTGTATTCCCAAGCGGCGACATACATGTAGTTGGCATCATCCCTCTTGGCCTCACCCTCTTCAGTCTGGCTTTCCTCGCGGAAATGACCACCGCAGGATTCTTTCCTGTTGAGAGCGTCGCGGGCCATGAGTTCTCCTATTTCGAAGAAGTCTTCAAGCCTCAGGGCTTTCTCGAGTTCCTGGTTGAACTCTAACTGGCTTCCAGGTACACAGACGTCCTTGTAGAATTCAGCCTTGAGTTCCCTGATTTCTTCAATTGCCTTCTTCAGTCCTTCCTCATTGCGAGCCATGCCCACATGATCCCACATGATCTTTCCAAGCTTCTTGTGGATTGAATCAACAGTCTTTCTTCCCTTGATGGCGAAGAGATTGTCAATCCTTGCCTGAACTGCCTTCTCTGCCTCGTCAAAAGCAGGATCGTTGATATCGGTCTTAGGCTCGGCAAACTTGTTGGAAAGATAGTCGGCGATCGTTACCGGCAGTATGAAATAACCGTCTGCAAGACCCTGCATGAGAGCGGATGCACCAAGGCGGTTGCCGCCGTGATCGGAGAAGTTGGCTTCACCGATAGCGTAGAGACCAGGAATGGTAGTCTGCAGGTCATAGTCAACCCAGATTCCACCCATAGTATAATGGATGGCCGGATAAATCATCATCGGTTCCTCCCAAGGACTGACATTGTTGATCTTGTAATACATGTCGAAGAGGTTGCCGTAACGCTCCTGAACCCTCTGGTGACCAAGCCTCTTGATAGCATCTGCAAAATCGAGGAATACAGCGAGTCCCGTTTCATTGACTCCGAATCCGGCATCGCACCTTTCCTTTGCGGCACGTGAAGCAACATCGCGAGGAACCAGGTTACCGAAAGCCGGATAACGACGCTCGAGATAGTAATCCCTGTCTTCTTCAGGAATCTGGGATGGCTTCTTCTCCTTCTTGCGAAGCTTGATTACATCCTCCATCTTCTTAGGCACCCAGATACGTCCGTCATTACGGAGAGACTCGGACATGAGGGTAAGCTTGCATTGCTGCTCACCATGGACAGGAATACAGGTAGGGTGGATCTGTGCGAAACAAGGATTTGCGAAATATGCTCCCTTCTTGTAGCACTGCCATGCTGCAGAACCATTGGAATTCATGGCGTTGGTGGAAAGGAAATATGTATTTCCATAACCTCCGGTTGCTATTACAACAGCATGTGCACCGAACCTTTCAAGTTTACCGGTCACGAGATTACGGGCTATGATACCCTTAGCCTGGCCGTTTATGATAACAAGGTCAAGCATTTCGTGACGAGGATAACTAGTTACCGTTCCGGCTGCGATCTGGCGGTTGAGGGCCGCATAAGCTCCGAGAAGAAGCTGCTGGCCGGTTTGTCCCCTGGCATAGAAGGTTCGGCTTACCTGTACACCTCCGAAAGAACGGTTGGCAAGGTATCCGCCGTATTCGCGGGCGAAAGGAACACCCTGTGCAACACACTGGTCGATGATAGCGGCGCTCACTTCTGCCAGACGATAGACATTGGCCTCACGGCTGCGATAGTCTCCTCCCTTGATGGTGTCATAGAAAAGACGGTAAACAGCGTCGTTGTCATTCTGGTAATTCTTGGCAGCATTTATACCTCCCTGAGCTGCAATCGAGTGTGCCCTTCGAGGTGAATCACTGATACAGAACACTTTGACATTGTAGCCAAGTTCACCGAGGGAAGCAGCCGCAGATGCTCCTCCAAGACCGGTACCTACTACGATTATCTCCAGCTTTCTTCTGTTGTTCGGATTGACAAGATGAAGTTCAGATTTCCGTTTGGTCCATTTTTCAGCCAAAGGTCCGTCAGGAATCTTTGAGATTAATTTATCGGCCATTTCTTAATATGTTTTTGTTGTATTTATGCTGGTTAGTGAATTATCTGCAATTTTAGTCATTTTTCTCGACGTCAGCAAGTTTATGGACCACTTTCGGAAGCTTACGGGTGTACATAAGCTTATACTTGTGATAAACTTTCCTGACGTATTTGTCATACCTCGGACCGTTCATCCAACGCTTGAACTTGCTGTCCACGAATTTTTCTACTTCCTGACATTCAGGAATACATCCCTTCTCAAATCCATATATTCCCTTGATAACCAGTGCCTGGCTGCATATCTGGGCATTGTCTCCATCCCTGTATTCCTTCATGAATGCAGGAATATGGTCACTTGTAAAAACCTTGAGAGGAATATATATGCAAGTGGTCGGACATCCCAGGATAGTCCATGCAACTGTCCTGAGAGGATCCTCACCCGGACTTACTCCTTCGAAGATGATGGCAGCGGAAGAAATATTCCTCTGTATAGGTTTGCCGGACCTCGAAATGGAATTGAAAAGTTCTTTGTGTCCGACGGTGGACATATCCAGTCCCGCACATATCTCCCTGCATTTTTCCCACCTGTCCACTCCTTTCCTGTCTTTTTCACGGCCACTCCGGGTAAAGTTGGTCACAACCATATATCCACCGGGTTCATCCGCTACGTCAAACCTCCTGTAGGAATAATTGTTGACTTCATAATATGATGCGCCGCCATGTGCATCTATTATTCCGAAATTGGCCTCTACTCCATAAGGTTTTGAGAGAGTATCCAGAAAATGTTCAAAATCCTTCTGGTCAGCACACACACCCAAGGCTTTATACATGAACTTTCCTTCCTTGTCCATCATTTCCTCAGGAATACTGTCATCTTTAAGATCATAGGTCGCAGTATTCATTATACAGAAACCAGCAGAATTAGTTCCTGCCCAGGCTTCTCCTTCCTTGGCAGAAGAATTGACAAGAGCGATGAAACAGTATTCCGGTCCCCGGAACCATTGCATCCTGTTGTTCAATTCACCTGTATCCCTGTGTTTGTACATCACCGGACGGCCATCCGCCCGTGCGTTTCCGGAAATGATGACTGAAGTACAGCAGAAAGCCTGTACAGAAAGGAAAATGAATATGAATACTAATGTGAACCTAGAATAACGAGCCATTGTCAATCTTGTTTGCTTCAAGTTCGGCATCCAGTCCCAGGTGCTTGTAAGCCAATTCCGTGGCTATCCTTCCTCTTTGGGTACGCACAATGAATCCTTCCTTGATGAGGAAAGGTTCATATACCTCTTCGAAAGTTCCCTGGTCTTCGCTTATCGCGGTAGCGATCGTATTCGCTCCGACCGGACCTCCCTTGAAAGTTGTTATTATAGTCCTTAATATCTTGTTGTCTATGGAATCCAGACCTCTGGTATCTATCTTCAGTTTATTGAGGGCATATCTGGCTATGTCAAGGTCTATATGTCCGTCACCCATAACCTGGGCGAAATCACGTACCCTCTTCAGAAGGGCGTTCGAAATCCTCGGTGTTCCACGACTCCTGAGAGCTATCTCCTTCGAAGCATCATCATCGATGGTAACATTAAGGATCCTTGCACTTCTCCTTACTATCCTGACCAGTTCTGAAGTATCGTAATATTCTAGCCCACAATTGATTCCGAACCTTTCACGGAGTGGCGCCGTAAGGAGACCGCTCCTTGTGGTGGCTCCAACAAGGGTGAAAGGATTCAGGCTGATCCTGACCGAACGCGCACCTGGACCTTTGTCTATCATTATGTCAATCACATAATCTTCCATCGCAGAATAGAGATATTCTTCAACCTCCGCTGAAAGCCTGTGTATTTCATCTATAAAAAGAACATCTCCGGTCTCAAGCGATGTGAGCAGTCCGGCCAGATCTCCTGGCTTGTCAAGTACAGGACCGGAAGTAATCTTCATATTCACTCCCATCTCATTTGCTATGATATGGGCGAGAGTGGTCTTGCCGAGTCCTGGAGGACCATGGAAAAGCACGTGGTCAAGAGCTTCTCCTCTCATCTTGGCAGCCTTGATATAAACGTTCAGGTTGGAAACTATCTCTTTCTGGCCTGTGAAATCTTCAAGTTCCTGCGGGCGGATAATTCCGTCCAAATCCTTATCTTTGTCGCTACTTGTATTGTGCGGATCGAACTCTGTCATCAGAAAGTCATTTAGTCAATACAAATATATTGATTTATTTTTATATAAATTGATGGTGATATATAGGTTGTTGAAATGTTGATAACTCATTTAAATAATTGATTATTAATATTTTAATAACACACAAACCTGTTAAGGCAGCATTTGGCGGATTGTTGGCCGTTTGTTGAAAAATACTCCGTTCCGGAAAACCAACAATAAAACGGGGTTTGTTAACAGGGTTATCAACAGGTTATTGACAATATTTTGCAACGTATGTTGATAAGTTCAGTTTCTTCCGGAAAACTGGCAAGGAAGTTGGCTCTTGAAAAGGAAATATATTGCAAAGGGCTTTTTCTCTCTGCCAGGTGGTTCATCGTGTCCCAATGTGCCGTAAACGGAACCAATCTTATCATACTTCCAGACAAGGAAAGTGCCGAGTACTGTGCCTCGGATTTGTATTCCCTGGTTGAAGGAGATATAGTATTCTTCCTTCCTGACAGTGGAAAAGGTGTAGAGAAGAGCAACTATAAATCTACTCTCGGGGTACAGAGAACGTCAGCGGTAGGAAAGATCATTTCCAATTCCGGCAATTCATCCAGATTGTTCATAGTAACTTATCCGGAGGCCCTCGAAGAACTTGTTCCTGTTATAGGGGATATAGTTCAGTCTGTGATGAAGGTAAGTGTAGGGCAGGAGATATCCTATGATTCAATAAAGGAGAAATTATCGGAACAAGGATTCGAGAAAGTGGATTTCGTCTCCGCTCCAGGCCAGTACAGTATAAGAGGTTCGATAATAGATATTTTCTCATATTCCTTCAATGATCCTTTCAGGATATCTTTCTTCGGGAATGAAGTGGAAAAGATCCATGTATTTGATTGCAATACGCAGCTTTCAAAAGAAGAAAGAACTGATATAGAGATATTTCCGGATCTTGCCGGAAAAGAAGGGACATCGAATGGACAAAGCATTCTATCCCTTCTTCCTGAAGGTACGCTGATATGGTTGGACTCCTTTGATATTTACAAGGAGCGGGAGTTTTCCAAGGGGTTGGAGCCATTCAGGAAAGTATTCCTCCAGGTTCCATTGGGAACGGAAGCGGAAGATGTGATAAAATTCAATATTGTTCCCCAGCCGGTATTCAACAAGAATTTCGAGTTATTGACATCCGACATCAGGAAGAATATGGAATATGGATACAAAGTGTTCATATTCAGTGGAAAGAAGAGCCAGACAGAAAGGTTGAGATCCATCCTTCTGGAAAACAGCGGCCTTGTTCCTGATTTCGTCGAAGGAAAGAATATCCATTCAGGATTCATAGACCATGACGATAAGATATGCTGTTATTCCGACCATGAGATATTCGACAGATTCCACAGGGTGAGCCTGAGGAGGACGGTCGAGAAAAGCGAACAGCTTACACTCAATGACCTGACTGCTTTCAATATCGGTGATTACGTAGTCCACATAGACCATGGAGTAGGTGTGTTCGGCGGCCTGGTCAGGATGAGGGACGACAAAGGCAGGATGCACGAAGTTGTCAAGCTGATGTACAAGGATGGAGACGTGGTGTTCGTATCCGTACATTCCTTGAACAAGATTTCCCGTTTCCGCCCGAAAGACGGTGAGGTACCGAAAATTAACAAGCTCGGGTCCAAGAGCTGGCAGAATCTGAAGACAAGTGCCAAATCCAGGATCAAGGATATAGCGAAAGACTTGATACAACTCTATGCGAAAAGGAAGGCGTCCAAAGGTTTCGCTTTTTCTCCGGACAGCTATCTTCAGGAAGAACTAGAATCATCTTTCATGTATGAGGACACTCCGGACCAGGAAGCAGCCACCAGGGCGGTCAAACTGGATATGGAAGATGACAGCCCTATGGACCGCCTGATCTGTGGAGATGTAGGTTTCGGAAAGACTGAGATAGCTATCAGGGCCGCTTTCAAGGCTGTTACCGACGGAAAGCAGGTGGCGGTATTGGTACCGACCACAATCCTTGCCCTGCAGCATTACAACACCTTTTCAGCGAGGCTCAAGGATTTTCCTTGCACCATAGAATATGTCAGCAGGCTCCATTCCGCCAAAGAAGTGACGGAAATAAAGAAAAGATTGAAGGAAGGGCAGTTGGATATAGTTATAGGAACCCACAAGATGCTTGGAAAAGGCTTCGAATTCAAGGACTTGGGGCTTCTTGTTATAGATGAGGAACAGAAATTCGGAGTGTCCGCGAAGGAAAGGCTGCGCCAGTTGAAGTCATCCGTGGATACACTTACCCTCACGGCAACTCCTATTCCCCGTACCCTCCAGTTCTCACTCCTGGGCGCCAGGGACCTTTCAATCATCAATACGCCGCCGCCTAACAGGATTCCGACACAGACAGAAATAATCCTTTTCAACACCGACGAGATAAAGAGCATAATCAATTACGAGCTCAACCGCAACGGCCAGATTTTCTTCCTCCACAACAAAGTTGAGGAACTTGATTCCATCCATGAGATACTTCACAGGCTTGTTCCTGACATGAAGATATGTGTCGCGCATGGCCAGATGGAACCGAAGGAACTGGAAAACAGGATGCTGGACTTCATCCGCGGTGACTATGACATGCTTCTTTGTACGACGATCATCGAGAACGGACTTGATATTCCCAATGCCAATACCATAATAATCAACCAGGCACAGAACATAGGCCTGAGTGACCTCCACCAACTGAGAGGACGGGTGGGAAGGTCCAACAGGAAGGCATTCTGCTACCTTATAGTGCCTCCTTTGGTGTCCATCACTGACAACGCACGGCGCAGGCTGAAAGCCATCGAGGAATTTTCCGACCTCGGGAGCGGATTCAACATAGCCATGCAGGATCTCGACATCCGGGGAGCAGGCAACCTCCTCGGCGCCGAGCAGAGCGGATTCATAATGGACATGGGATATGAGACATACCAGAAGATACTTGCCGAGGCGATGGAGGAACTAGGGGTTGAAACAGGCGTGTCAACAGGAAGGAAAGACGACTCTTTCCTAGTCGACTGTGCCATAGAAACCGACCAGCCGGCAATGATTCCGGACTCTTACATCGACATCACGGCGGAGAAGATAAGGATATACAAGCATCTTGATTCGATGCTGAATGACAAGGAGATAGACCGCGCCCGAGCGGAACTTTCCGACCGTTTCGGGGAACTTCCGGAAGAAGCCGGCAATCTTTTCAATGTGGTCAAGATACGTAATCTCGGAAGCAAGCTCGGATTCGAGAAAATCATCATCAAGAACGGAATGATGATCATGTTCTTCATATCCAATCCGATGTCTCCTTACTACAAGACCAAGGTGTTTACGGATATACTCGGCAACATCAACGCCAACGACCAGCTCTTCCATCTCAAGCAGTCTGAAGGTAAACTCAAGATAGTCACGCGCGGAATAGATACCCTCCAGAAGGCCCTCCAGACGCTTATGAAGCTGAAATAACAAAAAAAATCACTATCTTTGGAAGATGCCGAATCTTTTGGTAGAAATAGGAAACACAGCCCTCAAGGCGGCTTGGTCGGACGGAATGACGCTCGGAAAGACGTTCCGTTACCAGGGGGAGAAGATGTTCGATTTCATCGATTCCCTTGTCGAAAAGGAAAAACCGGCAGTCATGGTGATTTCTTCAACCATTGAAGTGAATCAGTCCCAGGAAGAAAAGCTCCGTTCAGGTTGTGGAGAACTCATAATCCTCGACAGGAAACACTTGCAGACCGTGACAAGCTATTCTTTGCCGGAATATCTTTCTCCGGACAGGGCGGCTGCGGTGATTGCTGTAAGGTACCTTTTCAAAGGTAAGGGAAGCATAGTATTCGACTTCGGGACCACGATGACCATAGACATTACAGACGAGGAGGGTAACTACTCCGGAGGCAACGTTTCCCTGGGCTGCCGTACCAGGTTCAAAGCACTGAACAGGTATTCAAGGACTCTCCCAATGGTTGACACTCCCGTAAACATCAGGGAAACAGGAAATTCGCTGGTTTCCTCCATAGAATCGGGGGTAGTAAGCGGCATAATGTTTGAAATACAGGGGTACTTGTCGCTGTTTCCGGAAAAAGTTGTGGTTTTTACGGGCGGAGACGCTTTATATTTTGCAAAAAGAATGAAAAACTCCATCTTTGTAGTCTGCAATCTAGTGCTGATGGGGTTGGCATTGATAGCTGACGATTATGTTGAAAGGAAACGTTAGAAGAATACTCCTGATAGCTTTCAGCTTGCTCTGTGTACTTCCTTTGAGTGCGCAGAATGAAGCATACAACTCATATTCCCCATATTCGATGTTCGGGATAGGCGACATTTCCAGGCAAGGATCCGCCTATAACAAGTCCATGGGCGGCGTGGGAATAGCCACCCGCGACAAGAGAGCCCTCAACTATCTCAACCCGGCGGCGGTAACCGCTCGGGACAAGAAGACCTTCATGGCTGATTTCAGCCTCGCCCAGGGAAACAGATACTACAAGCAAGGGGATATGAGTTCCTCCAACAACACGTTCAACATCTACGACGTGGCGTTTTCGTTCCCTGTTTACAAATCCCTGGCGATGTATGCCGGCTTCTCTCCGTTCAGCGATTTAGGATACAAGATTTCCTCCAAGGAGACAGGCAACATCATTTCCCAGACGGGCGTAATTACCAATACGGTACAGGGATATGGCGGTCTTTCCGAGGTTTTTCTCGGCGCCGGCCTGACCCCGTTCAAGGGTTTCTCGATCGGAGCGGAGGGACAGTATTATTTCGGAAAGCTCAACAAGAACAGCACCTTCGACCTGGCCAGCACGGGCTTCAGGGATATCTACAGCGGATATGAGATGCACCTGAAGAGCTATTCGGGAAAATTCGGGGTTCAGTATGAGACTCCTGCGATGGGAAATGTCACTGCGGTGATAGGAGCTACCTACAGACTCAAATCCAACTTCTCCGGACATGTGGACAGGTATGAGATCCAGACCATATCTTCCATCAACGATTCCACACCTTCCCCGAGGACCTTCACGGACACCCTCGGCAAGCGCAACAGGGTTGGACTTGCCCAGGAAATCGGCGCAGGATTCTCGCTCCGTGGCAACAAGTGGACTGCGGAGGTGAATTATCTCAGGTCCGACTGGTCTTCCTGCGGGCTTGACAACGTACCCGGATTTGCCTGTGTAGGAAGCGCGGTGTTCAGCGCGACGACATCCCAGTCGGTCCGTGCCGGATTCTCCTACGTGCCTAACAGGAATGATATCAGGTACTACCGCAGGAGGGTGACATACAGGGCCGGAGCATATTGGGACCAGGCCTACTACAAGGTGGACGGAAGCAACATAAATGCGTTTGGTCTGACTTTTGGAGCTACGCTCCCTGTATTCAGCAACAGAACCGGAGTGACCAACGGTTTGACAGTGGGGATAGATATAGGTCAGCGAGGTTCTACTGCCGGAAACCTGGTAAGGGAAAGGTACATTAATTTTAACATAGGACTTAACTTACTTGACATTTGGTTCTTGAAACCAAGATACGATTAACTGGATTTGCTTGAAATTGAAAACACAAAAGACCATGAAAAAGATTACACTAGCTCTGTTGACACTTGTTGTATCATTCACGGGAATAAAGCTTTCCGCACAGGACAAGTACGGACCTAACGCGGACGAGTGCAAGAAGTATCTTTCCTTCTACGATGATTATTACAAGCAGAAGAATTACGATGATGCTCTTCCTAACTGGAGGAAGGCATATGCCATCTGCCCTGCTACTGCAAGCGAGAACATGTTGATCAAGGGTTCCACCCTCCTTACCAGGCAGATCGCCAAGACCAAGGATGTGGCTCTCCGCAATGCCATCATCGATTCTCTCCTTACCCTTCAGGACCAGAGGGCGGCTACTTATCCAAAGAATGCTGTAAAGGCACTCAACAACAAGGCCAGGTATATCGTCCAGTTTAAACTGAAGGACAACCAGTTCGTCTTTGACGAAATCGGAAAGATCATCGGCGAAAACCAGGAGCTGACGAACTTCGCTTCGTATGTCCCTTACTTCAACGCTGCAGTCGCTCTCAAGAACGAAGGCAAGCTTGATGTCGAGAAAGTCCTGGATGTCTATGAGTCATCAGTCGGCCTCCTTGACAAGGCTGCCGCCACCGACAGCGCAACACTCGTTGCCAAGGGCATCGACAAGGACGACATCAAGAAGATCTCCGAAGCCAGGAACGGTCTTGACCTGACCTACATCGACAGCAAGATCGCGAGCTGCGACGACCTTCTCGGCCTGTTCACTCCTCGCTATGAGGCAAACCCATCCGACATGGCTCTTAACGCCAAGATCGTGGGTATGCTCAATACAGTAGAAGGCTGCCAGAACAACGACCTTTACCTCAAGGCCGCCACCGCTCTTTACAGGAACGAGCCTAATGCCAAGACCGCTTACAGTCTTTACAGGCTCAACCTTGCGCAGGGTAACACCGACGCCGCCTTGAAATACATCGAAGAGGCATGCAGCTTCAGCGATATCGACAACATTACCAAGGCGAAGTACAACATGGAAGCATCCAATGTCTGCGTAAAGAAGGGAATGACCGCCAAGGCATCCTCTTATGCAAACAGGGCGGCTGAACTTGACTCCAGCTATCAGGGAAGGGCTTACTACATCACCGGAACAATCTGGGCTTCTACCCGTTGCGGCGGCGATGAGGTTACCTCAAGGGCAAACCTTTGGGTAGCAGTCGATTACCTGCAGAGGGCAAAGGCTGCCGATCCTTCACTGGCCGGTGATTGCAACGCCCTTATCGGAAGGTATTCAGCCAGCTTCCCTGCAAAGGCAGACGCTTTCATGTATGATATCGTGGACGGACAGTCCTACACCGTCAACTGCGGCGGAATGCACGCAACCACAACCGTCAGGACAAGGTAATATATTCAAGGGCCAAGGCCTTGGAACGAAAACTACATAGCATTACGATGATTGCAACCGCGATTGCGGTTGCTTTCGTCGTATATTCATGCAAAGGGAAACTCTCCGAGGCGGACAAGCTCGATCTGGAGGAGACGCCGGTTCAAACGGTGGACAGTATGTTCGTCGTCCAGACCAGGACCGGGAACCTGCAGATGAGGGTGGAAGCCGACATAATGGAACGGTATGACAACGATACCTGTTCCTACGAGCTGTTTCCGAATGGGCTCCATGTGTTCGCCTATACCGACGGGGATGTGCTGGAGACGGTGCTGCACTCAAACAACGCCAGGCACTTCAAGAGCAAGAAGCACAATATCGAGCAATGGTCGGCGTTCGGCAACGTGATAGTGCAGAATGTGCTCAAGCAGCAGACGATGGAGACGGACACCCTGTACTGGGACCAGGCGAACAAGGAAATCTACACAGATTGCTATGTGAGGATGTTCAACAAGGACGATTTCATGCAGGGATATGGAATGAGGTCGGACGAAATGGCCAGGAACGCCATCATCTACCGGCCGTTCAACAGCTATGTCTATGTGATTGAAGACACGACACGAGTAATCATCGATTCGGTCAACTTTATCGGGCCTTTACTTAAAAAATAATAGGAAATTGATTAAAAATCACTATCTTCGCACCCCAATATCAAAATGTTTGAAATTTAAAACAATATAAACAATGGCGATTCTTCAAAAAACTCGCGACAAGGCCGGCCTTGCAGTGTCCATCATCATTGCACTGGCCCTTCTGTCATTCATCATTGATCCGGGCACACTCGAGTCCGCTTTCAATATGATGTCATCCAAGAACAACGTAGGTGAAATCAACGGAAAGGCTGTCTCTTACACTGACTTCCAGCAGGATGTCGACAGGTTCACGGTTGTGAACGAGATGGTTACCGGTAATTCTGCCCAGAGCGACCAGCAGCAACAGCAGATCCGCAACGCCGCTTGGCAGAGCCTCGTGGACAAGTATCTGTTCACCAAGAAGGCTGCCGATGCCGGTATCAAGGTTGGGGAAGAAGAACTCAAGGAGCTCCTCGCAGGAGATATGGTTTCTCCAGTCATCTCCCAGAACCCTGTTTTCCAGGATGAGAACGGCAACTTCAGCAAGACTGCCCTCCAGAATATCATCAACGCCGTCCAGACAGACCAGACCGGCCGCCTTAAGACATACTGGGACTATATCCAGAATACCGTCTTCACCCAGCAGTTCTATGCAAAGTACGGTTCCCTCTTCTCAGCCAGCAACTTCCAGAACCCGCTCATGCTCAAGAGGGCCATCGCCGACAACAACAACACGGCTAACGTCGACTTCGTCCTCGTTCCTTCTGTATTCACTCAGGATTCTACCATCACGGTCAGCGACGAAGAGGTCCAGAAGTATTACAACGACCATAAGAGCCTGTACCGCCAGAATGCTTCCAGGGATATGGAATACGTTGTATTCGAGGTTACTCCTTCCGCAGCAGACATCGAGGCTACCAAGGAGGCGATGAACAGCATCTATTATGAGTTCTCCACCACCGAGGCCGTCAAGACGTTCCTTGCAAGGAATTCCGAGAAGCCGCTGAGTGAATACTGGTATCGTGCCGGCGAACTCAACACCATCAACACAGACCTCAATGAGTTCGTATTCTCCAATGCTTCAGGTACTTCTCCTATTGTTTCCGACAACGAGAATGTATTCTATGCCGGCAGGATCATGGCTACCGCACAGGTTCCTGATTCCATCTATGTAAGGCATATTCTCTTCGCAGCCACGGACAGCCAGGAGAAGATAGACAGCGTAATGAACGTCCTCCAGAAGGGCGAGAGCTTCGCCAATGTTGCGACTTCCGTATCTGCCGACACCCAGAGCGCTGCAGACGGCGGACAGGGCAATATCGGCTGGTTGACCCAGAGCTATATGATCCCTGGTTTCGAGCCAGCCCTTACCGCACAGGTAGGTAAGCCGTTCGTACTCAAGACCCAGTACGGTACCCATATCGTCGAGGTCACCAAGAGGACCGCTCCTGTCACCAAGAAGCAGGTTGCCATCCTCCAGAAGTCTTCACTCTCCAGCAACGAGACTTTCAATGACTACTATTCCCAGGCCAGCAAGTTCGCCAAACTCGCCGCCGGGGACTACAAGAATTATAAGGCCGCTGTAGATACTCTCGGTGTCTATTCACATCCTATGACTGCCGTACAGGAGAGCAATGATACCTATGGTTCCATCAACCAGGCCAGGGAAGTCACAAGGTGGATCTTCGACAACAAGGTTGGCAAGGTTTCCGATATTATCACGGTCAACAACAACTATTTCTTCATCGCTACCGTTACCGGTATCCACAAGGATGGAATAGCTACGCTTGATGAAACCAAGGACGTCATCCGCCAGCAGCTCTTCGCCCAGAAGGCAGCTGAAAAGGCAGCTGCAGATGTCGCAGAGCAGATAAAGGGAATGGACGACCTCCAGGAAATCGCAGACAAGCTGAACACTTCCGTCAGCTCCGATGTCGATGTCAGGTTCGCTTCGCTTAACGGCCAGGGTCTCGACCCTAAGTTCATCGGTGCTGTATCCGTTGCCCCGGAGGGCAAGATCTGCGGTCCGGTTGCCGGAATGATCGGTACCTACGTGTTCAAGGTGAATGGCCGGGACACCGGTGCTTTCTATACCGAGGATGATGCCAAGGCCAACGCAGACCAGATGGCAAGCTATATGTCCCAGATGATCCTTCCGGTCATGATGCTGGATGCTGACGTCAAGGACAACAGGGCTCGTTTCTTCTAATAGGAAGTTCTTGTGAATCAATAAGGCGGCTGTTATCCAGCCGCCTTATTTTGTTTTCCGGAGGGCGTCTCTCGGCCAATCACTATTAATGAGAAAGTCAAAATCCTACATTAATTGGCGAAACTCCAATCGTAGTTAGAAATACAGATAATCAATGAACCATATGCTAATAACAATCTTAACTTTGTAGTGCGCAATGAGATAAGCAAATAGGGCCGCAGGGAGTAATCCCGTGCGGCCCGTGTCGTATTAAGTTGTGTTGTGAAGCCTCTTATTCGACCTTCCTGGCGCCGTCGCTGATGACGACATCATAGAACTTAGGATCGTGCCCGAACTTGGCCGGGAACTGCTCCTTTACGGCGGCGATGAAGCCGTCATACAGTTCCTCCTTCACGAGGTTGATCGTGCAGCCACCGAAGCCGCCTCCCATAACCCTCGAACCTGTAACATCGCATTTTCGTGCCAGCTTGTTGAGGAAGTCCAGTTCCTCGCAGCTGACCTCGTACAGTTTGCTCATTCCGAAGTGGGTCTGGTACATCATCTCGCCAACGGTCTCGTAGTCGCCCCTTTCAAGAGCGTCACAGACATCAAGCACCCTCTGGACCTCTCCGATCACATATTCAGCCCTGAGGAAATCCTCCTCCGGAATCTGGTCGCGGACCTCGTCCAGCCATACTCTCTTGGCGTCGCTGAGGAATTCCACGTCCGGGTGGTTCTTGCTGATGGCCTTGGCCGCATTCTCACAGGATTCGCGCCTCTTGTTATAGGCCGACGAGGCCAGCTCGTGTTTTACGCAGGAATCCACAAGAACCAGTTTGTATCCCTTCGGATCGAATGGGAAATACTTGTATTCCAGTGTCTTGCAGTTGAGGCGGATAAGGTTGCCCTTCTTTCCGAATATGGAAGCGAACTGGTCCATTATTCCGCACTTGACGCCGCAGTAGTTGTGTTCCGTACTCTGGCCGATCTTGGCAAGGTCGAACTTGTCGATCTTGTTGCCGAACAGGTAGTTGATTGCGAATGCGAAGGTGCTTTCAAGGGCTGCCGAAGAGGAAAGGCCGGCTCCGAGAGGGACGTCTCCTGCGAATACGCAGTCGAATCCTTCGACCTTGCCGCCACGCTTCGTGGTCTCGCGGCAGACACCGAATATGTAGCAGGCCCACTGCTGCTGAGGCTTGTCCTCTTCGTTGAGTCCGAATTCTACATATTCATCATAGTCGAGGGAAAAAGCCCTGACCTTCTGGGTCCCGTTGACCTTGACTTCGGCCATTATTCCGCAGTCGATGGCTCCTGGGAATACATATCCGCCGTTATAGTCGGTATGTTCTCCGATGAGGTTGATCCTGCCGGCAGAGGCGAAAACTTCTCCTTCTCCGCCGAAGAGAGTCTTGAATTTCTCCCTTATCTTGGTTTTCATTTCCATATTATTAATCATTTAAACTGTTGCCATATCCTTACAAATGTAATAAATATTATCGAATCTTTATCATTATGGGGCGGTGGTCGCTCACTCCTCCGGAATACCGCGGACCTGTGTAGGTTCGGAAAGGCTTATCTCCGGAATGGGTGTTGTCCCTGGCAGACAGGAACGGCACCCGTATAACCTTCATCGGAGACACAAGGCCCTCGTTTGCAAGTGTTTCCGACACGAAGAACAAGTCTATCAGTTCCCATTTCCCTGAATACTTGATGCTGCCCGAGCCTTTCTTCCACAAGGGATAGGAAAGGTCAGAAAGCGCCCCGGGGCCTCCGTCCCTGCCGGTGATGATACTGAATGCAGGATTGTCCGGAGTGTCGTTGAAATCGCCCATCGCAACAATGTTCCGGTAGCCTTCGGAGGCCAGGGAATCCGTCGCCGAGCGCAGCCTCCTGAGGGCCGCTTCCCGTTTCCTCTCCGAGTCTTTCCCGTATTTTGAAGGATGGTGGTTGACCAGCACGGCAAGGCTGTCGCTCCTTTTGGTCAGGAATGTCGCAAGAAGGATATCTCTCGTGTCCAGGGAAGGAATATGGAGAGGCTTTGATTCCATAAGTGTCAGTTCCGAACGGCGGTACAGCAAGGCGACGTCTATTCCCCTGGGATCGGGCGAGTCGTAGTGTACGGTCGAATAACCGGCTCTTCTAAGCGCGGTGCCTTCCAGAAGTTTCTGCAAGACGGAACGGTTCTCTACCTCTGCGACTCCTATTATGTCCGGAAGTCCGCCTTCCGTGTCGGCAATCCATAGCAGGGCCTTGGCGACAGCGTTGCACTTCACCTCGAATTTCCGCTTCGTCCAGTGCCTTGTTCCGTAGGAGGAGAACTCTTCTCCTCCGTTGCCGGCTTTCCAGTCGAAGAAGTTCTCAAGGTTCCAGAACAATATGGAAACTTCTCCCGCGGGCTCCGGATTTCGCAACCGGGAGGGGACCGCAAGGAGAAGCCAGATGAAAGTGATGTAAAAATAACCTTTGATCATTCCGGCATCAAAGATGCACATGTCAAACAGCAAAAAGGAAAAGAAACGGAAAAACTTTTTCTTTTGATTCGTATATTTGTACAAATTGGATTGATATGTCTCTCAAATGCGGTATAGTCGGACTTCCAAACGTAGGGAAGTCAACATTGTTCAACTGTGTCAGCTCAGGAAAGGCCCAGAGTGCGAATTTTCCATTCTGTACCATTGAACCGAATCTCGGATCCACCAATGTTCCGGACAAGAGGCTTGAGGTGCTGGCCGATATGTGCAAGCCGAAGAGCGTCGTCCCGGCGACGGTGGACATCGTGGACATCGCCGGTCTCGTGAAAGGGGCAAGCAAGGGTGAAGGTCTTGGGAACCAATTCCTTGCGAATATCAGGGAGACAGATGCCATCCTGCACGTCCTGCGTTGTTTCGATGACGACAACGTAGTCCACGTGGATGGAAGCGTGGATCCTGTCAGGGACAAGGAAGTCGTGGATACGGAGCTTCAGATAAAAGACCTTGAAACGGTCGAGGCACGCCTGGCCAAGTCCCAGAAACAGGCGACGACCGGAGGCGATAAGGAAGCCAAGAAGCTGGTGGCCTTGCTTCTGCGTTACAAGGAAGCCCTGCTCCAGGGAAAATCCTGCAGGACGGTTGAGCCGGTCAACGATGAGGAAGCGGCTATGGCCCGCGACCTGTTCCTGCTGACGAACAAGCCGGTGATGTATGTCTGCAACGTGGATGATGCATCCGCTGCTTCCGGCAACAAGTATGTGGATGCGGTCAGGGAAGCCACCAAGGATGAGAATGCGGAGATTCTCGTGATTTCAGCCAGGACGGAATCTGAGATAGCGGAAATGGATTCCTACGAAGACAGGCAGATGTTCCTCGAGGAGATGGGCCTTCAGGAATCAGGTGTCGTAAGGCTCATCCAGGGGGCATATCACCTTCTCGGCCTCCAGACATTCTTCACTGCAGGCGCCGACGAGTGCCGTGCCTGGACCATCCATAAGGGAGACAAGGCCCCGAAGGCCGCAGGAGTTATCCATACGGATTTCGAGAGAGGTTTCATCCGCGCTGAAGTCATCAAATATGAGGACTTCGTCACCCTCGGCAGTGAAAGCGCCGTGAGGGCGGCCGGTAAACTTGCCACAGAAGGAAAGGAATACGTCGTGAAAGACGGCGACATAATGCATTTCCTGTTCAATGTATAACACTTTACGATATGGATAAGTCAAAGGTTTTCGCTTTTATCGCCGCTTTGGCGATCTTCGTCGGATGTGCTTCCACCAAGAGCCTTCCTGAGCGATTCGACAGTTTCGTCGAGAAGACGGAGAATGAATTCAAGGATTATACTGAGGCCGATTGGGAAAAGTCCCGTCAGGAATATGAAGGGTTCGTCCAGGAAATCAAAGACAACTATGATTCGTATTCCACCTCGGAAAAGGTCAAGATGGCGGAAGCTATCGGCCGTTACAATTCCATACTCATCCAAAACGGCGTTGGAAGCGCCACTGAGTCCATCGGAGACCTTATCGACCAGATTCCCGATGTTATCAACGATGCTATAAAGAACATAGACACCGTGGCCATCAAACAGTCGATGGATAATTTAGGGAACACCATCGAAGGAATAATCAACAGTATCGACACCGCTGCGATCCGCAAGTCAGTGGAAGGAATCGTAGGCAGCGTGGACACCGCCAGGCTGCGTGAGTCCATCGAGAATATGTCCAAGAGCATCGACACCGCCGAGTTCCGTAAGAAGGTCGAGGGTATCGTCAACAGCATCGACACCGCCCGCCTGCGCCAGAAGCTCGAAGCCGTCATCAAGATATTCGGTGGAGACAATTAGGCTCAATGGCAGGTGAGAAAGTTACTCCTTATCCTGATATCTCTCGTAGTTCCTTTCTGTGTACAAGCGCAGGACAGGGATGGTGTTATCCGTCCGGAAGTAACTGAATATAATGAGTTTAAATATAAAGCTTCGGGCTACGAAGGGTCTCTTGACGGAACCTTGGCTTTTGGTTCCGACGGCTTTTTCCGAATGGGAGGCGGGCTTTCCACCTCCCACGGTTATATATTCAGAGGAAAGATATTCATAGGAGCTTCCGCCGGGGCTGACTGCTATCTGAAACAGAGCAAGGAGACAGAGACAAGGGAGGTGCAGGACGAAGACGGAAACTGGTACGAAGAGACATACCACCCGATAGAAGAAACTTTCGTCTTCCTTCCTCTTACAGCCAATGTCAGATGGTATGCGGATGCTTACGACACGAAGGGAAAGCCGTTTGTTTCGGTTTCGGCGGGATATTCTCCTTTCCTGAAAGCCAAGTACAGGAATGCGGCGGACTTCAAGCATGATTATGAATATTCAGGCGGCATCAATGCCGGCATCATCGCAGGGTTTAGTTTCCGGGGCGAGAAGAATCGGGTGAATGCCGGAGCAGGCTATAAGTTCCAGGGGTATGAAATGACTGGAAATCACAAAGCTATACATTCTTTTGTGGTTTCCCTGGGTATTTCTTTCCATTAACGAGATTTTTGCGTTTTTGTTTAGGTGTTTTTCAGCCGGTCGGTGTAATAATAGTGGAATACCACCACAATAGCCAAAGGACACGTGTTTGCTCATAAATACTTTTATCTCGCAGGGATTGCGCTGGCAGCACTTATCGCCTGCGCGAGTGCTTGCAATGAAAGGCTGATACCAGAACCGAAAGTCAATCCGGAAAACGGGGGCAAAGGCGAGGAAACCGTTCTGTTCTCCGAGAACTTCGATGCCTGCACCATGTCCGAGGGACCTTTCGTACAGTCGGACAATTTCAAGCAAGACTGCGAAAACCCACTGAGCCATATATCTTTCAAATCCACTGTCTGGAAGACGGTGGCAACATCCCATGTCTGTTCCGATGAATATATGGAAAGTCGTGGTTTCGGCCCGTGGGTCTATCTGTTCAGGGTTTCCGAACGCCCTGGCTATCTGTCCTGCGGAGTGAACGGAGAAGGCAAGAGAGGCATCATCCAGTCGCCTATGCTTTCTTCGATCAAGGAGGTTTCCGACATCAGGGTCACCTTCGATGTGAAGCCGGAACCTTCCATGAACGACAACTTCTGCTTCAAGGTATGCCTTGCCGGAGTGATCACCTCCGCCAAGATCAACGGCGTGGACTATGCCTTGACGGAACCTCATGACGGAATAGACCACAATCTCACTTTCCCGCGTAATTCGCTGATAAACGGCTGGAACACCATTTCGGTCGAGGTTTCAAATGCCACGGACGGAACGATGCTGTACTGGTCCAGCGAAAGCAATGTGAAGACCTTGAACCACGGTTTCTATCTGGACAATATCAAGGTGGTGGAGACCGCGAAGATGAAACGCCCGGAAAAAGGTCTTCGCGTGATGTACTGGAACATCCAGAACGGAATGTGGAGCGACCAGCAGGATGGATTCGTGCATTTCAAGGAATTCATTGCCAAATACGATCCGGATGTCTGTGTCTGGTGTGAAGCACAATCGATATACAAGGACAGGAGTTCCTCCATGAGCTCCGTGGCCAGCAGGTATTTCCCGAAGGCCTGGCCGGAATTCGCAGCATCTTACGGCCATAAGTATACGGCGATCGGAGGTTACCGCATCTATGCGGATGACTATTACCCGCAGGTGATAACATCGAAGTATCCGATAGAGACACTTGCCCTCATAACTGAAACCGACAGCGAGCACCAGCAGATGGCGGACAACTGGAATGATGGAGCCAGCCATGCTGCGGAATACCATCGCCAGTGTCCTGAAGGTTACTGTCCGGTTGCGCACGGAGCCGCCGTCCAGCAGGTGGATGTGGACGGAACGAAAGTCAATTTCGTGACGCTCCATCTCTGGCCTCATGCCTATAGCTATTATGCGAAGTTTGTATTGAAGGACCAGAATTACGATTCAAAGAACAGTGCGGGCGGGAACGCTCAGCGCGAAGCCGAAATCAAGTACATATGTTCCAGGAGCATAGACGACCCTAAGCTGTCTTCGGAACAGAACTGGCTCATGATGGGGGACTTCAATACACGCAGCCGCCTGGACAACTGGCGGTACAAGCTTGCCGGGAACAGTCCTTTCCTCAGCAGCCATGACTACATCCTGAACAACACATTCTACAAGGACATAATCGGACTCAAGTACCCGGGGCATTTCTTTGCCACTCGTACCTGGGCCAATGACGCGGCCGGCAACTACCCGCCTCGTTATGATTTCATGTATGCCTCTCCGTCAATGTATTCCAAAGTCCGGAATGCGCTGATCCTTAATGAGTCCTGGACGAATATGGTCTGGGCTATGTCTAACTATTACGACTCGTCGGACCATCGTCCGATACTGGTGGATTTTGAACTGTAATACAGAAGAAAAATGAAAAGAGCGCTGATTATCGCCATCAGCCTGCTGCTGGTGGTCCCGTCGTTCGGATGGGGACGTCTCGGTCATGCAACCGTGGCCAGGATCGCAGAAAACCATCTTACGAAAACCACAAAGAAACAATTATCAAAGTACCTGAATGGTTCTTCGATCGTTGAATATGCTTCCTATGCCGATGAATACAAGAGTAAGCTTCCGTTTGTGGACGGTATTGCCTATCCTCACACGTTCGAGGTGAATATGGATTTCGAGCCGTTCAAGGGAATATACGACGGAGACAGATACGTCAAGAACTGTGTCCACGTCATAGAGACCTTCGCCGGCGAACTCAGGGATGCCAGGAATATGCCGGACTCCCTCCGGTTCCTCGAGATCGTGTTGACGGTCCATTTTGTCGGAGACATGCACTGTCCGGAGCACATCCGTTACAATCCGGAAGACATGACCATCGGATACTACAAGGTCAAGTATGGGAATGAGGACCTCCGTTATCACACGTACTGGGATGACCGGTGCCTTGCTACATATCCATGGAGTTTCGGAGACCTGGCTTATCTTTTTGACGACTGTTCCGAGAAAGAAATCGCGGAAATCACGGCAGGAGGTCCGTACGACTGGGCAAGGGATTGCGCTGAAAAATCCTGGCCTATACACCTGATCAAGGAGGGTGATACCCTGACCAAGGACTGGCAGCTGGAAACCAGGGTTTTGGCCAAGACCCAGATCCGCAATGCAGGATACCGTCTCGCAAAACTCCTTAATATCATCTTTGATCCGAAGTACGCCAGGAAATATCAGAAAAATCCTATATTTGCAAAATAGTAAAGCATTATACTTTTTTCTGATATGGATAAAGGCAAACCGGTCCCGGCTTTCTGGGGCAAAGAAGATTGGCAGGCAATCTGGATAGGATTCATCGTGATCCTGCTCGCCTGCATCGCAGTTCTGACCAAAGCATTCGATTTTTCAGCAGTCAAGTTCGCTACCTGGACGATTGGAGAGAATCTTTCAGAGGAAGCGGCGGCAAAGGTTACGGCACTCGGCGCCCAGCTGGGCAGCCTGGCCTTCTGGCGCAAGTTCCTGGTGACCTTCGTTACATTGGCTGTCCTGTTCACATTGGGAGTCAAACTCCAGGGAGAGAGCGTCAAGAAGTATATTCCTGCCTTCATAGGCCTCTTCGTGATTGCATTCGTGGTGCGTCTGATCAGCGCCGAATTCACCCTTAACCGTTACCTTGAGTGGGCTTTCTGGGCTTTGCTGGTAGGTCTTCTCATCTCCAATACGGTTGGAGTTCCGAAGTGGCTCAAACCCGCGATCAAGACGGAGTTCTATATAAAGACCGGTCTGGTCATCATGGGATTCTCGGTCCTCTTCTCCAACATAGCCAAATTCGGACTCTACGGCCTGGGCATCGCCTGGATCGTTACCCCGATCGTAATCATATTCATGTGGTGGCTGGGAACCAAGATCCTCAAGATCGACAACAAGCCGCTCGTAATCACACTGGCTTCAGCAACTTCCGTCTGCGGAACGTCCGCCGCCATCGCGACTGCGGCTGCTTCCAAGGCTAAGAAGGACGACCTCTCCATCGCTGTTTCGATATCCATCATATTCACGATCCTCATGATGGTGTTCGAGCCGATGCTTATCCGCGCCTGCGGAATGTCGAACATCATGGGAGGCTCGCTGATCGGAGGTACGATCGACTCTACAGGAGCTGTCGTCGTGGCTGGAACGGCCCTCGGACCGGAGGCACAGCAGGCAGCCGTGCTCGTGAAGTCCATCCAGAACATCCTGATCGGTTTCATCGCTTTCTTCGTGGCCTTGTTCTTTGCGACGAAGGTGGACCGTACCGGAACAACCAAGGTCGGCGCTTCCGAGATCTGGATCCGCTTCCCTAAGTTCATCCTCGGTTTCTTCGCGGCATCCCTGATAGCTTCCTTCCTTATCCAGCCGTTGTGCGGAGCCGACCAGGTTGGAGCCATCAACAAGGTACTCGACCAGTACAAGAACTGGGCGTTCGTGCTTGCGTTTACCAGTATCGGCCTGGACACCAACTTCAAGGAGATTGCCAAGCAGATGCAGGGAGGGAAGGTTCTCTGGCTTTACATCATCGGCCAGGTATTCAACATCCTCCTCACCCTCTTCGCCGTCTGGATCCTGCTCTCCGGTAAATTCTTCCCTATCCCTACCCTGAGCTAGTTGGCGGGAAGATCCAATAAGGCATTCAAAGTGATCACCATCATTGTCGTGGGGGTCGCTTTGATTGCCGTTTCGTACATCATGCTCCATGGGATCGGGCTGCAGGATTCCCTGGATTTCGGAGCGGGAGCATATTACTATGCGGATATTCCGGAATTCGAGAAATATACCGAGAGCACCCATTTCCAGGCCAGGTTTCCGTTCTGGGTATATGCCGGCTTGTTCCTGGTGTGGGGGGCGTTGATGTATGGCCTGTGGAAATTCATTGACAAGCATTGAAATGGCGGAAACTACGGTAAAATGCAGGGTCTGTTCCCAGAGCCACAAGGTGGAAGCCTGGAACAGGATCAACGTTTCGGAGAACCCCGAACTGAAAGAGAAGGTCAAGGACGGCTCCCTTTTCGTATGGGAATGTCCTCATTGCGGAGCGTCCAACCTTATTCCGGGTCAAACCCTCTACCATGACCCGGACGCCAGGTTGATGGTGTTCCTTCTCCCGGACGGGGCGCTTCCGGAAAGCCAGGCGGCGGTCCTGGAGCAGCAGCTTTCCGCCCTGTCGGGCTCCCTGGAAGGATATACCCTCAGAAGGGTCGGAGACATCGGTTCCCTCATCGAGAAGGTGAATATATTCGATGCCGGACTGGACGACTGCGTGATCGAGATGTGCAAGTATGTTTCCAGGATGGAATTTTCTGGCAAGGAAGGAGGGAAGGATATATCCACCGCTCCTTTCAAGTTCTTCCGCCTGTCGGGTCCTGACAACGACATCGAGTTTTCATATCCTTCCGAAGGCAGGATGCACGGGGTGATGATAGGGTTCAATGTATATGAAGATTGCGCGGGAATCCTCCGACGCAATCCTCAGGTCAAGCCTTCCGAGGGCTTCGCCAGGATAGATTCCGATTGGATAGCCAGGTTCTTCCGGTAAGCCCTTAAAAGTCCACGCTGAAAACAGTCCCGATGTAGTTCCGTTCGAGTTTTCCGATAGGGAAAGAATCGATGGTGCTCCACCAGTTGCGGGCATAACGGATTCCGAACCTGGAATCGAACGGGAGCCACAGGAAGTTGCCGAGATTGACCACCAGGTCGGCTCCACAGCTCAACAGGGTCTCCGAAGCTACGTTGCCCGGATTGATAAGGAAATCCCTGCTGTAATTGAAGTCCTGGACGGAGATGTCCGCGAAAGGAGTCAGCTGGAAGTTCTTGATATAGAACGCAGGACACAGGAACGACCAATCTACGGACAGGAATGGGACGGCATAGTCCACAGTGACTTTGAATGAATGGGAAGACGCCCTGGTAAGTATTCCTCCCAGGCTCGATTCCACGAATCCGCGAGGCACCATGGAGATATATCCGTCCGTATAGCTGTACTCCTTATGGTTCAAGGATGTCTGCCCGCTGAAGGAGAACCGGAAACCCTGGTCGTAGCGGAGTCCGGGGGCATAGCCGTACGCATAGACATACATGCTCGGCGAATAGAACCGTGACTTGCCCGGATGGGTGCGGAGCCCCAGCTCTGCGCCTATTCCGAAACTAGGATATACCTGGGAAGGCGCCTTGGTGCGTATGGCATAACCCCTGACGTTGATATCGAGTGTGCGTCTTTTGACAAGGTTGGTCTTCCCGATGGTGGAAATCTCGACGGTGGAAGTCTTCCCGTCTTCTTCTTCCACCACTTTCCTGAGACTGATCTGGTCGTTCAGCCTGTCGTTCGAGAACCTGAAACTGACCTGGGGCACTATCCCGCGGCTGATACCCCCCGAAGAGAATGTCAGGGGAACATATGCGGAAACCTTACCTGAGACATACGGGACCTTCCTCTGAGTGCCCTTGGAATAGAGCCGGACGGTATGTTCCTCCTCGTTGACGGCCTGCTGTCTCTGGGTGTCTAGCGCCGACCTGTCGTTGAAGTCGAGAGTCATGTCGAAAACCGGATACAGTCCGGTGTAGATGTAATGGAGGTGGCCCGAATGCCGCCATTTCCCTTCGTTATAAGGATCCTCGTGGGCGTTGTATCCTACGAAGCCATAGCCTGTCCCGAGGAGGTTCTGGAACAAGGCGGTTGCTCCGAGGGAGGCCGTCCTGTAATATTCATCCAGGCTTATGTCATCGACCTTGTCGTAGTCGAAGTATATCGGAGCCCAGGAGTGGATGTAAGGGAGCCTTATCTTGGAATATGCCTTCGGCTCGGACACGGCCACGGGGCCGAAATCCTCGAATCCTTCCCATTCCGCTCCGGCAAGTTCCTTTTCCTGCATGGTAAGGGTTTCCGCCACAGGGTATTTGTGTATCTCCTGGAATGAGACTTCTTTCACCGGAAGGTCTGAAACGGCTGTCGCGTAGATCATCCTGCCCTGCTTGTAAGTCTCCGGCTTGTCCGATGCGGCGACCGAAGAATAGTACAGGGTGTCGGCCTGAGGATTCAGGAACGGGGAACTTATTCCGTACCGGGTCGATGTAGCCTGGCACAACTTGAGAGAGTCCGGATCGAACAGATAAAGCTCACCCACGCCGGTCCTGTCACATACGAAAGCCAGTTCCTTCCCGAAGGTTTTAAGGCAGCTGAGTTCGACCGGCTGAGGTTTTAGCAGGACTGTCATTCCCTTCAGCCCGTCCTGGTTGCAAACAACCTCGTAAATGCCCATTCCGTGCTCTGACAGGCCGGCGGCGAACAATCTGTCCCCGATCCAGGAGGTCTCGGTGACCTGGAGGGAATCAGGAGCATCGACGGTTGTCAGCTCCGCTCCCGAACCGGAATCCAGTAAGCAGATCCGCGATCCTCCGGATGAAGGATATTCGGTCACGGCGACCGTCTTTCCGTCCGTAGAGGGAGCCGGGTTGAAATACCTGCGGCCCTTTGCAAGGATATGGACCTTGGCCGGGTTGACGGTCTCGATGTAGTTGACACGAGATTCTCCGGCGAGTTCCCAGCGCTTGTCCATCACCGTTTCCGTCCACCATATCCTTCCGTTAGCCTTGTCGAGGTGCAGGCTGCCGGTGTACGATGCGAAAGGCCTGACGCTCCACTCTGAGCCGCCCGGGGCAACCCTGACAAGGCTCAGAGGAGTGTACAGACCGGTTTTGACCGTGAATATTCCTGCTTCCGAGGAATACTCTCCTGCCGAGTAGCTGTTGTGCGTTTTCCCTGCGACCGTCACCTGGCGGGAAGGCATGAACGGTGCCCTCATGGCAGCCTCCTCTGCCCAGATATTCCTGAAACCCTCCTCTATCGTTCTGAATGATTTGTTGAACTTCTGTCCGGAAGCGGCCTTCACCGTCTTCTGGAGATTGAAAAACCACCCCTTGCGTATTACCCTGCTGAAGTATTCGTCGGTAAATGAAGGGTCATCGAAGAACACCCTTGTTCCGGCTATGAGCATGTATCCGGCTCTGTAATGGTCAGGGGTGTACCTGGTGTATGAACCATACGCCCAGCGCCAGAAGTTGCGCCAGTCTCCGGAGTCGAAGGCAGGCATGAAATAGTTCAGGAAAGAAGCTTGACGTCCTCTTCCCGATTGGGTAAGTGCCGTTTCGGCAATTACCGCGTCGCCTTCAAGGAATACCGGGCCGGGATAAAGGCCGGCGAACGCTCCAGCAACCATATCTCCCGTCAGAAACTTGAATATCTTGTTCTTCCCTGCCGCACCGAACTGCATCTGGGAGGAGTGGCGTCCTTCGTGGATTGCCAGGAGCCTAGCCCAAGGGATTGGAGTCGGGGAATATGCGTCCATCGCGGTGTAGATATCCATCCTTTTCGGAGCCCATGTAACCGAAGCGTTGGCCACCGGGTTCAGGCTGTGGAGTATGACGGGCATCCGGGTCTTGTAGCTGCTGCCGGTTTTCAAGCCGGAAGACCAACCCAGAGGATTCCTGGCGCGCTCGAGCTCGTAGGCATATACCCGTGCGAGGGAATCGGAGCCGACAGGATAGATTATCTTGAAATTATCAGTAGTGACACTCCTCCACCGCAGGCGTGCCGGGTCGCTTCCTTCAATGGAAAACTGGGCGTGCAGGGCGGTGCAGGCAAATGCCAGCAGGATAACGGCGATCGATCGTTTCATATTCATGCACGAAGATACTAATTCTGCGATTATTACCATCTTTTTATTAAATTTGTGAGAAGGATCGGGAAATGAAAAGGATTTCAAGATATATTGCGGTTGCCGTACTTGCAGTGCTGCTTGCCGGATGCGGAGGACGGAAGGTTTCACAGGACAATGCCTTCCATCCGGTGCCGTTCCCTGCGGCTCCGACTGTTCCTTCCATAATCAAAGACGGGACAGAGGCCACCGAATATGTGATGGACCATTTCTGGGATGCTTTCCTGGGGAGAAACCTTCCTTGCGACACCAACATTGTCAACGGTGTCCTTGCCGGCGACGTGGAAAGTGCCGTAGGGACTTATCTCACCGTCCTGGAGCAGAATTGCGGACTTGACTTCGCCCGAAAGGCAGTCGGGAACTTCTTCGGTGCGATCGAGCGGTTCCAGGCTGCGGACACATCTTCCAATGTGTTCGGTTTCTTTGAAAAGACCATCTCAAGATATCTTTACGATCCGAATTCCCCGGTACGGAACGAGGACCTTTACCTTCCGTTCGTGAAAGGGCTTTCGGAATCTCCTTTCGTTCCGGAAGGGATGAGGCAGGCCTATGCCCATGACGCAAGCATGTGTTCCCTGAATCAGGCTGGTACGATGGCTACGGATTTCATATTCACGGACCTGGGCGGGCGCAGGCACAGCCTCCATTCCGTGAAGGCGGACCATACCCTGCTGTTCTTTTCCAATCCCGGATGCCCTGCATGCAAGGATATGATCGACGGGCTGACGGGCGATCCGAGGATAACCGGAAAGATATCATCCGGCAAGCTGGCGGTGGTGAACGTCTATATCGACTCCGACGTGGACGAGTGGAGGGAATATGCCGTAAACTATCCTTCTTCCTGGCTCAGCGGCTACGACCAGAGCTACACCATACGCACCGATGTGACTTACAATGTAAGGGCGATACCTTCGCTTTACCTGCTCGATGCGGAGAAGAGGGTTATCATGAAGGATGCTCCGCAGGACAAGGTGTTGTCATTTATTTCGAATATCGATTAACTGCATAATTGTATGAAAACAGACAAGCAACTATGGGGAGTTTCCCCCGAAGGGAAGGAAATCTTCCTGTACACCATAGAGAACGGATCCGGAGCCTTCGTCCGCTTGTGCAGCGTGGGAGCTGCGATAGTGTCCGTAGCCGTTCCTGACAAGGAAGGCAAGCTGGCTGACGTGGTTCTGGGATATCCTCAGGCGAATGATTATTTCGCCGACGGCCCCTGCTCCGGAAAGTGCCCGGGCAGATATGCCAACAGGATCGCAAAGGGAAAGTTCACGCTTGACGGTGTCGAATATACCCTTCCTGTGAACAACGGCCCTAACCATCTCCACGGCGGCCCCCAGGGCTTCCAGAACCAGGTTTGGGACAGCCGGATCATCGGGGATGCCGTCGAGTTCATGTATATTTCCGAGGATGGAGAGGCCGGCTATCCTGGCAACCTGAAGGTAGTGGCCCACTACGAGTGGAGCGAGGATAATGCTCTCGAGCTGACATTTACCGCCGAGACCGACAAAGCGACCGTGGTCAATCTTACGAACCATGCCTATTTCAACCTGAACGGGGAAGGCAATGGGGATATCCTGGGTCATCTGCTCAAGCTGAACGCCGCGGTATATCTCCCTACGGACGATACCCTGATCCCTCTGGGAGAGCCTGATGCCGTGGCCGGGACCCCGATGGATTTCAGCGAGTTCAAGCCGATAGGGCAGGACATCAAGGAGGATTTTCCTGCTCTCAATTACGGAAAGGGCTATGACAACTGCTTCATGATCAGCGGTTATGAACCAGGCCAGCTGCAATCGGCCGCAAAACTGTATTCTCCACTCAGCGGACGCCAGCTGGAGGTCCTGACGACCCAGCCTGCAGTGCAGATTTATACAGGGAACTGGCTTGCCGGCTGCCCGTCGGCAAAGTGCGGCAGGAGCTATTTCGACTATGAAGGAGTTGCCATCGAGTGCCAGCACGCACCGGACTCCCCGAACAAGCCTGACTATCCATCCACGGTGCTGCGTCCTGGTGAAACCCTGCAAGAAGCGATAATCTGGCAATTCTCAGTAAGATGAAACAATATCTTGACCTGTTGAGGCATATCATGGAAGACGGGGTGGTCAAGCATGACCGCACCGGCGTGGGCACGAAGAGCGTGTTCGGCTACCAGATGAGATTCGACCTCTCCGAGGGATTCCCTCTCCTCACCACGAAGAAAGTGTTCCTGAAAGGGATTATCCATGAACTGCTTTGGTTCATTTCCGGAAGCACGAACATCAAGTACCTGCTGGACAACAATGTCCATATCTGGGACGAATGGGCGGACGAGAATGGTGACCTCGGTCCTGTTTACGGTCACCAGTGGCGCTCCTGGCCGGCTCCCGACGGCAGGTCCGTGGACCAGCTCGCAGGAGTGATTGACCTTATCCGCAACAATCCGGATTCCCGGAGGATGCTGGTGTGTGCTTGGAATCCTGGCGAAGTCGACAAGATGGCCCTGCCTCCGTGCCACTGCCTGTTCCAGTTCTATGTGGCCGAAGGGAAACTGTCCTGCCAGCTTTACCAGAGGAGCGCGGATACGTTCCTTGGAGTGCCGTTCAACATCGCATCCTATGCTCTCCTGACCATGATGATCGCCCAGACCAGCGGCCTCGAGCCGGGAGAGTTCATACACACTACGGGCGACACCCACATATACCTCAACCACTTCGACCAGGTCATGGAACAGCTCGGAAGGACACCTCGTCCTCTCCCGAAGATGATCCTCAACCCTGAAGTCAAGTCCGTATTCGATTTCAAGGCGGAAGACTTCACCCTCGAGGGATACGATCCTTGGCCGGCCATCAAGGCTCCGGTCGCAGTTTGATACAAAGCCGTTTCAGAAAGATAAGATATCGTTGTTTATGGAAAAATGCATTATAGTGGCGATCGCCGACAACAGGGCTATAGGTAAAGGGAACGCCCTCCTGTGGCACATCGCGGAGGATATGAAGTATTTCCGCACGACTACTACCGGCTGTCCGGTAGTCATGGGATGGATGACATTCCAGTCGATAGGCGGCAAACCCCTTCCGAAGCGGGACAATATCGTAATCAGCATATTCCCGTGGCCGGACAAACCGGACGGAGTGAAGGTGGCTGGCAGCCTCGATGAGGCATATGCCCTGGTCTCTCCGGATGCGGGAAAGGTTTTTGTCATGGGCGGCGGCGAAACTTACCGCCAGGCACTCCCGACGGCGGACAAACTCTACATCACCCATGTCCATGCGACCATCGAAGATGCGGACACCTTCTTCCCGGTGATAGATCCTGCCATTTGGGAGGTTGAAAGCACGACTCCGGTCGCAACGGATCCGGAGACGGGTTACGGATACGAATTTACCATCTATACCCGCAAAAAGTAGCACCCGGGGCAGGAGATGAGCGGCAACAGGGAACATTTCGGCGGCCGTGCGGCCGTGATAATGGCTATGGCCGGTTCGGCCATCGGCTTGGGCAACATCTGGCGTTTCCCGTACATGACCGGGGAATATGGCGGAGCCGCATTCATCCTGATCTACATAGCATGCTCCCTGGTACTGTCCCTGCCGATCTTCCTCTCGGAAGCGGTGATCGGCCGCAGGACGCATGCCAACGCCATCGGAGCGATGAAACAGCTTGCTCCGCGGAGCGGCTGGATGGCATTGGGATACCTGAGCGTGATAACCCCGATAGTCATCGCCTCCTATTACTGCATCGTCGGAGGGTGGTCCATTGAATATTTCTTCAAAAGCTTTACTCTTAACTTCGGAGAATTCTCCCCTTCAGGCTGGAAGGCCCTGGCTTTCGACACCTTGTTCCTGGCCCTTTCCTGCGGCATAGTCGCCCTTGGAGTAAAGGGAGGGATAGAGAAGTTCAGCAAGATGTCGATTCCGGTGCTGTTCCTGCTCATAGTCATCATCCTGGTATATTCGGTGAACATGCCTGGAGCCAGGGCCGGCATAGACTATCTGGTCAAGCCTGACCTTTCGAAGGTTACCGGAAAGACATTCGCCTTCGCGCTAGGCCAGAGTTTCTATTCCTTGTCCCTCGGAATGGGCATCATCATCACGTATTCATCTTATGTCCGCAAGGAGGAGAATCTGGTTGTCTCCGGAGTCGGAACCGCACTTTCCGACCTCTTGTTCGCAATCCTGGCCGGCTTCGCCATAATGCCGGCGGTTTTCTCGGCCGGAATCAAGCCGTCCGCCGGTCCGGGACTGATCTTCGAGACCCTGCCGGTCATCTTTGCCGGCATGGGAGCAAACGCGCCTTGGGTTTCGAGCGTGGTTTCGGCATTGTTCTTCCTGACCGTGACGGTGGCGGCGATGACTTCCTCGGTCTCCGTAATCGAAGTCGGGGTGGCATATCTTGTAGAAGAGAAGAATATAGCCAGGAAGAAGGCATGCCTGATCGTGTTCCTGGTAACTTGGCTGCTTGGCCTCGTGAGCGTGTTCTCCATCAAGTTGTTCGGTATGGTGGATGCGTTCACGTCCAATTTCCTCCTGACTTTAGGCGCCATCATGGTGGTGCTGTTCGTGGGGTGGAAGATGAAACGGGATGACGTCCGTGACGAGATCACCAACGGCGGAACCAAGCATGCAGGGTTGTTCCCGGTCATTTATTTCTTGATAAGGTACGTTGCTCCGATCGCCGTCCTCGTGATATTCATTTCCAACTTGATACTGTAATGGGCGGAAGGGAGCGTTTCGGCAGCAGGGCTGCGGTGATCATGGCGATGGCCGGTTCTGCCATAGGCCTCGGCAATATCTGGAGGTTCCCTTTCATCGTGGGACAGAACGGCGGAGCCGCATTCATCCTGATTTACATCCTCTGCTGTTTTCTGCTCTCACTGCCGATATTGTTCTCCGAGTCTGTGATCGGCCGCAGGACTAGCAGGAACACGGTCGGAGCGATGGAGGCTCTGGCTCCGGGCACTTCCTGGAAATGGCTGTGGCTTCTTACGGTATTATCTCCGATCATTATCCTCTCATATTACAGTGTCGTGGGCGGATGGTCTGTCGAATACCTGTACAAGTCCCTTACCATCCAGTTCCATCCTGATAACGTGGAGGCTGTGACGGGGATGTTCGGACTATTCACGGCATCCGGTTTCAAGGTCATAGCCTGCCTTCTGCTCTTTCTTGGAATAACGGCCGGGATTGTTTTCGCAGGAGTTAAGAAGGGCATAGAGAGATTCAGCAAGATAACCATACCGGTTCTCTTCGTGCTGATCGTAGTCATCGCAGTATATTCCATGACGCTGCCGGGAGCAGGAGAGGGCCTGAAGTATCTTGTGCATCCGGACTTTTCAAAGCTGACCCCGGACGCCTTCGCTGCCGCCCTCGGACAGAGTTTCTTCTCCCTGTCCCTTGGGGTAGGCACCATGCTGACGTATTCATCCTATGTCAGGAAGGATGAGAACCTGGTGGCCTCCGGAGCAGGAACCGCGGTTTCCGACCTGCTGTTCGCAATCCTCGCCGGATTCGCCATAATGCCGGCGGTATTCGCTTCCGGCATCGCACCTTCAGCCGGGCCTGGTCTTGTATTCGAAACCCTCCCTTACATCTTCGCGAAGATGGGAACCGGAGGTGTGGTCATAAGTGCGGTGGTAGCCATCCTGTTCTTCATAACCATCCTTGTCGCCGCTCTCACTTCTTCGATTTCGATGATGGAAGTCGGAGTGGCTTATCTCAGCGAGGAGAGAGGATTGTCCCGTGCCGCTGCGACTGCCGGTATATTCCTGTTCGCCTTGGCCGTGGGTATCATGTGCGCCTTGAAAGGAAGCGTGTTCGATTTCCTGGACAAACTGTGCTCCAATTTCCTGCTTACGCTCGGAGCCCTGCTGTTCAGTTTGTTCGTAGGTTGGAAGATGAAAAAGGAAGATGTGAAGGATGAACTCACCAACGGAGGCACCCTTCACACCAACGCGAAACTGTTCCCGATAATCTATTTCCTGATAAAGTACGTAGCTCCGGTCTCGATAGCCGTCATATTCATAAGCGGCCTTCTCGGATAAGCCTTATTTCTTCGGGACCGGGATTATGAAGTCTGCGACTATCGGATAATGGTCGGAGATGTACTGTACCCCGTATTTGTTCTCGTCCACTACGATGAATGATTTTGCCGTGGCACCGCGGAACATCAAGTGATCCAGCCACATAGGCTTGCTGCCCTTCCTTCCGAAATCATTGAAGGTAGGAGCCGGGTCGGCCTTCCGGACGGATTTGGAGGCATCTTTCATATAATCCTGCAAAGGCTTGATTCCCTTCTCGGTGTCAGGCATGTTGAAGTCTCCTCCGAGGAACACCACGGCATCATCACCGGCGATTTCCTTGATCTTCTCGACGATGAGGACTGCACTCTGATACCTTGCATTGGCGCCCCTGTGGTCCATGTGGACGTTGAAGTAGAAGAATATGCGCCCGGATTTCTTGTATTTCAGCTTGACCCAGGTGGCGTTCCTCACGCTTGCTGCATCCCAGCCTTTCTGGTCCGGGGTCTGGTCCTCGTTGAGCCAGAAATAGCCGTAGTCCAGCAGTTCCAGCTTGTCCCCGCGGAACATCACCGGGTTCTCGTTGTTCTTGAGCTCCAGGTCCGGAGTGCCTGGCTTTCCGCCACGGTCTACCATGACGTATTTCCCGAGGTCCTTCTTCAAGTCGGCCTTGTGGTACGGATATGCTTCCTGGAATCCGATCACGTCAGGTTTGTATTTCTCGATGGCTTTGATGCATCCGGCCTTGCGGGCTTCCCAGCTGAGTTTCCCGGTGTCGGCCGGGAACTGGAAGCGGATATTGAATGACATCGCCCGGAAATCCTCGCTCCTGGCTCCTGCCTTGAAGCAGAAGGCGGACATCAGCACGAGGACGGCGGTCAGGTATCTGAACGGTCTTTTCATGGTCCTGAAATCTAAATTTCTATCCTAGCGGCCCATCCGCCGCCCTTTGCCATATGTACTTTCACGATTCCGTCGGCCGGAACAGTACCCTCCGTCCTGACATAGTCGCTGGCATTCCTGTTGGCGTTGATTCCATCCTTGAAGATGGTCATGTGCTTTCCGGCTCCGATAAAGCCGAGGTCAAGGTCCAGGTCGCGATCGTTCCAGTCGGTCAGCGCTCCGACGTACCATACGTTCCCCTTGCGCCTGGCCATTGCGACATATTCCCCGATCTCTCCGCAGAGAGGGACGGTCTCGTCCCAGACGGTAGGGAATCCGGCGATGAATTCAGTGCACTCAGGTTCCGCAAGATAGGCTGTAGGAGTGTCGCACAGCATCGTAAGAGGGGCGTCGAATATGGCATATTCGGCGAGCTGGCGGCAGCGGGTTCCCTGGCTCATCGGTTCCGAATTGATTGAACGGGCGTTACCCTTTATGGCATTCCGCATCGCGCCCTGGGTGTAGTCCATCGGACCTGCGGCCATCCTGATGAACGGGATGATGACGTCGTATGTAACCTGGTCATATTGCTCGGCACCCCACTTCATCTGCTCCAGTCCGGCCACACCTTCGAAGTTGAGGACGTTAGGATATGTCCTGTACAGGCCGGCAGGCTTGAAGGCTCCGTGGAAGTCCAGCAGGAGATGATACTTGGCGGCTGTCCTGGCCACTCTCTCGTAGAATTCCACCACGATCTGGTCGTCCCTGTCCATGAAGTCCACCTTGAAGCCCTTGATGCCCATCTCGGCGAAGTGCTTGCAGATACCGTCGATATCCTTGTCCATGGCCTTGTATCCTGCCCAGAGGATCAGACCCACGTTCCTTTCGGCGGCATAGGCTACCAGTTCCTCGAGATGGATCTCCGGAACGACGAGGTACAGGTCTGTCTTGTTATTCTCAGCCCAACCCTCATCAAGGATAACATATTCGATTCCGTACTTCGAAGCGAAGTCGATGTAGTACTTGTAGGTGGCATCGTTGATTCCGGCCTCGAAATCCACACCCCTGATGTTCCAGTCGTTCCACCAGTCCCAGGCTACCTTGCCCGGCTTCACCCAGCTCCAGTCCGTGTCTGCTGCAGGAGTGGCAAGTTGCCAGACCATGTCGAAATCAGTAAGCTGCCTGGCTTCGGGCACAACTCCTACGATCCTCCAAGGGAACTTCTGCCCGGCCGTCGCCCTGGCAATGTAGTCTTCACGGCTCTTGACCATGCCCTGGAGCATATGGTAGCCGCCCACTACGGTTTCTTTCGGATATCCGGCATAAACTCCCTTCATCCCTGTACCACCCTGGCCATGCAGGAACATGCCTGGATAATTATAAAGGTCTGATTCAGTGATAATTACCTTAATACCGTCTGGCGCATCGACGACCAGAGGCAGGAATGCCAGCCTGGCCTGGTCCCACTCGGACAGTTTGATGTGCTGGTAATAATTCTCGAAGGAATTCATGAACTGCTCCTCGAACGTTCCCTGGTCCCTCTCGTAAGGAACCCAGGCCTTCCAGTCTTCAGGGAAGTTGAATTCAGCCTTTTCGCAGGTGACGTTGAAGTCTCCCTTGATCAAGGTGGAGACGAACCGGTAAGCTATTCCGGAGTCATATGCCCTGAACTCTATATTGTAGCCCTTATAATTGAGTGTGAGCCAGTTATAGATATTGTCAACGGTGGCTTTCTTATATGTTACGGTAGGAATGCCCTTTGTTGCGACCCGGCCTTTGGTCACCTTCCTGACCTTGCCTTCACCGAGCACGGTACCGTCCTCGAGAGTCATCGAGATGACCGAAGGGGCAAGGACCTGGGTTCCGTTGAACCAGACCGAATACGAGACGTTGTTTACGGCAGAAATCTCAGCCCGGAGCTTTCCGTCAGGAGAAGACAGCGTGTAGCTTTTGGCGGCTGAGGACGCCGTCAGCGGCAGCACCATCGCCAGGATGACGGCTGCCAAGAGTGTTCTGAGTCTGATATCCATATGGTTTGTATTGGTTTTCTTGCAGTCAGTCTTGTAAAAATAATAAAAAATCAATGAATTCTTGTTAACTTGCATGCTATGATAACCACTTTGATGCAGACAGACGTGGTCTGGGCGGACCCCGAAGCTAATCGCAGGAAACTGGACGCGATGCTTTCCGCCTTGCCTGAAACGGACCTGGTAGTGCTGCCGGAAATGTTCTCCACCGGATTCATGCCGGATCCGGCAGGGAGAGCGGAAACGGACGGTGGCACCCTGGAATGGATGCTGTCCAAGTCAAAGGAATATGGTTTCGCAATGGCGGGGAGCATCTCTACCGAAGAACAGGGCAGGTTCTACAACAGGTTCTATTTCGTGGAATCTGACGGGAAAGTAACCATTTATGACAAACGTCACCTTTTCTCCATCAGCGGCGAAGACAGGATTTATACTCCCGGGAACAGGAGGGTTACCGTGGAATACAAGGGTGCCAGGATACTCCTCCAAGTCTGCTACGATCTCCGTTTCCCTGAAACCTGCCGCAATACCCTCCGCGAGGACGGAACCCCGGATTACGACCTTGCCATATTCGTAGCCAGCTGGCCGAGCCGCAGGGTAAGCTCCTGGAACACTTTGCTCAAGGCCAGGGCCATCGAAAACCAGAGTTTCGTGATCGGAGTCAACCGCGTCGGAAGCGACCCGGAATGTGATTATCCGGGAGAATCTGTACTGTTGGATCCGATGGGAAGGACCGTCGTTTCCTGCGGCACGGGCTGCGAGGTATCCGTCACCGGAGAAATGGACCTCCGCCTCCTTTCCGCTTTCAGGGATTCATTCCCCGCTCTCAAGGACATACTATAAAACCAAAGGATATGAAAAGACAGTTCAAAGCTATCGCAGCACTTTGCTGCGCAGCACTCCTGACCACCAGTTGCGGTCTCCTCAACCTTCCGGTCGGCACCGACCAGGACGGAAATCCTACCGGCACCACCGCCGAAGACATCATCAACATAATCGGCAGCATCCTCGGCTCGTTCGGTAACACCACCGACCAGGCATCCATCCTCGGCACCTGGACATACCAGGAGCCTGCAGTCCAGTTCACGAGCGACAACCTGCTGGCCAAGGCGGGCGGCAGCATCGCCAGCGCCAAGGTAGTTGAGCAGCTCAAGCCATATTACGAGAAGGTGGGTATCAAGCCGGGTAAGATGATCCTAACGCTGAACGAAGACAAGACTTGTACGCTTGCAGTAGGAAAGAAAACATATTCAGGCACTTATGAATTCAACGAGGAAGCCGGGACGATGGAAATCAAGACTTCTGCATTCAACCTTCCGACCGCTTATGTGTCCGTTTCCGGATCCCAGTTCGCGCTTACTTTCGATTCCACCAAGCTCCTAGGAATGGTCCAGTCCGCCGGTAAGGTAACGGGCAGCGACTCCGCGCTTTCCCAGATCGCGGCCATCGCCCAGGCATATGACGGAATGAAGACAGGATTCCTGTTCACAAAGTAACCTAAAGCTTTTTTTTCGTATTTTTGTTGTTTGCTATGGCCAAGGTAAAGGTTCCCGAAGACACTCCGCTCATCAAGCAGTTCTTCTCTGTGAAGGCCCAGCACCCGGAAGCGGTGCTCCTCTACAGGGTGGGGGACTTTTATGAGTCATATTCAGACGACGCCGTCCTGGTCAGCAAGGTTCTCGGGATAGTGCTTACCAGGAAATCCAACGGAGACAAAGGTTACGTCGAGATGGCCGGATTCCCGCATCACGCCCTCGACGTATATCTTCCGAAACTGGTCCGTGCCGGCTACAAGGTGGCGGTCTGTGACCAGCTCGAAGACCCGAAATTCGCCAAGAAACTGGTCAAGCGCGGAGTTACCGAACTGGTGACTCCGGGCGTGGCCTTCAACGACCAGCTGCTCGACCAGAAGGAGAACAACTTCCTCGCAGGTCTGACTTTCGAAAAGGACCAGTGCGGAGCCGCCTTCCTGGACGTGTCCACCGGAGCCTTCCAGGTGTCCCAGGGTTCCCTGGAATATATCGGCACCCTTGTTTCTTCCCTTAATCCCAAGGAAATCATCGTCCAGAGGGGTTTCGAGAAGGGCGTCAAGGAAAGGTTCGGAGAGAATCTGTATGTTTCCACCGTCGAAGAGTGGGCTTTCGTGTTCGACGCCGCGGTAGACAAGCTCAAGAAGCAGTTCGGAGTGGATTCCCTCAAGGGATTCGCCATAGACCGTTACCCTCTTGGAATATGCTCAGCAGGAGCCTTGCTCGTCTATCTCGAGCAGACTTACCATGCCGGACTGAAGAATATCTGTTCCATTTCCAGGATCGACGGAGACAAGTTCGTCTGGATGGACAAGTTCACCATGCGGAACCTGGAGATATTCGAATCAGCAGGCGGCGGAGAAGGCGTCAGCCTGGTCAGCGTGATAGACTTCTGTGTGTCTCCGATGGGATCCAGGCTTCTCAGGAACTGGCTTGCGCTGCCGGTGCTGGACATAAAGGAGCTGGACTCCAGGTACGATATCATCGATCATTTCATTCCGGATTCCGGCGACCTGGAACGGATCCAGGAGCATATCGGAGGAATGGGCGACCTCGAGCGCATCATTTCCCGTGCCGCTACCGGGAAGATCGCACCTAGGGAAGTGATGCAGCTTGGCCGTGGCCTGGCTGCGATGGAACCGGTCTCGACGCTCTGCAAAGGTCATGGCGTCAAGGCCCTTGACAGCCTTGTCGGCGGCATCAGGGACTGCTCTTCCCTGCTGGAGTCCATCCGCAGGACGATGGCACCCGAACCTGCCGCGGCAGTAGGAAAGGGTCCTGTCATAGGCCAGGGTGTGGATCCGGAACTGGATGAACTCAGGGAGATTTCCTCCGGAGGCAAGGATTATCTTCTGGACCTCCAGCAACGGGAGGCCGAAAGGACGGGAATATCATCCCTGAAGATCGGCTTCAACAATGTGTTCGGCTACTATATTGAGGTAAGGAACACTTTCAAGGACCTTGTGCCTCCGGAATGGGTCCGTAAGCAGACCCTGGTCGGCGCCGAACGTTACATCACTGAAGAGCTGAAGGAATACGAGGCAAAGATCCTCAGCGCCGAGGACCGCATCTATGCCCTCGAGACGAAGTTGTATTCCGACCTCGTGGAGCTTATCCGCAAGAATATCCCGGCAATCCAGACAAACTGCCGGATCATAGCCAAGCTGGATGTCCTGGCCGGATTCGCCAGGCTTGCCAGAGAGCGCTCCTACTGCCGCCCGGAGCGGACGAAGGATTATTCCCTGGACATAAAGGCAGGCCGCCATCCGGTTATCGAGACCATGATGCCGCCGGGCGAGGAATATGTTCCTAATGACGTCCACCTCGACGACAAGAAGCAGCAGATAATAATACTGACCGGACCTAACATGGCCGGTAAATCAGCCCTCCTCCGCCAGACCGCCCTCATAGTGCTTCTGGCCCAGACGGGATGCTTCGTCCCCGCTGAAAGCGCGAGGATCGGCTATGTGGACAAGATATTCACAAGGGTAGGCGCTTCTGACAACATTTCCCGCGGAGAATCCACGTTCATGGTCGAGATGCTCGAGACATCGATGATCCTCCACAACCTGAGCGCCAGGTCCCTGGTGCTCCTGGACGAGATCGGCAGGGGAACTTCGACCTACGACGGAATGTCCATCGCGAGGGCGATAGTCGAATACATCCATGAATACGGCCACGGGGCCAAGACCCTCTTCGCAACCCACTACCACGAACTCAACGACCTGGAAGAAAGTTACAAGCGTGTGAAGAATTTCCATATCGCCGTCAAGGAAGTCGGTTCCCAGGTGATATTCCTCAGGAAACTCCGGGAAGGAGGCACAGCGCACAGTTTCGGAATCCACGTAGCCAGGATGGCGGGGATGCCAAAGGAGGTCATCCAAAGCGCCGAGAGTACCCTGAAGGCCTTGGAAATGAATGATTCCCAGCACCTTGTGAGCGCAAGGAAGGGTGAGATCAAGAAGCCTGTGCAGACCAAGGCCGGCACGATCGAAAGCGATGGCTCCCTGCAGCTTTCATTCTTCCAGCTGGATGACCCGACCCTCGAGTCGCTCCGGGACAAACTCACCGCCGCCGACCTCGACAACATGACACCTCTCCAGGCCTTCGACCTGTTACGCTCGATGAAGGAAGAACTGGGAGTTTGACGCATTTAGACCGCGATGAAGAGAGTTCTGATCATAACCTATTATTGGCCGCCTTCCGGCGGTTCCGGCGTCCAGCGCTGGGTCAAGTTCGCAAAGTACCTTCCCGCTGCTGGATGGCAGCCGGTGATATATACCCCGGAGAACCCGGAGCTTACCACAGTTGACAAGACTCTTTCGGACGAGATACCTCCCGAGGCTGAAATAATAAAGCGGCATATCACCGAACCTTACGGAATATACCGCAAGATAATGGGGAAGGGCAGTTCCACCGACCTGAAGACCCTGACCGGAGCCTCTTCCAACAAGGATGAAGTCAATCCGATCAACGGCGGGAAGAAATCCTGGAAGCAAAGGCTGTCCCTTTTCATCCGGGGGAACTTCTTCATCCCAGACCCGAGGATCCTCTGGGTTAACCCCTCGGTCCGTTTCCTTAAAGAATACCTGAAAGCCCATCCGGTGGATGCCATAGTGACCACGGGACCGCCTCAGTCGATGCATCTGATAGGCCTGAAGCTCAGTCGGGCAACCGGTCTGCCTTGGCTCGCCGATTTCCGCGATCCATGGACGAAGATGTTTTATTTCAAGCATCTCGGCCTCACGAAGTGCTCTGAGGAAAAGCATCATGTCCTCGAAAAGGAAGTGCTGGACGGAGCGACCAAGGTCATAGCGGTCTCGCCGATGGTCCAGGCTGATTTCCAGGCCATGACGGACACTCCGGTCGAGCTGGTAACCAACGGTTTCGACGAGGATGATTTCAAGCAGGAATTCGACCTGGATGAGAATTTCAACGTGACCCATACCGGTCTCTTCGCTTCGGACGGCAATCCGGACGTGCTCTGGAAGGTGCTTGCCGACAAATGCAGGTCCGACGAGCAGTTCCGCAGGTTCCTGCGGATCAGGCTGGCCGGAAAGACGGACAGGGAGATCACGAAGTCCATCGAAGATGCCGGCCTCGGAGCGAACCTTGTAGATCTGGGTTACCAGAGCCACGAAGTGGCTGTCAGGGAGCAGCGCAACGCATCGATACTTATCCTCCCTCTCAGGAAGGAACCTGAATACAACGCGGTCCTGCCGGGGAAACTCTTCGAATATCTGGCTTCGCGCAGGCCTATCCTCGGAATCGGCCAGACCGAAGGAGCCATGGCGGAGGTCGTGAGGGATGCAGGTGCCGGAGTGGTCTATGACTGGAATGACGAGAAACGGATCCGCCAGTGGATGGATTTCTGCTGGGATGAGTTCAAGAACGACGAACTGAATGACACCACGGGAGATATTTCCCGCTATACCCGCAGATACACTACCAGGCGGCTTGTCAACCTTTTGAACGATATTACTGCACAGGATAATAAGCAGCCCGGTACGGGAAAATGCATCCCTTATGGTGCAAGTTACAATAATAAAACCAAGTGATGATGAACAATAAAGTCAGGAATATCCTAATCTATGCCGGCATCGTGGCGTTTTTCCTGGTGCTGGCATATGCATTCGTGCCGGAAGTGCTTTCCGGGAAGATAGTCAACCAGAGCGACATCACCGGTTTCAAGGGAATGTCCAGGGAGGCTTCGGTGTGGAACGCTTCCCATCCGGACGACCCGGCCAGGTGGACAGGTTCGATGTTCGGAGGAATGCCTACTACGTCATTCATGCCATCTTCGGAAGGAGACTGGACCCAGAGCCTGTACGACCTGATGATGACTGGAAAAAGACCGGCGACCTGGTTGTTCATATCCCTGCTGGGAGCCTTCCTGCTAATGCTTTCGCTCGGGATAAACAAGTTCCTGGCTATCGGAGGTGCCGTGGCCGTAACCTTCTGTTCCTACAACCTGCAGATAATACAGGTAGGCCACAACACCAAGATGCAGGCCCTGGCCTTCCTGCCTTGGGTCCTGGCCGCCGTGATATTCACTTACCGAAAGGCTTTGGCGAAGAAGGAAGTCAAGGGATGGAAAGGATGGCTTCCGCAGACCCTTCTTGGATCGGTTCTGTTCGGTCTGGCGCTGAGCCTGCAGATCAAGGCCAACCATCAGCAGATCACTTACTATCTGGCCATAATGATCGTCATATATGCCCTGGCCCTGGCGATCTCCCTGCTATGTTCCAAGGAAGGAAGGGCTTCCTTGGGACGGTTCTTTGCCGCCTCTGCCCTTCTCCTGGTCGTGGGTTTGGCTGGAATAGGCACCAACGCGATCAAGCTTGCGCCTCTGTATGAATATTCCAAATACACGATGCGTGGCGGTTCTGAACTTTCAAATCCTACTGGAGGGCAGGTCAACAAGGACGGCCTCCAGCTTGATTATGCTACGGCCTGGTCATACGGATGGGAAGAACTGCCGAACCTGATGATTCCGGATTTCAACGGCGGATCTTCCGCCGGGCTTGTGAATCCCGACAAATCCGAAGTAGCGAAGCTGTTCAAGCAATACGGACAGAGCGCTCCTGAAAGGATGCCTTACTACTGGGGTCCGCAGCCTTTCACCGCGGGACCTATGTATATGGGAGCCATAAGCATATTCCTCTTCCTGCTGGGTTTGTTCCTTTACAAGGGAAAGGAAAAATGGTGGATGCTGGCTGCAACCATAGTGGCTGTATTCCTCGCCCTGGGCAACCACTTTATGTGGTTCACCAAGCTGTTCTTCGACTATGCACCGATGTACAACAAGTTCAGGACGGTCTCGATGGCGCTGGTCATCCTCCAGTTCACCCTCCCGATGCTCGGCTTCCTGGTCCTCGACCGCCTGATGAAGGGTGAATATACGAAAAAAGAGTTCCTGAAGAAGGGTTGGCCGGCCCTTGCCCTGACGGCAGGAATATGCCTTCTGGTCGCTCTGGTTCCGAGCCTTGCCGGTACGTTCTCCGCCCCTTCCGACGGGCAGATGCAAGACGTGATAGCGGACGCCCTAAGGGCCGACCGCATCCGCCTGCTCCGCACCGACGCATTGTGGTCTGCAGTAGTCATCCTGTTGGCTTTCTGCCTGATATTCTGGTCTTTCAGCGTCCCGAAACAGGCTCCGAAGTCTTATGAATTGAATCCTGAAATCGGCGAGTCAAGGCGTAAGGTCGCCATGGCCGGGATATGCTTCCTCGTCCTGGTGAATATGTTCGCCGTCGGCAAGCGGTACCTCAATTCCAGGGACTTCACCACTCCGCGTCAGTTCGACAGCCATTTCACCGCGCGTGAAGTGGACAAGGCTATACTTGAGGACAAGTCGCCATCGTTCCGAGTGGCCGACCTTACAGCGGACATATTCAATGACAACTACAATCCTTACTGGCACAAGAGCGTCGGTGGATACAGTCCGGCGAAGCTCCAGCGCTACCAGGACCTTATCGACAGGTATCTTGTAGGTGAACTCCAGGGAGCGATCGGTGCCG
>Ga0247609_10000242_pt1 | contig 80332 bp, 63 predicted proteins | sample 172DNAGHGlowgp2_FD_193487 | JGI IMG/M metagenome (GOLD analysis project Ga0247609, IMG submission 193487) | Sheep rumen microbial communities from Palmerston North, Manawatu-Wanganui, New Zealand - 1728 DNA GHGlow gp2 | ecosystem: Host-associated > Mammals > Digestive system > Stomach > Rumen ...
GGAAGGAATCAACAATAAGATAAAGGTAATGAAGAGAAGAGCATATGGCTATAGAGATGATGAGTATTTCACACTGCTACTGCTCGGACTACATGACAAAACCAACGCAATTCGGGGATGAACCATATTTTCTTCGTGGGGGATGCCCTTACGGGCAGAAATCGAACAAAATCTAAACAAAATCAAACAATTCAAAGGTACAGAATATAGACTATGTTTTCTTCTTGGGGGTGCCCTTACGGGCAGAAATCCTACAAAATCTATCCAAAATCTTACAAATAAACTGTGCAAAATCCTAAATATTTCTGTGGCATTGATTTATTCTATTATGGGTACATTTTGTTTGATTTTGTTTAGATTTTGTTCGATTTCTCGCCGAAGGCGATCCAAAGAATTCCCCCAAAGCGAAAACCTCGGTTTTTCGAAGGGATGTCATCTACGGGTCGTTCCCATCGGCGTTTACACCCGTTCCATTCGGCGTTAACACTCGTTCCGCCGTCACCTATAAGAGTAAACAGACGGCGGAACGAGTCGTAACAGACGGCGGAAAGAGAGTAAGGAGAGGCTGGAACGGATCGAATCAGACTCTACGTAAACGATACTTAGACTCTACGTAAACATTACTTAGACTCTACGTAAACATTACTTAGACTCTAATTGAATCCTAATCAGACTCTACTTGGATGTAAATTAGACTTTACTTGGGATCCAAACAGGCTTTACTTGCACTTAAAGGCCCTTATGGATACCTCCGTGCGCTCCGAGCCCTCAAGTTCTCCCAATTAGAGTATTTTTACAATCCTTAAATTCTTGTGAATTATCCTGACAATATTTTCACACAGAGTCAGCGGAGTCATCAGAGTTTTTCACACAGATATTATGTTTTTTGTGGCTATTCTACTTGATCTCCTCAACTCCTTACTCCTGAACTCCTGAAAGTGGAGCGTATGCGAAACTTGCATTGTTACCTTTCAGATGCCTGCAAGTTGTTGATCAGTTGTTCGATGACTTGTGGAAAATGGCGCATTTCCAGTTCATGCTCCTTGGCGGCAATAGTATCAGGAGTGTCATCGGGGTCAAGGGGAGTGCTGAACTGGGCTATGATCTCACCTCCGTCGCACACATTACTTACATAGTGTACCGTCATACCTGTCTCAGTCTCGCCTGCAGCTTTCACAGCTTCATGCACATGGTGCCCCCACATTCCCTTGCCTCCATATTTGGGCAGCAGGGCAGGGTGGAGGTTGATCATACGATGATCGAATGCCTCGATAAGGTAGTCGGGGATCATTACTAAGAATCCTGCCAGTACGATGAACTGGATATCGTATTGCTGCAACAAAGGCATCACGATATCCTGCTGTTGCAGGTCTTTCTTGGACAGAACGACAGAGGGTACGTTCAAGTTCTTTGCCCGTTGCAGTGCGTAAGCATCGGCCTTGTTACTGATGACAAGGGATACATGGATGTGATGGGAGTGGGCAAAATAGCGGATGATGTTCTCGCAGTTGCTGCCGCTGCCGGAAACGAAGATGGCGATGTTCATGAGATGAGGGATGAAAGATGTGAGATGAAAGATTAGAGATCGTCGTCGAGGAAATCATCATCGAAGCCGAAGAGGGCAGGGTCGGTGAATGCCTCCATGGCACGGCGGTCTTTCTTGGTAGGGCGACCCGTGCCACGAGCCCTGTCGATGAATCCGCTGATGCGGCTCATCTCTAAGAGCTCATATTGTTTCGGGTCAGTGACATTTTCGTAGATCTCGGGAAGAAGTTTGGCACCCACACGCTGTTCGATGCATTTCAGTACTTTGAAGGAATAGGTGACAGGTGGTTTTTTCACGTTCACCACCTCGCCCACTTTCAACGGTCGTGAGGGCTTGACGTTCACTCCGTTGATGGTGACGCGCCCGTTCTTACAGGCATCAGCGGCGATGCTGCGAGTCTTGAAGATACGTGAGGCCCAAAGCCATTTGTCAATTCTTGCTTCCATCAAATAATTGTGAATTGTCAATAATGAATTGTCAATTATGAACCGCTTTCCCTTGATGGTTATATTGGTTCATGGTGATGTCTAAGCCCGCTAACACAAAGCTTTTGATGATTTCTACCGCCTTGTCGATGGCAGGCTGGAGGATCTTGAGTTCTTCTTCGTCATAACGCCCTAACACCCAATCAATTTGCTGACCACGGGCAAACTCGTTGCCGATGCCCATGCGGAGTCGGGCATATTGCTGTCCGATGAGCTGCTGGATATGCCCTAAGCCGTTGTGACCGCCATTGCTGCCGCTTCCTTTCAGACGGAAGGAACCTAAGGGGAGGGCAATCTCATCCACGATGACGAGCAGCCGGTCTTGTTCGATGTTCTCCTTCTGCATCCAATAGCGCACAGCGTTGCCACTCAGGTTCATGTAGGTGGTAGGCTTGAGTAATACAACTTTACGTCCTTTGAGTGAGGTCTCGGCAACAAAACCGTAACGCCTGTCCTCAAAAACAATATTGGACGCTTTGGCAAAAGCGTCCAATACCATGTAGCCAGTGTTGTGGCGTGTCTCGGCATATTCATCGCCGGGATTCCCCAAGCCAACAATCAGGTATTTGTCCATAGAAGGTTATGCCTCCTCTGCAGCCTGAGCAGCGGCGTTAGACTTACGTGTAGCCTTGATGGTGCAAACCACCACTTCCTTACTGGTAGCCATCTCCAGACCTTCGAACTTCAGGTCACCCACCTTGATGCTCTTACCGATGTTCAGGTTAGTGACATCGATATCAAGGGTCTCGGGGATGTTCTGATACATAGCGGTTACGTTAACCTTGCGGACAATGAGAGCCAGACGACCACCATCGCGCACACCCTGTGCCAGACCGTTCAGCTTCACGGGAACTCCGATGGTGATAGGCTTCTCCTCGTTCACCTCATAGAAGTCGATGTGCAGCAGTGCATCGGTCACCGGATGGAACTGCAGTTCCTTCATGATGGCAGTGTGGTGCTGACCGTCGATGTTCAGGTTCACTACGTAGATGTGCGGTGTATAGACAACCTTGCGCAGTTCTGTCATGGGCACTGCAAAAGACATCGCTACGGGAAGACCGTTCTCGTCCTTTGCCTCACCATAGAGGTTACAGGGAACTAACCCCTCTTTTCTCATCAACTTAGAAGCCTTCTTGCCGGTCTCGCTTCTCTTCTGACCTGTTACATTAATTTCTTTCATAATGTGTTACTCTAAATTAAGTTTGTGAAAAATGATTTGCTTAATTCGCCATCACACGGATCGCATGCTTTTGAAAAAGCGGTGCAAAGGTATTACTTTTTCCCCAAACACACAATATTTCTCTTAAAAAAAGTAGAAAAAACGCTCTTTTTCTTGCAGGGTATCTATATTTTGTATAATTTTGCATTCGATAAACGTATGTAATAAAACGAATAACACAGGAAAAGATGATTAATAGAGAATTAATCCGAATAAAGATAGTTCAGTTAACCTACGCATACTATCAAAACGGAAGCAAGAATATGGACAGTGCTGAAAAGGAGTTGCTGTTCAGTTTATCCAAGGCATATCATTTATACAATTATATGTTGTCGCTCATCGTGGCAATAACCAACGAGGCGCGCCGCCATGTGGAGGTTGGTGCGGCAAGGGCAAAACGTGAAGGAACGCCGCCGCCATCAGACAAGTTCGCCTACAACAAATTTGCACTTCAGTTGGAGGAGAACCGCATGCTGCAAGACTTCGTGGAGAGCCAGAAACAGTCGTGGGAGGATGACATTGAGTTCGTGAGAAAACTCTACGGACAGATCGAACAGAGCGAAATATATAAAGATTATATGGACAGTCAGGATGACTCTTACGATGCTGACAGGGAAGTGTGGCGCCAGCTGTACAAGGCTCTGGTGATGGAAAATGACGACCTGGATAGTTTGTTGGAGGAGAAAAGCCTGTACTGGAATGACGACAAGGAGGTGGTTGACACCTTCGTGCTGAAAACCATCAAACGGTTCGACCCGAAGAACAAGAAAAACCAGGAACTGTTGCCAGAATACAAGGACGAGGAGGACAAAGATTTTGCCCGCCGCCTGTTCCGCGCTACGATCATGAACGCCGACCAGTATCAACGGTATATGAGTGAGGCATCGCGCAACTGGGATTTCTCGCGCTTGGCCTATATGGATGTGGTCATCATGCAGATTGCTATTGCTGAGATGCTGACCTTCCCTGCCATTCCGATCAGTGTAACCATCAACGAGTTCGTGGATCTGGCAAAGATCTACAGTACCCCGAAGAGCGGTGGCTATATCAACGGTATGCTCGATGCCATTGCCCGTCATCTGGTGAAAACAGGTAAACTGCTGAAGCCTATTGGTGAGAACCCACGGAAGGTGAAACACGAGCAGAAGATGGCTGAACGTCGTAACTATGCCAAGATGAAGGCTGAAGAGAATGCGAGTGCAGAGGAACAGGAACCGGAAGAACTGGAAGAGACATTCCTGAGTGAACCTACAGATGAGGCATAAGGTGCCGGCAAGCAGACAGATAGAACTTATACATTATTTATAGACATGACAACATTTTTTTTAGCAGCTCAGGCCGCACAAGGGGGCGGTAGTATGAGCTTCCTGATCATGATGATTGCGATCTTCGCCATCATGTGGTTTTTTATGATCCATCCGCAGCAGAAGAAGCAGAAGGAAATCCGTAACTTCCAAAACTCCTTGGCTGAGGGTACCCATGTGATCACGGGCGGTGGTATCTATGGAACGGTTCGCCGTATTGATGTAGCTACGAACTCTGTGGAGGTGGAGATTGCCAAAGGAACCGTCATCCGTGTTGACCGCGGCTATGTCTTTGCCGACTCTTCTTCGGCAGCGCAGCCACAGGCAAAATAAATGGAAGACCGGCAAGAGGCACGTACAAACGGCATTGTCAGGAATTTCTTTTTTCGTATGTTTAATAAAGAATTCCTGATTTTTTTGTTCTTTCTCTTATTGAGTGGGGCATTCTGGCTTATTATGACACTCAACGAAAGCTATGAACGGGAAATCAAGGTGCCTCTCCGCCTGGAAAATATCCCAAGGAAGGTAGTGGTGACCTCGATTACCGATGATACATTGCGTGTTACGGTGCGTGATCGCGGTTATATCCTCTTTTCCTATCTATATGGTAATGAGTTGACACCCATCCGTGTGAACTTTAATACCTACAATAAAGGGAACGGACGGGGAATTATACAGGGTACTGACATCCAGAAGATGCTTTACCAACAGCTGTTTAAGTCAACTCGTATCACTGCGGTCAAGCCTGAAAAGTTTGAGTTTCAGTACAACTACGGTGAGAGTAAGCAACTGACCGTGCGACTGAATGGGAAGATAACTCCCGGACGGAGCTATTATCTCGCTCATGTGAAATTCACCCCCGAAGTGGTGACGGTATATGCCAGCAAAGAGAAACTGGATAGTCTGAAGGAGATCTATACCGAGCTGATCCACCTAAGCAATGTCACCGATACGGTGGTGAAGGAGGTGAACCTGATTCGGCAGACGGGCATGAAGTGTATCCCCGCCAAGGTAACAATGTCGGTTTTCCCCGATGTGTTGACGGAGGAGAGTGTGGAGGTGCCGGTGACCGCTGTGAATATGCCTGATGGAAAAGTGCTGCGCACCTTCCCCTCAAGGGTAAAAGTGCTGTTTACTACGGGAGTTGGTCAGTTCAGAAGTATCCGGCCCGAGCTGTTTAGGGTGGAGGCTGATTACTGGGAAATCCAGTCACGACCATCGGATAAGTGCACGCTTCACCTCAGGTCAGCACCGTATGGAGTGCGTAATACTCGTCTTGACCCAGCACAAGTGGATTACCTGATCGAAGCACAATGAAGATAGCAATCACAGGAGGCATCGGAAGTGGTAAGAGCTTTGTGTGCCGCCACTTAGAGCAACGTGGCATTCGGGTGTATGACTGTGACCGCGAGGCCAAACGGCTGATGCGGGAGTCACCGGTAATTCGTGATGCTCTCATGGACCTGGTAGGGGAGAATGCTTATCAAGAGGGTGAACTGAACAAACCGGTACTGGCGAAATTCCTATTGCAGTCGGAAGCCAATAAACAGGCGGTGAATGCGGTGGTGCATCCTGCTGTGGCTCATGACTTTGAGATGTCGGGCATCAGTTGGTTAGAGAGTGCTATCCTGTTTGACAGTGGCTTTGACCGGCGTACCCATTTTGACTGCGTGGTATGTGTCACTGCACCCTTGGAAACACGTGTGCAGCGGGTGATGAATAGGGATGGCATTTCACGGGAACAGGCTTTACAATGGATTGCCAAACAGCTGCCGCAGCAGGAAATGGTGGCGCGTAGCGACTTTGAAATAGTAAACGATGGCCAAAAAGACATCGATCAACAGTTAGATCAAATCATTAATCATATCAAAAAACAAAACAAACAATCCAAAACAATGGTACAGACAATTCTATCAATTGCTGGAAAACCGGGTCTTTTTAAACTCGTGTCAAGAGGCAAGATGAACCTCATAGTGGAAGCACTTGACGAAACGCACAAGCGTATGCCAGCCTTCGCTACCGATCGTGTCACCTCATTGGCGGATATCGCCATGTACACCGATGCCGAAGACGTGCCGCTGATGAAGGTACTCGCTTCCATCCGTGATAAAGAGGACAAGAAAGAGGTTCCATTCAACTTCAAGAAATGCAGCAGCAAGGAACTGCGCGACTATTTCGCAGAAATCCTTCCCGACTTCGATCGCCAGCGTGTACACGACAGCGATATCCGTAAACTGTTGCAGTGGTACAATATTTTGATCAAGAACGGTATCTCTGACTTCGAGGAGGAGTTGAAGCCAACAGAGGGTGATCATATCGATGACCGCAAGGAACAGGAGTAAACGGAGCCTGTCCTCTTCAAAAACACATCAGGCCAGTTCCGATAGTGGAACTGGCCTTTTCTTATCATACCTTATTATATATATTGCGTGTTGGGCGTAAATCAGTGATCACTGATTCACGTTGCAAAGGTACGACAAATTCAAAAATTGCAGTGGACTATACGACCAAAAACTGGACTATACGTTTCAAAATGCATTTGGGAAATAGTACAATTCGCGCATGAATACCTTGTAAGGTGTTGATAATCAGAGTGGACGAAAGTCCAAAATGGTCTATTTCGACCTTCTGCGTGCTTGCGATGGCGTGATGTCGTAAGTCTTCTTGTACATCCGTGTAAAATAGGAGGGATCGTTGAATCCACACTTCAGAGCCACCTCGGTAATGGGCGTCGTGGTGTCTTCCAATAAACGGCGCGCCTTACCCATGCGGACTTGAAGCACGAAGTCGGAGGTGCTCATACCTGTCGTGTTCAGCACCTTCCTTGAGAGTTGGGATCTGCTGACGAACAGATCCTTTGCAAGTCCTTCTACGGAGATATCACCTTTCTGCATGTTCTCGTAGATTTGGTTCACCAGTTTGTTCACGAACTCGTTTTCCTCCCGGCTCAGGTTGGGCTCCGGTTTCTTTCCTTCTTGCATGGCACGGGAGAACTCTTCACGTAGGGCCTTCAAACGCTTTGTTCGTTGTCTCCATGAATGGTAAAGGATGGCAATGAATGTGACGGCCAGTAGCAGTGCCAAGGCGATGACTATGATAAAAAGGCGGAGGGCACCCTGTTCTGCCTGGTGGGTGCGCTCAATCATGTTCATCTCATTGCGATGACGTTCATTCATGTAGTTCACCCGGTAGTTTTGGGTGTGCAGAACGTTCTCGGGGGTGATGACACTGTCGTTCAGTGCCTGACTGGTCTTGTAAAACACCAGTGCCTGACGATAATCTCCCTTGGCCTCGTAGATCATGTAATTCAGTTTGGCTACTGTGGCTTGATGCTCTTTCGAATGGATGTTGGTGGCAATGTCTTGGGCTTGTTTGATGTATTGCTGGGCTTGGTCATAGTCTCTCTTGGTGATGTTCACATTCGCCAATGCGAGAATCGACTCTAACCAGTGCCATTGGTCGCCAGAGTTTTTCATCAGTTGGTATGCCTTCTGATATTCGGCGATGGCCTTGTCCCATTGATGGGCTTTCTCGTTGAGCTGTCCGAAATGGATATGACACAAACTGATCCCTAAGTCTGAACCGGCTTTCTGGTTGTGTTCCATCGACATCTTGTAATATACCCATGCTGAGTCGTTCTTCCCCTGCAGCTCAAATATAGCACCGATATTCGCAAAGTTTATGGCTTGTCCTACATCACTGCCTAACGCGTTTTCCTCTTTTAAGGCCAAACGGAACAGACTGTCGGCTGTCTGAAGATCCTTCATCGACAAATATACATTCCCTAATCCGTTGAGGGCGGTCACACGGTTCTTTCTGGCTTCGAATGTTTCTTTTTGGGAAAAGGCCTCACAAAGGGCAAGAGCCGTATAGTGGTTGGAGGCAGCATTATCGAGAATGCCCATCCTGCGAAAATCCGTGGCAATATTGTTGTTGGCTCTCACCATCTCCACCGTGTCTTTCTGAAGGGTTGCATAGGCAAGACCTTGACGGTGGTGGTCCAAGGCTTCGATAAAGCAACTGTTGTTTCGAAGAAGTTTGCCCAGTTGCTTCTCCACGAACATAAGTGTCTCGGTGTCGTCTTCATTCTTCAGACTGTCTTCATGGTGCCGGAGGACATCTATGTCCTGAAAAGTGCTGTAGAGGCTGTCTATACGTTGGCGGTGTTTGCTAACGTTTGTTTGGTCGTGGCTTCCACAGGCACATACTGTCAGGGCAATCCATAGGGTAAAGATGATATAGGTTGTTTGAAACTGTCTCATAATGATTGAATTCATTTGCAAATATATATAATAATGTGGAAATATGCAAGCCTTTGTCAAATTGACATACAAAAATGTCAACTTGTCATTATCGGGTGCATGGTATGTTTCTTGCTCCTTGAGTAGTGAGACTCATAAGTAAGTCCCGACAAACAGAATAAGAAAGATAAAAAAATAATTAGGAGGAAAAAATTATGATGTATCCAACTTTTGCAAGAAATTCATGGTTACCAACAGTGTTTAACGATTTGTTCGATGCCGACTACATGCCTAAGGCCAATGCAACGGCTCCGGCCATTAACGTGAAGGAAACCGACAAGTCATATATCGTGGAACTGGCTGCTCCAGGTATGAGAAAAGAAGACTTCGACGTGAATATCAACCATGAGGGAAACCTCATCATTAAGATGGATCATAAACAGGAGGCTAATGAGGAGGATAAGAAAGCCCGCTACCTGCGCCGCGAATTCAGCTACACAAAGTTTGAGCAGACGCTGATACTCCCTGAAGATGTTCACAAGGATAAGATTTCTGCTCGTGTGAACGATGGTGTGCTGACGGTTGAACTGCCGAAGATCCAGAAGGAGGAAGTGAAGGTGGCTCGTCAGATAACAGTTGACTAAGTCTTCTGCGATGTTTGACAAAAGGAAAAATGAAGGAGGATTCAGGATAACAGTAGGTTATTAGTTAGATGATTTTAATGTGTGATTGTTAGATGTTATGAGGGTGCCAAGGTGTTGGCACCCTTTTTTGAGAATGATAATTTGGCTTTTCTTTCGTTGATTTTGTCAGTTTAACTTCGTTGAATTTACTTGCACTCAGAAAGAGTAAGAAAAATGAAATATCTGTCTCTTTTCCCTCGTTTATTCGTATCTTTTACTCCGTTGAAGTTACTCGGTCTCGGAACCAACGGTCGCTGTTCGCGAAGCGAGGTAAAGCAAATGAAAAAGAAAACATGCTTTCCTTTTGCATTTCGCTCGTCTTTTCGTACCTTTGGATAAGTTACAATGCACTCGGCATAAAAAACAAAAGGATTTGTTTTGTTCTGCTCTCGATTTTTCGTAACTTTGCAGTCGATTATGAGTATTCTTTATATTGTATTGGGAGCGATACTGGTTCTTTGGGGAGCCGATCGCCTGACAGATGGTGCCACGGCTTTGGCACATCGGATGAACGTGCCCCAGATTGTGATTGGACTCACGGTGGTGGCAATGGGTACTTCGATGCCCGAGTTTTTCGTATCACTCATGTCTGCAATCAAAGGAACGTCAGATATCGCTGTGGGAAATGTTGTGGGCTCGAATATCTTTAATACCCTGATGATCGTGGGAGTTACTGCTATGGTGGCACCGATGGTGATCAGCAAGAGTACAGTTAGAAAGGACATCCCCTTTGCAGTGGCCGCATCGTTGGCACTACTAGTGATGTGCCTTGATGGTTCTGTATCACGTCTTGATGCAGCCTTACTGTTCGTAGGGTTTATCTTCTTTTTGTACTATACGTTGCGGTTGGCCATGAAAGGTGACATGCAGGATCAGGAAATGGTGAAACTCGAAGAGATGAATCCATGGAAAGCTGTAGGCTTGGTCGTTCTTGGACTGCTCTGTTTGGTAGGAGGAAGTAATGTCTTTGTGGAAGGAGCCACGGTTATCGCCCATTCATTGGGGGTGAGCGATGCTGTAATCGGCTTGACGATCGTGGCCTGCGGTACCTCACTGCCAGAACTCGCTACCAGTGTGGTGGCAGCCAGAAAGGGACGCTCGGCTATTGCCATTGGTAATGTGATCGGTAGTAATGTGTTCAATATCTTGATGATTATTGGAGTCACGGGTATGGTGCTTCCGATGCAGATTGAAGGACTTACCTTCATCGACTTCGGAATCATGCTCTCGGCAATTATCCTGTTGTGGCTTTTCTGTTATACACGGTTTACTGTAGCTCGTTGGGAAGGAGCTGTGCTTACCTTGATTTTCCTTGGCTACATGACGTGGTTGGTGGTGAATAGTTAAAAGTTGAAGGCAAATGAATACAAGAGATCAAGAAGGACTGAAGGCACTGGGAATGAAAACGGTGTATGCTGATGACTATGCTCCGCAGGTATTGGAGAGTTTTCAGAACAAACACCCGGAGAATGACTACTGGGTGCAGTTCAACTGTCCGGAGTTTACTTCGTTATGTCCGATAACAGGACAGCCAGACTATGCTGAGATCAAAATTCTTTATATTCCCGATCAGCGTATGGTGGAGAGCAAGAGCCTGAAACTCTATCTCTTCTCATTCCGTAATCATGGTGATTTCCATGAGGATTGTGTCAATATCATCATGAAAGACCTGATTGCCTTGATGGATCCCAAATATATAGAAGTGATCGGTCTCTTTTTGCCAAGAGGTGGCATCAGCATCTATCCTTACGCCAACTATGGAAGACCTGGAACGGAATATGAGCAGATGGCGAAAGAGAGGCTGTGGAAACACCATTATTAATTCTTTCGATAAAATCCCTTCACGCAGTCTTTGAACTTTAATCTCAGTGAGTCGTGTGTCATAAAGATAAACTGTGCCGTGTCGTTGACCACATCACCTTTCAGTGAGTCATTGATGGGACGGCTTTGTGAAGTGAGGATTAGGTATCCGTTGAAGACATGCCACTTCGTATAGTTCTTCATTTGGGGATACACTACCGGGCTGTCATCGTCTTTGATGCTCTGGCGGCGCCGTCCAATGGTCTGTGCTGCATAATGACTTTTGATGGCAAATCCCATCTCTATTGGTTTCATCATCTCTTGTAAGAGAGAGTCCTGTTCCTTTTTTGTCTCCTCATCTAAGGCTGTCGGCGTAATACGTTCCCTGACGGTAGGAAACACCTGTTCCACCCAAGTTCCCTTCAGCTGATCAAGGTCAATCACCATGTCTGCTACAGTGGTGTCGTTGGCATTGAGCAGCACTGCTACCCAGTCACCTACCTTTGGATGACCTATCACACGATTCCTTTTGGAAGCATTGAGAATATCATAGATGATAGGATCTCCTCCCTTACCGGGCAGAAAGACCAGCACAGAATCATTACACCCATCGCAGGCCAGACCGTATAAGGTGCTGTCGCCCTCAATGTTTGTACTCGTTCCCACATTCTGGTCATTTTCGGGGATGACTTTCTTGCTCTCACAACTGATGCACAGTAGGGTTACCATGCATATCCATAATAGCGACTTTCTCATTTCTGGCGTCAAAATTACGAATAATCTCCAAATATGACAAGTGAAAAGGCTAATAATCTCCATCGTTTTAGAAAATTTGCGTTAATCGAAACGTTTTTTTGTGTTATTTGATGTCGAATTAAGAAAAAATACCTATATTTGCAAAAAATATACGAAGCTGATGACGTAGTAAGTGCTTAAAAACAAAAAACAATATACGTATCAACTATTTAACTAAAAGATTATCATGAAAAAGAAAATCCAGTTCAGTCTCGTCTATCGAGACATGTGGCAGAGTTCTGGTAAGTTCCAGCCGCGCAAAGACCAGTTAGAGCGCATTGCCCCTGCGATTATCGACATGGGTGTTTTTGACCGTGTGGAGACCAATGGCGGTGCCTTCGAACAGGTGAATCTGTTGGCTGGCGAAAATCCTAACGCTGCCGTCCGTGCGTTCTGTAAGCCATTTAACGAGGTGGGAATCAAGACCCACATGCTCGATCGAGGTCTGAATGCGCTCAGAATGTATCCTGTTCCCGATGATGTACGAGAGCTTCAATACAAGGTGAAGCATGCACAGGGCGTGGACATCCCCCGTATTTTCTGCGGCTTGAATGATGTGCGAAACATCATCCCATCAGTGAAGTGGGCCAAGGCGGCAGGAATGACACCACAGGCAACCTTGTGTATAACCACTTCTCCCGTCCATACCGTAGAGTATTATACGGAGATTGCCGATCAAGTGATAGCGGCTGGTGCCGAGGAGATCTGCTTGAAAGATATGGCAGGTATCGGTCAGCCTGCTCTGTTAGGAGCTCTCACCAAGTCGATCAAGACCAAGCATCCAGATGTGATCATCCAGTATCACGGACACTCAGGTCCAGGTCTGTCGATGGCCAGTATCCTTGAGGTATGTAACAATGGTGCCGATGTTATCGATACGGCCATTGAACCATTGTCTTGGGGTAAGGTGCACCCTGATATCATTTCCGTTCAGTCGATGTTGAAGAACGAAGGGTTCGAGGTGAAGGAGATCAATATGAATGCCTATATGCGTGCCCGCGCTCTGACTCAGGAGTTTATTGACGACTGGTTGGGTTACTTTATCAATCCTGGAAACAAACTGATGAGTTCGCTGCTCCTTGGATGCGGACTTCCCGGAGGTATGATGGGATCGATGATGGCCGACCTTGCCGGTATCCATCAGATCATCAACAAAACCCTCAAAGCAAAGGGTGAACCAGAGCTGTCAACGGATGATATGCTTGTGAAACTCTTCGACGAGGTGGCATATGTATGGCCACGTGTAGGATATCCTCCACTTGTGACACCTTTCTCACAGTATGTAAAGAACATCGCTTTGATGAATCTGCTCACCATGGCCCAAGGCAAGGGACGATTCGTGATGATGGACGATGCTATGTGGGGTATGATCCTTGGCAAGAGTGGAAAGATCCCCGGAACCATCGCTCCGGAAATCGTGGAACTGGCTAAACAACAGGGAAGGGAGTTCACAGATGCCGACCCGCGTACCTTGATTCCTAATGCTCTGGATGATTTCCGTAAGGAAATGGATGAGAACGGATGGGAATATGGTCAGGATGATGAGGAACTCTATGAACTTGCTATGCACCCCGAGCAGTATCGTAACTTCAAGAGCGGACAAGCTAAGAAGAATTTCCTTGCAGATCTGCAGAAAATGAAGGATCAGAAACTGGGTGCCAGCCTCTCTCCAGAGAAACTTGCTGAGTTCAAACATGCCAAGGCTGATGCCCTCGTGGCTCCTGTCAAAGGCCAGATCTATTATGAATTCAATGGTGATGGTGAGTGTGCACCTTGTGTGGAACCATTTATCGGCCAGACTTACAAAGAGGGTCAGACCTTCTGCTATATCCAGACCCCGTGGGGAGAGATTACCGAAATCCCTGCAGCCTTGGGCGGAAAACTTGTGGAAATTGTCGCCAAGCAGGGCGCAAAAGTAAGCAAAGGCCAGACTTTGGCTTGGATAGAGCGTGAACAGTAACAGATAATTGTGAGTGGAGAACTGAGGTTGGCAGAAAGCTTGATGGCAGTAGCCTCTCAGTTCTCTACTCTTTTCTATACATAATGGATTATCAGGCGCTTATCGACAAATACTATCCTTTGGACAATGAATTGAAAAGGATTCTCCTTGTGCATAGTCGTAGCGTTGCGGCTATGGCTTTGCGTATTTGTGATGCTCATCCTGAACTGGCACTTGACAAACAATTTGTTGAAGAGGCTGCGATGTTGCACGACATCGGAATCTTCCGTTGTCATGCTCCAGGGATTCAATGCTTTGGATCAGAACCTTACATCTGTCATGGACAGATTGGTGCTGAACTGATGCGAGCTGAAGGATTCCCCCGTCATGCCCGTGTCTGTGAACGCCATACCGGTGCGGGACTGTCGTTGAGCGACATCCAATCCCAACATCTTCCTATTGTCATCCCCTCTCCACCATCAACAGAACAAGACTGTTCCTCATGGGAACCTTTTTCCCCAGAGACATTAGAGGAGAAACTCATCTGTTATGCAGATAAATTCTTTTCCAAGACTCGCTTGAAGAACCAAAAGACAGTGGAACAGGCGGAAAAGAGTCTGGCGAAATTCGGAGATGAGGGCGTCTCCCGTTTCCGGGAATGGCACCGGTTATTTGAATGACAGCGTAAATATAGACAGCACAACACATGGAAGAGAATTAAACAACAATAGATCATAGACCTTCTAACTAAAAACAAGAAAATGAAAAAATTAGTATTATCAACGTTCATGCTCGGCTGTATGCTCAACCTTCATGCACAGCCACAGTGTCACGATGACGGCACCGTGACCTTCCAGTACAAAAATGATTCTGCCCGCACAGTGATGGTGGATGTGCAGTTCGCCGGTCGTAAGGAGATGACCCGAGGAACTGATGGTCTTTGGACTGTGACCTTGGGCCCGGCTGCACCTGACATGTATCCTTATTGCTTTATCGTGGATGGAATCAGCGTGATGGATCCACAGAATCCTCTGTACTTCCCCAATGAAGGGTTTAAGAACAGTCTTCTGGAAATCAAATCCAAAAATCCGCTGCCCCATGATATCAGGGATGTGCCGCATGGAAGGATTGAGTACATACATTATTATTCCAAAAGTCTGGGCGCCACCAACAATGCCATTGTCTATCTTCCACCAAACTATATGATGGACATGCAGAAGAAATATCCGGTATTCTATCTAATCAGCGGTACTACCGATACCGAAGAGGTATATTATAAGGTAGGACGTGTGAACTATATTCTCGATAACCTGTTGGCGGAGAAGAAAGCAAAGGAGATGATTGTTGTGCTTCCTTATGGAAACCCAAGTAAGCTGGTTCCCACAAAACCTCAGCAGGGTATGCCTCAGACACAGTTTGGTGGTGATGTGTTCAGTAAGGACCTTATCAACGACCTTATACCATATATTGAGAAGAACTATCGGACAAAGAATGATCGTGAAAGTCGGGCCATTGGTGGTTTCTCACGTGGAGGTAACCAGGCATTGTTCAATGGATTGAGCAATCTCGATAAGTTCTCTTACCTTTGTTCTTACAGTTCGTTCACTTCCACGGATATACCAGAGGTGTACGATCAGGCCGATGAAACGAATAAGAAAATCCACCTTTTCTGGCTTGGCGTGGGCACCGACGATTTCCTCTATGGTAATGCACGTGATTACATGCAGTTTCTTGACGACAAAGGAATCAGAAGTGTCAAGGAGTTCACTTCGGATAAGTTTGGCCACACTTGGATGAATGCTAAATATTTCCTGTCTCAGACACTCCCCCTGCTGTTTAACAAGAAAGCGTCAGAGGAGGCCATGAAGAACGGGAAACCGGCTCCTGCCAAAACAGGACAGGAACAGCAGTTTACCCCTGGCGTGATGGCTCGACTCTTCCCTCGTCAGATCGTTTCTCCTGAATATACAGAGAGGGGAATCGTCTTCCGATTCAAGGCCCCTGAAGCTAAGAGTGTTGCCTTGGAGTGTGAGATGTTACCGGAGAATATTGTTATGCAGCGTGATTCTGATGGAGTGTGGACTACTACCCTCACCGACTATCTCTTTGATACCTTTAAATATTGTTTCGTGGTAGATGGAACACAAGTAGCTGACCCCAGTAATATGTATCTGTCGCCTGATTTGGGATTCAAATACAGTATTGCCGATAATCCCAGTTCTCCCTTTAATTTCGCCTCACAAGGAGATATCGCTCACGGACGAGTGGGCTATGATCTGGAACGGCAGGAAGCTATGTACACCCCGGTTATGTCACAGACAACAATGATGATGCCTGTCTTTATACAACTCATTCCAGCAGAGGGCGATACGATGGAGAGTTGGTTTAAGGTGGGAGGGGCCGATGCCATTGTTGACCGTCTGGTGGCAAACGGAAAGACAAAGCCCTGTATTCTTACTACCAGTTCTATGGACTTCATGCAGCAAGGAAACAACATGCCCCAGATACCAGGCTTCAAACCGAGGGTACTGCGAGCAGATGACTATCCCACATGGCCTCAGCGTCGTCGTGCTTTGATCAAACTGCTTCTTGCTATCGGTAAGGAACCTGCACCGAAAATGCCCGACTTTGGTAGTTTTGGCGGCGGCTTCGGCGGTGGTTTCGGAGGCGGTGGCTTCGGCGGTGGTGGCTTCGGTCAGTGAGACATCCTTTCATTTTCCTATTGATAATTATCAATTAAATAAGTTAATTATCAATTAATGGGAGTGGTATGTCATTTCTTTTTAGTACTTTTGCACCTTAGAAACAATTGAAAAGGTTGTTTTTGTAAGGTTCATGAGAAAGAAAGGACTGATAATGGCACTGTTGACAACCGTCATTTTGATGATGGCGGCAACGGATGTTCCAACTCTGCGGCAACATTTTGGGAAGGTGCAGCGAGGGGAACATCCTTTGTCATCTGGACGACATCGGGTGAATAGTCTGCAGCAAGACTCTTTGCAGACAGACTCGCTGTTGATGGATGTGCCTGAGGAACCTGCAATACCGGATACGACATCGAGGAGACTTGCCGATCTTGAGCCCGATACGATGCAGATGGACTCTTTGCAGCGCGCTATCTACCTTCACAATAAGGCCATCGATGATTCTATTCGTGCCGATAGCCTGAATCGAAACAAGAAGAATGGGTTGGAAGCTCCAATAACCTATTCTGCAAAAGATTCCATGATTTATGATGCAAGCTCTAATACGGCATTCCTTTACGGTGACTCCCATGTGGAATACCAATTGATGGACTTGACGAGTGACAAGATCTACATGAGCCTTGACAGTAATTTGGTCTATGCCACGCCTTCATACACTGATACCACCATGACCGAACTGAAAGGAAAGCCGGTATTTAAGATGGCTGGAGATACGTATGAAAACGATACGATCAAATTCAATATTAAGACCAAGAAAGGTTTCATTCGCGATGTCTATACAGAACAAGAGGATGGGTTCTTATTCAGTAAGCGAGCCAAGCGTGATTCTTCTGGAGTATTATACTTAGAGAAGGGAACCTATACCACTTGTGATGCCGAACATCCTGATTTCTATATCGCGCTGTCCCGTGCGAAGGTTCGTCCCAACAAAGATGTGGTGTTCGGTCCTGCTTATCTGGTAGTGTGTGATGTACCTCTACCTTTGGCTATTCCTTATGGATTCTTCCCCTTTACCAAGAGCTACAGCAGCGGTTTCATCATGCCGACTTATGGAGATGAGAGTTCCCGGGGTTTCTACCTCCGAGATGGTGGCTACTATTTTGCTATGAGTGATAAATGGGACCTGAAACTTTTGGGTGAGATTTACACGAAAGGCTCATGGGGGTTGAGTGCTGCCAGCAATTATCGTAAGCGCTACAGATATTCAGGCAGTTTCTTTGTCAGTTATCAGGATACCAAGAATGGTGATAAAGGTATGCCTGACTTCAATGAGGCTGAAAGTTTCAAGGTGCAGTGGAGTCATCGGCAGGATGCAAAAGCCAATCCCTTCACCACATTTACGGCCAGTGTGAACTTCGCTTCGTCAAGCTTCGAACGGAATAACCTCTCGAGTCTGTATAATCCACAGTCAATGACGCAGAGCACGCGTACTTCCTCTGTATCCTGGACCAGTACATTCTCAAGCATTGGGATGACACTGACGGGAACCATGAACCTAAACCAGTACATGCGTGACTCCACCATTAACATGACCTTGCCGGATTTGAATATCAATGTAACGCGTTTCTATCCCTTTAAACGGAAAAAGGCTGTGGGAGATGAACGTTGGTATGAAAAAATCTCCATGAGTTATACGGGTCAGATTTCCAATAGTATTCTCACAAAGGAAGACAAACTGTTACATTCCAATTTGATTAAGGATTGGAAGAATGGTATGACTCATACTATTCCTGTGAGTGCAAGTTTTACACTGTTCAACGCCATTAACTTGACTCCTCAGTTTACTTTTACCGACAGAATGTACACCAATCGTATAGAGAAATCATGGGACGAGGTGGGACAAAAGGAAGTGAACGACACCACCTACGGTTTCTATAATGTCTATAACTGGAGTGCATCTTTGTCTGCTTCGACGAAACTTTACGGCTTCTATGTTCCTTGGAGGAAACTCTTTGGTGACAAGATCGACCGTATCCGTCATGTCTTTACCCCTACTGTGTCATTCAGTTATACACCAGATTTCTCAGCCAGACGTTATGGGTTCTGGAAAACCTATCAGAAAACTGATGAAAAGGGGAATGTCTCGTATGTGGAATATACGCCTTATGAGAATGGTCTGTTTGGCTATCCAGGCCGACAAAAGTCAGGAAGTATCGGCTTTACTCTGCAGAACAATGTTGAGATGAAGATGCGCTCTGATAATGAGAAAGATACGACGGGCTTCAAGAAGATTTACCTCATCGATGACCTCTCTTTGAACATGTCGTATAATATGGCAGCCAAGGAGCGTCAATGGAGCGATTTGGGTGTGAACCTCCGTTTGAAGCTTTCCAAAAGTTATACATTTAACATGAATTCCTCGTTCGCCACCTATGCTTATGAGTTGGACGAGAACGGGAAACCTTATTTGGGAACACGTACAGAGTATAGTTATGGTCGTTTCGGTCGCTTCCAAGGAATGTCACAGAATCTCTCATTCACGTTAAGTCCTGAGAATTTCAAGAAATGGATAGACAAACTACGTGGCATCGGTAACAAGGATGACGATGATCGTAAGGACTCACAAGGGGAAGGGGATGACTATGACAGTGGTGTAGAGACCAATATCGATGATGATATGGAGCGTGGAAAGCGTGGTGCCAAGAGAGAATCGGGAGGTAAGGCAGAGACCGATGCCGACGGTTACATGTCATTCTCATTACCTTGGTCTATCTCCGTCGGCTATGGTGTCACCATGCGTGAGAATACGTCGGGCACCTTCAACACCAAGACCATGCGTTATCCCTATAAGTTCACGCAAAACCTGAACTTCAGCGGAAATATCCGTATCAGCGATGGGTGGAACATCACTTTCTCCAGCGGTTACGATTTCGAGATGCACAAGTTGAGTATGACCACAGCATCTTTGTCACGTGACTTGCACTGTTTCAATATGTCGTGTTCCGTAGTGATTGCTCCTTATACGTCGTATAACTTCTCCTTTCGTTGTAATGCAGCCACCCTTACGGATGCTTTGAAATACGATAAGCGTAGTGGCTACACGAATGCGATACAGTGGTATTAAGAAGCTGCCGTAATTTGCTTGATGTTTTGTTCTTCACCTACTATCCAGATGATGTCTCCTTTCTGGAAACGGTAGGATGGCTTGACTTGTGAGAGGTTTTCCTTTCCCTCCTCAAGACCTACGACCATGCAGTTGTAATGATCGCGGATACCGCTCTCTTGTAGGGTTTTGCCGATGAAAGGACTGCTGCCGTTGATGATGATGCTACGCAGTTTCATCTCTCTCTTCTCCAACTCATAGTCATCATCCATGACCTCGTGTTCCAGAGCTTGCTGAAAGATAATGAGCTGGTCGTCGCTGCCGATTACTTGTAGCTTGTCTCCGGGGAAGAGGATGGAGTCTCCATCTGGGATATTCAGTCGTCGGTTGGCACGAAGGATGCTGCTTACATGAATGCCGTACTTCTTTCCTAAATTCAATTCCTTGAGGCTCTTTCCTGTCCACAGTGAATCAGCCGGTATCTCGAAATCGGTGATATGGATATTTCGATCGAGCAGTTTCCCTTCGTACAAGGGGCGTTTATGTCCATGCACCTGTGCTTCGATATCGCGAGAGCGAAGGTTGAGGATGAAGAGACGTTCCAGATGGATACTTCTTTTCTTGATCCATCTGGAGAGAATGATCAATAAGACGGCTACGACACCGATAGTAATCATCAGTGCATTACTAAACCGGGTGAGGTAGTTACAAATGTAGAAGATGAAGGCCACGGCGATGATGATGCGCACGAGGATGGTGAAGAGTAGGGGGATACGGTTAATATTACTCTCTTTCCACAGTGTCATAAACTCCTCACTGTGGTTTTTTTTCATCACCATTGCTCGGAGAAAAGGCGAAATAAATACAACGGTGAGTAAGCCGGTAATGGCATTGGCATACCAATGAAGATCCCATCCCGGTAGCATCTGCCGAGTCACTGGTAGTACGAAGGTGAACATCAGTGTGATAGTGGCTGCCGACAGGATGCCATAGATCAGGGTGTTTCGTCCCATCTGCAGAAGCAGTTTCTTCCACAGGCTCTGTTCCTTGGTGTTGGGATGGCTCATCGTAAGATGATTTAAAGAGCGTACCCATTTCTTAGGTAGCCGTTTCTCCAATACCTGATAGGCGGGAGTGGCGAGACGGATCATGTATGGGGTCAGGAAGGTGGTGATCACGCTCACTGCCACCACAACGGGGTAGAGGAAGTCGCCTATCACGCCCAAAGATAATCCCAATGAAGCGATGATGAATGAGAACTCACCGATCTGTGCCATGGAGAACCCACACTTCATGGCCGACTTCAGTGTCTCGCCTCCAAGCATAAAGGCGAAGGAACCGAATACAGCCTGTCCTATCAGGATGGTCATGACAAGGACAAAGATCGGAAAAGCATAGTCGATGAGGATCTTCGGATCCACCAACATACCTACAGACACGAAGAAGATGGCACCAAAGAGGTTCTTCACCGGCTCCACCAGTTTGATGATCTTCTCAGCCTCGATGGTCTCTGCCAGAATACTGCCCATGACGAATGCGCCGAAGGCACTACTGAATCCCACTTTGGTGGAGAGCACCGCCATGGCACAGCATAGTCCTAACGAAACGATGAGCAGCACCTCTGCATTCATCAGTTTCCGTACCTTCCGCAGGAAAAGAGGAATGGCAAAGATGCCTACCACAAACCAAAGGATCAGGAAAAAGACGATCTTCATCACCGATCCTAACATCTGTCCACTGTCTGGGTTGTTGCCACTGGCGATGGCACTCAGCATCACCATCATCACAATAGCAAGGATGTCCTCGAGGATAAGCACACTCATCACCAGACCGGCAAATTGCTGCTGCCGCAGTCCTAAGTCATCAAACGCTTTATAGATGATCGTGGTAGAACTCATCGCGAGCATTCCGCCCAAGAAGATACAATCCATCTTCCCCCACCCGAAGAGGTGTCCTACCACAATGCCGAGCATCATCATGCAAAAGACGATCGTTATCGTGGAGATGATAGGGGAGGCTCCCATCTTCAATATCTTCTTGAAAGAGAAGTCCAGTCCTAAGGAGAACAGCAGGAACATCACCCCGATGTCGGCCCATGTGTGGATATCAGCACTGTCAACGACGGAGGCGGTATAGGGCATGTGTGTGCTTACCAAGAACCCCGCCACGACATATCCTAATACCAGTGGCTGCTTGAGTTTCTTAAATACTAAGGTGACAATTCCTGCCATCATGAGGATGAGGGCCAGATCTTTGATCAGGGCGGGAAGCTCGTTCATTACCGATTCAGATTAGTCGTTATAGTCAGCTGTCAGCTTACAGATGTTTACTATAACCTGCATGGCCTTTTCCATCACTTGAATGCTGACAAACTCATACGGGCCGTGGAAGTTCACACCTCCAGCAAAGATATTGGGACAGGGAAGTCCTTTGAAAGAGAGCTGTGCACCATCGGTTCCTCCACGGATGGGCTTTACCCGGGGTGGGACATCACTGGCTTGCATGGCTTTCAAAACGATATCGATGACATGCATATTCGGATCAATTTTCTCTTTCATGTTGTAGTATTGGTCTTTTACTTCCGCCGTCACGGTGCCTTCACCATATTTCTCGTTCATCTTCTCTGCGCACTGCTGGATGAATCGCTTGCGGTCTTCGAAAATCTCACGGTCATGGTCGCGGATGATATAGCTGAGTTTGGCACTCTCCGTGCAGGTGTCCATGCCAGTGAGGTGGTAGAACCCTTCGTAGTTCTCAGTCTCCTCGGGTGTTTCCTCACCAGGCAGCATGTTGACGAATTCCGCAGCCAGACGACTGGCATTAATCATCTTTCCCTTGGCATAGCCCGGATGGACGCTCACTCCCTTGATGAGAATCTTTGCACTGGCGGCGTTGAAATTCTCGAATTCCAATTCCCCTAAGTCACCGCCGTCGATGGTGTATGCCCACTCGCATCCGAATTTCTCCACATCGAAGTGATGAGCCCCCATACCGATCTCCTCATCGGGGTTGAACCCCATACGGATGTCGCCGTGCTTGATCTCCTTATGATCTCGCAGCCAGCACATGGCCTGTACGATTTCTGCGATGCCTGCTTTGTCATCGGCACCCAAAAGCGTGGTACCGTCGGTTACGATCAGATCTTCACCCACATGTTGCAGCAGTTCAGGGAATTTCTTCGGAGAGGAGAGAATGCCGGGTGATAGTTCGATGTCCGAACCATCATAGCTTCTGACAATGCTTGGCTTGATGTTTGCACCGCTACAGTCGGGGGATGTATCATAATGTGAGATGAACCCGATCGTGGGCACTTCCTTCTTGGTGTTCGACTTCAGTGTTGCGTAGATATAGCCCATGTCATCCATCTCCACATCGTCAAAGCCCTCGCGCTCCAACTCCTCTTTGAGGAATTTGGCGAAGATCAGTTGTTTGGATGTGCTGGGCACAGTGGTACTTTCTTCATTCGACTGCGTGTCGAATTTCACGTAGTTTAAAAATCGTTCAGTAATATCCATGTTTATCATGATTAATTGATTTACGGTTACAAAGATACGAATAAGCGAGCACAATACAAAATAAATGACAATTTATTTTTATTGTCGAGCGAAAGTATCTTCGGCATAGCCATAGATACGAATAAGCGAGCACAATACAAAATAAATTTATTTTTTTATTCCCCTTTCCTCGATTATTCGTACCTTTGCAGCCATTATGCGAAAAGTTGATCAATTCCAATTCATCGGATGGAGGAGATGGGCAATCTTCTTCCTGCTTCTGCTGGTGTGTGCGGTCATGCCCCAGCAGTCATTGGCTCAGCATAAAAAGTCTAAGGCCCCCAAGGAAGAACTATCGGCCAATGCCCGTCAGGCGCGTCAGATATTCGACCGCACCTATCAGATGGTGTTCGGTTCTCAAGGCTCCACCTTGCATTATGCCGTCAATATCATCGGTATATACAAAACCGAGGGTACCATTTGGTATAAAGGTAAGAAGAGCAAGTTCGTGGATGAGAAGTATAACGCATTCAACGACGGTATCACCTATTATTTGGTGGAGCGAAAGAAGAAGACGGTGACGGTATATGATGCCAATTCCGACAAGCGTGACAAATATGCCACGAAGTTCAAGTTCGAGCCTGAGAATTTCAAATACAGTATTGCTAACAGTGATGAAGGTTTTGTCATCACCTTGAAGGCTAAGAAAGGAGTGAAAGGCATCAAAGAGATACATGCCTTGATAGATAAAAAGACACGCTACCCTTTGAGCCTTCGCATCAAGTTAGGAATCTTCAGTACTACGGTGAAGATCAGCAATTTCAAGAGCGGGAATATCAGCGATGAGCTGTTTGTCTTCCACCGGCAGAAATATCCGGGATTCGAGATCATCGACAAACGCAATGAGTGATAGCCGCTTATTCGTGACGGATGGCCTCGATGGGATCCATGTTCGCTGCTTTCTGTGCGGGGATGTATCCGAAGAGGACTCCGATGCATACACATACCAGGAACGACACATAGATTGACCATGCCGGTACGCTGGATGGCATGTTGAACAACGGGACGATGAACTCACTGGCTCCACATCCCACAAGGATACCCAGCAGACCTCCTGTTACTGAAATGATGACCGATTCGATGAGGAACTGAAGTGATATTACCGCTCCTGTTGCTCCCACCGCCATGCGCAATCCTATCTCCTTGGTGCGTTCGGTGACACTCACCAGCATGATGTTCATAATGCCGATACCCGCCACCAGTAAGGAGAATGCCGCGGCCACTACCAGGATGATGGTCACCGTATCCATCGTGCTCGACATCGTTTCCATCATCTCTGCTTGTGAGCGGATGGTGAAATCATCTTCTGCTTGGTCTTTCAGTTTATGATTGTCGCGCAGCATCTGTGTGAGTTCCTCGATGGCAGCATCCGAGAGTTCCTCGGTAACGGCCGAGCATACGATGCTCGAGAAGTACGTCTGGGCAGCGATACGTTTCATCACGGTCGTATAGGGGGCAATGATCACATTGTCCTGGTCCATACCCCAGTTGTTGTAGCCTTTTGATTTCAGTACACCGATGATGCGCACAGGAATCGACTTGAAGCGGATGGTCTTGCCAATAGGCTCCACGCCTTCGCCAAACAGTTCATTGACGATGGTCTTACCGACCACCACCACTTTCGCGGCTTTCTTGATGTCCTCCTCCGTGAAGCACATACCGTCTTCCACGTCCCATTGCTTGATATCTAAATAGTCGGGGCTCTCTCCATAGATGGTCGTGTTCGTGTTGTTGTTCCCGTAGATGGCCTGTCCGCTTGCCGTCACCTCGGGCGACACCTTCGTCACGAACTTCTTCTCAGTGAGGATGCGTTGGTAGTCGGCCATCTTCAAGGTCTGCATACTGGAAGGATCCTGTCGTACTCCTCCCCGCATGTCTGCTCCCGGTCGGATGGTCAGCAGGTTGGTACCCATCGTGGAGAGCTCCGCACGGATACTCTCCTTCGATCCCTGTCCGATAGACATCATGATAATGACCGCCGCCACACCGATGATGATGCCGAGCATGCTCAGGAACGACCGCATCTTGTTGTTGGCGACAGCCTTGATACTTACCTTAAATAAATTATATATGTTCATCGATCTCTCGTTTATCAGTTGTCTTTTGGGTGTCAGTCATCCTGCGGCTGTGGTAATGCTGCCAGGGTCTCTGCCGCTGACTTGATGTTTGTATTGATGGTATCCTCGCGGATCTTACCGTCGCGCAGGTTGATGTTCCTGCTGGAATACTCAGCAATCTCGGGGTTGTGGGTCACGAAGATGATCGTGTTCCCTTGCTTGTATAGTTGCTGGAAGAGCACGAGCATCTCATACGATGTACGGGTGTCAAGGTTTCCTGTTGCCTCGTCGGCTAAGAGCACGGCGGGATTGTTCACCAAGGCACGGGCAATGGCCACGCGTTGCATCTGTCCACCCGACATCTCGTTCGACTTATGCTCCAGACGGTCGCCCAGTCCCACAGCCTTCAATGCGTTGATGGCCCGTTCCCGTCTTTCTTCCGCACTGATCTCGGAGTTGTACATCAGTGGTAGCTCCACATTCTCCACTGCCGTGGTTTTGGGCAGCAGGTTGTAGTTCTGGAACACGAACCCAATCTTCCGGTTACGCAGGTGGGCCCGTTGGGTCTTAGACATGGTACGCACGGATACGCCGTCGAGGAAATACTCACCGCTGGTGGGGGTGTCCAGACACCCCAGTTGGTTCAGCAGTGTTGATTTCCCTGATCCCGAGGTTCCTTGTATGGTCACAAACTCCCCCTCGTAGATCTTGAATGACACACCGCGCAGTGCCTTCACTGTCTCACTGCCCACCTGGAAGTAGCGCTTGACATTCTGTAGTTCAATCACCACTTTCCTGTCGTCTGTCTTCTCTGTCATCTCCTTATTTCTTGGTGTTGTTTCCGCCATTGTTACCACTGTTGTTATTCCTGTTGTTACGAGGTCTCGGCATGAACGGGTTGCTGGCCTGTCCGTCCTGGGGCTGGTCACCCCCTTCTCCGCTCACAGTGAAGTCTGTAAGGACGGTGGTACCTGCCTTGATGCCGCTGACAATCTCCGTAACGACACCATTGGTGACACCAATCTCCACGGCATGGGCCGTAAACGTATCTCCCTCTTGTGTCCATAGCTTGTGGTCACCCTGACAGTCGTTGATCACCTGGTTCTTGTTCAGCAATGCTGCATTCGGTGTAAAGCGCAGGGCTTTCGAAGAAACGGTAAGCACCTGGTTCTTCTCCATGGTAAAGATGGTTACGTTTGCTGTGAGACCAGGCTTCAGTTTGAGATCGTTGTTTCGTGCTGAAATCACCACTTCGTAGGTCACCACATTACTCTCTGTCGTTGCCTCTTGTCTTACCTGTTGCACCGTTCCGTTGAAGGTGTCGTCGGGGAAGGCATCTACGGTGAACGATACGCGCTGTCCCTCTTTCACCCCTCCGATGTCAGCCTCGTCGATGTCTGCTATCACCCGCATGTCGGTGAGATCCTTAGCAATGACGAACAGCTCAGGGGTATTGAAGGATGAGGCAACGGTCTGTCCTTCTTCCACAGACTTGGAGAGCACCACACCATCGATGGGTGAGGTGATGGTGGCGTAGCTCAGGTTGGTCTGCGCCCTTTTCACGTTCTCTCGTGCCTGTGCCACTTGCTGCACTGCCTGTTGATAAGTGAGTCGCGCATTCTCGAATTCATCCGCACTGATCAGTCCCTTGTCATAGAGGGTTTTGTAACGGTTAAAGTTCGCCTGTTGGTAGTTCAGACTACTCTGTGCACTATTCAGGTTGGCCTTCGAGGTATTCAGCTCACTGGTAAGGTTCGTTTTGTCCAGTTCAGCGATCACCTGTCCTTTCTTCACCACACTGTTGTAATCGACATAGAGTTTGCTGACGATACCCGATACCTGAGTACCGACGGTCACGGAAGTCACAGGCTCGATCGTTCCCGTGGCAGTGATGCTTGTCTGGATATTCGACACCTCCACTTTCTCGCTCTCGAAGGATACCTGTTCTTTTTTCTTGTTGCCAGACAGCAACCAGATGGCAAGGGCTGCAATAGCCAACGCAGCTGCCACATACCATAATGTTCTCTTCTTTTTCATGATTATCATTTATCTTTCATCTTTCATCCTTAATCTTTCCTCCTTCATCCCTCATCTCACATCTCTCCTTGCTGGTAGAACTTGAGCATGTCAATATTGAGAATGGTGAGATATTTGCTTTGCAGCTCGTTCTGCTGGGCCATTAGCAGGTTGTCCTTCCCGTTCATCAGTTCCACGATGTTCTTCAGTCCTAAGCGGAACTGCTCACTCAGCAGCTCATAGCTGGTTTGCTGACTCTCTGTTGCCACCTTGGCAGCCTTGAACTTATTCTGGTTCGTTACGGCTTGCAGCCAGTAGTTCTCGATGGTGGAATAGAGGGCGGTCTGCTTATCCTGGAGGTCGAGTTGGTAGTTCATCTTCTGGATGGCAGCCTTGTTCACGGCAGTCTTAGTTGAGCGGTTGTCAAAGAGGGGGATACTGACGTTGAAGCCCGCCCCTACATTGAAGTTCGTCTTCAGCTGCGTGCCCCATGCGTTGTTACTCATCGAGGTGGTATTGGTGATGGCACTGGCGTTCAGTCCGATGGTAGGCAGCTTCTGTGCCTTCGCAATCTTGATATTCAAGTCACTGGCTTCGATGCCTAACTTCGCGTTCTGTATCTCAGGACGAATGGCAAGGGCCGACTCATAGACTCCCTGCATCTGTGGGATCTCCTGCAGGGCCATCTCATCGGTGGTCGTGGGGATGACGATATCGAACTCTTCCTCGGTGGTGAGTTGCAGCAGTTGTTTCAGTTGTCGTTTATAGTTACGCAGATTACTCTCTGCCTCCACGATGTTGTATTCATCCTGTGCCCGCTGTGAGGTGAGTTGCGAGAGGTCGGCCTTGCTCATCTTACCCACATTCACGAACTCCCTCCCTCGCTGCTCGTTCTTCATACTGGTCTCCAAACTGGCCTTATGTACATGGATGGCCTCGGAGGAGTAGAGAATCTGCACATACAGCTGGGCTATCTGCTCCTGGATGTTGTTGGCGGTGACGGCGGAATCAAGTTCAGCCTGCTGGGCTGCCATCTCGTTCTGCTTGATGGTGTTCCTGTTGCGGTTACCGTTCCACAACGTCCAGTTTCCGTTGAGGGCATACGATCCGTTATAGTAAATCTTGTCGATACTCGATACGGCATAGCCGTTGGCGACGGTAGCCGTTCCCGTTTCAGGCCACGGACGGTAGGTGGCATTCTGCGAAGTCGAGGCATTCAGTGAGGGCAGCAGGGCTGCTTTGCTTTGCAGGATATCCTGTTCGGCACTGAGCTTACTGAGTCTGTTCTTCTGTAGGGTGATGTTGTTTTGTAGGGCATAGTCGATGCATTCTCTTAACGTCCACTGTCGGGCATGACCTACAAAAGGGATAGACAGGAGCATGAGTCCTGCTATCAGAATTTTCCTAAGATTATTCATTATCATTTTATTTTGTTGAACTGCTATGTTGTTGAGGGATCCTACCCCTTGCTTTCTGCTTTCAATTATTAAGTATATTCATGTTTTAGATGCCATATTGTCGCAAAAGTTTAGTTATATACGTCATTTGTTAACATCTTTTATTAAAAGAAGACATCCTGTTCAGAGAAAGAAACAGTCTGTTTGTTCTAAGAAAGTGATGTGTTTACTCCCGCTTTTCATAAATAATGTGTATATTTGCATCGACAAACGAAAGCAAATGAAAAGAAAACTACTACTGTCTATCTGTTTGATCATTACGTTGGGAGTGAATGCCCAGCAGCGCGTTGGCGATTTCATTGAATCGAGGTCGTTTAACGATGACAAACGAGGAGCTTCACGGGTGATGCAATATCATCCAGAGGAAGGAGCCTTTGTGTGTGTGAACGGAAAGAACCGTTTCACGCGTGCCCTGTACGGCAGTCATACCGATTGGCGATTGGAGACGAGCGATCGTCCTGTCTTTGCTGTCGTGAAAAAAGGTCACCACCGTAATATCCGCCTTTGGATAGACGAAGTACCCCTCGACTCCACTGAATATTGCAAGGCATGGTATCAAGATGGAAAACGGTGCTATCAGCTTTCCGATTCCCGCTGGGGAACGTATCAAGTAACCATAGAGGTGGTGGCGATGCCAGATCGGGAGGGTGCTGTCTGGAAGATTCTGTCTTCTACGTTCATGCAGCTGAAGGCTGTCGTCTGTGGTATCACCCAGCCAAACCTTCATCGTAATGGTGACATCGGGGCCGATCCCCCAGGTGTCTTTGAGGCTGAGGGAGATCCTTTACAGGAAATCGACATGCTGTTATCCGGAGAGAATTACATGGAGGTCATCTTGGATGAGCTGACTTCGGTGAGCGAACGGCAGGGCATGGTAGATTACCGGCAGGCTACAGACTATTTCTCCGCTTTGAGTGATCGTATTCAGTTTCACACCCCCGATCCCTATATCAACACCCTTGGCGGTGCATTGTCGTTGGCAGCCGATGGAGCATGGGACGGAAAGACATGGCTGCACGGATGCATCGGATGGCGCATGCCTCTGGCGGGGTGGCGTGCCGGCTATCTCGGTGACGTGCTGGGTTGGAACGATCGGGCTGTCTCTCATTTCGATGCCTACGCCAAGAGTCAGGTGACGAAGGTGGAACCCGTTATCCCCCATCCCTCTCAAGACTCTGTGCTCAACTTGGCGCGAGCCGAGAAGCGATGGGGCACACAGATGTACTCCAACGGTTATATCTGTCGCAATCCCGAGCGAGATAACCAGATGCACCATTATGACATGAACCTGAATTACATCGATGAGCTGCTGTGGCATTTTCAGTATGATGCCGATACGACCTATATGCGTAGGATGTGGCCCGTCATTCAGCGCCATCTGACATGGGAGAAGCGTAACTTCGATCCTGATGGGGATCATCTCTACGATGCCTACTGTTGCATCTGGGCCAGTGATGCCTTGTATTATAACGGGGGCGCCGTCACGCACAGCACGGCCTATAACTACCGAGGCAATGTCCTGGCAGCCCGTATCGCAGAGATCCTCGGTGAGGATCCCACACCTTATCAGGAGGAAGCAGCATCGATCCTGAAGGCCATGAATAAACGATTGTGGCTGTCAGGCAAAGGTGTGTGGGCAGAATATCAGGATGCGATGGGACTGCAACGTGTCCACGATCATCCTGCTCTGTGGAGTATCTATACCCCCATCGACTGCGAGGCTTGCTCACCCCGCCAGGCTTATCAGGCCACAAAGTATATCGATGAGCATATCCCGCATATCAGTGTGGAGGATACAGGACTCCATACGATAGCCACCACCGACTGGCTGCCTTATAGTTGGAGTATCAATAACGTGGCGGCTGCCGAGGTGATGCACACGGCCTTAGCCTATTTCAAGGCAGGGCGCAGTGAGGAGGCTTTCCGTTTGATGAAGGCCAATGTCATGGATCAGATGTACTACGGACAGTCACCGGGCAACTTCGGACAGGTCAGCTATTACGATGCAGCGCGTGGAGAGTGCTATCGTGACTTCGGCGACTGCATCGGCATCAGCAGTCGTACATTGCTGCAAGGACTGTTCGGTATCCTTCCCCAAGCCCTCGATGGCATCTGCATCCTCCGTCCTGGCTTTCCCAGCACTTGGGATCGTGTACATGTGAAGACACCTTATATAGAATATGTATATACCCGTGAAAACGGTCAAGACCGTTTCGAGGTGACCCAGCATTTCCGTCAGCCGCTGAAAATCATCCTTCGTCAGAACATCGGACATGGTGAATACCGCGACATAGAAGGAACCAGTGAGACACATCAGGTGATCTGTGCGACATCGGTCATGACCGACTCCTTGTCATCCGATAGCACAGTCTTTCCCTATGAACAACAAGATGCTTTCCCGTCTTCTACCACAGATGTCCTGCGTACCTATGGTCTTGAGGATCCCGATCTTTCAGGACAATTCCGCCAGCAACCCCTTTCCGGCTATTTCAATGCCGAGGTGGATGACATTTTCAAGAACAAATACCTCTCGCCGCGTCCGCAGACCACCACGCTGCAGATACCTGTACAGGGGATAGGGGAGTGGTGCCATCCCCAGCTCACCGCCGAGATCAACGATTCTGTGTTCCGTACGCTGTTGCGCCATGACCGTTTCGAAATGGCTGGTGTTCCCTTCCTTTCGCCGGTTCAAGGGCAGAACATCGTCTATACATCCCTTTGGGATAATTACCCCGACAGCATCACGATCCCCCTGAAGGGAAAGGCCCGCTATGCCTATCTGCTGATGGCGGGCAGCACCAATCACATGCAGAGCCGTATAGAGAATGCGTGGGTGGTGGCCACCTATCAGGATGGCACGTCCGATACCTTGCGGTTGGTGAATCCATACAACTGGTGCCCTATAGAGCAAGACTATTTCGTGGATGAGGCGCAGTTCGCTATCTTCCCAAAGGGGGAAGGACGGTCTGCAGCAACGGCGTCATCGGAATGGCGGGCGCAAGCACGGCCTTACCGTATCTGTCTCGGCAACGGAAGGGTGAGTCGCGATTTGGGAAAGGATTTGGGCATCCAGGGGGTATATGGCCGTGAGATCCCTGGTGGGGCGGCTCAGATGTTGAAGATGCCCTTGGACGAACGGAAACGACTACGTTCACTCACCTTGCGCACCTTGTCAAACGATATCGTGGTAGGACTGATGACCGTCACCTTGCAATCGTGGTAGCTTATTGCACCACGGAAAGCCAATTCTCAATGGGGATGCCCCGGTTCTTGTCGTCATTGTCTTTGTTTACCTCGATCAGACGGTAGAGGGCATCCATGGCCTTGCGTGTGCTGGGCTTCAGTGGTTCATCGTTGAGCAGATGACCGATGAGGATGGCAGAGAACATATCGCCTGTTCCAGGGAAGTGAACGGGAATCTCCGTGTAGGGAAGCAGGAAATATTCGCCGATGAAATGGTTGTAGCCCACCACCGCCCATTGTCCGTCAACCAACAGACTGGTGATCAGGGCCGACTTCGTACCTAACTGGCGCAGTTTGTCAAGCAGTTGCTTGGCTTCTTGCCAACTTACACCCTCTTTCCGGTAGGCGGTGCTGGTGAGATAGCAGGCCTCGGTATAGTTGGGAAAGATCAGATGGGCCACACTGATCATCTCGCGCATGCTCTGCACGGCCATTTCCGTCACACCGTTATACAGCTTTCCCTCGTCGCCCATGATGGGATCAACAAAGATAACAGTACCGTTGGCAGCCTGCTCACGGCAGTAGGCTGCCACAATCTGTGCCTGTCGTTCACTGGCAATGAAACCGGTGGCGATGGCATCGAAAGTGAAACCGAGTTCCTTCCATACGGGGAATACACCTTTTATATAATCGGTGGTGTCAAGGATATTGAACTTCCCATAGTCGAGGGTGTTCGATACCAACGCGGTGGGGAGGTTATAGACGGGATGCCCCATATACGACAGAATGGGGAGCATCGCTGCCGTGGCCACTTTACCATAGCCGGCAAGGTCGTTGATCAATAATATCTGCTTTTTTGCCATATCGCCTGCAAAGGTACGAAAAGTCGAGTGTAATACAAAATAAATCATATTTATTTTTATTGCCGAGACGGAGTAACTTCGCGGCTTTTGTAGCAAAGGATCTGAGCATCATTTGTTTGGGGAACAGTAGGTCATACTGTGTTTCTGACATGTGTAATTGTTGATTTAGGTATGATTTTCAATGATTTATAGTATTTTTCTTGGAAGTTTCACTCCTTTTTCATATCTTTGCAGAAAGAACAAAAACGATACAGCAATGAACAACATGAGACTTAGAATCCTTTTGACATTCACGCTGCTGATAGCAGTATGTCCTTTTTGCATGGCAGGTGTGGGCGATACGTTCACCGCATCCGTCAGTGGTTACGACATGACCTTCAAGATAACAAGTGAAACGGAGGTTTGTGTCGGAACTGGAAATAATAATGGGTATTGCATTACGATCAATGCGACAGGTACCATCACAATACCCTCAACTGTCTCTAATCCCAAAGATGGAAAATCTTATCGGGTGACAAGGGTGAATCAGTATGCTTTTTACGGATGTGAACAAATCACCAGTGTGATTGTACCGAATGGAGTCACAAGTATCGGTCTCTTGGCTTTCGACAGATGCAAGACTCTTTCGAATGTCACTCTTCCTTCAACCCTTGTCACTATTGAAAGGGAAGCTTTTGGTTCTACCGCCCTGACATCGTTGGCCTTACCCGCTTCCTTAGTGAATTGTGAAGAGGCTTTTTCAGGAGCTAAACAGTTGGCAACAATAACAGTTGCTTCGGGAAATGCCGTGCTCAGCGTGCAGAATGGCATCCTTTATAAAACTGACGGTGGCGAAAAGACACTGATCCATTATCCTTCACCCAAAACCGCTACTTCTTTCACAGTGCCGTCGGGGGTAACTGCTATCGGAAAACGAGCTTTCTCTGGACAGACATACCTCAAGAGTGTTAGCTTGAAAGACGGTGTGAAGACTATCGATGAATATGCTTTCTTTTGGTGTACTGCACTCACCAAATGTAAATTACCTGCGAGTCTGACCACGATAAAAGAATATGCTTTCTATCATTCTGCCTTACAGTCTATACACATTCCTGAGCATGTGACATTTATCGGGAAAAATGCGTTTAGACTTTGTGACCAGTTGAAGACAGTAGGGATATTCAACAGGACACTTGCCACATACCAAACTTTTTATGCTACGTCAGGCACATGTAGTTCTGCATTCGAGGGCATTCATAGTGATGCCAAGCTGCTTGTGCACATGGATTACGATACCGATTATCGGAGTTCACCTTGGATCAGTTGGTTTGCCTCCATGGAAAGGTGTGTACCTATTGACAATGATCATTTTGACAACGGATTGAGGATTCGGGTGACTGATTTCGATACGAATGGCGATGGCTATCTCAGTGAGTCGGAACTGGCCGCCGTGAAGAAGATATCCTTTTATAACTACAATTATGACCTGACAGACTTGAAGGGTATCCAATATTTTACGGAATTGGAAGAACTGAACTGTGCAGAGAATACATCACTTGAAACAATCGACCTGTCGGGTAATACAAAACTCAAGATACTGGATGTCGGCAATTGCAATCTACAGCGGTGGTTAGATTTGAGTATGTGCAAGGATCTGGAAGAACTCAGTTGCTTAGATAACGAGTGTCTGACAGAAATCGGTATATGGAACTGCCCGAAACTGAAAATGCTGTCATGTAGCAATTGTAGCCTGAAGGCTCTTGACCTTTCACGCAATCCTTTGCTGAAATGGCTGTCTTGTGAATGGAACGAGATAGAGTCATTGAACTTAGGTTCCTCTACAGAACTGGAGACGCTCTTATGTCATACAAACAAATTGACATCATTGGATGTGTCAGCTTGCACCAATTTAAAAGAGCTACAGTGTTTTCAGAACCGTATCGGCAACGATGCGATGACGGCTTTGGTAAGCGGACTCCCCAACAGGAACGGCAAGGAAAAGGGCCTGTTCTTTGTCTATTGGGATGATGATGACGAAAATGTTTGCTCGAAAGCCAATGCTGCTGCCGCAAAAGCTATGAATTGGCAGGTAATCAGTTATGATGAGGAAGAATATGAAGGCTGTGATCTTACAGATATCACCACCAGCATCAGTGAGGCCATGTCCCAAGATGAAGTTCAAAATTCAAAGTTCAAAGATCAAAATAACGAGCGCTATACCCTCTCTGGTCGGCGGATTGGGAAGAACTACAAAGGCATTGTGATTATCAATGGACGTAAGGTAAGGATGAAGTAAATCCGTGGATATTGTCAGAATAATTCGCAATTTTTTAAGAATTGTGAAAATATACTAATTCAAAGAGGGGGATCTACACTGGTGTATTAAAGTGTCCCAAAGGTGCTTATTTTGCAAGTAGAGTCTGTTTGGCATCCAAGTAAAGTCTCGTTGGGATGCAAGTAGAGTCTGTTTTTACCCCAAGTAGAGCCTACGTAATGTTTACGTAGGCTCTGTTTTGGGTTGTTCCAGACGTTTCTAACATGTGTTCCACCGTCATCTATACCTCGTTCCGCCGTCACCATCCACTTGTAGATGCCGTCGGAACGGGTGAAAACACCGTTCCGGACGATCCTTAGATGGCGTTTCCTCGAAAAACCATGGTTTCAACTTGTGAGGTATTTTATGGATCGCCTTCGGCGAAAAATCAAACAAAATCTAATCGAAAACAAGCAAATCAATAATACAGTTATTTGAAAGATTTGGAAAAATTTGTTCGATTTCTCGCCAAAGGCGACCCCAAGAAGCCCCATTTCAGTCTTTTTGCTTCACAAAAACGGTGTTTTCGGGTTGTAAAAACGGTGTTTTTGAGCCCTAAATGCTAAGTTTTTGGACTCTAAAGACATGGTTTTTGCAAGTCGATAAATCCGGGTTTTACTAACGCATTTATTATCAGTCACTTGCAAAACCTCGTCAGAATCGCTCAATTTCGACCGAGAGGGCGGTTGGTTCTCCCCGTGCCCGTATTTTGCGTTAAACGAAGTTAATTCGTTAAGATTATTCAAATTTTTAACAAATGAGTTGGGCCAATAATTACATAACTTTGTACTATGACATGATCGTTGCTGCTGTTGCAAATCCACCGTTTAGATAAAAAAGATCAGGATTTGTTTTGTTGAACGCAGGACTTTTTGTATTTTTGCACCAACAAAGAAAAACCATGTTCTACCAACTGATTACACATAAACGCGACGAATGGCTCTCTTCACCTGACTGTAAGGTAAGAGATATTATTCTCTATATAGAGCAACAAGGCAAGATGCGCGATGCTCAGATAGATGCCATCAAAACGTTCCTCTTCCTCAAGTTGGCCTGTCAGAACAAACCGCTCTGGAAGTTGTTCATAGAAGGCACATTTAACAGTATCGACCTCGATCCTTTGGAAATCAGTAATACGGCTCGCCAAGTGCTTATGGGTAATCCTGCTGCCAAAGCGTTGTTTGAATATAGTAGGATGACAGACCGTAACGGCCGTCAGCTGGCACCGCTCATGGAGCAGTTTATTAAAAATCATCCCGAGGCTATTGACTATGAGAAAGCTTTCCGAGATATATTCTATGGAGTAAGTTACCCCGACTATGTGTTCAGCCTGCCTATGGGTGCTGGTAAGACCTTCCTAATGGCTGCCTTTATACATCTGGAACTTTACTTCTCGATGCTGGAACCTGAGAATCCGTCGTTTGCTCACAACTTCATGGTATTGGCTCCAAGTGGATTAAAATCGAGTATCGTTCCAAGTATCCGCCACATTCAGGACTTCGACCCTACTTGGGTGTTACCAGAGCCTGCAGCATCTGAAATTCACAGTCAGATACAATTTGAGATACTTGACGAGCAAAAGACAGCCTCAAAGAGTAATCTGGTGAAGAACCCCAATGCCCAGAAAATCAACAACCATCAACCTCTGTCCGACCTATGGGGACTTGTGGCCGTTACCAATGCTGAGAAGGTGATTCTTGAGAAATGGGATAAGGAGAAAGGTAGCAATCGCGCCCTTTATACGGCTGAGGAGTGGGAGGAAATGAAACTCTCTAACGAGTTGCGCGAGATCATCAAACGTATCCCATCGCTTTCCATCTATATCGACGAGGTGCATCATGCCAGTGACAGCGATATCAAACTACGACAAGTGGTTAACGAGTGGACAGAAAGTAAGCACTTTAACAGTGTTCTTGGGTTCTCTGGCACTCCATACTTAAAAACAGCAGAGAGTGTTACATTGGGAGGCGATTTCGCTATACGAAACACCGACCTCTCGAATGTGGTCTATAACTACCCTTTGGTTAAAGGTATAGGAAACTTCTTGAAACGCCCACGCATTAAGACTACCAATAATACTCAGGATGCCATTATCCGCGAGGGCGTAACAGAATTCTTGGATCAATTCAAAGATACCATCTACCCAAACGGCACTCGTGCCAAGATAGCCATCTACTGTAGCAAGATTGAGAACCTTGAAGAATATGTGTATCCACTTGTCACCTCATTGGTGAGTAGCTATCAACTGGACCCTGCCGAAACCATCCTGCGCTATCATGGTGGCAATAAGGAATATCCTGTTCCCCAAGATTCGAAAGCTGCCTTTGAGTCGCTCGATACCGATATTTCTAAGATTAAGATTATTCTGCTGGCGCAGATTGGCAAAGAAGGATGGGACTGTAAGAGCCTCACAGGTGTGATACTACCACAAAAAGGTGCTTGTCCTCAGAATATGGTGTTACAGACATCCTGCCGGTGTTTGCGTCAAGTTGAACGAGGTGGCACAGATGAACAAGCCCTCATCTGGTTGAATGATGACAATGCTCGCATTCTGAACAAGGAACTCGAAAAGCAACAGAATACCTCTATTAAGGAGGTAAACGATTTGTCTGCCCGACACCTTAAACTCATAGACCGCTTTGTACGACGTGATGTGCCCCCTATCGACTTCTATCAGCTGAAGATACACTATAACATACAGACTATAGAAAAAGCTGCAAATCCCAAGGAGCGTTTAGATGCAGAGAAAATATTAGCTTCGTCGCTGATGCGGGAGGTTGTAACCCACGAACAGGATTTGCAGGGTAATGTGCTGCACGATGATGTGGCTGTTTATCAGGATGAAGATGAAAAGGAACCCATCACGTTCAACCAATGGCTGATGCGCATATCAAAAGAAGGTATGGGACAGATGCCGATGAGTCTGCTGCGGAAATACGAAAAGCAACTACACAGATTGTTCTGCATGGCTTCCTATACTGGTTCTGATGGTATAACCTATTTACATGATCGCTATGACCAAAAAAGGGTACGTTCGTTGATACGTCAGGCTTTCTCGCCCAAACGCGATATCGAAGTACGAAAGGAGACCGTACATGATGCCGCCAGCATTTTGATTGTAGAGAATCTGAATACACCTATCTATACGAATGATGATAGCCACTATTACCCCAAACAAGCCATCGTGCACAACATCGTAGAGGAAGACCAAAAGGGTGGTAATCAGGATGAGAACGATACACAGACAGAGGCAGCCATCAATCAAATCAAACAGTTGCATCTGCCTAATGAGGAGGAACTGATAGCCCAGCTGTTAGCAGGCAAGAAATCCAAAGCTACCGAGATCAAGGATAAAACGTATCACTATCTTCCCTACATGTTCGATAGCGGCTTTGAGATACGTTACTTTGCCGAACGTTTGTTGACAGCTGTTGCCGACCGTCCTCTTGAAATATATTTCAATGGCGATGATACACTTACAGAATTTAAGATTAACTGCTATCATCGTGTGGGTGAACGTTGGAATTATATTGGCCGTTATGTGCCCGACTTCCTCATGCTGCAGCGCGACGATAAAGGGAAAATCCATAAGGTACTCATCATTGAAACCAAAGGCGAGGGCTATGCTGCAAAGTTTGTTCCCCGACGCGAGTTTATGGAACAGGAGTTCCTGCGACTGAACAACGAGAAATTTGGCTATCAGCGTTTCGACTTCCTTTATATAGAAGATACGATGACTCCCGACGAGCAGACGATAAAGACCATCAACAGAATCAAGCAATTCTTTAATATCGATTAAACAATGGCTATAAAATACATCCCTTATCCAGTTCACGCCCTCGAAGGGCAGGCCGTGCTCGACATTTTTGTGCGCACCCGTCGTGTGTTGCGCTACCGTGATGCCAATCAGGTATATGAGCGCATCCGTCGCGGTATGCCACTCTATGAAGTGGAATTGAAAGAAGGCGACGGCAAGAGTAATAATCTTGTGATGCGAGGCGAGTGCCTTTCAGCTTGTGCCTATCTGAAGGAGCACGGCATCAAGGTTGATTTGGTATATATCGACCCTCCCTTTGCCAGCGGAGCCGATTATGCCAAGAAGGTGTATGTGCGTCGCAATCCAAAGGTAGCTAAGGCTATTCATGAGGCTGAGGGCGAGCTGGATATTGACGAGTTGCGTGCCTTCGAAGAGAAAATGTATGGCGACATCTGGGACAAGGAGCGCTATCTAAACTGGATGTACGAAAACCTCTGCGCTATCAAGGCTGTGATGAGCGATTCGGCCAGTATCTATGTACATCTGGACTATCATATCGGTCACTATGTCAAGATCTTGATGGATGAGATATTTGGAGAGAGTAATTTCAGGAATGAGATAATTTGGCATTATACCAATAAAATGAGTGGAACGACCAGTCCACATGATTTCGTTTGCGAACATGACACTATCTTTAGATACACAAGAGGTAATGATTATTTCTTTGATGTAATCACTGAAATGCGAGATGAACCTGTTAAGCAAAGTAAACGAGTGAAGGTTGACGGAAAAAACATGAGAGCGCGTGATGAAAAAGGGAACATCATATACGAACTCTCTACAGAAAAAAAAGTCAAGGATGTTTGGGAAATACCGTATATTGCTTCCACGGATTCACAACGCGTAGATTATGCCACGCAAAAGCCTGAAGCCTTATTGGAGCGTATCATCAAAGCCAGTTCTAATGAAGGAATGGTGGTGGCCGACTTCTTTGGCGGTAGTGGCGTAACTGCTGCCGTAGCAGACCGCTTGGGACGTAAGTTCATACACACTGACATAGGTATCAACAGCATTCTGACTACCCGTGACCGTCTGAAGAAACAAGGCGCAACGTTCGACATCTTGGAAGTGAAAGACGGCATACAGCTCTATCGCAACCCCATACAGACGATGGATAAGTTGAAATCGCTGATTAAAGGCCTGCGTAATGAAGACCAGTTGGATAAGTTCTGGGAGGGTTCAATCATGACCAGTAAGGACGGTATGGTGCCCGTCTATCTGCCTAATTTGATGGATGGTTCTACACGACTGTTAGATAAACCTTTGATGAACCGCATCATCCGAGAAGCTATGCCCGACCTACCCGACGATACCAAGCGCATCATCGTTTATTATATTGATATCACCAGTCGTGAGGAGATAGAGCAGTTTATCCGTGAACAGAACACGGAGACCTTGATAGAGATCGAACTGCGCGACCTGAAACAGGTGCTCGACGAGGTGATGGTGAACGACGAGGTTACCTATCACACAGAACAGGTGAAACATGGTTTGATGGATGTCTGGAAAGTAACCATAGATACTTTCATGAGCGACCGCGTGATGACTCGCATCCGTGAGTATAACGAAAAGTCGGCAGCGCAGGCACAAAGTAAAGGACGTGAATACAAGCCTCTTACTATTAGTGACGAGGGACTGGAGTGCATCGAGTGGCTCAGCCTTGATTGTGAACAGGCAGAGCGGAATGCTCCTTGGCATAGCAGTGTGGAAGTGTTTATTGATAAAAACGGATATACCTCAATGAATGGGAATGCCTCCACCCAATTATGGGACGGAACAATTCGTACCTTAGACGATCGTAAGCCGTTACGTTTAAAGATTCGTAATATCTGTGGTGATGAGACTATAGTATCTCTACAGTTATAGTCAGAAAGGTGCAGGACAGTTGAATTGTAGCTTCTCACCACTCTTGGGGTGGGTAAACGTGAGGCACTCCGCATGGAGGTAGAGGCGGTCGGCCCTCTTTCCGTAGAGAGGATCGCCGAGGATGGGGACATCCAAGCCATCGGGGTGGGCACAATGTACCCGCAGCTGATGGGTGCGACCTGTATGGGGACGGAGGATGATTCTTATTGTGGAGTGTGGAGTGTGGAGTGTGGAGTGAGATATGCTTTGAGTATGTGAATTCTCAGGAACAGATGACAGTATCTCAGTACTATTCTCACTCCACACTCCACACTCCACACTCCTCATAATACAATACTCCGTTACCGCCTCCTTCCCGTTCTCCCAATCCACCAGTTGTCGCGGACGGTCGTAGATATCTGGTCGTAGGGGTAGGGAGATGGTGCCTTTGAGCGGTTTCCCTTCAGGCATGTGCTCTAATAGTGCCACGTAAGTCTTCTTCACTTGATGCTCCAGGAACTGCTTTTGCAGCTCCGAGTAGGTCCATTTAGTCTTGGCAATGACCATCAGTCCCGAGGTGTCCATGTCGAGTCGGTGCACGATGATGGGGTTCACATCGTCATGCAGGTATTTCCTCATCACGCTCTCCACACTCTCTTCCCCAGTCTTCCCGGGCACACTCAGCATCCCGGCGGGTTTGTTCAGCACGAGGAGGTAGGAATCTTCGAAGAGGATGTTAATTGTGGAGTGTGGAGTGTGGAATGTGGAGTGAGATATGTTTTGAGTATGTGAATTCTCAGGAATGGATGACTGTATCTCAGTACTATTCTCACTCCTCACTCCACACTCCACACTCCTCGAAAAAACAGAACCAAGCATCCACGACAGAATCGGCAGGCACTTTCCCCGACAGGCGGGGTAGTAGTGGAGATGGCGGCGCAGTTCCATCTTTGGTGAGGCGCCCCACCAGAACTCCGCCATGCAGACAGGTGTGTAGTGATGTAGGAAAGCATATTGAAGAAGTTTCGGGGCACAGCAGTCACCGCTGCCTGCAGGGGGCATCTGTCCGTTGAATGCCTCGAAGATCTGGATCAGATCCTTTTGTTCTCCTGCGGCATTGAGCATGTGGTATTGCGAGAAGAGCCATCGTTGCAAAGCATCGGAATCGGTGTGCCGCTTTTCTTTGAGCGCTTCGATCTCCGATTGCAGCAGGTGTTCCTTCTCCTGCCACGGCTGTTCCATCTCCTCACAGTGCTTCTTGATCCGCCGCATCTCGGCTTTCATGAACTGACTCTCACGGATGAGTGCCGCATGCTCCTCGGGCGACAGGTTGCGCTGCAGTCGTTTCATGTCACGCAACACCTTGGCATTCTTCATCTTCTGCTCATGATCCCGTAACAATCCCGCAATGGTTTCCTTCATCTTCAGGTAGTCGGGGTGCTGACGGAGCATAGACAACTCCGTTTCCAATTGTTCCACCTTATGGTTCAGATCACTGATGGCACGCTCGTGCACCTTGAAATAACCGTCATACTGCTGGGCATCGTAAACGGGCGGCACGAACCATTCCCAGTCGTTCCTCCCTGCCAGTAACCCGCTGTAGGCTGCTAAGAACCCCAGTTCTTCCTCGTCATCACTCCATTCTAATCTCTCTCCTCTCTCCTCTCTCCTCTCTCCTCTTTTCCCCTCTCCTCTTTTTATCACAAGTACCCCGAACATTTTCCCTTTATCGGCATCTTCCTTGATGTCGGCATGGGTAGTGAGGAAACGCTGTACTTCTTCGGCTGCCAGGATACTCAGCGGATGAGGCTCATAGCAGAAAGGATTGTTGATTTTCTCCGGTCTCTGTAGGTCTGTATGTAGGGGATGGAATGGTATCATGGAGCCAAAGATACAAATATATTGAGAAATATACAAACGATTGACGTGTTTTTTAAGAATATTCTTTATCTTTGCAAACAGAATACTGACAATTAATTACTTTTGATATGACGACACCCAAGGATCTAAGAAACAAACGACTGGCGGAGCGGATGATCAAGAATCTGAAGCGACGCCACATGGAGGCTTTCTATTGCGAGACAGCTGAAGAGGCCGTGAAGAAAGTATCTGAACTGATTCCCGATGGCAGTAGTGTGACATGGGGCGGCTCGATGACCATCCGCGACATGGGCATCCCACAGGCACTGCGGGAACGGGGCACCTTGGAAGTGCTCGACCGGGATCTCGTAGTGAGTAATGAGGAAAAACTGCAGATGTATGTACGCGCCTTCACTGCCGATGTCTATCTGTCGAGTGCCAATGCCATCTCGGAAGACGGCGTGATCGTGAATATCGATGGTAACGGAAATCGCGTGGCTGCTATCACATGGGGACCGAAAAAGGTGATCTTTGTCATCGGATTGAACAAGATGGCACAGACGGTGGAGGCAGCACTGGCACGTGCCCGCTCAACGGCATCACCCATCAATGCGGCACGCTTTGATATCCAGACACCTTGCCAGCAGGATGGTGTATGCCATAACTGCAACTCACCGGAGAGTATCTGCAACTACGTGCATTTCCTTCGTAATTCACCCAAAGGCAAACATACGGTCGTGCTGGTTGGGGAGGACTATGGTTATTAACACTATTATTGATGAGATATACATAACATGAAAAAGATGATTACATGTGTCTTGGCCGCGTTAGGACTGACATCCGCTTGTGGCCAGCAGCATTTTGAGAGTGTGGATGTGCAAGAGTTTGCTGAACTGACGGAAAGGCAAGACGTGGTGGTGCTGGATGTGAGAACAGTGGATGAGTTCAAGGAAGGGCATCTGGAGGGTGCCGTGAATATCGACCAGGCGCAGGATGACTTTGTGGAGAAGACAAAGGCGGTCGTCAGTGCCGACAAGACCGTCGCAGTGTATTGCCGTAGCGGTCGGCGGTCAGCAAATGCTGCAGGGAAGTTGGCGGAGGCAGGATACAAGGTGGTGAACCTGAAAGGGGGCATCCAGGCTTGGAAGGAAGAGAAGAGACCTGTCACTACCGACCCGTATGAAGTGGATGTCTTCAAGACACCTCATGGCAAGACGGTGAAATTCTATGCTCTGGTGCATGCCAGCATCCGCATCGTCTATGATGGTAAGGAGATCATGGTGGATCCTGTGAGGAAATTAGGGAACCGCACGATCGACTATTCCACCATGCCGAAAGCCGACTATCTCTTCGTCACCCATGAGCATGGCGACCATTTCGATAAGGAGGCACTACAGATGCTTTCTGCAGAGAAGACACAGCTGATCACCAATAAGCGCTGCGCCGAAATGCTGGGACATGGGGAGGTGATGGGCAACGGAGATACGAAACAGCTGACAGACGGGATCTCCGTGGAGGCCGTTCCTGCCTATAACACAACGGAAGGACACCTGCAGTTCCATCCCAAAGGTCGGGATAACGGATATGTGCTCAACCTCGACGGACTGCGTATCTATATCGCTGGGGATACCGAGGATATTCCCGAGATGGAGGGGATCAAGGATATCGACATCGCCTTCCTGCCTTGTAACCAGCCCTATACCATGACCACAGAACAGCTTGTGAAGGCAGCAATGACCGTGAAACCGAAGGTGCTGTTCCCCTATCACTATGGGCAGACGGATATCAGCGGCATTCCTACAGCCTTACAGGGAACGGGTGTTGAAGTGAGAATCAGACACTACGAATGACCCGCAATCCTCTTGTATTGCTCCATCATTGTATAAACCTAAACAGTAAAGATAATGAATAAGATAGTAATGATTACCGGTGCGACAAGCGGAATCGGTCTGGCTTGCGCAAGGAAGTTTGCAGAGAACGGCGACCAGCTGATCCTCACAGGGAGAAATGAACAGCGCTTAGAGGAGATTCGGAAGGAACTGACGGATAAGGGAACCAAGGTCCTGACGCTTGTTTTCGATGTGAGAAACCGCGAGGATGCCCGACAGTGTATTGACGAGATGCCCGACGAATGGAAAGAGATTGATGTGTTGGTGAACAATGCAGGACTGGCTCTCGGTCTGGAACCTGAGTATGAGGGAAGTCCCATCGACTGGGATACGATGATCGATACGAACATCAAAGGACTGCTGACGATGACACGCCTTGTGGTACCGGGGATGGTGAAACGTAACCGTGGACATGTCATCAACGTGGGATCGGTGGCTGGTGATGCTGCCTATGCAGGAGGAAACGTGTACTGCGCCACGAAGTCGGCAGTGAAAGCTCTCACCGACGGACTGCGTATCGATGTGGCCGACACCGCCATCCGGGTGACGAATCTCAAACCTGGTCTCGTGGAGACTAATTTCAGCAATATCCGTTTCCATGGAGATACCGGGCGCGCTGCCAATGTGTATAAAGGGATCCAGCCTCTCACGGGTGATGATATCGCCGACGTGGCTGTCTTTGCAGCCAATGCTCCCGCCCATGTGCAGATCGCTGAGGTGCTGGTATTGGCTACCCATCAGGCTAACGGCAGCGTGATCGTGAGAAAATAAAGGCTTTTTATCGGGTAAAGAACTAAACATTCCCACACTGGGAATAAATAACGAGATAACGGCTCACTATCGGCGATCCGTAATCTCGCTGGCAACGAGCCGTAACCTTTTGGGTTTCGGATTAATTTCGTATCTATGGCTGTGCCGTAGATACTTTCACTCGACAATAAAAATATATTGTCATTTATTTTGTATTGTGCTCGCTTATTCGTATCTTTGCACCCGAAAAAATCAGATTGGTCCCGTAGCTTAGCTGAATAGAGCGTCAGATTCCGGTTCTGAAGGTCTTGGGTTTGAATCCCAACGGGATCACGAAAGATTAAAGGTTTCAAAGAGAAAAGCTTGCTTTTAACTCTTTGGAGCCTTTTAAGATTTTGTAGGATGGCTGGCGCCAGCCTGCGGGGATATGCAATCCCAACGGGATCACTTTACAAAATCCGCAAGAAACTGACATTCAGAATCTTGCGGATTTCTCTATTTACGCAATGCACCACATTTGCACCACCAAATAACGCCCACTAATCAACAATTTTAATGTCTAATAGCACTTCCCAATAGCCATTTTTATCTTCACCAACACGTCTAATGACACCTTTTTCCTTTAATACTGCAATATTGCGTGTGATAGTCGATCTATCAACTCCGAGAATAGTTTTTAAATCATCATATGTAACATGATTATTATTCATTATTGTTTTAACAATAGCAATCTGCGTTTTGTTAAGTTTTACAGATGCATTTGCAGGTGCATTTACAGGTGCATTTGCAGGTGCAGTGCCAGTTGTAGCTTTAGTAGAAGGCACAGGCAGCACCAATTCAACTTCGTCAACATCCAGTTTGTTCAACAGTTGCGGTTCGCCCCAGTTTGTTTCCTTCCATGCTGCTATAATCTTGGGGAATCCAGAACCGACATTCTCACCAAAGCCTATCATGCGAAGCATATTCTGTATCTTCGGATTACGTGCCTTGGAGTTTCCACCTCGATAGATGGTCTCTACAGGCAACTTTAGCAGTCCTGGATTACGGAAACAGAGTCGGTCATCATGTTTCTCTATACGCAAGATTCCTGCATCCATCATCAGGTCGCAGTGGATAATGGCATTCGTAAAGGCTTCACGTACTGCTTCACGTTGTGGCGTGTCGTCTTTTCTCTTCCAACCTTTCTCCAGTTTAAATGGCTTTGGCAGATCAAACTGGATCTTTGGCGAGACAATGCGGAAGAATTGGTACAAGTTATTCTCCCAAAGTCCATCGTATGTCAGGCGATCATGATAACGTTCGTCACCCACAAGATGACTCATGTCCAGATAGTCCATGCGGAAGTTTGCAAATCTGTCTCTAATGGCGAGTCCTTTGCCAAACATCATCAGTCCTGCCAATGTCAGACCCTCTCTACCAGTCTGCCTATCTTCTGTATATCCACCCAGATTTCTAAGGAAAGTCTTGTCATCAACCCTATTCCAGACATGGGTATTGTTCTCCAGTCTGAACTCAGTCCGATACTGATGCAAAGAATCAGGATCAATATCATCCATGCCATAATACTCTATCAGAATGCTGTCGTTACCATCTGCATTAGAATCACGTATCATAGCCTTTACCTGAGCTTCTGTACAATGATAATCACCTTCGTCGTTACGCCTATACGTACCTTTATATACATTACCATTCAGATAGATCGGCTTTGCTCTCCAATCTGCCTGAGGGACATGGATACAGACAATCTGTACCCCATCCAAATTCACCACCTCCACATCGCTGTCAACGAGGATATTCTCATTCACCTTGTCACTGTTGAGGGTATTCCAGAAGTCAGTGATAATCTTACTTGGTTCGTCCACGCCAATTATCTGGAATCGCTTACTAACGTCCTTCTCCTGCAAGTTTTCATCCACGCCCAGCAGAATTAGTCCGCCAATGGTGTTGGCAAAAGCCGAATAGGTTGCCCATACCGACTTTGGCACCTCAGCCTTTGCCCTCTTGCATTCCAGTGTCACCCTTTCACCTTTATGCAACGTCTCTCTTATAGCTCTCTCGTCCATCTTCATATTTCGTTTGCAAAGTTAATCAATTTTGGGGAATTTTACACTTCTTATTTATGAATCAAGTACCTATCCCCATGATTCACAATACTTGTCTATTTCGTCAATCATGTCAAAAATTTTCTTCTCCATAATCTTCTTTTGTCATTATACCCATTTCTTCTCTGAACTCCATTTCTTTTTGTTCTCTTTTGTAATTTTGAATTGAGATAAAAGCATCATATTTAGTTTTTATTTCTTCTATATTGCTAGGCATTTGTGTTTCATATTCAATAATATTAGCAACCCCTTCTATATCTAATTCTCGATAATGAGATGCCATTCCTTTAGGAACTTCTAACGTTATATGGCAGCTGCCACCAAAACAATCAGTATCAATGTGTTGTAATGTTGCAGGTATCCTGAGATTATTAATTCTCAAACATGCTTCAAAGCTGTGACTTGATAAAGCTACAATACCTTCAGGAATAGTGACATTCACTAAATTCTCACAATAGCCAAATGTATCATCAAAAATTCCAATAACGGATTGAGGAATTACAATTGCATTAAGCTTCTCACAACTATAAAACGCACTATCACCAATATAAGCTAAGTTGGGTGAAAGGTCTATTTTTTTTAAACTTTCACAACCTTGGAAAATGTTGTCGGGCAAAGAAGTAATAGAACTTGGTATGTTGATGCGTTCAATGTTTTTGCAAAACGCAAACATTGACAACCCTAAAACAGACAAACCATCTTCAAAAATTACTTTTTCCAACTTAGTACATAACGAGAAAGCACCTTCGCCGATGCTGATAACAGACTTTGGAATATAAACGCTCTCAATAGGCAAACATGAAAAGGCATATTGTTCAATCTCTTCTACAGAATTGGGTATATATAGATTTTTTATGTTCTTCGCATCTTTAAATGCCTCTTTTGCCACAATTTTCACTCCGTAAGGAATATGGCAATCTTCAACATCATTACATTTAATGAGTTTCGTTCCATATAAGGTCATTCTAAATCCATCCTTTTCAACTATTTCATTATTGGACGACCAGACAGGACGAATAGCCATGCCGTGCCAACGTATTCCATTAGAATTATGAGATTTTTTGTTCTCGTCAAAATATAGGAAATGTGCTTCTTCTCCTAAAACATCACTATTGGCACTACCGCTCCAATAATACCCAGCTTGAGGGGAATTTCTCTTGTCCGCAATAAACTCTCCAGTCACAGGAAGGAAAATAAAATTCCCGTTCTTACCTATGACTTTGTAGCCAGAAATACCATTGAGTGAAGTCCATTTCCATTCACACTGATTGATTAGTTCTTCTATTTCTTGTCTTAGGGGCAACCGCCAATTATCCCCCCATAAATACCTAGCAGCATCATATTTTTCATTCCCACATATTGATAAATCATCATTTCCCAAAATCGTTTTTAAATCATTTTTACTCTTTTTATTTAGCTTACCATCAATATATCTAAAATATATTCTTTTTTCAATATCACCCCATGAATATTTAGCACCTATCCCAGAATCTAAATCTTCAAATAGATTCATTTCTGCCCACATAACGGAAAGACCAAGGTCAATTGCTTTTTTCTCTTTCTTCTTCTCAGCTTGAATAACAGCTTGCTTTTGCTCTTCTATTCTTTTTTCTTTCAATCTTTGCCCTTCGATTTCTTTCTTTCTAAGCGCAGCTTTATATTCAGGACTTTCGGTTGGGTTGAGCCAATACTTAATCTTGTAATATCCACCTCCAATTAGTAATAGTACAAATGCCCCTATCACTAAGAGAATAATGATAAGAATACCGTTCAACGCTCTATCTGCACCACCAGATACAGCATTACCATCCATATAATCATATTGTCTCTGTGCCAATAATAGCATTGGCATAAATAGCTCGAATAGACCTATATAATATCGTTTGTTATTTCCGTGTATCATTATCAATTCAATTGTTTTTTTTGTTTTTTAATAGTCTTGTATAAGTTTCGGGGAACTGTTCGTTTGGATAATCCTCAAGAATTATGTTATCAGGATTAAAATGCTGAATTTTCCTTTGTCGTGGCGGTTTCTCTGTACATATATAAGAAATAATGTCTCCAAGTAATGCAGACCCCGTGTCATCAAGAATAAAGATTCCAGATTTGTAATAATCACCTAGCTTGGTCTGGTTATTTGCCAAAAGCCAACAGAAAAACATTATTCTCGTTGATTCAGGCAAAACACAACCAAGCTCTGTTAGTCGAAGATATCTATTATTATTAGATAAATATTTCTCTTGGAGTATGTAGTCAATGCTTAATTGCACATATCGAAAAAGATAGTTGAAATTTGCATCATGGTAATCATCAAGTGTTATTGTCGAATAATAATACGTACATACATTTATAGTATTTACGTAATCACAATCAGATATGTCATAAAATGGAACTTTAAAATGCTCTGAAAACTTATCATAAGAAACCATAAGCTTCTCATGATATTTCTCAGATAATGAAAGCAGTGTATTTGTCATTGTCACGACATGTTGTTCAACTCTTGTGATTTGGTTTGCTGTTCTTTGTTCACGATATGTCACGTAAATAAGGGCTATGGACAATAAACTTAAACAAATAGCCGCATAGCTACCAAATGCCCCCCAATCAGAGCTTCTTGTAGAGATAGGTGCACCAATAAAACAGAAAGCATATGAAAGCAGTAAAGCTATCGCAACTACCACTGAGGATAATAATATTCTTTTGTCAGACATTTTCTTTGATGCTATTTGATGACACAAGCAAATCCCTCACATCCACATCAAGGTGGTGTGCAATCTCATAAAGTTGTTCCACAGATGGCTGAACTTTATTGGTCATCCATCGTGACACTGTACCAAGATTACGGCCCATCTGTTCTGAGAGCCACGTTCCTGTCTTGTTCTTCTCTGCTAAGACAGACTTGATGCGATTATAATGCGTATATTCTTTCATCTTTAGTAGAAATCTATTATTTATAGGCGTATTGTGTGCAAATATAGCAAATATATTGCAACAAGCCAAGTGATTTCAAAGAAAACAATATAAAAAGGACGAGAAAACGAATCTCGTCCTTCCAGAATAGAATTTTACCACCCAAGACCTTTCTTCTTCGTTCCATCCCAGTTCGTTAATTCGCCAGCATTCTTGCTTGAGCAAGCGTCCTTTTGGGCCGAGCGACCATTACTGCCACCAATGGACTACCCTCACCGAAATTACCATCTCTTAAGCCATCATCATTATATTTTGAGAACCTTTCAATAAGATTCATCTCCGTCAGAGGCTTTACACTTTTCTGAGGATAGAGAAACATCATTATTGCCTTTTCAAAATCATCAGTCGTATTTCGGGTTTTGTCTTTCTGTTCGCATAATAGCTTATATGCCGTTTCAATAGCATCAATCTCAGTATCTATGTCGAGTTTCAACTTTTTGTTTTAGACACTGACACGTGACTTCAATTCACCTGTATCTGTAAACTTATCCTAATCCTTCAAATCTACATCTATCTCACTTTTATGGTATAGGTCAACACTTCTGCCATCACACAAGATGAAACGAAGCCGAATGGTGCCACTGGTCTTACTCGTCCTCTTTACTATCGTTAGTCCTTTTTTATTATTAAAGCGCGTTTCAAATGTGGTGCAAAGGTACTTTTTTACACCGCCAAACCAAATTATGCACTACTAAATTTCTATTTTTATCCAATGTCCATGGCTTGCAGAACCCTTTCTGTCAAGGAGTCTGATGTTTTTCAGTTTATTAACATGCTTTTTAAACTGTAGTCACTGAGATACCTACTTTCCTGGACATGTCACCTCTTGCAATAATCGACTTTTTTGTTTCTCTCGACGGCTCTTCAATGCCAGTCGATAAGTTCGTCTGTCAAGGATTGAGACCCTAAGACTTCTATCCATTCACCACGTGAAAGGAGATGGGTGTTGAAGTCATAAGTGGGGCTCAGGTGTGGTCCTTTGGACTCCCAACCTCTCCCTTACATATTTCACACATGCCACATACTCCTCATCGGTGGTGAGGTGCTCAATGATCATGGGCATGTGTGGATTCTCTGCCGAGGCTAATTGGGCGTATAGCTCCAGGTTCAAGGTGCCCTCGCCACAGGCGCACTCCTGAAGCTGGAAGGTGTATTCGGGTTTCAGCAGGATGTCCTTCAGATGACAGCTCACGATGGTGCCATGCAGTTTCTCGAAACACTCCACGAGAAACTCATCATTGTAGAAATACCTGCGGGGCGTGGTAATCATGTTCACCACATCGAGATGGGTGCCGAACATCTCACGATCCACATCTTCTATCAGTCGTAGGTACTCGTCAGGACTACTGGGAATCATCCAAGGCATGGACTCGATACAGAACTTGGTATGTGTGGGCTGGGCGGTGTCGATTCTTCCCGGTGGTGCGGTGGTGCGAGATATGCTCAAAGCACAAGTGGTTTGAAAATGTATAATGTATATGAATACTGTATATTAGTGGTATTCTCGTACCACCGCTCCCCCGCGCTCCCTCCACGAGAGTTTGTAATATCCGTTTATAGCTCTTTCCATGTGTCTGATAGATTCCAGATTGACACCGCAAAGATAAGAATAAAATGATAATATTTTTCATCATTGTAAGAAAAACTGATATAATCGTGTGCAAATCCACACTTTTTTATCTGGAAGGGGACGATAATTCCATCTTTTTATTTATCTTTGCCATCAAATTGACAAACCAACTGAGCAAAACAGTGTGACATCAATCATTAAAACTTATAAATATGGCTTATCAAGAAACAACAACCCGAGGCTATGGCCAGCGTGTCGGTAGCTCGTTCAAAGGAATCGCCGGTGGATTTATTCTTTTCTGCCTGGGTACTGCCCTGTTGTGGTGGAACGAAGGTAGGGCGGTGAAAACAGACAAGATGCTCAACGAGGCAGAGAAAGTGGCTGTGGAGATGGAAACCGTGAGCAAGATCAACCCCGAATATGATGGGGAACTGGTGCATGCTTCGGCGGTGGCTACCACGCAGGATTCACTCACAGATGCTGAATTTGGGTTAGGTGTCCGCGCCATTGGTCTGCAACGTCGTGTGGAATACTACCAGTGGGTGGAGCATGAACATAGTGAGAGTAAGGATAAGCTGGGGGGCAAGCAGGAGATCGTCACCACTTATACCTATTCGATGGAGTGGGTGAGCCGCCCTGTGCAGTCGTCACAGTTCCATGACCCAGCATACCAGTCGAAGAATTATGTGCTTTATACGGCTGAGGACTCCAGGCAATGGGCAGAGAATGTGACTTTTGGTGCCTATCGACTGAATGAGAATCAGATTCACGGCATTCGTTCCATGGAGCCTGTGATCCTTGATTTGGCTGATAACCAGTTGAAAGCTTGGGATAAGGCATGCAGGGATATCCATATACGTATCCATGGGGCAGGGTCCTTGGCTCCTGCACCGTCTGTTGCCAAGCCAGCTCCGAAACCTGTTGTTGCGGCAAAAGCCGACAGTACAGCATCTGATTCGTTGATTGCCGCGGTGCCTGATTCCGTGAAGACTGTTGTGCCTGACAGTGTGCCGCAGGAGAACAAACGTGATTATGACTTTGTGCATCAGGCAGGTAATGTGCTGTATTTCGGTCAATCGACAAACAGTCCGCAAGTAGGTGACGTACGTATTACCTTCGAGAAAGTAGTGCCTGCCATGGTGACCGTGATAGCCAAGGTGAGTGGCGATACGTTTAAGTCGTATAAGGCCAAGAACGGCAAGACTTTCTCTGTACTCCGTATGGGTAAGCAGGACATGGATGAGATTTTTGAGAGCGAGCATTCCCAGAACACCCTGTTCTTGTGGATATGGAGAATCGTGGGTATCATGCTGGTAATCTTAGGCTTGAAAGGAATCTTTGATATCGTGGTTACCTTGCTCAAGGTGGTGCCGTTCATTGCCAATATCGTTGGATGGGGCATTGGCGTGGTATGTACAGTGGTAGGACTCGTCTGGTCGCTGATTATCATTGCCATAGCTTGGTTGTTCTACCGTCCGTTGTTGGGAATTGCTTTGTTGGCTTTGGCTGCGTTCCTGATCTGGGTGTTTGCTTTCAAGGGAAAAGACAAACTGAAGGAACTGGCTCAACGTGGTAAGGCGCAGCCTGGATTACAGAATGTTTAGCAGGGTGATGACAGTGGATCCTGTGAAACAAACGAACAAGTATATTAATAAGGTGACAGGGGTGAGTCATGGTGGCTTGCCCCTGTTCGCATAGGTGATCATTGGAAAATAGACTAAAAAAGTGCCTTTGTCGGTAACGTTTTGCTTGTTATTTATCTGTTTTTGTTTGCAAAATGTGCAAAAATATTGTTTTTCTTATTGCATTTTAATATTTTATGCGTACCTTTGCACGCAGTTTTGATAAATAATGCAGAAAAAGTATAATCATGAGTAAGATTATTAAGCCCATCGACTATCAGTCGGTTCTTGATATGCGACAGACGGAGCAGGGCATTAAACTGATTAAGGAATTCTTCCAACAGAACCTGAGTACGGAGCTGAGACTGCGACGTGTGACGGCTCCGCTTTTTGTATTGAAGGGACTGGGTATTAACGATGACTTGAATGGGGTGGAGCGCCCTGTCACATTCCCGATAAAAGACCTTGGTGATGCTGAGGCTGAGGTGGTTCATTCATTGGCAAAATGGAAACGCTTGACTTTGGCTGAATATCATGTGGAGCCAGGGTATGGTGTCTATACCGACATGAATGCCATCCGTGCTGATGAGGAATTAGATAACCTCCATTCGTTGTATGTTGACCAGTGGGACTGGGAAGCCGTGATGACCCGTGAGCAGCGGAATCTCGATTTCCTGAAGAATATCGTCCGTCGTATCTATGCTGCAATCCTTCGTACTGAGTTCTTAGTATGTGAACGCTATTGCATGCTGAAACCTTTCCTTCCACAAGAGATCCATTTCATCCACAGTGAGGATCTGCTGGCGATGTATCCAGACAAGAGTGTCAAGGAACGTGAGAATCTGATCACCGAAAAATATGGTGCTGTGTTCATTATTGGCATCGGTGGAAAGTTGGCGAACGGTGAACCCCATGACGGAAGGGCTCCAGACTATGATGATTGGACGACCGACTGTGGTGACGGAAAGAAAGGTCTGAACGGAGATATCCTGATCTGGTATCCTGTGTTGGGACGAGCCGTGGAACTTTCTTCCATGGGTATCCGTGTGGACAAGGAGAGTCTTCTCCGACAGCTGAAGATGACCCATAAGGAGGATCGCGAGCAACTGTATTTCCACAAGAAACTTCTGAATGACGAGTTGCCGTTGAGCGTGGGTGGTGGCATTGGTCAGAGTCGTTTGTGTATGGTGCTTCTGCACAAAGGTCATCTGGGAGAGATTCAGGCAAGTATCTGGCCCGATGAGATGCGAAAGGAGTGTCGGCAGTTAGGTATGCCGCTGATATAAAGATACAAGAAAGTAACAGAATTCCTGTCTTATACAAGTTCCATTTCCAGTTCGTTGAGAAGCTTGTCTAAGGCAGGATTTTTTGTGCGCATATCTTCCAGCAACTCCCGGTTGTTGAGAATCTTCTTCACCTCATCGGCTTTGGCGAGGCGAAGTGAGAGTGTGATATCACTGTTGTGCAGTGACTGTGCCATCGTGTTGCGGATCCGTCCTTGGATGGCGGTCATTTGTTTCAGCAGGATCTCATTGTCTATCACGACCTCAATCTGTGGAAAGGTGGTGATGGTAGGTGTCATGTTTTTCATTCTTGCAGCCATGCCAGCCATCTGTTGTGGCATACGGTTGCACATAGCTGTCCATTGCAACAGGAGCATGTCGTTGCTGAAATCCTGATGCTCGGATTTCTCTTTGGTTGCAAGATTCTCTTTTTGGTAGGATGGCTTCTCGGGTGATTTGCTGAGGTTGGCAAAGGTCATGCCAATCGAAGAGAGATGCACCTTGGGGTGTGCGTTTGCGGTCTTAGCCTCTGCGGGCTTGGGCTCTGCTGACTTGATTGTGGTAGACAGTGAAGGGGTGGAAGGCTGCTTGGCAGCATGCTCTTCCACGTCTGTCTGAAGATGACGCTCGGTGGTACCCTGTGCAGCCACCATTGCTTGAGCGTTCTTCATCAGTTTTCTGAACAGGGATTTTAATCTCTTAGGGCCACGCCCCGCCGCAGGACTGTCATCCTCTTGTGTGATCTGAGCCACCTGAATAAGGGTAAGCTCCACCAGCAAGCGTTTGTTACTGCTCTGTCGGTAGTTGATGTCGCAGTCGTTCATGATCTTCAGTGCTTTGTACAAGAAGTTCACGGGGCATTTCTTGGCCTGTTGGCGATAACGTTCCATTTGCCGTTGACTCACCTCCAACAGGGAGATAGTCTGCTCATCCTTGGCCATTAGGACGTTGCGGACATGTGAGGCCAGTCCGCTGATGAGATGTCCTCCGTCGAATCCTTTGTTGATCACGTTGTTCAAGAGCACCATGATGTCTGCAACCTTGTTTTCTATTGCTAAGTCGATGATCTGGAAATAGTTCTCTGCATCCAGCACGTTCAGGTCTTCTATCACCTTCTGATAGGTGATGTTCCCCTGACAGAAAGAGACAGCTTGGTCGAAGATAGAGAGGGCATCGCGCATGCCGCCGTCGGCTTTCTCTGCAATAATGTTCAGTGCTTCCTCCTCGTAAGTGATCCCTTCTTTCTCGGCAACCATCTTCAGGTGGCGGATCGTGTTGGGAACAGTCATCCTCTCGAAGTCGTAGATCTGGCATCGGCTGATGATGGTAGGCAGGATCTTGTGCTTCTCTGTGGTGGCAAGGATGAAGATGACGTGTGCCGGCGGCTCCTCTAAGGTCTTGAGGAAGGCATTGAAGGCAGCAGTGGATAGCATGTGGACTTCATCGATGATGAACACTTTGTATTTCCCGATCTGCGGTGGAATACGTGTCTGCTCCATCAAGGTCTTGATGTTATCCACGGAGTTGTTTGAGGCGGCGTCAAGTTCAAAGATATTATACGACCGCTGTTCATTGAAGGCTTGGCAACTCTCACAGTGGTTGCAGGCCTCCCCCTCGTCGGTAGGTGTCTCGCAGTTGATGGCTTTGGCGAAGATACGGGCACAGGTGGTTTTTCCGACACCACGAGGACCGCAGAACAGATAGGCATGAGCCAGTTTCCCGCTCTTCACCGCATTCTTCAGGGTAGTAGTGAGGGCAGACTGCCCCACCACCGAGTCGAATGTCATCGGCCTGTATTTGCGTGCTGATACAATATATTCTTTCATAATAATTGAAAACTTTCGTGCAAAGATAGCAAATTTTCGAGAATTATTGTTATCTTTGCGCTCAAATAAGGAAAAAATATGAGTAAATCGAATCCTGTCTATGCCTTCCTCAGTCACAACAAGTATTGGATTGTGCTGATTATCGGTATCCTGATCGTGGGTGTCCTTGATGAGAACAGTTTCTACCAGCGCGTGAAGTACGAGCTGCAGATAGAGGATCTGGAGACGAAGATTGCTGAATACAATGCTCAGTATGAGCGTGATGAAGCACAGTTGCGTGAACTGCGGCGCAATCCCAAGGCTATCACGAAGATAGCCCGCGAACGCTATTTTATGAAAGCCGATGATGAGGACATTTTCGTGCTGAGCGATGATTTACAACCTGTAAACAGTGAGGACAATGAGACAGCTCAATAAATGGCAGAACGCTCTTTTGCTGATGGGCGGAGCCCTGATGGTTATTGGTGCTGGAATGTATGTGTTCGGTATTCACAAGCCTTCTTCGTGGATTTTCTTGGTAGGGGCGTTGGCCTTTGCTTCCATGCAGCTTCAGCAAGTCTATGAGGGACGGAATTTCGTTATCCGCCGTCTGCGCCGTATCATGGTGATGGCTGATGTGCTGTTTGTCGTGGCAGGCTTGCTGATGGTGGAGAATGCCTATATTTTCCTGCTGCCTTTTTTCCAAAACCATATCCAGAACGGTCTTAACGCGTACATTATCTATATCATGGGCAAATGGGTGGTGCTGTTGCTGGTTGCCGCCATCTTAGAGGTCTATACTACCCATCGAATCAGTAGCGAATTAGAAAAAGAGGCAAAAAAACGCTAAAAGTACACACTTTTGTTTTAAATAGCATAAAAATTTTTCCATACTTCAATATTACATTGTACTTTTGCAGAGCTTTCAGAGCGGCATGGCCGTTCGCTGTGCTATTATACGAGAATCGTTTATGAATAAGATCATCTATGCAATGTTGATGTTGGCTGCCCTGACATCGTGTGCCAACAGTTACAATATACAAGGCTCTTCCGACGTGCAGATGCTCGACGGTCGTATGCTCTATCTTAAGGTCTTCAAAAATAGCGACCTGAAGAATGTGGACTCATGCGACGTGGTGCATGGGAAGTTCCAGTTCACGGGCACGGTTGACAGTACGAAGATGGCCACATTATTCATGGATGATGAGAGTATTATGCCGGTGGTGATAGAGCGTGGAGAGATTAGTATCAAGATCGATAACTCACAACAGCGGGTAAGCGGCACACCTTTGAATGATAAACTGACTGCTTTCCTTGAGGACTACAACAAGCTTCAGCGACAGATGGAGGACTTAGGGCATAAGCAGAGTCAGGCCATCATGGACGGAGAAGATGAAACGGTTACAAATACCCGTCTGAACCAAGAGGCGATGAAGATTGCCGATGAGGAGGATAAACTCGTGACGGGCTTTATCGAAGAGAATTTCGATAATGTATTAGGACCGGGCGTGTTCTTCATGCTGACTGCCGGGAACCGCACACCGATGCTTACACCGTGGATAGAAGCTTTGATGAGCAAGGCGACAGATTATTTCAAGAACGATGCTTATGTAAAGAGCTACTACGAGACGGCGAAGCAGAATGAGGCTATCATGAATGGAATGGCAGAGCCTGCTGTGATGCCGCAGACTGCTCCACAAGCCCCGTTACCGCAGGCACCCACACCGAACCAGCTGGCACAGCCATCCGACTCTGTGAATTAAATCCCAACGACATTGAAAACACTGATTTCCCATGCGACGATCGTGAATGAGGGACAGGCATTCCTTGGCTCTCTTGTCATCGAGAACGAACGGATTGCGGATATCTTTGAATATACAGCACCCCAAGGGCAGTTCGACGAAACCGTTGATGCCACGGGGTGTTTTGTTTTACCCGGTGTGATTGATGACCATGTGCATTTCCGTGAACCTGGCCTCACGCAGAAAGCCGATCTTGAAAGTGAAAGCCGTGCCGCCGCTTATGGGGGTGTGACTTCCTATTTCGATATGCCTAATACGGTACCCCAGACTACTACACTGCAGTCTTTAGAGGAGAAATTCCAGTTGGCAAAGGAGAAAAGTCATGTGAACTATAGCTTCTTCTTTGGTGCTACGAATGACAATACGACGCTTTTCTCTCAATTGAACATTCACCGTATTCCGGGCATCAAACTCTTCATGGGAAGCAGCACTGGCAATATGCTTGTTGACCGTGAGGATGCCCTGAACGAGATTTTCTGTTCTTCCCCCTTGCCCTTGATGGCTCATTGTGAGGATACAGCCCTCATCAATCGCAATATGGCAGAGGCAAAGGCCCGATATGGTGAGGACCCAGAAGTGTCGCATCATCCTGAGATACGCAGTGAGGAGGCTTGTTTCCGTTCCACTCAGCTGGCCGTTGAATTAGCCACACGGCACCATAGCAGGCTGCATGTGGCTCACTTGACTACGGCTCGTGAATTGGAACTGTTTGGAAAGACTCCCCTCATTACCGCTGAAGCCACGGTGAGTCATTTGTTCTTCTCAGATGAAGATTATCAGACCTTGGGTGCCAGAATCAAGTGCAACCCAGCCGTGAAGACCAGTGCCGATCGTGCTGCCCTTCGCAAAGCCCTTACTGATGGACGGATCACGGTGATAGGTACTGATCATGCCCCTCATCTGTTATGCGACAAGCAGGGTGGGGCATCCAAGGCCGCCTCGGGCATGCCGATGATTCAGTTCTCTTTAGTCACGATGCTCGAACTGGTGGATGCCGGCGTGCTGACGATAGAACGGTTGGTGGAACTGATGTGCCATCATCCAGCCCAACTTTTTGAAGTGCGCAAACGCGGCTTCCTCCGGAAAGGTTATCAGGCAGACCTTGTCATTGTTAAGCCTCACACACCCTGGACGGTTACGGAAGAAGTGATCCAGAGCAAGTGTAAGTGGAGTCCGATGCTTGGACATGAATATCAGTGGCAGGTGCAGCACACCTTCTGCAACGGCCATCATCTTTATAATCAGGGACAGTTCGATGAACAATCGCGAGGAGAGGAGATCGCCTTCAGATGATTCACCAACTCACATATTCCATCGATGAGGTAATTCCTTACATCAACTGGCCTTACTTCGACTATGCCTGGGGTGTAGGAAGCAAGGGAAAGAAGGAACGTGACCAACTGCGGCAGGAAGCACGGCAACGGCTGTCTGTTCTCGCAGGAAAGTATCATACGTATGCTCTCTTCGGACTTTTCGCTGCGAACAGTGACGGTGATGACATCGTCTTGTGGAAAGACACAACGGAAGGACAAGCTGCAGAACCGGTTCGTATTCCATTCCTCCGTCAACAGAAACCTGTTAGAAAAGGGGAGCACAATCTCTGTCTGTCAGACTATCTTCGACCTTTATCGATGGGGCAGACCGATACCATTGGGGTGTTTGCCACCAGTGTGGATCATTCCATCGAGACTGATGCCGACAACGAACCCTATTCCAAAATGATGGCGCAAACTCTTGCCGACCGCTTGGCGGAGGCTACAGCTGAACGGATGCATGAAGAGGTACGCCGCCGTTATTGGGGATATGCCCCTCATGAACAACTGTCGATACAACAGTTACATATCGAGGCCTTTCAGGGCATCCGTCCTGCTGTGGGCTACCCATCCTTACCCGATACCAGCATCAATTTTATTCTTTCCGACCTGATAGGAATGAAGTCCATCGGTATCCGACTCACAGAGAGTGGGATGATGGTACCTCATGCCTCGGTGAGCGGTCTGATGATTTCACATCCCAAAGCCCGATACTTTGATATTGGGAAGATTGGCGAAGACCAGCTGAAAGACTATGCCCGTCGTCGGGGAATACCTGTGGAGATGGCTCGCCGTTTCCTCTCATCATTTATTTCTCATCCTTTATCCCACAAGCCATGATAGCAAGAATTCTCATACCCCTGTTGTTACTTATCGCGTTACCCGACCTTTATCTGCATTGGCACTACTTGCAGCGCAGAAAAGGATATAATGTCTTCTGGCGCTGTTTGTTCTGGGCTCCTTCGTTGATCATGCTTGCCTATACCTTAGGATTGTCTGCCGGTGATAATTTTGTCCCCTCCCAGATCGAAGTCCTCTTCCTTTATCTTTTCCTGTTAGGTGTTCTGGTGCTCCCTAAGGCTACGTTCGCCCTGTGCAGTGCAATTGGTTTGTTATTTTGTAAGCTGTTGCATCGGCGACAGAACTGGGGAAATCTCATCGGTTTCTTTCTGGCCTTGTTCGTGATGTTTGTCGTGGTCTATGGCGGAACGATAGGTTTCAGTAAGATAGAGGTGAATGAGATGGAGTACGCTTCCAAGGATTTGCCGAAATCGTTCGACGGCTACCGTATCGTATTGTTCAGCGATGCCCATGTGGGAACATACACAGGCAGTAGGAAGAAGATTCTGGAGAAGGCGGTAAAGCTGATCAACGAGCAGGAGGGTGACATGGTGGTCTTTGCCGGTGACTTACAGAACGTGCAGCCTTCGGAGATCGATCCTGTACAAAGTCTCCTCAGTACGATCAAGGCCAAAGATGGTGTGTTCTCCATTTTAGGAAATCACGACTATGCCAACTACCTGAAGACTGATTTTGCTACCGAGGCATTGAACGAGAGTCTGATTAAAAGCAAGGAACGTAGCATGGGCTGGAACCTGCTGTTGAATGAGAACCGTGTGGTGCGTCGTGGGAAAGACTCCATCGTGGTGGTGGGATTGGAAGACAATACATCGGGTAGGTGGAACAAAAATCCCAAACGTATCAACATGGAGAAAGCCATGAAAGGCATCAGTGATCAGTCGTTCATGTTGATGTTGGTGCATAATCCCGATGCCTGGGGTCCTGATGCAGGTCTTCATATCCAAGCACCGCTCACACTCAGTGGGCATACCCATGGCGGACAGTTCCGTTTGCTGGGATGGTCACCTGTTTATTGGAAAACGCCTTATGGCGGAGGCTGGTATCAGGAGAATGGCCGTTCCATGTATGTCTCTACGGGCTTGGGTGGCTTGGTTCCTTTCCGTTTTGGCGTACCGGGAGAAGTAGCTGTCATTACAATGAAAAGGAAATAGCTACTGGTCAGGATTCTCTACATATCCTTGATATTCCGGTACTAAGTCGGCCATAATCACTTGGTAGCTTTCTTCAAGCGTGTGTTTGATGTTCTCCGGTCCTTGACTATCCGGACGGATCGGCTGGTGGATGGTCAGTTTCAAGGGATGCCATGTTAACCATTTCCCATCATTCATCCTCGGCAGGATATTAAATGATCCGTTGATGGTGAGGGGTACCACGGGAAGCTGTAGCTCATCAGCCAGCATGAACGCCCCACGGCGGAACACCCCCATGTGCCCGGTAAAGGTACGGGCTCCTTCTGGGAATACCGTCAGACTGATACCGTCGCGAAGGATCGTCCTTGCCTCATCGTAGCTTTTCTTGATCTTGCTGGCACCACGTTTATCGACGAATATCTGGTGTGACTTCTCACAAGCGTATCCCACAAAGGGTATCTTCTTCAACTGCCATTTCATCATCCATTTGAAGTTCCTGTTCAGATAGCCGTAGATCAGGAAAATGTCAAAAGCACCTTGATGGTTGGAGACAAACACATACGATTCTCCCTCTTGCAGATTCTCCCTGCCTTCCACCTTCACAGGGATTAGCAAAACCTTTAAGATAAGCCAAGCCCACCACTTCCCGGGATAATATCCCCAGAAGTGACCGTTACCCAAAGTGCATCCGATGGCAACGGTTAATGATATAAAGATTGTCCACACCAAGATAATCGGAGCGGCGATGAAAAGCTGGTATAGTCGATATGCGATTTTCATGATAGGTCAATGATCATTATTGGGGGAGTGGTGGATACTTGCGTGTCCATCCGTCCCAGCGCAGCCGCATCACTCCGAAGAATGCCTCACCGAAGATGCCACCCGACATCTTGGATACCCCTTCGCGGCGGTTCACGAAGATGACAGGTACCTCTTTGATCTTAAAGCCGATCTTGTAGGCTGTGTATTTCATCTCAATTTGGAAACCATAGCCTTTGAAACGGATCTTATCCAACTCGATAGTCTGGAGCACGCGTCGTTTGTAGCATTTGAAGCCTGCGGTGGTGTCGTGCACCTTGAAGCCTGTCACGAACCTGACATACTTCGAGGCGAAGTAACTCATCAGTACCCTGCCGATGGGCCAGTTCACTACATTCACACCACTGATATACCGTGAGCCGATGGCCAGGTCGTAGCCTTCTTCTGCACAGGCGGCATAGAGTCGGGGCAGATCGTTTGGGTCGTGACTGAAGTCGGCATCCATTTCGAAGATATAGTCATAGGTATGCTCCAATGCCCATTTGAAGCCAGTGATGTAGGCTGTTCCCAACCCGAGCTTCCCACTTCTCTCCAAGAGGAACAGACGGTCAGCAAATTCGTCAGCCATCAGCCGTTTCACAATAGAAGCGGTACCATCTGGCGAACCATCGTCGATGACCAGGATATGAAAGCACTTTTCCAAGCCAAACACGGCTCGGATAATCTTCTCGATGTTCTCCTTCTCGTTGTATGTCGGAATGATGACGATGCTGTCGCTTACGTTCATGGATTTCTGTTTATATGATGCAAAGGTACGTATAAGTGAGTGAAAAACCAAAATTTTTGCGGTATTTTTCTGAATGAAGGGTTTCTGGTAAAGTCAAAGGTAAGAAATAAGAACATGTATGACGGATATATCTTGGAAAAATAGTAATTTTGTCGCGCAAATAAGATGAATATACAAGAATTATTAGATCTCTATGCCCGTTCGGCGCAGTCGGCGGCATTGGTCAAGACACTGGAGGATGTTTCGGTAAGGAACATTTTCCTGCAAGGACTCGTGGCATCCTCTGCCCCCGTGCTCTTTGCTTCACTCTCCCGTATAGCATCCTCTGGTCTGCCGTCAACCTGTCTTTTTGTGATGCAGGATGCCGAAGAGGCAGGTTATTTCTATCACGACCTGGTACAGTTGCTGGGTGAGAGGCAGGTGCTTTTCTTCCCCTCTTCATATCGTCGGCAGGTGAAATACGGACAGCGGGATGCTGCCAACGAGATACTTCGTACCGAAGTGTTAAGCAGGTTATCTTCTTTGGATTCTTCCTCATCGGGTTCAAATCGTTATAACAATATAACGTTATCATGTGATAACGAAAATAATGCGGTTCAGATTGTGACTTATCCCGAAGCTCTTGCTGAACTTGTCGTTTCAAAGAAGAAACTTGATGAACGGTCTGTGCGGCTTCGCGTAGGCGAGACACATGATGTCCCTGCCTTGGAACGAAGGTTGCGGGAATTAGGGTTCACCGAGGTGGATTATGTGTATGAGCCAGGTCAGTTTGCAGCCCGTGGCAGTATTGTGGACGTGTTCTCCTACAGTTCGGAATATCCCTTCCGTTTCGACTTCTTCGGAGATGAGATCGACTCCATCCGCACGTTTGAGGTACAGAGTCAGTTATCCCGTGACAAACGGGAGACGGTGGAGATCGTTCCCGAACTGAACACGTTAGGCAGTGAAAAGATCTCGTTCATGAAGTTCCTCCCTGCCGATACCCTGTTCGTGACGAAAAACTTCCTTTTTGTGCGGGATGTCATTGAGCAGACCTATCGTGCCGGTTTCTCCTCACAGGCTCTCACCGACCGGCTCTCGGGGGCTACCGAGATGGAACAGCATGCTATCATGAAAGAGATGCAAGCCGAGAGTATGCTGCTTACTGGCAGTCGGTTCACTGAAGATGCTGCAGATTTCCGACGTATAGAGTTTGGCAGTCGTCCCATGGGTGTCCACCAGGCAACAATACCTTTCGATATGGCTCCGCAGCCCTTGTTTCATAAGAACTTCGAACTTTTGGTGCCAACACTTGCCGACTATCTGCAGCGTGGCTACCGGCTTTATATTTTAGCCGACAGTGCCAAGCAGCAGCAACGTCTGCGTGATATCTTCGACAGCATGTCAGGACAGAAGGTGACGTTTACCTCTGTTGACAAAACCCTTCACGAGGGATTCATTGACCATACCCTGCGGCTCTGCTTTTTTACCGATCATCAGATCTTTGACCGTTTCCATAAATACAGCCTCCGCAGTGATACAGCCCGCACAGGAAAGGTTGCACTCACGCTGAAAGAACTGCAGGAGATGGAACCGGGCGACTATATCGTGCATGTGGATTTCGGTATCGGACGTTTTGCCGGATTGGTGCGTGTCCCTACGGGTAACAGCTACCAAGAGGTGATCCGCATCATCTACGCCAACAATGACAAGGTGGATGTCAGTATTCACTCGTTGTATAAGATATCCAAATACAAGCGACGTGACAGTGAGGCACAACCCCGATTGTCAACATTGGGAACGGGGGCGTGGAACAGGATGAAGGAGCGCACGAAGACGAAGATCAAGGACATCGCCCGCGACCTCATCAAGCTCTATGCTGCCCGTCGCCACCAGAAAGGATTTGCTTTCAGTGCCGACTCCTTTATGCAGCACGAACTGGAGGCGAGCTTCCTCTATGAGGACACTCCCGACCAACTGAAGGCCACCAACGATGTGAAAGCCGATATGGAGAGCAGTCGTCCCATGGATCGTCTGGTATGTGGTGATGTGGGGTTCGGTAAGACCGAGGTGGCTATCCGTGCCGCCTTTAAGGCCGCCTGCGACTCCAAGCAGGTGGCGGTGATGGTGCCCACCACTGTCCTGGCCTATCAGCATTACCAGACTTTCACCAGTCGTCTGCAGGGCATGCCCGTAAGGGTGGAGTATCTCTCCCGAGCCCGTAGTGCGAAGAAGGTGAAGGAGATCTTGGCCGACTTGGAGGCAGGGAAGATCGATATCATCATCGGAACCCATAAGCTCATTGGAAAGACGGTGAAGTTCAAAGACCTGGGGCTCCTGATCATCGATGAGGAACAGAAGTTCGGTGTCTCCACGAAGGAGAAACTGCGCCAGCTGAAGACCAATGTGGATACGCTCACCATGAGTGCTACCCCCATTCCGCGAACATTGCAGTTCTCGTTGATGGGTGCCCGTGACATGAGCATCATCCAGACACCACCGCCCAACCGTTATCCCATCCATACCGAGGTGCACACCTTCGACAGTCAGATCATTGCCGAGGCGATTGAATTCGAGATGAGTCGCAACGGACAGGTGTTCTTCGTGAACGACAAGATCAGTAACCTGCCAGAGCTGTCATTGCTCATTCAGAAATATGTGCCGGATGCCAGGGTCGCCATCGGACATGGACAGATGAAACCCGAAGAACTGGAGAAAGTGATTATGGGATTCATCAACCACGACTATGACGTGCTGCTCTCCACGACGATCGTTGAGAACGGCATCGATATCTCGAATGCCAATACAATCATCATCAACGATGCACACCACTTCGGACTGAGCGACCTCCATCAGATGCGAGGCAGGGTGGGACGAAGCAACAAGAAAGCTTTCTGCTACCTGCTGGTACCGCCTGCCGTGAATCTCACCACCGAGGCCCGCAAACGTTTGGAGGCTCTGGAAACCTTCTCAGATCTCGGCAGTGGCTTTAACCTCTCCATGCAGGATCTTGACATCCGGGGGGCTGGAAACCTTTTAGGTGCTGAGCAGAGTGGGTTCATGGAGGATTTGGGTTATGAGACTTACCAGAAGATTCTCTCGCAGGCGGTAACGGAACTGAAGAACGAGGAGTTCGCAGAGCTGTATGAGGAGGGAGACAGTCAAAGAAAGAAAGCCAACTCCGACTACCAACAGCTCATTGACAGTACGGTGTTTGTAGATGACTGTACCATCGAGAGCGACTTGGAGATGTTCCTGCCCGACAGCTACGTACCATCGAGCAGTGAACGCATGCTCCTCTACCGCGAACTGGATGCCATTAAGAACGATGATGACCTGGAACGTTATAAGACAAACCTGCGCGACCGGTTCGGCGAGATTCCCCATGAGGGTATCGAGCTGATGATGGTGGTGCCGTTGCGCCGTCTGGGCAAACTGTTAGGATGTGAGAAGATCTCCCTCAAACAAGGACAGATGATCCTGTACTTCGTATCGAACCCCATGAGCGCCTATTACCAAAGTACTGCCTTCGACAAGGTGCTGAACTATGTGACGCGGGATCCTCGCCGCTGCACCTTCCGCGAAGTGAAGGGTAAACGCTCCATGGTGATCAAGAAGGTGCCTACCGTGGAGGAGGCAGTAGGCGTGCTGAAAGGAATTGAGAGGTGAAAACTGAGAACTGAGAGGTGAGAACTGAGAGGTATGATTACCTTCAAGAATTGGCCTTAATGCTTGTTCCTGATAGTAATCATACCTCTCAGTTCTCACTTCTCACCTCTCAGTTCTCACTTCTCACCTCTCAGTTCTCAGTTCTTATTGTTGTTGATCCAGCTCTGCCAGATTCTGTGCGATCATCTCATCCGTCACCGTATAGTTCTGAAGGTCACCCTTGATATACAGTTCGTAGGATGGCATGTCGATCAGACCGTGACCAGAGAGGTTGAAAAGAATCACCTTCTCCTCACCACTCTCCTTGCACTTGTTGGCCTCACGGATGGTGGCGGCAATGGCATGACAACTCTCCGGTGCGGGGATGATACCTTCTGTACGGGCAAAGAGCATACCGGCCTCGAAAGTCTCGATCTGTGGGATATCCACACCGTGCATCATTCCGTCTTTGATCAGTTGTGAGATGATCATGCCGGCACCATGGTAACGCAGACCACCGGCATGGATGTTCGATGGCTTGAAGTTGTGTCCGAGGGTGTACATCGGGAGCAGCGGCGTATATCCGGCCTCGTCGCCGAAGTCATAACGGAACTGTCCGCGGGTGAGCTTCGGACAACTGTCTGGTTCTGCTGCGATGAACTCGGTGTTCTTTCCGTCTTTGAGGTTATGGCGCATAAACGGGAAGGAGATACCGCCGAAGTTACTGCCTCCACCGAAACAGCCGATCACGATGTCAGGATACTCCCCAGCCATGGCCATCTGCTTCTCTGCCTCCAAGCCGATAATCGTCTGGTGCAGTCCTACATGGTTCAGCACCGAACCTAAGGTGTATTTGCAGTTCGGTGTGGTGGTGGCTAACTCCACAGCCTCGGAGATGGCTGTACCGAGAGATCCCGAGTGCAGCGGGTCGCGTGTCAGGATATCCTTTCCGGCACGTGTTGACATCGAGGGCGATCCCTCCACAACGGCTCCGAAGGTGCGCATGATACTGCTGCGGTAGGGCTTCTGCTGCATGGTGATCTTCACCTGATACACAGCACAGTCAAGACCGTAAATCTTTGCAGCATACGACAGGGCGGCACCCCACTGTCCGGCACCAGTCTCGGTGGTCACGTTCGTCGTGCCTTCCTGCTTGGCATAGTAGCACTGTGGCAGGGCGGAGTTGATCTTATGGGATCCCAACGGGTTGGTGCTCTCGTTCTTGAAATAGATATGGGCGGGGGTTCCTAAGGCCTCTTCCAAAGCGTATGCCCTCACCAGAGGTGTACTGCGATAGTATTTGTATTTCTCCAGCACATCCTCGGGAATGTCTATCCATGCATGCTCCGTGTCTAACTCTTGTACACAGCACTCACGAGGAAAGATATGGGCCAGATCATCCACGCCCAACGGCTGTTTCGTTGCGGGATGGATGGGGGGCATGGGCTTGTTCACCATGTCGGCCTGGATGTTGTACCACTGGGTAGGAATCTCGTTCTCCTGTAAAATGAATTTCTTTTGTCTGCTCATGATTGTTCTTTTAAAGGGTTACATTCATTGCGCCGCGAAATTACTGCTTTTTGTGCAATTATGCAAGAAAACGCGGCTTATTTTGAAACATTTGCATTAAATCCCCCCTATTTTTCTCCCAATCTTGATTCTATGGTTCTTTATTGTACTTTTTTATCAATTGGCAGCGAGATGGCTGATCTTGGTGGTTTTCGCCCCTTGGAAACAGAGGCAGATGTAGAATGAGGAGAGGGCTACGGACGGCTTCTTAGAGGTGTGCAAATGTGATGTATGAAATCTGCACAACTTGTGCACAATCCGAACAACGAAACTGCACAACTTGTTCAAAGGGCATGCACAACTTGTGCAAGGGGTCTGCACACTTTGTGCAAAGGCTCTGCACTCTTTGTGCAACGGTCTTGCACAAATAAAGTTGAAAAGATGTAGAGTTGAAAAGATAAACTTCCTCTATTTTGGGAAGCAAGAGAAAAGAGACAAGAAGCAAGAGAGAAGTACTATCCAATGCCTATATGATAGTGTTGTTCTCTTGCTTCTTGACGTAGGCGAACCTAAGACATGAAGACCGCTTATTTCACGACAATCTTCTTGCCGTTCACCACATAGATGCCCTTATGAGTCTGCTTCACACGCTGTCCATTCAGGTTATAGATGATGTGATCCTCCTGAGAAGTGGGGATTCCCTGAATACTGGCGGCTATACCCCCTTCTTTTTCCACTTTCAGCCCGAGATTAGTCTCATAAGCATCTTTCTCGAAAATCGTGAAGGTGTAATGACCTGGATTTCTGATTTCATACCTGTTCTCAGGGTTAGAGAGTATCGGAATGTCATAGCCGACAGCTTCATCAATACTGGTCTGTTGTATAAATGCACCATAGACATTATTTTCATCGTCAGAAAGGAGGAAGGTGTAGGGAGCTTCACTAACCATCGTGTTTGTGACAGCCAAATGAAGTGAATAGGTGCCGTCTTCGTTGACTGTGAAACGATCATAATAGGGAAGAGAACCATTTTCACCTGGCACTAATAAGTAGTACGTAAAGGGGTCTATATTCACATTCAGTAAAGGAGTATTGCTACTGTTGTCAATCACGAAGTTATAGTTACCCGCTTTTAATACGGGGATTTGAAGCACATAGCCGCCTATGCTCAGCGGAATGTTTTCGTGGTTCGTTTCACTAATTATGCTTTGCTCTATTGTTGCACCATAGTTGTTGCCATCAGAGTTTCCGTCATGGTCAGAAATGCAGAATCTCAAAGGATTATCACTAACCATCGCCCTTTCGATTCTCTTAGAATAAGAGTAAGTGCCATCTTGGTTGTCTGTGAATATAGTATATTTGTTAGGTATCTGATCCACACCAGGTTCATAAAAGTAGAATTCAGGGACTTTTTCAACCTTCAAAGACGGACTCTTTGGATTACCAAGATTGATTGAAAAAGTGTATTTTCCCGCCTTCCTGATGGTAAGGGGGGTAACAGCTCCAAGATCCGAACGACTTAATAAGAAATTTTTATTCTCATTCGTAACTTCGGGTGATCCTTCGGTGCCGATACCATAGGTGATACCTGACTCATCTGTAATCGTGAACTGGTAGCCATTGGCCGATGTCGCCGTTTCCTTATCCACGGTGACATCAAGGTAATAATTTCTGTTGTTAACCCTGATGAACTCACCGCCTTTGGACAGTGTGTATTTCGTTGCAGGCAATCCTTCAACAGTGACCACACGAGTAGGTATAATAGCAATGGTCAGATTGTTACTTGTGGCACCTATGACGAAATTTTGGCCAGATGCGTCATGTGCTCTACCTTGGTTCGTTTCATTTGTCAAATAACAGTCGTAGTCATAGCCAAGACTCCCCTCTTGGTCAAGGTTCCATCCTCCTAAATAAATGCCAGCATCATCCTCTACCCAGAATTCGTCGAACTTGTTCATTGAGAGACCAGTCACTTCATAGCGATGGGTAGAAGAATTAAAGGTGAAGGGAACCTTTTTGGTTCCGTATTCATAAGCTAAAGTAAAGTTCCACCCTTGTGCCCATGCATTCATTCCACCTACGAGGGTGAGCAGGAGCGCCACTGTTAGTTTTTGTACATATTTTTTCATAAGCTGTTGATAATAGATGGTTTGCTAATTCATATTGATGCTGCAAATATAATAAAAATGTAGCTAACAAACAAATATAATCGTGTTTTTTTCGTTCAGAGGCAAGGAGCAATATCATGTCCCTTGCTTCTTGCTTCCAAATGACAGATATCAGATACATGTTTTGGTGGAGTCCTTGTTTTTTTGTACTTTTACACCCGAAAATGAAGGAGAGGAAGAGAATGTCGTGTTTTTTTAAGGGAAAGTCATGATTATTATCGTTACTATAATAGCCTACTTTGCCGTGCTGATGCTGCTGAGCCGGTGGACGGCAAGGAAGGCTGATAACAATACGTTCTATCGGGGGAACAGACAGTCGCCCTGGTACATGGTGGCCTTTGGCATGGTGGGTGCCAGCATTTCGGGCGTGACATTTATCAGTGTGCCGGGCATGGTGCTGAAGATGGACATGACCTATATCCAGACGTGCTTAGGCTTCATCTTAGGCTATATGGCCGTGGCATTCATCTTGTTGCCTGTGTATTACCGCTGGAACCTGACCACCATCTATTCGTATCTGCAACGGCGGTTAGGACAGCGTTCGTACAAAACGGGTGCGAGTTTCTTCCTGTTGTCGAAGATGACGGGTGCGGCAGTACGCTTCTATATCGTGTGTATCTTGCTTCACCGCTTTGTGGTGATACCGATGTGCGGCATCGGTGCCGGCAGCAGCTTTCTGCAGACAGGAAGTTTTGTGCTGACAGTGGTGGTGATGACCGCCCTTATCTGGCTCTATACCCGACGGGGAGGTATCAAGACACTGGTGTGGACGGATACGTTCCAGACCACCTGTATGTTCACGGCCCTGATCCTGATTATCTGGCAGGTGATGGGAGCCTTGGAGATGAACTTCCAAGAAGCGGTGACGGCTATTGCAGGAAACGAGCACAGTAGGATGTTTGTGATAGACGACTGGGTGTCGAAGCAAAACTTCTGGAAACAGTTCCTGAGCGGTGTGTTCATCGTAATCGTGATGACGGGACTCGATCAAGACATGATGCAGAAGAACCTGACATGCAAGTCGTTGCGTGAGGCACAGAAGGATATGTGCACCTATGGTTTCGCCTTCGTTCCCGCTAATCTGCTGTTTATGGCCTTAGGTGTGCTGCTGGTGATTCTGGCACAGAAGGAGGGAGTGGCATTGCCGCAGAATGCCGACGACCTGCTGCCGATGTTCGCGGCTACAGGACGGTTAGGAGAGACGGTGGTGGTGCTGTTCACCATCGGTATCGTGGCATCATCGTTCTCCAGTGCCGACAGTGCACTGACAGCCATGACCACAACCTATTGTGTGGATATCAAGGAAAGGGCAGGGGATGAACAGCTGCGCAAGCGGGCGCATGTGGCTATGGCTGGGGTGTTCATGATCATCATCCTGATGGTAAAGGCAGTGAACAGTACGAGTATCATCGATTTCATCTATATCCTGTGCTCCTATACCTATGGACCGCTGTTAGGACTCTTCGCCTTTTCCCTGTTCACCAAGAGAAAAATAAGGAACGACCAAGCCGTTCCCTATATCGCAGTGGCCTCGCCACTGATATGCTATCTGCTGAACATCACCGTGGCTCGTGCCACAGGTTATCAGTTTGGTTATGAACTGCTGATGATCAACGGTCTACTGACGTTCTGCGGACTGTGGATGATCAGCACCAGCGAGGATCACCACCAGTCATAACGGTCGTAATAACTCCAGTTGTTTCGCCAGGAATTGACACGCTGGAAGTTGAAGTATGCCAAGGTGCGCCCGTTGTGGTAGTCACGGAACTCCCCACGGAACTCATCCGACCAAAGGGAATAGTGTGTGATGGCTACATCGGTGCCGTCATCGTAGCTGATGTAGATGGTGCCGTTCTCTACGGTGAAATGGAAATGCACCACCTCGGTGTAGTAACTGCGGTCGCTGAAGTCTATCTCGCGCCCCTCGCCACTGGCATACGAGTTGGGGTTCTGGTAGAACTCTATCTGGGCATAGTTGTAGGTAGTGCCATATCCATAGCGGTCGTAGTACTGACCTCTGATTTCTCCTTCCCAAATGCCTTGCAGGTTCCAGGCGATGTCATCATCGTCCTGTTCGCAGGAAACAAAGGTGAACGACAACATGGCAACCAATGCCATCGTGATGAATGATGTGATACGTTTCATGATCTTTCTTTTATTTTTTGCAAAGATAATACTTTTTAGTTAAAGTTCTATAGGATGCTGGTTAAAAATAAAAAAATATAGAGCGGAGAGTGAGAAAATCCAAGAATTATCATTATCTTTGCAGAGAGTACTATACAAATAAATCACCTAAAGAAAATGAAGACAGTTTATGATTTCTCTGTCAAGGACAGAAAAGGAAAGGACGTTTCACTGAAAGAGTATGCCAACGAAGTGTTGCTGATCGTAAACACTGCTACAAAGTGTGGTTTCACACCGCAGTATGACGAGTTGGAGAAACTGTATGAGAAATACCATAGTCAGGGATTCGAGATCCTCGACTTCCCCTGCAACCAGTTCGGGCAGCAAGCTCCCGGCACCGATGAGAGCATCCATGAGTTCTGTAAGCTGAACTTCGGCACGGAGTTCCCCCGCTTCAAGAAGGTGAAGGTGAATGGGGAGGATGCTGATCCGCTGTTCAAGTTCTTGCAGGAACAGAAAGGCTTCGCCGGCTGGGATATGGAACACCCCATCGCACATATCCTCGATGATATGCTCACCAAAGCTGATCCCGATTATCAGAAGAAAGCAGATATCAAATGGAACTTTACCAAGTTCCTGATTAATAAGAAAGGACAGGTGGTGGCTCGTTTCGAACCTACGGAGAAGACGGAGAACATCGAAAAGCAAATTGAGGAGTTGTTGAAATAATGGAACACGTAAAAGTATTAATTATCGGTAGTGGTCCTGCAGGCTATACGGCAGCCATCTATGCAAGCAGGGCAAATCTGAAGCCTGTGTTGTATGCTGGTCTGCAGATGGGTGGACAGCTAACGCAGACCACCGAGGTGGAGAACTTCCCCGGTTATCCGCAGGGAGTGGATGGTAACCAGATGATGATGGATATCCGTGAGCAGGCCGAGCGTTTCGGTGCTGATCTGCGCGATGGGATTGTGACGAAGGCAGATTTCAGTAAGGCTCCCTATGTGCTGACCATCGATGACGAAAAGGAGATTGAGGCCGATACGGTGATCATCGCCACGGGTGCCTCAGCCAAATACTTAGGTCTGGCGGATGAAGAGAAATATCGTGGACAGGGTGTCTCGGCTTGTGCTACCTGCGACGGCTTCTTCTATCGGAAGAAGGTGACGGCGGTGGTTGGCGGCGGAGACACGGCTTGTGAGGATGCGCTCTATCTGTCGGGATTGTGCAAGAAGGTGTATCTGATTGTGCGCAAACCGTTCCTACGTGCTTCACAGGTGATGCAGGACCGTGTGAAGAATGCGGAGAACATCGAGATCCTCTTTGAACATAACGCCATTGGACTGTATGGAGAGAACGGCGTGGAGGGTGTGCATTTGGTGAAACGTAAGGGTGAGCCTGACGAGAGCCATTATGATATTCCCGTTGACGGTTTCTTCCTTGCTATTGGGCACAAGCCGAACAGTGATGTGTTCAAGGAGTGGTTGGATACAGACGAGATCGGCTATATCAAAACCATCGGTAATACGCAGTCAACGAAAGTTCCCGGTGTGTTTGCTGCCGGTGATGTCTGTGATCCTGTCTATCGCCAGGCTATCGTAGCTGCAGGCAGCGGTTGCAAGGCAGCACTGGAAGCAGAGAGATATTTGCAGAGATAAGAAATGAGAGATGAGAGATGAAAGATGAGAGATATGATTACCACTTGGGTTAGCGCAAATGCCAAGTCTTGGAACTAATCATATCTCTCATCTTTCATCTCTCATCTCTCATCTCTCATTTCTCATCTTTCATCTCTCATTTCTCATTTTCATTTTTCATTTTTCATGAATTGAACCAGCACATCACACTTACTGATGTACTCGCTCACTTGTGAAAGGTTCTGGTTCTTGAAGTCGCTCAGTTCCTTCAGGGCGGCATACTGACGGGAGTTCTTCTTGGCGACGAACTCACCTGCCTCCCAACTGTATTCCTGCCATTCATCTAATGGAATGTAGGCAAGAGCGTAGAGACTCTTCTCCTTCAGGGCGAAGTCATTGGCGGTTTTGCATTCCGTCAGGTAAGTGATGGCTGCCTGAATGAAATCTTTCTCATTTTTCTTTTGCTCATCACCGCTGCTCCATCCATAGTGGGTAAGGAACCAGCAGTCACCCTTGAAGGAAGCCTGGAAGAAACGGACGGCAATATCGTATGCCAGTTGCTTGCGCACGGCGGCGTCTCCGGCTAACAGGTGACGTGACTGTAGCTGTTGCATCTCCTTACAGAAGGCGAGTTTCTTGTTGACGGTAATCTTGGCTTTGGCAGGACCATCCTCACCGCTTTCGAAGCCATTGTTCTCGCGTTCGCCAAACCACGGCTCACGGGTATAGTCACGATTCCCCATATACCAGCTGATGTTCTGATGCTCGATGAAGCTCAGGGGAACTTTCTCTAAGTATTTGATGGCCTCGGTGAAGTTCCCTTGTGCGATATACTTCGTACCGATGAGGTCGTTGAAATAATCGGTATCGTGCGACACCTTGCCGAGGACATATTTCTCCAGCGCATCCTTAGGATTGCTGGTGAGATATTGGTAGTAGGCAAGGATCTGCTCGGCGGTGGCATTTTCTATGGCATTGTAGTAATACTCCCCCATGTAGTTCGGATTCCATGAATCATCGGCATCGCTGCCAGACTCGTTGTTTACCTTCATGCCTATAAGAGCCATTGCCAGGGAGGTGTTCCCAGCTTTTTTATAGGCGTTGGCCAATCCTAAGTGAACGATCCGATCCCACGCAAACTGGTAATAGTCGTCTTTCTGTAGATTACCTTCTAACCACTGCAGTTCTTTTGTCACGTAGTTGCTGTATTTCTTACCAAATTCGGGCTTACCCGTAGAGGCAAGCAGACGGATACAGCGGGTATTGTCCTTCATACGCTGTGTGCCATCTAACTTCATGGCTTGGTCAAGATCCGACAAGGCTGTATCGTGTTCTCCTAACAGATAATGAAGCATGCCCGTGGCAGTCTTCCACATACAGGGGTATTGAGATCTTTTACCTTTCACCACATCATCGGCAAAGGTAATGAACTGCCGCACCTCTTCTATATAGATGGGATTGGCTCCCACTCTGTTGATCTCATCCTCAATCCACTCCTTGTCGATGAAGTCACTGCCCTTACCCTGCTCCTGCTGGTCGAGGGTCTCCTGGGCACTGTTCACGAAATCCTGTACAAGGTAGTTGATGACTGGTGAGTTGGGATGATCGGCGAAGATGGTCTTGATGCCTGCTAAGTTACGGTATTTGAACGCACTCCATCGCAGACTCACATAGTCACCTTGCTCAGCATAGAGATCCCACGCTGCACTGCGCTCTCCCAAACGGAGCAATGCCCCGGCATAGATATTCTTCATGATCTCACGATAGGCACTGTCGCTGAGTTTTGAAGCCGTGTTCTCCCAATAGGCTTTATTGTCGGCATGTTTCTCTAACTGCATGTTGGCACGCATCACCAGCAGACTATACTGTTGACGGAGGCGGGTGCCGTTATAGGCCTTGGCACTCTGCAGGATCGATTTCATGGCATCACCTTGCTTATTCAGCTCTTCCTCGGTGGGGTAGTCCCACCCGTTGCTGATCTCACCACTGTTCTCTAAGTATTGGTCGAGCAGTTTGATATAGGCAAGCATCTCGGTGTCGTTCTTCTTCTTGGCAGCTTCGAGAATGTCGTCGTGCTGCCATTCGTAGTTATAGACTTCCTTGCCGGCATAGTCCTTCCAGAACTGTGTCAGGCGCTCATCGTCCCATACCGATTTGCGGTCGGGGAACATCTTGAACATGTAGTAGTTGTGTGTGGAACCAAAATCACCACAAGCCCAAGCTTTGAAACCCATCAGTAAGGTGAGGGCACTAATCATTAAAAATCTTCTCATAGTCTTCTTTTTTAAACCGTGATATGTTGGTGTTATTCAAATCAAAGAGGATCACTTCGTGGTTGGCACGTGCATTCTGCTGCGTGACGGCTTGTTTGGCCTTTAGGATCTCTTCCAGTTCGGGTTGCCGGATAACGATACTGTCGCCTGGCAGGATGGGCAGTTCGTCATCGGTGTGGAGAATACCGATATAGCGGCCGTTGCGGAACAGGATGCGCCAGCGATAGAGAGGGTAGGCTGTTGAAAGGGGTAGGGTGTACTTCTTCAATGCCGGCAGGTATGGCCGTACATCTCGCATATCGAGGATAGGACGTTCACAGCTGAGCTTTGTGAAGTCACCTGTATTGTACATCATCAGCACACCACGGTCGGCAGGTGGAGCTTGCTGTGACAGCTGATGCAGACGTATCGTTGATGACAGGCGGATGTGGCGTTCCTTTGCTTTTGTCCGCAGTACCTCCATGAAGTGAAAGAACGTTTTACGCGTGCTGGGGGTCCAGTCGCAGTCGATCTGGATCTCATACACCTTTCCGATGTGGTGGGTCTCGTTCATCTGGATGATCCTACGTAACAGTTTATCGGCCAGGTCTGAGATGTCGTGCTTCATACAGTCGTTGACGATGAACACCGTGGGTATCACCTCTACACCTGGTGGGATACTGTCCTTGAATGCGATGGTCGCATTGGGCATCACCCGATCCTGCTCATCCACCACTACATCGAAATAACGCACATAAAGGCGATTTATTTGATGCTCCTTCAAAAAAGTTTGCTTGGCGGAGTCTAAACGGAATACGGTACTCCAGTAATACATGGAACGCTCCTTCTGCTGTTCCCCACATGCAGAAAACAACAGAAACAGCACCATTGCCCATCCTATCATCAGCCTCTTATCTTTCATCTCTCCTCTTTCCTCTCTCATCTCTCATCTCTTATCTCTCATCTTTCCTCTCCTCTCTCTTCTTCCATCTACCTCAGTCCCCACACATTAGGCACATAGCTTTGCTCCACTTTGTACTCTGTTTGGTCGGGCAGATTACAGAAGAAGTCGATACCTGTTCGCTTTTCCAGTTCATCGATGCTGATAGCATATTTCGACAAACTGTCGTTGGTACGGTCCACATTCTCGTTCTCACACCAGAAGGCGATGGCTCGATAGCCTTGTGCATTCTTGAGAAGCAAGGCCATGAAGAAATACTTCGGTACGATGAGCTTGTTCGACAACCGTCTGAGAATATTCGATTCGTCATCAATGGTTCCTCCCTTGCACACATACAGGGCGTCAGTGCCCTTGGCTGTAGCCCAGGTGCGTACCTGTTTCTCCATCATTGCCCATAGGCCGGCATTGAAGATGTTATATTGCGGCTGCATGTTCGTGAGATAGAAGGTCTGGTAGTTGGCTTCGGCAGAATACAATCGGTCGGCTGATGGACAGATATGCCCGTGGTCGAACCCCGTTCCCCAGAAATAGTCGCCGATGAGATAATCTTCCGACGGACGGTCGAGATAATCGGCTAAAGGTAAGTCTGGGTCAAGGGGATATTGAGGGTTCCCGTTGTAACGTGAGGTGTTGGCAGTGGTGTTCGCTTTGTTCATCTCGTAGCACGACCATCGTTGTGACTTCTTGTCACAGTCCCATTCTACGGCATAGTTGACGACTGTGTTATGATCTGTCTTGTGGACGATGACGAGGTTGTTTCCTCCTTTCAGATGAGGAAACTCCAAACGGTTGGCCTCAGGGCAAGTCACGGTAGAGTTCTGGTTATTGTTTGTCTCAATGACCACATCTTCTTCTTTGTCATCACTGCTACAGGCTGTGAGGGTCAATGGAATTGCCAGCAGATAGAGCAGTCTCACGTATTTCATGGGCGGTTCGTTTGGTGGAAAAAGAAAGTGTGTCAGCGTGCATATGCAACTACACCCTGACACACTTTTGCCTTAACGGTCTTATATATATAATAAGGTATATATATTACTTCTTGGCAGTGCTCTTAGCATAACGGCTCATGAAGCGGTCAACGCGACCTGCTGTGTCAACGAGCTTGCTCTTACCTGTATAGAACGGGTGAGAGGTGCTGGAGATCTCAAGTTTTACCACTGGGTAAGTTTCGCCTTCGAATTCTACTGTATCGTTTGTCTTTGCTGTAGAACGTGAAAGGAACATATCGCCGTTGGACATATCCTTAAATACGACGGGGCGATAGTTTTCGGGATGAATACCTTTTTTCATTTCTTTGTTAAAATATTGATTAATAATGTTGTCGAATGATATCGGGCTGCAAAGGTACGAAGTTTTTTTTGAACCTGCAAATCATTCCATCACTTTTTGCGTATTTATTGATGAAAAAGGCTTCACTCATAATGAATGTCCCATATTTCATATTCCACTGTGCCATTGACAGTATAGACACAGGAATGGTCAATGGCATCAAAGCGAAGGTCTGAAAGCCTCAGAGTCATGTACGATTTATTGCCAATCTTACTTGTGCCGACCACTGTGACCTTACCGCTAAGGGCCGGTGCTTGAATTAGGATATATGTCGTCCAGGTAGGAGTGTACGCAGCGGCAGCATGGAATTGGTTGCTGTCAAAGGTATCTCCTGTCTTCATGTTACTGAAACTCATAGGCTTATTACTTTCAAATGAGATATTAAGCATGTTGAAGACATCCGATCCCTTGATGTTGGCTCCAAATTGCATGTGATAGACTGTGATAGGATTGCTATCGTTATACACAATCCCCTTACCGATATAACAGTGGGGTGGATTGTAGGTCTCGCCGCTTTTGTACATTGTTCCCATACTGGCCTTGCCATTGTCCGACTGGATACGCAGGACGTTCACCTCAGTCCAAGCGGAGTCAACGATATTCTCATCATCGTCACTGCTACAGGCAGTGAAAAGACACATCGCCATCATGGCCATGATAATACTCTTTAGTTGTTTCATATTCCAATAGATTGTTTCTTATATAAATGCAGTAACTTCGGAATCTTGCATGGGAACCGAAAGATTTAACGAAAATTAAGGTCATTTGAATGGAACAGGAAGAATAGTTTTTTGTTTTTCACACGAATAACCATGAATGCCCACGAGATTTGTCGAAGACCCACGAGTGCTCGCAGTAATGAGTCATAAATATTATAATGTTTCTTGGATGGTTGCAGAAAAAAATTAATGGATATTCGTGGACATTCATGGTCATTCGTGTTTAATCATAAATGATCGCAGACAATAATCTACCATGATGATCATCATTTTAAATTCGGAATAATCTTTACATATTTAACGTATATTAACCTGGAGAATCGCGTTTTTGCCACCAACTTGTCTTTGGGTCGTAAAAACGAGAATCTGACGCGGTTTGCTAACTCATTGATTATGAGTACATTAGTAAATCGAGGTGTTTTGGTCTTTCGAAAACGGCCTTTTTAGAGCATGAAAACGCCGTTTCTATGGGTCAAAACGCCGTTTTCATGACCTAAAAACACCGTTTTTGTGAAGCAAAAGGAATATAGTTTACCTCAATTCGGGATAAGAAAGTCGTATAAAAAGTTGGTAATCTGAGATATTTTTTGTACCTTTACATCTGAGTACCAATCACTTGTAAAGTAAAACAAAAGAATACGCTCATGATTACCGCCGA
>Ga0247609_10000244_pt1 | contig 79890 bp, 76 predicted proteins | sample 172DNAGHGlowgp2_FD_193487 | JGI IMG/M metagenome (GOLD analysis project Ga0247609, IMG submission 193487) | Sheep rumen microbial communities from Palmerston North, Manawatu-Wanganui, New Zealand - 1728 DNA GHGlow gp2 | ecosystem: Host-associated > Mammals > Digestive system > Stomach > Rumen ...
CGTTATATGGGCTTATTGAAGGTTTGTACGGATATAGCGAGACAAAATATCATATGGGTAAGGGTCATATGCCAATGCAGATAAACGGGTGTTCTGAAAGCCAGTTTATCCATTTTGTTATGTCCATTTCTAAGGATGTTAAGCAACGAATTATTATTACACATAGTGAAAAAAGAGCAAGACAAATAGCAGAAGATGCTTCATATTTTGAGGATAACGTTCATGTATATCCAGCTAAGGATTTTATATTCTATAATGCAGATATTCATGGGAACCTTCTTTTGAAAGAGAGAATGAAGGCACTTAGAAGTCTGATACGTGGGGAGAATATTACTATTGTTACAACAATGGATGCATTTATGGATAAATTGCTTCCGGCTGAAAGACTTAAGAGTTCAATTCTTTCTTTTGAAGTTGGAGGAGAAGTTGATCTTGATGAAGTTAGAAGTGTTCTTGTAAGAACTGGTTATGAATTTAATTCTCAGGTTGAAGATAAGGGACAGTGTGCTATTAGAGGAAGTATTATAGATATATTTCCACTCGAAAGTGATAATCCATACCGTATTGATTTATGGGATACGGAAATTGATAATATAAAAATATTTGATGTAAATACTCAAAGAACAATTGAAAACATAAAGGAAGTTCAGATTTATCCAGCAACAGAGTATATGTATACTTCTGATGAAATTCAGGCTGGTGTTAAGAAGATTGAGGCTGAATTAAAGAAAACGTATAATACATTAAGAGATGAATTAAAGACTGAACAGGCACATAGACTTAAAGTGACAATTAAGGAATTTCTTGAGTTACTTGATTTAGATGCAAAGGGAATTAACAAGGATGCATTTGTAAATTATTTTACAAATGAAACTTCGAATTTTTTTGATTACTTTGATGATGATGCAATTATTTGTGTTGAAGAGCCAGCAAGAAGTTTTGAACATCTTAATGTGGTATGGGAAGAGTTTTTAGATAGTTCAAAACATAGACTTGATGATGGATACATGCTTCCAGGACAGATGAAGAATCTATATACTCCTTCGGATATAATAAGTATTTTATCCAAAAGAAAAACATTGTTTTTCACAGCACTTGATCAAAAGATTAATGAGATAAAGTGTAAGGAAAAGATAAATGTAGAAACCAATAATACGGTTGTATATAACAATGATTATGAAATGCTTATAAGAGACATTGAGTTTTATAAGCGACAGAAATATGGAATTATGATTCTTTCTGCTTCAAAAACAAGGGCGGAAAGACTTGCAGGTAATTTAAGAGAATATGATATTAATGCTTTCTACACTGAGGATGATAGAATTCCAGCAGCAGGTGAGATTATGGTTAGGTATGGTAATCTTCATAGAGGCTTTGTATATCCATCCTTAAAATTTGTATTAATATCTCAAAATGACATATATGGTACCGTTAAGAAAAAGAAGAGACATAGGAAGGCATCTGGTGATGTAATTACGGACTTTGGTAGTCTTAACATTGGGGATTATGTTGTTCATGAAAGTTATGGTATCGGTGTATATAGAGGAATAGTTAAGGCTGAAGTTAAGGGGATAATTAAGGACTACATTAAGATAGATTATGATGGTGGAAGTTCACTTCATGTTCTTGCAAGTGACCTTGATCAAGTAGCTAAATATTCAGGTGCTGAAGGTGTGGCACCTAAGCTTAATAAGATAGGTGGACAGGAATGGTCTAAAACCAGAAGCAGAGTTAAAAGTGCTGTTAAGGATATTGCTGCTGACTTAATAAAGCTTTATGCCGCTAGAGAGAATAGTGAAGGATTTGCTTTCTCTGAGGATTCATTATGGCAAAAGGAATTTGAAGAGATGTTTCCTTACGAGGAGACTGATGATCAGCTCAATGCAATAGATGCAGTTAAGTCTGACATGGAAAGTAAGAAGACCATGGATAGACTTATATGTGGTGATGTTGGTTACGGAAAAACTGAAGTGGCAATTCGAGCTGCATTTAAGGCCGTACAGGATGGAAAACAGGTTGTGTTCTTAGTACCTACAACCATACTTGCATCGCAGCATTACAATACATTTGCTAGTAGGTTTAAGGATTTTCCTGTTAGAGTTGATGAACTTTCAAGATTTAGAACAAAGAAACAGGTTGAGAATACCCTTGCTGATTTGAAGAAGGGATTTGTTGATATATTAATTGGTACTCACAGGGTTTTATCAAAGGATGTTAAGTTTAAGGATTTAGGTCTTTTGATTATTGATGAGGAACAGAGATTTGGTGTTAAACATAAGGAGAAAATCAAGGAACTAAAAAATAATATTGATGTATTGTGTTTAAGTGCAACACCTATTCCAAGAACACTTCATATGAGCATGATTGGAATAAGGGATATGTCGGTATTATCCGAACCTCCAGTTGATAGAATGCCTGTACAGACATTTGTTATGGAGTATAACGATGAAATGGTAAGAGAAGCCATTAATCGTGAGCTTTCAAGAAATGGTCAGGTGTATTATGTACATAACAGAGTTAATAATATTGAGGATATTGCAAGCAAGCTTCAAAAGTTAGTTCCTGATGCAAATATTGCAATTGCTCATGGAAGAATGAGTGAGAGAATGCTTGAGTCAGTTATGTACGACTTTATGAATGGTGATATAGATGTATTAGTTTCAACAACTATTATTGAAACTGGTCTTGATATATCAAATGTTAATACCATGATTATACAGGATGCGGATCGATTTGGACTTTCGCAGCTATACCAGTTAAAGGGGAGAGTTGGAAGATCGAATAGAACATCATATGCATTTTTGATGTATAAGAGAAATAAGATTTTAAAGGAAGTTGCTGAAAAGAGACTTCAGGCCATTAAGGATTTTACTGAGCTTGGTAGTGGTTTTAAGATAGCTAAAAGGGATCTTGAAATTAGAGGAGCTGGTAATGTTCTTGGAGCAGAGCAGCATGGACATATGGAAGCGGTTGGATATGATTTATATTGTAAGATGTTAAATCAGGCCGTTGCCATGTTTAAGGGATTAGAGATACCATCTGAATTTGAAACAAGTATCGATATTCCTATAGATGCATACATTCCTAAGAAGTACATTGAAGATGAGATTGCTAGACTTAATGCTTATAAGAAGATTGCAGCCATTGAAAATGAAGATGAAAAAGATGATATCATTGATGAGTTCACTGACAGGTATGGTGATGTTCCAAAAGTAGTCTTAAGTTTGTTAGAGGTTGCAAATATTAAAGCAAAGGCGCATAATGTATATATTAAAGAAATAAGAGGAAACTTAAATGAACTGACATTTGTTTTGTATGAAAAGGCGGAACTTGATGTTAGTAGATTTCCTGAAGTCTTGGATAAATTTAAGGGTAAGTTAAAACTCATTACAGATGCTTCTCCTAGACTTGTTTATAGAAAGGGTAGAGCCATGGATGGTAGTGAGGAGTTAATTGAAATGATTAATTGTATTATTTCAGAATTAGGTGAAATAAAGAATTAATTATTTGCTGTTATTTGGAGAAAAAATAGTATGTATGTTTTGAATGATAATTCAAAAAAAAGTGTAAATAAGTTTTTAAAGAAAACTGTAGTTGTATGTATGACTGTAGCGTTATGTTTTTCTCTAGCTTCATGTAAAAAAAAGAAAGAGGAAAAATACACGGCTATGAAAATAGGAAGTAGTAATCTTTCGCCTGGAATACTAAGATATTATGCTTATAATGCGCAGGCTAGTTACGAAAACTATTACATGGCTTCAGGCGCACATATCCACTGGAGTGAAGGAAAGAATAAAGTTACTTTAGAGGAACAGGTAAAGAATCAAACACTTGAGGATATGGTTAAGAAGTATAAACTTATTAATCATTCTAAGGATTTTGAAGTGAACAAGTCAGATATTAGGGACAAGGATGTTTCTGATATGGTTGATAATTACGAAAAAAATTCTTCTGATGTGCTTAAAGGTAAAGTTGATGCTAGTAAAAATGATTTAAAGAGTATTTTTACTACATATCTAATGTATGAGGAAATATGTGATTATATTAAGGAAAAATATAATATTGTAGTTGATAAGGAATTATACAGACAGGTTAGTATCAATTTGATTGAAGTATCAGGAGATGATGCAGCAAATACAGCTGCTAAGATATGCTCAGAAGTTAATAAGGGCGGAACAATAGTTGATGTCGCATCAAAGTATAAACAGGAAGTAATTGAAGGTACAATTGGAGCAGGAGATCGAGATAGGGATAAGATTGAGCTTGCATGTCTTTCTATGAAAACTGGTGAATGCGTAAACGTAAATACTGATTTAAAGAATTATGTTATATATTGTGTTAATGATAATGACGAAAAAGCTACAGACATAATAGTGGCTGATAAAGAAAAAGAATTATTAAATCAGCAAATAGATTTGATTGTAAAAAATTATAAAGATGATGTAAAAATCGATAATGAAATGTGGGATAGAATAAATTTTAATGATCCAATTTTTGAAGAAAAATAATCAAAAGATGGGGAAATAAGAGTATGAGAGTGAAGAAAATTATTACACATATTGTGGTATACGTTTTGTTTGTTTTGGCAGTAATTGGGGTTTGTCTTGCTGTAAAGACACAGGGTGAAAAAAAGAAAACTAGTAAAAATGTTGCTGTGGATACCGAAAAAACTTCAACTGAAAAAGTGACTAAAACAGAAACGAAAACGGAGACAGAAACAGAGACGGAAACAGAACTAGAAACAGAAACAAAGGAGCCTGTTGATCCAGCTGATGAATATTTAGAAACAGTTAAATTTGCTAATGAAGATGAGTATGTTGATTGTATAAATGATAGATATGAACAGGCTGGAACTGAAGATGATACTGATATGACTGAGACTGAAAATAATCTTGATGAAGTTTCTAATCAAAACTTTGATCTCGGCGATGTTGATACAGATGATTTAAGTGATGATGATAGTTTTGAATCGTTTGATAAACATAAATATGATATGTTAAGTTCAGTAGATTATACATATTCGAAATTTGATAAAACTTCAGAAATTAATGCGGAAGCAGGATTCTTAGTTGATTTGGACTCACTAGATATATTATATGCAAAGAATGGATTAGAAAAGAGAGCGCCAGCTAGTACAACTAAGTTATTGACAGCTCTAACGGTATTGGAATTCTTGGATTTGGATGAAGAAGTTTTAGTTGGTAAAGAACAAGAATTCGTGGCGGCAGATGCTAGTGCTTGTGGTATCAAGGAGGGAGAAAAGTATACGGTATATGAACTTTTAAATGGTATGCTTTTATGTTCTGGTAATGATGCTGCATATACATTGGCATATTATACAGGATTACGTGCATATGATAGACTTGAAAATAGTGAAATCTATGAATATAATACTGATACAAGAGATGGGGAATATGCCCCTGAATGTGATGATACAAATGTGTATGCGGCTGATGGCAATGAGGCTAAGAAGTACATTGATGAATGTGTTAAATACATGAATAAGAATGCTGAAGAAATGGGATGTGTCAATGTGAATTTTGAAACACCCGATGGCTATGATACAGAAGGCCAGTATGTTACAGCGATTGACTTAGCACGAATTGGTGTTATGGCAAAGAATAATACTGTAATTAGTGATATTTGTGCTAGTACTTCATATTATGATAAATCACTTGATGTTACTTGGCAGACAACTAATGAACTTATGAATAAGAATGGAGAGTTTTATAATAAAACTGTTGATGGATTAAAAACAGGATCAACAGGAGAAGCTGGAAAGTGTTTTGTAGGTTCGGCATCTGATAATAATAATAAGTTTATTTCGGTTGTTTTAGGTAGTGATCAAAATGGCAGATGGAATGATAGTAATTATTTATTAAATGCAGGATTTAAGTATATGAATAAGTAAGTTCAAAAGAGTTATTGTATTTTTTGAAAGGAGACATATTATGGTTAAGCATGTAATTATTTGGACATTAAAGGATAATTTTTCCGAAAAGGAAAAACAGGAGATTAAGGCTTCAATTAAGGAAGGACTAGAGGGACTTAAGGGTAAAATACCTGGACTTCTAGGAATTAAGGTTTATACAGATGGTTTATCAAGTTCGAATGGTGATTTAATGCTTGATAGTATGTTTGAAGATAGAGCTACTCTTTCAGTATATGCATCACATCCTGAACATGTTGCAGTAGCTGATAATAAGGTTAGACCTTATACAAAGATTAGAAGCTGTTTTGATTATGAAGTAAAATAATAAACTAATATAAGAACGCCAGGGATATATCCTTGGCGTTTTTGAGAAGAGGTGTATGGATGAAATTTGGTAAAAAGGCTATAGCTATTATGCTTTGTACTTCTTTAGGTTTGACTATTAATGTAAATGCTACTGAGTATCAAAATTCTGCTAAGTATCAAAATGATACTAAGTATTATGATGAATTAATGGAATTTGAAAGCGGAAGTGAGAATCTAGAACTTGATGATAAAGGCAGTGAATTTCAAACTAAGAGATTAATAGTTGAGGGAGAAGTTGATAAGGATATATTAGACCATATTGATGATAAAGATGTTTTAGTTACTGATAGTGGATATAGTGTGATATCATTTGCTGATGAAGAAGATACAAAGGAAGCATATGATTATTTAAGAAAGAATAATGAAATAAAAAGTGTATCTGGTGAGAATGTATATGGCGTAAATGATATTAATGAAGAATATTATGTTGAGGATGCAGATATAAATTGGGAGCGTAATAGTGTATATAGTGAAGACTATACAGCAAATGATTTCTTGAGGAAAGATAATTTATCATGGGGTAGTGATTTTATTGAAAGTCCATTTTTAGTTGATTACATAAAGGATTCAAAAGATATTAACAAGAAGGATGTTGTTGTTGCAGTAATTGATACGGGGGTTAATGTAAAACATAGTATTTTTGAAGATAGAATTGTTGATGGAGCTCGTTCATTTGTCTTTTCGGAGCCAGGTATTGATGATAAATATGGCCATGGTACACATATTGCAGGTATAATAGTAGATAATACTCCAAGTAACGTTAAAATCCTCCCAATAAAGGCATTAGGTGCAAATGGAAAGGGAAGTGATCTTTCTATTTCAGCTGCAATTGATTATGCAGTAGAAATGGGGGTAGATGCAATTAATATGAGTCTTGGCGGTAAGGCAACATGGACTACATCATTAGTTGAAGATTCTATTAAGAATGCGAAAAATAATGGAATTAGTGTTGTTGTATCTGCAGGTAATGAAAATGATAATGCAGATGAATGTTCTCCATCAAGAAGTGATGCGTGCATTACTGTTTCAGCATGTGATGATAAAGGAAATATTGCTGATTTTTCAAATTACGGAGATTGCGTTGATGTATGTGCACCAGGAGTTTCTATTTATTCATCGTATAAAAGTATGTATGGATATTTAGATACATATAATTATGAGAGCGGCACCTCGATGGCGACACCTTATGTGACTAGTGCTATTTGTATGGTAAAGATGCTTCATAAAGATTTTGATGTAAATCAGGTTGAAGAGTTTATTGAAGAGCACGTTGATGAGTATGTGGCTGATAAAAATTACGGTAGTGGTATTATAGATTTAGGTAGTTATTTAGATGGTGAAAGATGTAGTGATGTTATATTTGATCATTCAAGTGGAAATCCAGAGGATAATCCGATAGAAGTAAAATTATCTTGTGCTACCGAAGGTGCAAGTATATATTATACAACTGACAATACAACACCAAGTGTTAATAATGGTATAAAGTATAGTGAACCAATTATAGTTGAACATAAAGCACAGATTAAAGCAATAGCTATAAATGAAGGTTTATTAAATTCTAATGTTACTAAGGCTGAATATATAGATGATAATGAAGTTTTTGATAGTGATTACTTGGTTCGTGATGGAGTAATATGTGGATTTAAAGGAAATATTGGATTATTAAGTTTAAGAGACGGTTTAGAAATACAAGGACAGAAAATAACTGAGATAGGATATAGAGCTTTTAGAAAAGCTAAGGTTGGTGACCTTGTCATATCAGAGGATATAGTAAAACTTGGTGAAGAAGCATTTGCTGATTCACCGGTAGAGCATGTATATTTTCTAGGACAAATTAAATATATAGGATCACGTTGTTTTTATAATTGCAAGAATTATAATGTTGCATGCAGTAGACTAACTAGTTGTGTATATGTAGGGGATGAAGCGTTTGCTAATTGTCCGAAGGCGGAATATATAGAGTTGCCTAGTTGTTTACATATTGGGAAAAATATTGCTAAGGAATGTGAAAATCTAAAAGTAATAGGTGCTCCAAAGTGTAAAAATGTTGAGAATGATTGTGGAACAGTAATTGATAAAAATACAACTTTCCAGGCATATACTGGTGAAGGTGTAAAGGTTACTTCTAATGTTGATGAAGATATATATTTAAATTATGAATTAGATGAAAAAGTATATGGTGGTAAAGTAGAAAAAGGACAGACTGTAATTGTTCCAAAGAATGTAGACATTTATGCAATGTATAATAATTCTTTTAAGTATTTGGATTTTAATGGTGATAGCGTAGGTTATTACGTTTCTGATTTAGGAATGGAGGTTGAATCAGTTGATTATTGTATTAAAGAAGATACAGTTATTTCTTATTCTGAGAAGAGTGTAAAGAATGATGTATCTGAGGCTTTAGTTTCATTTGAAGATGACGTTATACACGCTGAAAATGGGGGAATACCTAATATAAAGGTTTCTTTATTTGGTACAGAACTTAAAGAAGAGGATATGGATATAGTTTGTGAAGATGTTTTAAAAACTGGAATTGCAAAAATGGTAATTACTTGTAAGGGTGATTATAAAGGTGTAAAAGAAGTATATTATTATGTTTCAGAAAAGAAAGATAATGAAGTTATTGAAGATAATAATAAAGAAACAGATAAAAAAGATGATTCTATGAGTGATGTAAAGATTAGTGTTGTTACTAATGATAAATTAGATGGTAAGAACACTTCAGATTGTGAAAATACTTCTAAACTTATAAAAAAATCAGCAATTAAGAAGGCTAGATATTCTAAGGGAAAACTTAGATTGGTTTGGAAGAAGGTAAAGAATATTAATGGCTGCCAGATTGCTATATCTTCAAGCAAGAAGTTTAAAAAGAATGTTAAGACTATAAATATAAAGAAATCATCCTGCTATAAGAAGAATATTAAAAAATTAAAGAATAAGAAATTATCTTTAAGATTTAAAAAGAAAAAAGCTGTATATGTTAGAATTAGAACATTTGTAAAGAATGGTGGTAAGAATACATATAGCTTATGGTCTAAAGTTGTTAAGGTTAAGTATTAATAGTAAGTATTAAAATGATACTAACAAATAACTATTGGAAGTAAAAAAAATAATTCATAAAAAACATGTATCTATTTTTAATAGATACATGTTTTTTGCTTTAAATAATATATTGTTATTATTTATATATTTAATTGTATTATCTAGATGATTATCTATTTAATAAATACAGCTTCAGCAGAATATCTAAGTGGAGAAGAGAATATCTCCTTCTTGAATTTTTTATCTGCTGTTACATAGAAGTAATAATGCTTTCCGTTAACTAATGCTTCTTTTTTGATTTTCTTTACCTGGAAAGAAGTTGCTTTTTTCTTAACTGTTTTAATCTTTTTGAAGTTCTTAGTGCCTTTAGTTGATGCATAAATTGTATAGCTTGTAGCACCTTTAACCTTTTTCCAAGAAAGTTTAATTGAGCCGTTTTTATAATCAGATGTAGCAATAGTATCAAGAGCGTTAGTTATGTACTTTGTAGCCCATTTACCATATACTTCTTTTCCATTGAAAGTTGTATATGATCTGATTTTGATTTTATAAAAAGTTGTACTATCAATTTTCTTGATTTCTAATGAACTTGATTTTGAAGTTGATTTTTTATATTTTACCTTCTGAGTTTTTATAACTTTACCTTTGGCGTTACATATTTTGATTTGCACGCCATCTGCATAAGATGCTCTATCCCATGATAGGAAAACTTCTTTTAATGTTGGATAACATTCTGAAATAGTAACTTTACTAGGAGCAACAGGAATAAGTTTGATGTCTTCTTTTTCTAATGTGATAAACTTTGAGTTTGTATCAATTTTATATTCGCCTTTTTCATCAGTAAATACTGGGTAGATTTTAATATCATCATCAATGGATGTTCCTTTTTCAAAACTTAATGTTGCAGTAAGTGTAATTACTGTTCCAGCTTTTACTTGAGCAATTTGTGAATCGTTAAGTTTTATTAAAGTCTTTTTATTACCATAGTTTACTTCGTATGCATTAGCATTTGTTGCGCTTTTAAATGAAATTATGATTTTATTTTCAAATATTTTATCAACTTTTGCACTGTTTTGTACTTCATCAGATATTACAATATCTTTTTTTGTTTCTTCTGAGTTAGTAGTAGTTTGAGTACTATCAGTTTTTGTTTCTTCAGCATATACTGTTTTAGATAGAGAAGACTCCATATTATTTATAAATGGAGTATAACTAAATAATGTAAAGGTTGATAATGCAACAAGAGCATATGTACTAATTTTCTTTTTCATTTTATTCCTCCCGATATAATACGTATAAATAGTAAGGTTATTTCTTCTTGATATAACCTTCTCAATTATAACAAAGGAAATGGTTACTTTTCAAGATAAGTTGATAACATTTTATCAATAATGAATTTATGTGTTGACGAATAGATTTTATCGTGATATTCTCTATTCGAGTTAGCAAATGCTAACTGAATCATTTGAAAAAACTTGTGAACTATAATTACAAATGATTAGTTAAAGGATTAATTAGGAGGCATTGGAAATGGACAAAATTTATGTTGTATATTGGTCTCAGACAGGAAATACAGAAAGTATGGCAAATGCAATTGCTGCAGGAATTAAGGAAGCTGGTAAGGAAGCAGCAGTTGTAACACCATCAGAAATTAGCGCAGATGATTTAAATAATGCAAGCGTATATGCATTAGGTAGTCCAGCTATGGGGGCTGAAGTAATTGAAGAGGAAGAAATGGAACCTCTTGTAAGTGCTATTGAAGCAAATGTTAGCGGAAAGAAAATTGCTTTATTCGGATCATACGGATGGGGCGATGGTGAATGGATGCGTTCTTGGGTAGAACGTATGACAAATGCAGGTGCTACTGTAATTGGTGGTGAGGATGCAATTTGTCAGGATGCACCGGATGGTGATATGGAAGCTAAACTTGCAGCATTAGGAAAAGAGTTAGCAAGCTAATTAGTGTATTAAGAAAGATTTGTGAATTTAATTATGTTAGAAAAAGAACTCATTTATTATTGCGCTCCAACATTAGCAGGGATGAAAACAGCCAATCTATTTAGTTTTAAATTCCAAGAAAAAAATAAATTCCTCAAAGATATTTTCGCATTGAACAACGCTGCTAATGGAAAAGGAGTGAAAATAGACATTTTAAGCATTAGGGAAAACAGGGCTTTGATTTATGTTTATCGCATAAAGGCTCTAGTGAAAGATTTGTCTAAACCAGGTGTTTTTGATATTTTAATTAAGTATGGTTATGATATAAATGGGGATGTAGAAGAATTACTTAATGTGTTAAAAACCAGGCTTAAAATGACTATATGCTTTCCACATGAAATAGGATTGTTTTTAGGTTATCCAGTTGAAGATGTATCTGAGTTCATACGTCAAAATGGTAAAAATTGTAAGTACTGTGGATTGTGGAAAGTATATTGTAATGTTGATGATGCAAAAGCACTTTGTAAAAAGTATGAGCATTGTCAAGCCGTCTATAGACGGGTGTTTAAAAACGATAGAAACATCGCTCAGATGATAGTTTCTGCATAAATCATTTTCTATACCGGAAGTTGATTTTACATACTTCCTTTAACTGATGAGAAAACTCCTAATCATCAGTTCGTAAGCAACCGTAGTTTAACTACGGTTGCTTTTATGTTTTTAATTAGTTTTTGTATAGACAGAAATATTCTGTTTTTGATATACTATGAAAAGGGTAAAGTAAGAAAATTGAAAGTATAGATGTGTGAGTTTGTTTATAGATTGTTTGTAGAATTAGGATGAAGGAGGATGATTGATACGTTAAGTATCAAGAATAGGTATGTCAGAAAAAATATACGAAAAGATTCGTAGGGAGTATGGCACTAGTGACAGGGAGAGAGATAAGAATGAAAAAACACCTGATGATATCGAAAGATTTGATGATATTAGATATGGGGATGATGCATTCTTTAATGTGCTAGATGTTTATAGACCTAGGAATTGTCATGGAAAAAAATTACCAGTTATTGTTAGTGTCCATGGTGGGGCATTTGTATATGGGAGTAAGGAAGTATATCAGTATTATTGTATGAAGTTAGCGCAGAGAGGATACGCTGTTGTTAATTTTTCGTATCGTCTTGCTCCAGAATTTAAGTTTCCAGCAGCACTTTATGATATGAAAGAAGTGTATGAATGGATTCTTTATAATAAGGATGAGTATGAATTTGATATAGAGAATACATTTGCTGTAGGTGATTCGGCAGGTGCTAATTTATTAGGAATATATGCTGGAATCGCAAGTAGTGAGGATGCTAGTAGAGAGTTTGGAATTGTTCATCCAAGTGAAGTTAAGATTAAGGGTATTGCTCTTAATTGTGGTAAGTTCGTTCTAGAAAAGTTTGATGAACTTAACGAGGATAAACTCTATGAGTGTATTTTCGAGGATGGTGGTACAAGGGCTGAATTTGATAAGGCGAATGTTGTTAGATATGTTACATCTAATTATCCAAATACTTTCGTTATGACTTGCTTAGGTGACTTTTTAAAGGAACAGCCTAAGTACTTAGTTCCTAAACTTGAAGAAGAAAAAGTTAATTTTGAGTATCGTATTTATGGAGATGATGATAATCCACTTTGGCATGTGTTTCACTGTCATCCTACTCTAAAGGAGGCAGTAATTTGTAATGATGATGAATGCGATTTCTTTAGAAAATGCATGGATTAAATATAAAGGAGGATGGTTATGCCATTTATAGATGTAAAAACTAATGTAGCAGTATCTGATGATAAGAAGGAAAATATTAAATCGGCTTTAGGACAGGCTATTAGCTTGCTACCTGGAAAGTCAGAAAATTGGCTTATGGTTGGAATTAATGATAATTATGATTTATGGTTTAAAGGTGATAAGTCGCCAGCAGCCATGGTAGAAGTAAAAACTTATGGTGTTAATGCACAGGGTAGTGAAAATCTAACTGTTGAAATATGTAATCTTTTGAATAATGAATTAGGTATTGCAACGGGAAGAATATATGTTAGTTATTTTGGAACTCCTAACTGGGGTTGGGATGGAAGAAATTTCTAAAGGAACATGTTAGTAAAAGAGACTTTCGTCAATTTGTTTGATGAAAGTCTCTTATTATGTAAAAATTTTTTGAACCTTTTTTAACTCTATGAAAATATATAAGTGAAGAACAAAATTTGTTCTTGAAAAAAGTAGGTACTTACGGGAGCGATTGTATGGAAAAATCATATATTGAGAGTGTGATAAATGAATATGGACGTGATATATATTCATTTTGTGTTTATTTAACTGGAAGTAGACATGAAGCTGATGATTTATATCAACAGGTATTTCTTATTGCAATTGAGAAAAACAATTTGGATGTTGATAATAATCCTAAGTCTTATCTGTTAGCTATAGCAGCAAATGTTTGGAATAATAAGAAAAGAAAGTTTTTATGGAGGCAAAACAAAGCCCAAACTATACATTATGAAAAAGATAATTTAGAACAGATTGCTGGAGAAAAGGACTCGCCCGAGAATGAGTTTATAAAGAGGGAAGAACTTATTAGGGTACGTAAAATTGTTGATGAACTACCAGATAAGATGAAGGTGGTAATTCTTCTGTATTACATGGAAGACATGTCTATAGAAGAGATTTCTAAAACTCTCAGAATTCCAATTGGAACGGTGAAAAGCAGGTTACATCAAGCTAAGAAAAAATTGAAAGAGAGGTTATAGTATGAAGGACAAGTTAGATTCTTTGTTAGAGAATGCTTATAAGGAAAGATTTGAACCTGGTAAAGATTTGAACGATCGCATATTACATGAAAAAAATAATATAAAAGTATTAAATGATGATGTAAGGTTAAGAAAGGATAAAAAAAATATGAAGAGGAACTTTGGGGATTTATTTACTAAAGTGGCGGTTGTGGCATTTTGTGTTGTAAGTATAGGTGGAATTGGATTTTTTGCACTTTCAAAAGGAGGAATAAATCCATCATCAGATAAAAAAACGGCTAAGGAAGGAACTACTGTTGTTGAAACAACAAGTGAAATTGCAGAAACACAGTCATTAATTGAGGAGAAAGAAACTGAGGAAGAATTTCCAGAAAATAATGAGGCAGAAAATATTGAGTGGAAAAAACTTTCAAAAAAATATGATTTTTCTTCAATAATTACTGGTAAAGAAGGTACAGATAAGGATGGATGGGTATATCGAGAATTAGATGTTTCTGATAGTGGATATGCTAATGTAAGATATTATTATGATTCTTATCAGGAAGCAATTGAGGCCAGTGGACTTCATAATATATTATCTAAGGATTATAAAAGAATGGATCGTGAAGGTACAATTTGTTATACAGATATAATTAGCCTAGAAGGTACACAGAAGTTACTTGAAAGATCTGTTGATGCAAAATTCCAATATAAAAATGGTTTTGTATTTTTAACACAGGATTATGATAATCATAATATGGAAGATATGAGTTTTACAGATGGTGCATTGCAAAATCCAACAAATGAAAGAGTATATACTAGCAAGAGTGGAATTAAATTTACATTAAGGGATGGTACAACATGTTATCCTGCCTATGATGATGAAGAACAGGTTAAGTGTACTAGAACTAGTATTTTGAGTGATAAAAGAAAATATATCATTACAATTGAACTTAGAGGGTTAAGTGAAGATGAAATGCATGAGGTTCTTGATACAGTTGTAATGCCTGATGATAATGTAGATATTAACAAAGTACCAGCAAGTGAGAAGAGGGCAGATATAGTTAAAGAGATTAAGAAAAATGCCCCTAAAAAGAAATAATTTGAGTACGAATATTAGGGTAAAAAATATTTTTTGAAAAAGTATTGACAATTAAATAACGTAGTGATAATATATGTCTCAATAAAGCAAAAGGGAGTAGCTTACAAGTTACTTGGTGCTCAAATCGTCAGTACGATTTTATCCGGTTTGAGCTAATCAAAGCGAGACTTTTGCCGAACGTTTAATACGTTTGGCAAAGGTCTCTTTTTTGTTATATAAAGATATTTATATAACTGATACGCTTCCCATGATATTTGCTTTAGGAAAGCGTTTTTTAATTTATTTTAAAGGAGGTGAATATATTAACTACTTACTAACAAAGGATGAAAAACGCAAATTTGTTTTCGGCGTGGGAAACCGAAAAGGCTCCTTAAGGGCGAAAAGGAGCGAGGAGTATAATTTTAATATATAGGAGATCCGGAGCTATTTTGGCTCCGTGACCTCCAATAAATGAAAAAATAATGGAAAAGATAAACGGAAATGAAAAAAATTATAAAGTTAGAAAAGAATGGTATACATTTAGGTTAATTATCGTTATACTAATAGTGTGTTTAAGGAGTATAAGTATGAATAACAATATTAGAAATCAATTTGAAGATAATGAAAATAAGAAAGTTGTGGTTGATGATACTGCTACAGGGGTAATATTGGGTATCATAGCATTAGCCATAATTACCCTTTTTGGCGTTATTGGATATTTAAGAATTACAACAGATAAGAGAAATTATGAGAACAACCCTAAAATAGAAGCTACCATAACAGACATTGGAAGTAGGTTAGAAAGAGATGCAAATAGAAGTAGGAAAACTAAGAGAAGAAGAACTAGAAAAATAACAACTGCAAATATTGAATATGTTGTGGATGGTGTTAAGTATGAAGAAGTCGTTGATTATCCATCTTTAAAAAAGGAAGATGTTGGTAAAAAGGTGACAGTCGCATATGATAAAAAAGATCCATCAAAAGTTTATATCAAGCATGCATATGGTTCGTTTAAAGTAAAGTTTGCTTTTGGTTTTATAATAGTTATGTTTGTTCTTTTGACAGGTTATATAGTAGGTGTTGTTGTTAAAAAAGTGAAGAAAGAATAATGAATATAAGTACCTTTTGCTATAATTTAAAACTATAACAAGAGGTACTTTTTATATATTATACAATAACAAAAAGAGATGATATGATATAGCCATAAGAGATACAGATGATGAATATCAACAGATGACAGATATGAGTACACAAGACGATTGATATAAATTGTTTGAAAAAAAGAATAAAGAAAGTATGAGGTATTTTATTATGGCTAAGAAAAACAGAGATGAAAGAAATTTAAAATTTGAAACATTACAGTTACACGTAGGACAGGAAAATGCAGATCCAGTTACAGATTCAAGAGCAGTTCCAATTTATCAGACGTCAAGTTATGTATTTAGAAATAGCGACCACGCAGCAGCTAGATTTGGACTTTCAGATGCAGGTAATATTTATGGTAGACTTACAAATCCTACAGAAGATGTATTTGAAAGAAGGATTGCAGCTTTAGAAGGTGGTGTTGCAGCACTTGCAGTAGCATCTGGTGCGGCAGCTATTACATATACAATTGAAAACCTTGCACAGAATGGTGATCATATTGTAGCAGCTAAAAACATATATGGAGGTTCATATAACCTTTTAGCACATACTCTTCCTCAGTATGGAATTGAGACTTCATTTGTTAATATTTTTGATGAGGATGAAGTAAAGGCTGCTATTAAAGATAATACAAAAGCAATATTTATTGAAACTTTAGGTAATCCAAATTCAGATGTAGTTGATATTGAAGCTATTGCTAAAATCGCTCATGACAGAAAAATTCCTCTTGTTGTAGATAATACATTTGCTACACCTTATTTGGTTAGACCTATCGAGTACGGCGCTGATATTGTTGTTCATTCAGCAACTAAATTTATCGGTGGTCATGGTACAACAATCGGTGGTGTGATTGTTGATAGTGGTAAGTTTGATTGGGAAGCAAGTGGCAAGTTTGCATCACTTGTTGATCCTAATCCAAGCTACCATGGAATTAGCTTTACAAAGGCTGTTGGTGCAGCTGCATTTGTAACAAAGATTAGAGCTATTTTACTTAGAGATACAGGTGCAACTTTATCACCATTCCATGCATTCTTCTTCTTACAGGGGCTTGAAACACTCTCACTTCGTGTTGAAAGACATACAGAGAATGCAGCTAAGGTTGTTGAATACTTAAAGAATCATCCACAGGTTGAAAAGGTTAATCATCCGCTAGCAACTGATGATCCAAAACAGAAAGAGTTATACAAGAAGTATTTCCCTAATGGTGGTGGTTCAATCTTTACATTCGACATTAAGGGTGATGAAAAGAAAGCAAGAGATTTCATTGATAATCTTGAAATCTTCTCACTTTTAGCAAATGTTGCTGATGCTAAGTCATTAGTAATTCATCCAGCATCAACAACTCATTCACAGCTTACAGATGAAGAGTTACTTGATCAGGGAATTAAGAAGACTACAGTAAGACTTTCAATCGGTCTTGAAAATATCGATGATATCATCGAAGACCTTGAAGAAGCATTCAAGGCAATACAGTAAACATATATTAAAGTAAATTCCTCCGAAATATTGAAATAATATATGAAACGTGAACGTAGAAAAATCTTCCAAAATATTATAGTGTTATAAATAATCTAAAAAGCGGTGAATAGGTGCAAATTCACCGCTTTTATTATAGTTGCATAATTAATTAAAAGGTGATATATTGTGCGTATATAACGATAGTTATAAAGAGGTGAGTAAATAAGGGTTTAATAAGGAGGAAAGAATAATGAATATAGGTTTAGAAAAAGCAAAAAGTAAAGCATTTGTTGGAGTTTTATTTTTCTTTATGGGCTTTATGGTAGTGGCAGCTAATATTGCTCGAGGTGTTCAGTATATTGATAAAGTAGAAGCTGGAAGTGATATTCTGGGAACTAATTATAAAGCTAGTTTTGATTCGTTGGTATATGGGCATGTTATTTTTTTTGTAGCATTAGTTATAGCCTGCGTGTGTATTTATGGTTACGCTATGGATAAGAATCTGATTGGCTTTACAGGGCCCGTTATAGTTAGTGTATTGATTATAATAGGTGGATGCATAGTAATGTTTTGGACAATGGTGTTTGGTGACCTTGGAGAAAGTTTAACATATCCTAAAGGTGCTGTTGATCTTCCTTTTTATATGTGGCCATTGATGACGTTTATTAGTTTTATTTTTTTACTTGCATTCGGTTTTTCGGGAAGTTTACCTGAAGAAAGTGGATGTTAGGTGGTGAATCAAATAAATAATTTATAAATAATTAAAAAAATGCCTCAAGAAAAAAACTTGAGGTATTTTTTTGCTTTATAGTATAATGTCATAGTAAGGAGGAAAGAACTATGGAAGATGAAATTATATTTAGGGATGAAGATAAGGATAAACCACTAGGGAAGCGAGAAGTTAGTATATCCAGTATAGTTTTGAAGGGAATGATTGTTGCAATTATACTTGCATGCGCAGCTTGCACAATACAGTATATTGGAGCAGAGAAAACAAAAACCAAAATTTCAGAAATTTCACTTTCTCGTGCTAGGATGACTCAGAATGAGGATACTGAAGAATTTAGATATTATGCTATTAATATGACATCATATGTATGTGGGTTTATCGTATTTGTAGGCAGTATGATTTTACTTGATATTAGTATGATTAAAAAAGTTATAGGTAAAGTGGTTGAGAAAAGAGATAAGGATCTAGCGTATTGCTGGTGTGTTGTTGGTTCATTTTTAATGCTATTACTTTTAGTTATAATAACTGGATATAATAAAATGGATTCACCAAAACACATTGGTGTTATAACCTTTGTTTCCTGGCCAGCCATAACAATATTAAATTTTATGATCTTTACATTTTTAACAAAGAAAAAGGATGAGATTCCAAATAGAAAACAGGAGGCTCTTTTCGGTAAATATGTTGACAGATAGATTTATAAAGAATATAGAAGATCAAATAGAAGAAGCACAGGTAAAACTTGGGTATGCAGATGAATCTGTAAGATTATATTATCCGCTTGCATCTCTTGAGGATATTCTTGATGAAAAATTTGAAGATAATGAAGATTGTATCAAATCGCTACTAAGTAATGAGGAGATTATTAATTCTGAACTTGGAAATATGGAGTTTAATAATCATGGTAGAAATATTGAAGTGGTTATATCTCCTGTTGGTGTAAAATATGTTTATGAAAATAAAAAACCATCTGATTTTTTAGTAGAATTTATAGGAACATTTGCTAGTAATCATCATTTGAAAATAGAGGAAATAAAAGAAGTCTTTTCAAAATATGGTGAATATAAATGCGAAGATGTTCCGGCAGATTCAGGCTTTAAATGGGCATTATACTTTGTAGATAGTGAAGAGGATGAATATGTATATTGTATTAATGAAGAGATGGGGCATACAATTTATCATAGATTTACAAAAAATGATTATAAGAAATTATTAGAAGCATAGAAATATCAATTTTTGAAATGAAAAATGACCTTGGATTTGATGGCTAAAGTCATTTTTATTTGCTTTGCATTTACGCCAAAAAAATGGTATTATATAGAGGTGTGATTGTATTGAGTATTGTGAATAAAAATAAAATATATTTTTGATGAATTACACTTAGAATATAATGATTAATTGGAGGATATAATGAGCGTAGAAGAAATACTAAAGGAAATTGAAGGTGGACTTACAGGAGAAATTAAGAAAGATATGGATTATCTCCAAGTTTGCCTTAAAAGATATAATAAACATGAGGATATTGAAGAGCGTAAAGCTATCGTTCGTGGAATTCAGGGCATGATGTTTAAGGTTAGCCCACAGGAGACCGAAAAGTTTGCAAGAATGAATATGAGTGCTATGCAGCAGGCGTATAAGGAAATTCTTGATAAGGCACTTGCATATTCAAGAGCAAGAGATGCTGAGAAAGTTATTGAAACACTTGAACCAGTAATTAAGAAAATAGAAGCAGAAGATGTATATAAGGATGATGATGAAACTGAATATGTAGTTTTTGCTCAACCTATGGAAAAAGCTGTTTACAGTTATAAATTTAAAAATGATAAGAAGACATATACACCTATTGAACCATTACCAGATTTTTATTATTTATATGGTGTTGCTAAAAAGGTTCAGGGTGATAATGATGGTGCAATTGATGCACTTCAGAAAGCAATTAGATGGGATCCTGTTGCATGTGGTATTTATCTTGAACTTGCTGATTACATTCGTGAATCAGGTGATACAGAGAAGTTCATGGAACTTACAGAAAAAGCTTATGAGTATGCTTACTTACCAGGAGACTTAGCAAGATGTTATTCAGCATTTGGTAGATTCTATTTTGAAAGAGGACGTATGGAAACAGCAATTGCTTGTATGCAGATGTCATTTATGTTAGTTAAGGAAAATCCATTTGCTAAGATTTTATTTAATGAATTACAGAAGAATGTTGAAGCTGATAAATTAAAACCTCTTAAGGTTGAGGAAGTTGCTGAAACATTAAGAAGAAATAATCTTCCTGATCAGCCAGATAAGGACATTGTAGGAATTGCTTATACTTATGCTAGTAAGTATGCAGAAGCTGGTAATCCTAATGCTTCAGCATATTATTATCAGATTGTATACGGTCTTACAAGAGATGATAAGATAAAGGCTTTATTAGATGAGCAGGAAAAAGCAATCGAAGAGAAGAAAACTGCACAGAGTAAATAATTATTTAATTAGATAAAGTGATGAAACTTTTTATATTTTTCTTGACTTTGAAATTAAATAGAGTATAATAGGCATAGACAAAGGCGTCGCGATTTATCGTGGCGCCTTTTTTTACGCTTTGAAAATCCTTAATTAAATCCCTACTTCAATTAAGGATATGCGTATGTCTATCATATTTTTTCCTATACGCTTTCCGGGGAATGTTGTTACTCTCCCGATAAAGAATAGCACTCCGGAAGGTGTAGGGAAACAAAATCAACTGCAATAAGTATATTACAAATAAAAAGAACTTAATGGAAATATATCCATTAAGTTCTCTTTATTTTCATTTGATTTTTATTTGTTTGGCTTTCCATTTGGATTTTCAGGATTAACTGGATCTGTTGGATCTTCAACCTGCTTAACATCTACAGTAATCTTTGCAGATACTGTTACGATTAATCCTCCTGGAATTGCGATGTCATACTGAATTGTATGAACACCAGCAGTAGCAGTATAAATACCGCCTTGAACCTTCTGTTCGTCAACTGCAACAGTTATGAATTTTGAAATATCAAAACCACTCTTAGTAAATGCTTTAACACCGTTTAAAAGATTTACCTTATCGCCTTCAAATGCTCTTAAATCAGAAACACCTCTAAATTCAGGTTTTTCTTTATTAACAACCTTAACAGTTACTGTCTTAGTTACTTTTCTGGATTCAAGCTTCTTCTGAGTAGCTGTAAATGTTAATGTATAAGTTCCAAGCTTAGTTGTATCAACGTTACCTGTTACTGTTAAGTTTCTCTTTGAAAGCATCTTTCCTTTGTATGAAGAAACTTCAGCGTATGACTTAAGGTTATTAAGCTGTGTACCGAATTCTACTTCTGTAGGCATTTCAACTGAAAGTTTAACATGCATATCGATTACTTTATAAATCTTAGAAATTCTTCTAGTCTTACCGTTTGAGTCTGTGACTTTATAAATTAATTTGTAATCACCAGGTTTAGCGAATTTAACCTGTCCTTTACCATAGTTAAATGTGAATTTTTTAGCGCCTTTTTTCTGAGCTCTAACAGTTACTGTAAGTTTGTCTGAAATATCTGTTCCAACAAATGATTTTGCGCTAATACCATCGAAGATGTTAAGTGTAGCACCCATTTCGATTGAATTGTGGTTCTTTGCACCTTCAATAATAGGTTTCTTTTCATTTACAACTTTAATTGTATATCTCTTTCTAACTACATTTCCGATATCATCTTTATAAGTAAATCTTACTTTATATTTACCTAACTTGCGTGTGTTAACCTTGCCCTTTGTTTTAATTCCTTCTGTTACAACAACACCAGCTGCATTCTTTACTTCAACAAGTGATGTTAAGTCAAGGTTTTTTGTACCGTACTGTACATTTCTTTCCTTAAGTTTGATCTTTGGCTTTGACTTAAGGTATGGATTATGAGGATCTGGATCAGTTGGATCCCATCCCTTATATGAACCAGGATTAATCTTCATAAATGAAGGCTTTCCAAGTGGATCATTATTACTGTTACCATTAATAATTACTACTTTAGTACCAAGTGGACATTTATCATAAATCCATTTTGCATCTTTTACTAAAAGTCTTACACATCCATGAGATGCTGTATTTCCAAGATAGTTATAAGCACTAACTGAAATAGATGATTTATCATGATTTGTATAATACCAAACTGAGTGGAATAAGAAACCACCAGTAATTCTTGTATTGTACTGTCCCCAAGATGGACCTAATAGTTCGTGCCATTCTTTTTTCCATGGAGTATAGAAAGTTCCTACAGGTGTATCGTGACCTGTTGAACATATCATAGCTTTGTATGGCTTGTTATCTTTTTTCTTAAATACTGTTACTACATTTGTTCCTTTGTTAACCTGAATGTAATAATCTCCTGCACCTTCAGAAGCTTCTACTGTCTTAGGAGCTTTTACAAAGTTTATAGAAGTTAATACTAAAGCTAACACAAGAATCATTGACATAATTTTTTTCATGTTGTACCTCTCTTCTTGCATTATAATATTTTTAGCAATTTTTTACACATATATCATAACTCAAAAAAACTAAAAATCAATATAACATTTTTATAAAAACATAAATAAATTGGGGAATTTATTAGTAAATATAGTAGAAGAGGTGTTACATTTCTGCGAATTTGTTACGGAGATGTTAAGAAATAAGGCAAAAATAGGACTGGATATAAAAATCAGTTTATTGTAACAGTTCAGCAAATGTGCTAAAATATCATTTGGTGATTGCAAGTATTTGAAAGGAGTACAAGAACGCAGGGCGCATTCTTAAAAAGATATGTATAAAGTAGACGGAAGAGTAACGTTTAGTATGTCACGTGGCGATGGAAACATGTCTATACCATCTATGATGTACTTTATGCAAGATAGTATTAATTTGCATGTATTTGATATAAATAAAGGAGCAGACTTTCTCGATTCTCAAAAGAGGCTTTGGGCAATAACTGGTTGGAACATGAAAGTGTTTAGAAGACCAAAGGCTGGAGAAAGAATAACTTGTGGTACATATAGTAGTGGTGTTAAAGGAATGCTTGCAACAAGAGTATTTGTTATGGAATCTGAAGATGGTGAAACATTAGCAGCGGCTAATTCTCTTTGGATATACATGGATATGGAAACAAGAAAACCAACAAGAATTAGAGAAGAAGACATAACTGGTTTTGAAATGGGAGAACCGCTTCCTTATATGGATAAACCTAGTCATAGAATTATAATGCCTGATGTACCTTCTAAAGAGATGGGAGAAGTACCTATATTAAGACATTTTCTTGATGTTAATGGACATCTTAATAACATATCTTATGTATTTCTTGCAATGGAATACTTGCCAGAGAATTTTGAAATAAAGGAATTAAAATGTGGATTTAAGAAAGAATCTTATATGGGCGACAAGGTATATGCTAGGATGTTTGAAAATGAAGGCGCATACTATGTTGAATTTTATGATGATGAAGATGATGTAAGATTTCAGATTAAATTTGCATAGCAGGTTCAATAAGAATTGAAAAACAAGGAGGACGGAATAACATGTTAGAAGTTGGAAAGTTTTATAGTTTAAAAGTAGTAAAAATGGTGGATTTTGGTGTATATCTTGCAGAGAGTGAAACATCAGAACAGAAAGTACTTCTTCCAAAGAAAGAAGTACCAGAGGATGTGAATAAGGACGATACAGTTTATGTTTTCATCTATAGGGATTCTGATGATAGACTTATTGCTACAACTAAAACTCCATTAATAGATATGGATCACTTAGCAGCACTTGAAGTAAAGGATGTTTCAAAGATTGGTGCATTTCTTGACTGGGGACTTGATAAGGATTTATTACTTCCTTATAAAGAGCAGATTAGAACTGTTCATGTAGGAGATAAGTTTTTAGTAGCTCTTTATCCTGATAAATCGGACAGACTTTGTGCAACAATGAAGATTAATAAGTACTTAAGTGAAGATAGTCCTTATAAAAAAGATGATAAGGTAAAAGGTACTATTATAAACATTAATCCTGAAATGGGAGCATATGTTGCTGTTGATAATAAGTACTATGGCATGCTTAATAAGAATGAAATTCACGAAAAACTTGAAACAGGTAGTGAAATTGAAGCAAGAGTTGCAAGTGTAAGAAGTGATGGAAAACTTAATTTAAGTCTTAGAGAGAAAGCATACATACAGATGGATAGCGATGTTCTTATTATAAAGAAGGTAATGGAAGAATTCGGTGGAGAGTTACCATTTGATGATAAGGCTGACCCGGCTACAATAGAGAAATACTTTAAGATGAGTAAGAATGCATTTAAAAGAGCCATTGGTCGTATGATGAAGAACGGCATCGTATTAAAAGAAGATGGCAGACTTATATATGTAGAAAAGAAATAAATTATCCTAGCAATAGGAATTTAAATATTCAATTATGGAGGATATAAAGATGAAGAAAATTATTAGTACAGATAAGGCACCAGCAGCAATTGGACCTTATTCACAGGCAATTGAAGTTAATGGAATGGTTTATACATCAGGTGTAATTCCAATTGTACCAGCAACTGGTGAAATTGTTGAAGGTGGTGTAGAGGCTCAGGCAGACCAGGCAATCGGAAATTTGGTAAATTTGCTTGAAGCAGCTGGTACAAATGCAGCAAATGTAGTAAAAACTACTGTTTTTATCAAAAATATGGACGATTTTGGCAAGATTAATGAAGTTTATTCAAAGTATTTTTCGTCAGAATGTCCAACAAGATCATGCGTAGAGGTAGCAAGATTACCAAAAGATGTTCTTATTGAGATAGAGGCAATTGCCATTAAATAAGTGTAGGGAATTGCGCGTAGTCAATTTGTACAAATCTTATTTAATTATTTTGTGTAATTGACATATAGTATTTTATTAGGAGATGTAATAAAATACATTATGTTAAAACAAACGAAAGAAACCTAGGAGGGTTAATAAAATGGCAAGTTTATCACTAAAAAATATTTGTAAAGTATATCCTAACGGATTTGAAGCAGTTAAAGACTTCAATCTTGAAATTCAGGATAAGGAATTCATTATCTTCGTTGGACCATCAGGTTGTGGTAAGTCAACTACACTTCGTATGATTGCTGGTCTTGAAGATATCAGCTCAGGTGAGTTATACATCGGCGATAAGTTAGTAAACGATGTTGAACCTAAAGATAGAGATATCGCAATGGTATTCCAGAACTATGCGTTATATCCACATATGACAGTTTTCGATAACATGGCATTCGGTCTTAAACTTAGAAAAGTTCCTAAGGATCAGATTGATAAGCAGGTTAGAGAAGCTGCTAAGATTCTTGACCTTGAACATTTACTTGATCGTAAGCCAAAGGCTTTATCAGGTGGTCAGAGACAGAGAGTTGCTATGGGTCGTGCTATCGTTCGTAATCCTAAGGTATTCCTTATGGACGAACCTTTATCAAACCTTGATGCAAAACTTCGTGTACAGATGAGAATTGAGATTTCTAACTTACATAAGAGATTAGGAACAACAATCATCTACGTTACACATGACCAGACAGAAGCTATGACACTTGGTACAAGAATCGTAGTTATGAAAGACGGTATTGTTCAGCAGGTAGATACACCTAAGAACTTATATGATAATCCTGTAAACTTATTCGTTGCTGGTTTCATGGGTTCACCACAGATGAACTTCATCGATGCAACAGTTTCACAGGAAGGTGATACAGTTAAATTGAACTTCAATGATCAGTCTATCAAAGTTCCTGATGTTCAGGCAGAAGTTCTTATCGATGGTGGTTATGTTGGTAAGACAGTTGTTATGGGTATCAGACCAGAAGATATTCATGATGAAGAAATCTTTATCGCATCAGCTAGAGATAGTAAGTTCACAACATCAATCAGCAACTACGAAATGCTTGGTGCAGAAGTATTCTTATACTTCCCAATCGCAGGTCGTGTTTGTACAGCAAGAGTTAACCCACGTACACAGGCTAGACAGGGTGACGTTGTTACACTTGCTATGGACCTTACAAAGCTTCATATTTTCGATAAAGAAACTGATCAGGTTATCACAAACTAGTATAAATATGAAATTTACGAGCTACCACTTATGTGGTAGCTCTTTTTTTATGGTGTTGAGTCAAAGGGTAGGTTACATAAAATTTGATTAATATTAAAAAAAGTCTTTTATTTTAGCGAAAAATGTTATAAAATAGTAGGATAATAGAAAATCGTTAATTATATCTAAAAGTGGGCAATAAAATAAAAACACTACTTACGGAATGAAATATTTATATATGAAATGGAGCAAGTATTATGATATCAAATCAAATTTTACAAACTACTCTTGATGGTATAAAAGAAATATCAAGAATCAATCTATGTGTTACAGATCCAGAGGCAAAGGCAGTAGCTACAACATTTGCTATGGAATCAAGTTTTAATGAAGCAATTATTTCATTTGCTAATTCACCTGCTGACAGCCAGGCAGTATCTGGTTATCAGTTCTTTAAGGTTTCAGATAACAATCAATTAGAATATATTCTTATTGCGCAGGGTTCGACGGATGATGTTTACATGGTCGGAAAGATGGCAGCATTCCAGGTACAGAACCTTTTAGTTGCATATAAGGAAAGATTTGATAAGGATAACTTCATTAAGAACTTACTTCTTGATAATCTTTTACTTGTTGATATCTTTAACAGAGCTAAGAAATTACACATTCAGGTGGATGCTAGAAGAGTTGTTTATATTATTGAAACAGACAGTGATAAGGATAATTCAGCACTTGAAACAGTTAGAACAATGTTCGCTGGAGAAAGCAATGACTTTATTACAGCTGTTGATGAAAAGAGCATAATATTTGTTAAGAAGTTAGAAGATGGTGAAGGCTATACTGAGGTTAATCAGTTAGCTAACACAGTACTTGATATGCTTAATACTGAAGCGATGGCTAAGGTTAGAGTAGCCTACGGTACTATTATTCATGACTTAAGAGAAGTATCTAGATCATATAAGGAAGCTAGAATGGCTCTTGATGTTGGTAAGATATTCTATAGTGAAGCTAATGTTATTGCATATAGTACACTTGGTATTGGTAGACTTATTTATCAGTTACCACTTCCACTTTGTAAGATGTTCATTAAGGAAGTATTTGATGGAAAGTCTCCTGACAATTTTGATGAAGAAACATTATATACAATTAATAAGTTCTTTGAGAATTCACTTAATGTATCTGAAACATCAAGACAGTTATACATTCATAGAAATACATTAGTATATAGACTTGATAAGATTCAAAAGACTACAGGTCTTGATCTTAGAGTATTTGATGATGCAATTACATTTAAGATTGCACTCATGGTTGTTAAGTACATGAAGTACATGGAAAACACAGATTTTTAATTAGTCTATAGAAAAATGACAGCGTAAATTACATTCACGGAGATAAATAATGATAGAACTTATAAATGTTAGCAAGTCGTATTCGCAGGGAGCTCCTGCACTTAGTAACGTATCCATTACAATTGAAGATGGTGAATTTGTTTTTATAGTAGGTGATAGTGGTTCAGGTAAATCCACTTTAATTAAGTTACTATTAAAGGAACTTAATCCTACAGAAGGAAGCATATATATAAATGGGCGTGACTTGCATACACTTAAGAGTAGAAAGATAGCAAAACTGCGCCGAGAAATTGGCGTAGTTTTTCAGGATTTTAGATTGTTGAAAGATAGAAGCGTTTTTGATAATGTAGCATTTGCTCAGAAGGTAATAGGTGAATCTGGAAAAGACATAAAGAAGAATGTTACTAAGATGCTTTCACTTGTAGGTCTTTCAGGGAAGTATAGATCTTTCCCTAAGGAACTATCAGGTGGTGAGCAGCAGAGAGTTGCAATTGCAAGAGCTTTAGTTAATAAGCCTACAATGCTTCTCGCAGACGAACCTACAGGTAATCTTGATCCAAAGAATTCATGGGAAATCATGAAGCTACTTGATAAGGTTAATGAGCAGGGCACTACAGTTGTTGTTGTTACACATAATCTTGAAATTGTGGAACAGATGCAAAAAAGAACAATTAGAATGAAAAAAGGTCATATAGTATCAGACCAGGGGCAGGGAAAGTAAATCATGAAAACAGTTAGATCATTTATTTTTTGTATACGACAAGGATTTAAAAACATAAGAAGAAATAAAATGTTTTCATTAGCCTCTGTTAGTACTATTGCAGCATGTATTTTTCTTATAGGAATGTTTTATGCGATTGTTGTAAACTTTCAGTATATTATTGATAATGCGCAAAAGCAGATTGGAATATCAGTATTCTTTGATAATGATATAGAGGATGAAAAAATTAAGGCTATTGGAGAACAGATAAAGGCTAGAAGCGAAGTAGATACAGTTACTTATATTTCTGAGGATGAAGCTTGGGATAAATTTAAAAAGTCATATTTTGGCGATTATCCAGAGCTTGCAGAAGGTTTCAAAGATGATAATCCTTTAATTAATTCAGAGTCTTATGAAGTATTCTTAAAAGATTTAACATTGGAAGAAGGATTTGTTAAGTATGTAAAAGCAATTCCAGGTGTTAGAAAAGTTAATTATTCAAAGCAGACTTCTACTACGATTACTGATTTTGCAAGACTTATTGGATATGCATCAATTGGTATTATAGCAATACTTCTTGCAGTTGGTATATTCCTTATCAGTAATACAGTTATGATTGGTATTGCGGTAAGAAAAGAAGAAATTAAAATCATGAAACTTACAGGTGCAACGAACCTATTTGTTAGAGCTCCTTTCATTGTTGAAGGTGTTGTAATTGGACTTATAGGTGCATGCATACCTTTAGTATTAATATATGGAATCTATAAAAAAGCAGTTGTTTATGTAATTGCAAAATTTCAGGGACTTAGTTCTCTTGTGGTATTTTTACCAGCGGGTAAGGTATTTGTTGTATTAATTCCGCTTGCATTAGGAGTAGGTGCAGGAATTGGATTTGTTGGTAGTATGATTTCAATTAGAAAGCATCTTAAAGTTTAATTAATTAGATGCTTGAAGAATATAGAAAAAACGAGCACGAACAATTTATTTAAAGGAGTAGATTTATCGTGAAATTTAAAAGAAAAATAAGGGAAAGATTTAAGGCAGTAATATGTATAGCGTTAAGTGCCATGGTTGTTATTACAACTCCGGACTTTCTATCTTATGCGGATAGTAAGGAAGAACAGGGTAAGCTTGATAAGATGATGACTAGCATGGGTGAGGCTGAACGTATTCTTGCTGAATTAGAGGCGAATAAGGCTGATACTGAAAAGTTTATTGAAAAACTTGATAAGAAACTTTCTGATATTAGTTTGGAAATTTACAAGTTAGAAAAGAAACTTAAAAAGGTTAAAAAGAAAATAAAACTTAATGAAGAAAAATTAGAACAGCAGAAGAAAGATATAGCTTCACAATATGATTCAATGAAACTTCGTATTCAGTTTATGTATGAAAATGGAAATAATCAGATTGTGGATATGCTTCTTGGAAGCAAGGACATATCAGATTTCTTAAATAAAGTTGAATATGTTTCAGAACTTTCTTCTTATGATAGACGAATGCTTACTAAAATGCAAAAGACTCAGGAAGCTATAGAGGAGACAAAGAAAACTCTTGAGGATAAAAAGACAGAGTTAGTTGCGCTTAAAGAAAAGCAGGATAAAAAGAAAGAAACTACTGAAGAATTATTAGAAGCTAAGAAAACAGAACTTTCAGCATATGATGCGAGAATTGCTTCATCTAATGCATCAATTAAGAGTATGCAGTCTGATATTTCATCACAGATGGAAGTTGTTAATACATTAAAACAGGCAGAAGCTAGAGCTGCAGCAGAAGAAGCATCTAAAAAGAATAAAAAGAAGGTAAATAATAGTTCAGATGATGGAGATGTAACTGATAGTTCGGTTGTAGATAGCCAGTCCACAAGTTCAGGATGGATGTGGCCGTTACCTGGATATACAGAAATAACTTCACCATTTGGTACAAGAACTGATCCTATCGATGGAACAACAAGTTATCATTGTGGTATTGATATACGTGCACCAGGAGGAACACCAATACATGCTGTTGCAGATGGTACAATAGCATGGGCATCAAGTGGTCAGAGTACTGGTAACTGGACCGGTATTTACCATGGAAATGGATTATATTCAGTATATATGCATCAGTCTGTTATGTTGGTTTCACCAGGACAGACAGTTCATAAAGGTGATGTAATTGGTCTTGTTGGAAGTACAGGACGTTCAACTGGTAATCATCTTCATTTAAGTGTAAGACTTAATGGAGCTTATGTTGCGCCACTTAATTATGTATCACCATAAATTTTTCGCCAGATAAGTTTGTCTGGCGAAAATTTTTATAAAAAGAAATTTTATTAACTTTAGAGTTGAGGAGAATATAAAGATGGATAATAAGGACAATGTTTATAAGGATGCTACATCACCTGAAAGCGGAAGTTATAATACAAATCAGAATAATGTATTTAATAACACAGAGAGTACGGGAAGCACTAATACAGGTAATAACGAATTATTTGGAGATGCATATAACAGAGTGATGAATGAAGGTTATAATGATATTAATTCTCTTAATAATGACATGATGAGTTTAAAGATAGATGAACAGAACATGCAGATTAATTCATTAAGCAGAAATATGCAGAATTTAACAAATTCGTACGAAAAGAAACTAAAAAGTACTAGAAAATGGAGAACTGTAGGATGCATAATTAGCTTGGGACTTGGACTTGCAGTTGGAGCGTTAGTATCAGCAGCTGTGGTATCAAGATATCTTTATAATACTGATAATGCATGGGTTGTTCCTAAAAAGACAGGAGAAGATAAATTATCATCTAAAATAGCTGATAAAGTAGATTCAATTGATGCTATTATTGATTCAAGATATTTAGAAGATTACAAGGAAGATGATTTAGAGTCATATATTTATAAAGGAATGATTGCAGGTCTTGGAGATCCATATTCTACATATTATACAGCGCAGGAATATAAGGATATGTTAGAAAGCACTAATGGAAAATATAAAGGAATTGGTGTATATGTTTCTCAGGATCCAAATACAAAGAAAATTACCGTGGCAGATGTTATGGAAGATGGTCCAGCGAAAGAAGCGGGAATTATAGCAGGTGATGTTATTATTAAAGTAGATGGTGAAGATGTTACACAGATGGATATTAATAATGTAACAGCTAAAATCAAAGGTGAAGAAGGAAAACCTGTAAGAATCACAGTTATTAGAACTGAAAAAGAGGAAGAAAAAGAATTAGAATTTAATGTAGATAGAAGAGAAATAGAAGTTAAGACAATTAAGTATGAAATGCTTGCTGATAAAGTTGGATACATTCAGATTACTGAATTTGAAGAAACAACAATTGAACAGTTTAAGAATGCAATTACTGATTTAAAGAAACAGGGCATGACAGGATTAGTTGTTGATTTAAGAGACAATCCAGGTGGATTACTTAACGCTGTTAGTGATATGTTAGATTATATTCTTCCAGAAGGACTTACTGTTTATACTCAGGATAAGTATGGAAATAAGGATGAACTTAAATCTGATGCTAAGACAGAACTTGATGTTCCAATGACAGTTCTTATAAATGGAAATTCTGCATCAGCTTCTGAAATATTTGCTGGAGCTGTTCAGGATTATGGAGTTGGAAAACTTGTGGGTGAAAAATCATTTGGTAAGGGTATTGTTCAGGAAATAAGACCATTATCAGATGGTAGTGCTATTAAGCTTACTATTTCAAAGTATTACACACCTAAGGGTAGATGTATTCATAAGACAGGTATTAAACCAGATGTTGAAATTGAATATGATAAGGAAGCAATGGGCGATAAGTACGACAAAGCAAAAGATAATCAGCTTAAGAAGGCGGTTGATGAAGTAAAGGCCATGTCAGATAAGTAATTATAGTTAGTTGATTGATGTTAAAAAAAGGAGGCCGTAGGCTATGGATAAGTTTAAATTAGTTTCGGATTATAAGCCTACGGGCGATCAGCCACAGGCGATAGAAAGATTGGTAAAAGGTTTTAAGGAAGGTAATCAGTTTGAAACACTTTTAGGTGTAACGGGTTCGGGTAAAACATTTACCATGGCAAATGTTATTGAAAAACTTAATAAGCCAACACTTATTATTGCACATAATAAGACACTTGCAGCACAGTTATATAATGAGTTTAAGGAATTCTTCCCAGAAAATGCTGTTGAGTTTTTTGTATCTTACTATGATTATTATCAGCCTGAGGCATATGTCCCAAGTAGTGATACATATATAGAAAAGGATTCATCAGTTAATGATGAAATTGATAAGTTAAGGCATTCTGCGACCATGGCTCTTATGGAAAGAAAAGATGTTATTATAGTTGCCAGTGTGTCCTGTATATATGGACTTGGTGACCCTATTGATTATAAAAACATGGTAGTATCACTTCGTCCTGGGATGGAAAAAGACAGGGATGAAGTAATAAAGAAACTTATAGAAATTCAGTATGAAAGAAACGATATGGATTTCCATAGAGGTACATTTAGAGTGCGTGGAGATGTACTTGAAATATGTCCATCTGCTTATGAGGAACAGGGCATAAGGGTTGAGTTTTTTGGAGATGAGATAGATAGAATTACTGAAATAGACATGCTTACAGGGCAGGTTAAGTCAACACTTAATCATATAGCAATTTTCCCTAATTCACACTATGTTGTTCCTATGGATAAGCTTCTTTTAGCTACACAGAACATAGAAGCTGAATTAGAAGAAAGAGTTAAGTATTTTAAGAGTGAAGATAAATTAATAGAAGCACAAAGAATATCAGAACGTACTCATTTTGATATTGAGATGATGCGTGAAACTGGATTTTGTTCAGGTATAGAGAATTATTCAAGGCATTTGGCATTCTTGCCAGCGGGTGCAACACCACATACGCTTATGGAGTATTTTGGTGATGAATTTTTAATTATAGTTGACGAGTCACATATGACAATACCACAGATAGGAGGTATGTATAATGGTGACCAATCTAGAAAGTCAACACTTGTTGATTATGGATTTAGATTACCTTCTGCTAAGGATAACAGACCATTAAGATTTGAAGAATTTGAAAGTTTCATAGACCAGATGATGTTTGTATCTGCGACACCTGGTAAGTATGAAGAAGAACATGAGTTACTTAGAGCTGAGCAAATAATTCGACCTACGGGACTTCTTGATCCATTAATTGAAGTTAAACCTGTTGAAGGTCAGATAGATGATTTGATTGCACAGATTAATAAAGTAATAGGTAATCATAAAGATATAGTTAGTGGTAAAACTACTACTAAGTCTAAAAAAGAGGATGACGAAGATAAGACATCTGACGATTTTGTCGGAGGTAAAGTATTAGTTACTACTCTTACAAAGCGTATGGCTGAAGATTTAACAGAATATATGAAGGAGAGTGGAATAAGAGCAGTCTACCTTCATTCAGATATTGATACACTTGAAAGAACGAAGATTATAAGGGATATGAGACTTGATAAGTTTGATGTATTAGTTGGTATTAACCTACTTAGAGAAGGTCTTGATATTCCTGAAATAGAACTAGTTGCAATACTTGATGCTGATAAGGAAGGATTCTTAAGATCTAGAACTTCACTTATTCAGACAGTTGGTAGAGCAGCAAGAAATGCTAGTGGACATGTAGTAATGTATGCTGATAACATGACGGACTCTATGAAAGAAACTATTGATGAAACTAATAGAAGAAGAAGCATACAGGAAGCATATAATAAGGAACATGGTATTACTCCACAAAGTATACAGAAGGCTGTTGGTGAACTTATTAGTATAACCAAGGAAGCAGAAGAAAAGATTGGTACGCTTGAAAAAGATCCTGAATCCATGAGCAATAAGGAAATTGAAAAGATGATTGAGAAACTTAAGAAGCGTATGGAAAAAGCTGCTACAGAACTTGATTTCGAAACAGCTGCAGGGCTTAGGGATGAGATATTTAAACTTAAGGAGTATATGCAATAATTTATATTGTTAAGGCAATCTAAAAGGCTACAAAATAAGTATAATGATTGTATATGGGGTAGGCATATTCGTAGGTGGTATATGTGTAATAGGCAGTAATTTTGAGTTGCTTATATTATTGTATGGTGCTATGAAGATGGTACTTGGAATAATGGGTATAGTTAATACTGTAAAAATTGAAGGATAGAACATTAATTAGAATACTTACAAGAGGAAAATAAATGAATAATAATGATAAAATAGTACGAACAAATAATATAATAGTTAATATTCTGTTGGTTATATTTGCATCTGGAATATTTATGGTAGCTGGCATATTTCTTGTATCGACTCTTCAATTAACGGCTATTGGTTTTATGAGTGGTGATTTGATGACTGCTTTCGCATTTATATATTATAGTTTAGTCAAATTACTTGATGTTGTTTTTGGTGATTTTGTAAACACTATTATTTTTTTAGTTGGATGTTTATATATTATTTTTGGAAAGATTATTCCTCGAAAAAAATATAAATCTGGTGAATTAGAAGATTACAAATCGATAATGTATATCTTTTTTGGAGGTTGTATTTGCTTTAGTATAGTATGTTTTATTATATTAAATTTTAGTACAGTGATGATTGCTTTCGGATTTATGAATTTTATATTTGGAATAATAGGTATAGTAAATACTAGACGAGTAGTTATAGAACAAAAGGTAATAAGTGAATAGATAGGTGAATTATGGCACGAAAAAAAGAAGATAAAAAGTTTATTATTATAAAGGGTGCTAAGGAGCACAATTTAAAGAATGTTGATTTAAAAATACCAAGAGATGAGTTTGTAGTATTTACAGGACTTTCAGGTTCAGGTAAGTCATCTCTTGCTTTTGATACAATTTATGCAGAAGGCCAAAGACGATATATGGAGTCATTATCTTCATATGCAAGACAGTTTCTAGGACGTATGGAAAAAGCAAATGTTGAAAGTATAGAAGGACTTTCTCCTGCGATTTCTATTGATCAGAAATCAACTAACCGAAATCCACGTTCTACAGTTGGAACTGTTACAGAAATCTATGATCATTTTAGATTGTTATATGCAAGAATAGGTACAGTTCACTGCCCTAAGTGTGGTAAGGAAATTAAGAAGCAGACTGTTGATCAGATGGTTGATAGTGTGATGAAACTTGAGGAAAAATCAAAGATTATGATTTTAGCTCCTGTTGTAAGAGGCAAGAAGGGACGTCATGAAAAGGTTTTAGAATCAGCTGTAAAGCAAGGCTTTGTACGTGCAAGAATTGATGGTGAGGTTTATGACCTTTCTGAAGAAATTACACTTGAAAAGAATAATAAGCATAATATTGAAATTGTAATTGATAGATTAGTTGTTAGAGAAGGAATTGAAAAGAGACTTACAGATTCCATAGAAACTTCACTTAAGATAGCTGATGGATTATGCTATGTTGAAGTTATGGGAAGAAGAAAATCTCATGAAGATTTATATGATGAGAATACAGATAGTAGCGAAAAGATACTAACTGATGAAAATGAAACTTTAGTATTCTCTGAAAACTTCGCATGTACTGATTGTGGTATTAGTATAGGCGAAGTTCAACCTAGAAGTTTTTCATTTAATAATCCATTTGGTGCCTGCCCAGTATGCTCTGGTTTAGGATATAAGATGGATTTTGATGTTAAGCTTATGATTCCTAATGAAAACTTAAGCCTTAATGAAGGTGCAATCTCGGTTATGGGATGGCTTAATTCAAAGGATAAGGGAAGTTTTTCTCATTCAGTATTAGAAGGACTTTCAAAGAAATATAAATTTAGTCTTGATACTCCTTTTAAAGACTTACCTGAAGATATTAAACATAAGATTATTTATGGTACAGATGGTGAAGAATTTGAAGTTGTTTATGAAGGTAAGTATGGCAAGAGTAAGTATAGATTTGATTTTGAAGGTTTGATTAAAAACGTTCAAAAAAGATATCGTGAGACACCTTCACAGAATCAGAAGGCTGAATATGAGTCATATATGAGAATTACACCATGTGAAGAATGTGGTGGAATGAGACTTAAGAAGGAATCACTTGCGGTTACTGTTGGTGATAAAAATATATATGAGGCAACTAACATGCCTATTAGAAAGATAAAGAAGTTTTTATCAGAACTTGAGTTATCACCAGTTAAGCAGCAAATATCCGAAGAAATATTAAAAGAGATTAATGCTCGTCTTGCGTTTATGATTGATGTAGGACTTGATTATTTAACTCTTGCAAGACATACTGCAACACTTAGTGGTGGTGAGGCTCAAAGAATTCGTCTTGCTACTCAGATTGGTTCAGGACTTGTTGGTGTTGCATACATACTTGATGAACCAAGTATCGGTCTTCATCAAAGAGATAATGATAAATTACTTTCAGCTCTTAAGGCACTTAAGGATATTGGTAATACATTAATTGTAGTTGAACATGATGAGGATACCATGAGAGCTGCGGACTTTATTGTTGATGTAGGTCCACTTGCAGGTGTTCATGGTGGCGAAATTGTCGCAACTGGAACAGTTGATGATATTATGAAGTGTAAAAGATCAGTTACAGGTGCATACCTTTCTGGGAAGATGAAAATACCTGTACCTGACATTAGAAGAAAACCAACTGGTTTTATAAAGATTAAGGGTGCTAGAGAGAACAACTTAAAGAATATAGATGTTAAGATTCCTACAGGAATTCTTACGTGTATAACAGGCGTTTCTGGTTCTGGTAAGAGTTCGCTTATTAATGAAATACTTTATAAGTCACTTGCAAAGACTCTTAATAGGGCAAGAACTGTAGCTGGAGATCACGATGGCATTGAAGGTGTTGAAGTTCTTGATAAAGTAATTGATATTGATCAGTCACCTATTGGTAGAACTCCTCGTTCAAATCCTGCAACATATATTGGAGTGTTTGATCAGATTAGAGATTTATACGCTGCAACATCTGATGCAAAAGAAAGAGGCTACAAAAAAGGAAGATTTAGCTTTAATGTTAAAGGTGGACGATGCGAAGCTTGTTCTGGTGATGGAATTAAAGTTATTGAAATGCACTTTCTACCTGACGTATATGTACCTTGTGAAGTATGCGAAGGCAAGAGATATAATAGAGAAACATTAGAGGTTAAGTATAAAGGTTATAATATTTATGATGTTTTAAATATGACTGTTGAAGAAGCGATGGAAGTATTTAAAAATGTTCCATCAATCTTTAATAAGATTAAGACACTTAATGATGTTGGATTATCATATCTTAAACTAGGTCAGCCATCAACAACACTTAGTGGTGGTGAGGCACAGCGTATTAAACTTGCAGCAGAACTTAGTAAGAGAGCAACAGGTAAGACAATTTACATCCTTGATGAACCTACAACGGGACTTCATTTCGCTGATGTTCATAAGCTTGTTGAGATTCTTAGAAAACTTTCTGAAAGTGGAAATACAGTTGTTGTAATTGAGCATAACATGGATGTTATAAAGTGTGCTGACTATATAATCGATATGGGTCCTGAAGGTGGAGATAAGGGTGGTAAGGTTATCGCTAAAGGAACACCTGAGGAGATTTGTAAAGTTGAAAAAAGCCATACAGGAGAATATCTTAAGAAATGGATTTCTCAATAAAATTAGTATGATAAAATTGTATTGGTTAGATTTTTGGTTATTGTTTAAGACTGAGGTGAAAGAAAAATGGATAAAAATAAGGTGTATAAAGATATTAGCAAATTCATATATAAGTATACTCACGACGCAGCGCTTACATATCCGATACCTTCGGATTATGCAGAATTAGCTATGGATATGGGATTTGCTAAGAATAGTCTTAGAATGGAATTCCCAGAAGGAAGTCATATGGGACCTGGAAGACCAATAGTAAGAGATATTTACGATTCAGGTAGAAACTGCGGTAAGGAACTAAGTTATAGCTATAACGTAGGTATGGGCGGTCAGGTTGAGGTAGTATATTATCTTAACGAAGGTGTAGAACTTGATGAGGAAGAATTAGAGATATATCAATGGGTATGCGATCAGATATTCCTTGTATATGGAAAACAACAGGTTATAGATGCACTTAACCTTATGACCAAGGTAAAAGGTCAGAGATAGTTTAAGAAAATTTTGGGAAAGAAAGAAAAAGGATGTTTAAGAACAAAGAAAGAATACCAATGGTATTTGCTGCAGTATTTGTTATGGGATTTTTCGTATCGATTATTGTTATGTGCAATTTAGGTACGGACCCATGTACATTTATGAATAGGTCAATATGCTCAAGGATTGGCATGAGTTTTGGAAATTGGCAGCTTTTGCTTAACTGCATATTATTCATAATTGTGTATAGAAAGGCAAAGGACTTAATTGGATTTGGAACCATATTTAACATGGTTTTAATAGGATATTACGTGGATTTCTTTATGTATGTCTGGAATAAGATTATTCCTAAGGCTGCATGGACAAATCCGGTAAGTAGATGGATTATTTATATTGTTGCACTTTTTTGCTTTATAGTAAGCGCGGCAGTTTATATAAATTCAGATACGGGAGTTGCACCTTATGATGCAATGCCGATAATCATAGCAAATGCTATCGAGGAAAAAACAGGTAATTCTCATAGAGTTGGAGTAAGAATATGCTGGGATGCATGTGCAATCTTAATGGGCATACTGTTTGGTTCAATACCAGTTATTGGCGTTATTCTTATGACCATATTCTTAGGGCCAGTTATTGGAATGGTTGGAAAGATAATGGGAAATGAAGGATAGTTTGTTTGTTTTAAATGGCATATAGCGGAAGTGTATATATGTAATGAGGGTTGCAATAGAAGTAATTTGTGTTATAATTATTTTTTAAAAATATAGAAATTATGTTTCAGGAGGCATGTATGAAACGAGAACTTGTTATAGTTATTGATTTTGGTGGTCAATATAATCAGCTCGTTGCTAGAAGAGTCAGAGAGAATAACGTATATTGTGAGATTTATTCTTATAAGACTGACATAGAGCAGATTAAGGCACTTAATCCTAAGGGAATTATTCTTACTGGTGGACCTAATAGTTGTTATGAAGATGGTGCTCCAACATATACAAAGGAATTATTTGAACTTGGAATTCCAGTACTGGGCTTATGTTATGGTGCACAGATGATGCAGCTTATTCTTGGTGGAAAGGTTGAAAAAGCACCTGTTAGAGAATATGGTAAGACAGCAACATTCTTTGATAATACAAGCGTATTATTCGATGGTATTGAAGAAGAATCAGTTGTATGGATGAGTCATTTTGATTACATCAGTAAGGAAGCTCCAGGATTTAAAATCATTGCTCATACAAAGGATTGTCCAGTTGCAGCAGCTAGTGATGAGTCTCGTAAATTATATGCAATACAGTTCCATCCTGAAGTATTACATACAGTAAGAGGTAAGGACATTTTAGCAAATTTCGTATATAAGATTTGTGGTTGTAAAGGCGATTGGAAGATGGATTCATTTGTTAATGAACAGATTAATCTTATACGCGAAAAAGTAGGTGATGGTAAAGTGTTACTTGCTCTTTCTGGTGGTGTAGATTCATCAGTTGCAGCAGTACTTTTATCAAAAGCAATTGGAAAACAGCTTACATGTGTATTCGTAGATCATGGCCTTTTACGAAAGAATGAAGGCGATGAAGTTGAGAATATATTTGGACCTAATGGAAATTATGACCTTAATTTTATAAGAGTTAATGCTCAGGATAGATATTATGATAAGTTAAAAGGCGTAGAAGAACCTGAGAAGAAACGTAAGATAATCGGTGAGGAATTCATCAGAGTATTTGAAGAAGAAGCAAAGAAGATAGGAAAAGTAGATTTCCTTGTACAGGGAACAATATACCCAGACGTAGTAGAAAGTGGACTTGGTGGAGAATCGGCAGTAATTAAGTCACATCACAATGTAGGTGGACTTCCAGATTACGTTGATTTTAAAGAAATTATCGAACCACTTCGTGATCTTTTCAAAGATGAAGTAAGAAAAGTTGGTCTTGAACTTGGATTACCAGAATATCTAGTATTCCGTCAGCCATTCCCAGGCCCAGGCCTTGGAATCAGAATAATCGGTGAAGTAACAGGCGAAAAAGTAAAAATCGTACAGGATGCAGACTTTATCTATAGAGAAGAAGTAGCAAATGCACTTAAAGAATATGCAAAAGCAAATAATGGAGCGGATGCACCATGGAAACCAGACCAGTACTTCGCAGCACTTACAAATATGCGTTCAGTAGGTGTAATGGGTGATGAAAGAACATACGATTATGCTGTAGCACTTCGTGCAGTGCAGACAATTGATTTCATGACAGCCGAAAGTGCCCAGATACCATGGGAAGTATTACAGAAAGTAATGAATAGAATAATCAATGAAGTGAAAGGTGTTAATAGAGTAATGTTTGACTTGACAAGTAAACCACCTGGAACAATTGAGTTTGAGTAATAAAATAACCTTGAAAAGCCCCTAAAATAGGGGCTTTTGTTAATTTACCGTTGCAAAATCGTTGCAATTATTATTCTTACAATATTTTCTTGAATTCCTCGTTAAGAGCTGTATCGGAAATCTTATAGCAAAGATAATACTTATCTAGAATCTCTGTTATATAAAAATCTACTTCAATATCTAAAGTCTTTAAGTCTTCCAAAGAGAGAAGGAAGTCCGCAAAGATTTTTTCTTTTTCTTCTGAGAAAGCTTCAACGTCCTTTGTACATATGTAAAGAACAGGAATAGCAGTTGCTTTTGGGATTCTTGCATATGTAAATCTTATATCATAACTCTTTTTTAAAGCTATACCAGCATTTATAAGAGCTTTAGTGATAGGAATGATGTCAGATGCGGTTTTAAGCGTTGTATGGTCTTTTTTGATGCTTTTATCGTTTTTTATAATATAGTCAAAGTGTGATGTATAGAAGCGCTTAACAGCGTTAATATCGGCTTCTGTGTACTGTGGAAATCTAATTTTCCAGTTAATGTAGTCTAAAGGAAAATCAGAGCCCGCTGTAATTCCGAATTCTTTTCTTTTGTTATACCATGAATGTAAGTATGATGTGAGCTTAGGATACACACCAATTGAATTATCAAGCTCTAGGATGATTTTGTCCTCATTAGCCTTGATAGACAATTCGTACTTTTCTTCTAATTCAAAAAGCATATTCATCAATGCTGCATCATCTGTATCTACATTAAGTAGTGAATAAATAGAAACATCCAATGCATCAGCAATTTCTTGTAAACGGTCTTGCTTTGGTGTTCTTATGTCTGTTTCGTATTTTCTCATCATATCAGGTCTAATTCCGATTTTCTCTGCAAGTTCTGTCTGGGTTAAACCCCTGAGTTTTCTTGCTTCTTTTATATTTTTACCTATTGTCATTTTAACAGCCCTCCATACGTTAAATGGTAAACAATTACTTAATTATAATATCATATAAACAATTACAAATCAACAAGATGTGTACATAAAAATGCACTTTATTTCATGAAATAATAAAAATATTTAAAAATGTTCACAAAAAAGTACTTGCAAAAACAAAAAAGATGTTATATACTTGTGATAGTGCACAGAGGAGTGCACAATAAATATAAAAGGAGGAAAAGCATATGAATACAACAAATAACGAGATGATTCTACAAAGAAAGTCTTTGTTTGTAGGTGTCGATGAGATTATGAATGATATTGGATGCTCTAAGAGTAAGGCTTATGCAATAGTTAGAAAACTATCAGAAGACCTTCACAAAGAGAATCCTAAAGCACTCATAGTTCATGGCAAGATCAACAGAGCTTATTATGAACAAGTGTGCCTTGTTAGGTGAACTTTTTCAAACGAAAATAAGAAAGGAAGTGAGTAAATGGCGGTTTATAAAGACAAGAAAACCGGAAAATGGACCTGTTTTGTCAGATATATAGACTGGCAGGGTTATAAGAAAGCTAAGAAGAAAGAAGGCTTTCTTACTAGAAGAGAAGCTCTAGAATATGAACGAGAGTTTATGCTCTTAAAAACCAAGGATGTTAATATGGGGTTCTCGAATTTTGTGTCAACATATCTAGAGGATATAAAGGTGCGCATTAAGCCTACAACGTATAGCATAAAAGAGGGAATTATAAGTGTACACATCCTACCGTATTTTGGGCAGAGGGTTCTAAGTGAGATTACATCTAACGACATTCTAAAATGGCAAAATGAGTTGTTGGCTAAAAGAGATGCCAATGGGAAGGGATATTCTCAGACTTACTTAAGAACTGTTCAAAACCAGTTAAATGCAATATTTAATCATGCATGTAGGTTTTATGGTTTACATCCTAATCCATGTAGGAAGCTGATAAAGATGGGAAAGGCAAATGGGGAAGAGATGCTTTTTTGGACATTGGAAGAATATAAGACATTCTCAGAGGTTATGAAGAAAAAGCCAGTTTCATATTATGCATTTGAAATCCTATATTGGACAGGAATTAGATGTGGAGAGCTTCTTGCACTTACCAAAAGTGACTTTGATTTAGAAAATCAAACGGTTCGAATCAATAAGAATTATCAGGTTGTAAATGGTAAGGAGCTTATGCTATCTCCAAAATCAGAGAAAAGTAATAGGATAATAGATATTCCTAGATTTCTTTGTGAGGAAATGGATGATTATATTCAAAGTCTTTATGGTATAGATGATGATGATAGGCTTTTTCAAGTCACTAAGAGTTATCTTCATCATGAACTTGATCGAGGCGCTAAAGAAAGTGGAGTAAAACGTATCAGACTTCACGATATCAGACATTCAAATGTGGCTTTATGTATTGCTATGGGATATACTCCGATTCAAATTGGAGCTAGGCTTGGACATGAGAGTGTAACTATAACGGAGAGGTATTCGCATCTATATCCTTCAGAACAGAAAAAGATTGCTAACCAGATGGATATAGTAAATGCTGATGGATTGGAGATGGTTACTGATAATGGATAAGATTTATCGAAGAAGCACTCAACTTGGTAATAGTTCTAAAAAGAAAAAGGACGAGAAACGAAGAAAAAGAAATATAATCCTGAACTTCAGAGTATCTGCAGCTGAGAAAGCTGCGATAGATAGAAGGATAGAGGCTTCAGGTCTTACTAAATCGAATTTTTTTATAGAGAGTTGTATGTATCAGAAGGTACTTGTTAAGGGTAATATAAGAACATTTAGTAAAATTCGAGAGGAGATTAGAAATCTTAAATTTAAGCTAGATGATGAGAATGAATTGAAATTACGAAAAGAAGATGCTGAAGCCTTCAGAATGATTGCTGAGATTTTAGAAAAAATAGCAAAGGAAGGTGAATGTAATTGAATATAGATAGTGAGAGAAAACTTGAAACAAAGACGATGACAGAGCTTTATGATGAAGCATATGTCCCGAGACTGCCGGTGATAGATGATTTCCTTTATTGTGGCACATATATATATGCTGGTGCTCCAAAGATTGGAAAATCATTCTTTATGCTACAACTTGGATATCATGTTTCTAAAGGCATAAAGCTATGGAATCATAAGGTGAGGAAGGGAACTGTTCTCTACCTCGCCTTAGAGGATAATTATGCTAGATTACAGCAACGATTAGGGATGATGTATGCAGATGAGCCGAGCGATGACCTTCACTTAAATATCAGTGCTGGTTCTGTTAAGGATGGATTGATGGATGAGATGGAGTCATTTGTTAAGGTTCATCCTGATACTTGTCTTATAATCGTAGATACGCTTCAGAAGGTCAGAGAGAGCGGAGATGATAACTATAGCTACAGTAGTGACTATGAAATCATTGATAGCTTTAAGAAGTTCACAGATGTACATGATCTATGCATCCTGATAGTTCATCATACTAGAAAGATGGAGTCCACAGATAACTTTGATAAGATATCTGGAACTAATGGACTAGCAGGTGCATCAGATGGTTGCTTTGTTATGGCAAAGAATAAACGAATCGAAGGAACGGCAACCATCTCAATCTGTGGACGAGACCAAGCAGATCAAGAAATCACAGTTGAAAGAGATGAAGAAAACTGCATCTGGAAGAAAGTTAAGTCTGAAAAGGAACTATTTAAGGGAAAGCCAGATGAAGTTTTAGAAGCTATAGCGGGTTTTGTGAATCGTGATAATCCTGAATGGCATGGTACAGCTACAGAGCTTATAGAAGCAGTTCCAGGATTATCCGATATGATAGTCCCAAATACTTTGGTAAGGCGTCTTAATGTAAGACGCTACAACTTACTAAAGGACTATCATATACACTATGAAAGTATGCAAAGAACTCCAGATAGAAAAGAGTTCAAACTACGTTATGACGATAATGACGATTATCTTTTTTAGAAAACATAGCTGAAAGTAAGGCTATGACTACAATGACGGTAATGACGATATTTATATACCCCCTATATGACGATAAAATGACGATATAGGGGGGGTAAATTACCGTCATAATCGTCATATATCGTCATTTTTTGTAAAGAGAGGTGATTTAGAGAATGAGTAAAAAGAAAAATATCATGATTTCAGAAGAATTTTTCTTGAATCTATGTAAGTTCTTCATGCTTGAAATGTATGAGTATGAAGATACTATAAAGAAACAAATTAATGAAAAATTAGACAGCCTTGAAAAGAGGAGATTGTATACAGATTTTAAAACTTCATCTGATTCTGAAACTAAAGAAGCAGCTAGAAAGAAGTATCTGGATAAGGTGGGAATGAATGAAGATTTTAGATGGTAGATACAGATGCAGATACAGATACAGATGTTGATGCAGACGCAGAGTATATATAAAAATTTTTCCCTTAATGTTTTATAACGCCAGCGTGTCACGCTGACGTGAAGATATATCCAAGGAGAATTATTATTATCTCGAAGTTGCTTTTGGGATAATGTTTGCCGTTGGTCCAATGGACCAATGAGGCTGTAAATATGGAAAATCATGATTTTCTCATGGCAAGATACGCATTATGTATATACAAAATGCAGATTGTACCAAAATGGTCCAATTATCTTGTTAGGGAAGAACCCTAAGACCCTGATATCTATGAAAATATTGTGAAATAATGATGTGATTGGTCCAATGGACCAATGGAAAAAATAAGGCTTCCCAAATAGGAAGCCTTAAACAATACTATTTATCTGATTACCATGGCCACCATGAAGGTTTTGACCATGTCCATGAAGTATTAGAATTATTATTACTATTAGAACCCCAACCGTAATCCCACATATTGTAAATCCTCCTTTCACATTATACATTTATAATTTTAAGTGAAAAAAAGGATGTGTCAAGAAATATTAATTGTAATAGTATGGGGGATAATAAGAAGATTGGTCCAATGGACCAATGGGTGGAGAGCGAAGAAATTGTTGACAAAATAAGGTTTAATGATGAATTTAGTGTATATCTTGCGTGTTGTGAACTTTAAATGTAAATTTGTTTATGATAAAATTTAAATGGTTAAATATTGAGAAAGGTATTTGGAGTAATGATTGAAGTTAATAAAAAATATGGCTGCTTAACAGTATTAGAGGATTATCAAGATTATAAAACATCTGAACAATATTTGTGTTATCTAAATCAAAAAGAATGTTTGTTTGATCAGATTAAGCGATTAAAAGAACAGAATTGGAACATAAAAGAGAAGGAAAAGTTTATAGATGAATATAAAAGGAGCAAACAGGAAGAGAGCGAAGGCTGGTTTATTTTTTTCTCATTTGAAAATGATATAGATGGGGAAAAATTAAGTGTAGAGGATTCTTTTTCTAAATTAGTATCACAATTAATTGATGAATATAATGAGAAAATAAAGGAATTAGATGATAAATATGATAAGAAAAGATATAAATGTCAATGTAAGTGTGGAAAAATATATTATTACACGGAAGAGACTCTAATGTTTAATCCTCGTTATTGTTTTTATCCAATCTCAATAGCTAATTTACAATTTAATTACAGTAGTAAGGCTCAAAAAGCAAATCGAAATAAGAGATTGAAGTATAAAAATAAAGAGTGTGTAAAATTATGGGAAAAAGCTCCTTCTGGTGCTCCGTGGTGGAGAAAATATGATGTTGATGACGAGAGTATTCCTTCAGATGAATATTGTGAATTGTATAATCGATATAAAATTAAACAATTAAAGAAAAAGGAAAATGAGTATAATTCAATGATTGCAAAATTACCACGAGAATTTGCTGAAAACTATGATGTTGATTATGTAGGTAAGAACTATGAATCCTTAGAAATAGTTGAATGTGTTAATCAACAATTAGAAGATAAACCGAGACCTTTTTATACTCAGATGCCTCGTAATGGAAAAAGAAAACATTGGTCTAATATCATTGTTCATAAGCAATATCGATGTATATGCAAATTGTGTAATAAAGAACAGTTGGTAAATTGCGATAAATTTGGGATAAATCCTCCAACGGAATATGGGTATCATGCTTACCACGGGTATTGGAGTGACACTTACTGTGATTGTCACCCGATTTCATCTTTTCAATGGATTGTTTGTAAAATATTATGGGATAATAATGTTGATTATGAAGTGGAATATAGCTTTGATGATTTAGTTGGAGTAGGGGGGATAAATCTTTTACGTTTCGATTTCGCTATTAAGAGAGATGGAAAGTTGTTTATGTTAATAGAGTGTCAAGGGGAACAGCATTACATGCCAGTTGATGAACTTGGAGGTGAACAAAACTATCAAAGACAGATTTTAAATGATTCATTAAAGCGAAAGTATGCAGAAAATCATAATATTCCATTGATTGAAATTTCATATAAGGATAAAGATTATAATAAGATATATGGTATATTGCGTAATCATAAAGTGATTGATTGAAAGTATAATGGAAAGTTAATTTGTAGTTATATAGATGATGATAAATCAGTTTTTAGGAGAAAAATGAAATATTTTGTAAGTGATAATGAGAGAAAAAACACTGTATATCATGAATTTCAAAAAGGAAGTTTTGACGGCCATACATTTTGGAAGAGTGATTCTATTTCTATAAGTGATGATGATGCATATGAACTTGGAGTTTTAAATTTGTTCAAAAGTGTTATCCCAGATTATAACGATTATTCTGAATTTGAAATTGACATGGCGTTATGGAATAGCATAAAGCAAAAAGCTCAACAAATTGGTGGAGAAGTTCTTGAGTGTATATTGGAGGCTAATCAGTGGGTTGAAAAAACATATTTAGAGTATGAGGTATTTACTATTATAGGTGTATAGTAAAATATGTTTTTGGTGTGTATGAAGAAAAGTGCACTTTTGGCCCATTGGTCCAAAAGTTGAAAGTTTGAATAGTTAGTGGGTATATGATTATAATTTGTTCGAACACAAAATTATATTGTTTCAATGTATAGTGTATGATAAAATTAGGTGACAAAAGAATAGATGCATATAGATTAATATTCATATAGATTTATAGATGATATAAATATGAAATGGAGATTAGAGTAATGAAGATAGAACGTGTATGGGCTATGCCTAGTAAAAATACTTTTCAAATAAAACCTATAAAAGAAATGTTGATTGAAGAAATAACAGATGGATTATGGATAGATCCATTTGCAAATACAAATAAATTTGCTCAAATAACAAATGATATTAATCCTGAATTTGATACGACATATCATTTGGATGCATTGGATTTTTTGAAATTATTTGAAGATAATTCAGTTGATGGAATATTATATGATCCACCATTTTCTCCTAGGCAGGTAAGTGAATGTTATAAAGACTTTGGCTATAACGTGACTTGGGATACTACCAAAGCTTCTTTTTGGTCAAATCATAAGAAGGAAATAACAAGAATACTGAAAAAAAATGGAAAAGTAATAACATTTGGATGGAATAGTGGTGGTATTGGTAAAACGAATGGTTTTGAAATAAGCAGAATACTATTAGTTCCACATGGCGGTTGGCATAATGATACAATTTGTACCGTAGAAATAAAAAAAGGATAAACGATAATGAACAATATAGATAAACAATTGATAGAAGAATTTAATAAATTACCTGATGATTATTGGGATTTTAAGAATGCAGATACAAAAGAATTAACACATAGTATTCATAATTATCCTGCAATAATGGTTTATCCGATTAGTAGAAATATTATATCTACAGTGAAAAAATATCAAGAGATAGAGAGTTTATTAGATCCGTTTATGGGTTCGGGGACAGTTTTGTTGGAAGGACTACTTGCTGGAATTGATAAAATATATGGAAATGATTTAAACCCTTTGGCGTATAGAATAGCTAAAGCAAAAACAAAGGTTTTGGATCCAAAAGATTTATGTGTTGTAGATAAATTAATTAAAGATATTAATAAAAAATATGCAGAATATAGTGAAGTTTTGGATGGAGTTAATGAATATATTAAAAAAAATAATTTTGATATAACAGCAAAAATCTATGAAAAAGGAAATTGGGGAGAGTGCGCTCCAAAAATTTTAAATCAGTATTTGCATGAAAAAAAAGTCATAATTAGAATCCCAGATATAAAGAATTTGGGGTTTTGGTTTGTTCCAAAATGTGTATTAGAATTAGCTATAATAAAAATGGAAATCGATAAAATAGAGAATATAGATATTAAAGATTATATAATGATTGCATTTTCAGAGACAACCAGAATTGTGTCTAATAGACGAAATGGCGAATTTAAAATGTATAGAATGAAGCCTGAAAAGGTAAAAATATTTAATCCTGATGTTAAAGGTTGTTTTTATAATATATTAGATGAAAATGTTAAAAAAATGATTGAGTTATCTAATAGGTTAGAAAATAGAGAAAGTTCGGATATAAAATTGTCGTTGGATGATGCTTCGATACTTAAAAATGTTCCTGATAATTCTGTAGATTTAGTAATCACGTCTCCACCTTATGGAGATAGTAAAACAACTGTAGCATATGGGCAGTTTAGTAGGGTATCGTTGCAATGGTGCGACTACGATAGGTATACATATAAGGATATAGTTGATATTGATAAAAATCTAATGGGTGGAACTACGTATAAAAAAGGATATAAATTTGATATTAAGAGTGAGACATTAAAAGCATCATTAGATAAAATACTTGAGTATGATAAAAATCTTGAACGTGCGGGTGATGTTTATAGTTTTTATAAGGATTTATCAGTTATATTAGCTACGGTAACTAGAAAATGTAGAAATAATGGTTACCAGTTTTGGGTGGTAGGAAATCGTACAGTGAAAGAGGTTCAGTTGCCAACGGATAAAATTTTGGTTGAAATTGGAAAGCATGAGGGCTTGGAGCATGTTATGACGTTGGGAAGAAATATTAGTAATAAAGTTATGCCAAGTGAGAATTCTCCTACAAATGAGATAGGAAAGAAAGTAAAAACAATGAATAAGGAGTTGATAGTTATATTTAGAAAAGAAGTATAATACTTCTTTTCTAAATATAATATTTTTTATACGAGTTTGTGTTTTTGGAATAAATAATCTTGATCACATTCTTTTATTCGAAAAGCAGTTCCATGATCGTGAGTTCGACCATCAGGATATTGACCTATACGTAAATCTACGTATAGTTTTCCTTCTGAAAGAAGTTGTATGATACCGTCATAGTTAAAACCATCACATAGAAAAGCTGTATGATAATAGAATTCTTCGTCGATTCCTGTACCACGAGAATCTGCCTTTACGTAAACAAATTTATTTGGATATTTATTATAAAAGTTTTTTTCTAAATCATCGATAATCCAATATGCATCGCAAGGACCATGTTGAGACTCAACTAGAATTATATCTATACCATTAGAGGTAGCAAAATCAATTTTTAAGGAATTACCTGTGTTGGCAATAGGAGTAAAAGATTTTGAATTTAAAGTTGTATGTAAAACTTTTTCAGTATTATTATAAGCCGATGAAGCATAGCCGTACATTATACGTAATTGAGTATTAGCGCCTTTGGGTAATGGAGACTTAGTAAATAACGTGAGCATACTACTAGAGTTTGATCTAGAAGCTTTTAATTCGTATTCGCCAAAATCTGGTTCTTGTAGATTGTTTTCTGGAATACCTAGTAAATCTTCAAGAGTTTTACCTACACCGGTATTACCAGAGCGGTGAGTTTTTATCCAACCCATTTGCTTTATGTTGTTAAAAGCCGAAATAAATTCGTCGATACTATTAATCATGTATATTCTCCTCCTTACATATATACAGTAATTTTATAAATAATAGAGAGGATATGTAACCGCATATAAGTGGAAAATGAAAATTGGAATAGTTTTAAAATATTATAGAATGCTAAATAATATTAGTCAGAGTAGATTAGCTGAATTGGCTGATATTAATGAAAAATATTATAGTAGAATTGAACGTGATGAAAATAATCCTACTTATCACATGTTAAAAAAAATTATGAATGCGTTAGATATGGAAATGCGACAGCTATCTGTGGCTATAGAAAACAATAATAGTTATGAATTTTTGTTTTTTCCCTTGGAGTTGAAATATGGTTTTTTTGTTAGGAATGTTTCTTCTAGATTTGTAGCAGAGGTAGAGTGTAATGATAAAAAGATAGATGTATATGTTGCAAGTTCTACTAAAATCTCTAATTTATTACATTTGGAAAATAAGAAAGTTACTTTGATTAAAGTTCAGAGTAGTAATAAATATGATTATTGTCTATTTACTGTAGATTATAACAATATAAATATAATCATTAATTTAAATGTGGTTAATAAGATCTTTTATGAGTTGTATTGTGCTGGTGTTTTGGCTGGTTATAAATGGTATGGTGAAGGAAAAAAAGAAGTTTTTTGTGGAGAATATAAGGCTGATTATGTGTTTGAAGAAGAAAAAATAATTGTTGAAAATAAAACTATTATTTCAGAGGAAGCGGTTTGTTTTTATCCTATTCAGAATTCGGATAGATGTAAGAATCAATTTGTTGAAATAAAAAAGTTATTGAATAATAATTTTGGTTTTAGATTAAATTTTTTTATTTTAACACCTTGGACTAATAGAATAATTATGGAAGAAAGATTTTTTAAAAAACTAGTAGATTTAATTGATAAAGGATTAAGACTGTATTTTTATTATTTATATTATGATCATCAGCTGTTAAGGGTGATTAGAATGGATTATAGTATAAAAAAAGATAGTTGTGAAATAGTACTTGATAATAATATTTATAAGTAGTTACGAAATGAGGATAAAGTTATGTGTGAAACAATTAAGAGTTTGGCAGAATATATTGATTATATAAATAGGTTGAGTAAAGAATTCGTTTTATCAAGAGGACAAGAAAAGGATTTAGCTTTATTGCCATCAGTTTATCGTATTGATGATAATGGTATGAGATATTATTCTAATCAGGCAGCAAAGGAGTTTATTGAGGAGTTTAAGAATAATTCGGTAATGTATATAGATAATTATATAGTTAATATGAAAAGTGAATTTGATTGGACTATTTTAGCTCAGCATTTTGGAGTGCCTACTTGCTTACTTGATTTTACATATTCTCATTTAGTTTCATTAATGTTTGCTGTTGAAAATGCGTTTAGGTATCATGAGGGGGAAGAAGGTAATTCAGTTGTTTGGTTTTTGAATCCTAAAGGATTAAATTTAAAAGCTATTAATAGGAATGAAATAATTAATTTATCTGACAATCCTAAAGTATTAGATTCGTTAGAAAATGCACAGTATCCATGTGTAGTGACGGCTGTAAAAAATAATAATCGTATTGTTGCTCAAAATGGATTGTTTGTATTCTTTCCAAAACATTCGAGGGCGTTAAATGAAATTGAAGGCGTGGAGGAAGTATTAAAAAAAGTTATTATTCCACATGAATGTGCTAAGAGAATACTTGCTTCATTGTATACAATGGGTATGCGATTCAAAGATTTGTATCCTGAGTTAACATCGGTTTCTAAAGATATACTATTGAAACATGATGTTTTAGAATATTATAAAATGGAGGCAGATAATGAATAATGAATCATTTAAGGTAAAACCTACAAATTTAGATCATACTATAAAAAATATTGTAGAATCAATAGATAGAGGATATGAGTTACAAAAGTTACAAGAATTAACTACAACTGATGATCAAAGATTAGAATATAATGATAGTTTAATATTAAAACCAGATTATCAGAGAGAATATCGCTCGAGTATTGAAGATGAGAGTTCGTTAATAGAATCGGTTTTGGTAGGAATACCAATTCCACCGGTATTCTTGTGCTCATCAAGATTCAAGAATGTTCAAGTGTTAAATGTTGTTGATGGTCAGCATCGTTTGTATGCGTTTTATAGATTTAGAAATGGAAATTTCCCATTGACAGGTTTGAAATTACTTGAAGAGTATGAGGGAAAATATTTTAAAGATTTACCTATAGAACAACAAGAAGAAATAATAAGTCATAAGCTGCCAGCATATGTATTTAGAGGATTTCCAGGGAAAAAATTTGAATTAGAAGTGTTTAATAGATACAATAAAGGGACAAAGGCGCTTACTCCACAGGAAATAAGAAATGCTGTATATGCTTCACCTTATAATGATTATGTTAATTCTTTTGTAGAAAAACTATATAATGATAGAGAATCTGCTTTGGGATTGGTTTATAATGTAACAAAGGATAGATTTTTAAAGAAGAAAGTACATGAAGGTATTTTTTCGATTTTGTATGTATTAGAATTTGGAATAGATAAGAGTTTTAAAGATTCGATTACTTATGCAAATGAATACATGAAATTAAAATCTATTGATTCTGCTAATAAAAGTCAAGAAGAAGTAGTAGAGGATTTAGATATGGTATGTAGAAGATTTAATGAATTTAATGAATGGTTAGTAAAATGTACTAATATTACTCCGTATCCTTTGTCAAAAGAATTATATGGAATTTCAAGTAGAAGCTATAAATTTCAAACTTCAATGGCATTGATTTTACCTGCTTTTTATAGAAAAATCTATTTGGAAGGAGAAGTTAGAGATATTCCGTTTGAAGAAGTAATTAAGAAAATACAAGAAGCATTGAGTAATTCTTTTTTGGAGAATTCAGATTATTCTGTATCTTCAACTAATTCGAAGGAGATATTTAACCTTATTGAGTCATTTGAATTAAATTGAACTACGATGATAAATAAATTTTTTTACCGTTGCAGAATCGTTGCAAAAAATTGAAAAGTCAAAAAAATAATAAGAATAATTAGAAAAAATACACTATATGTGCTACTTAAGAAAATAGCGAAACACAAGATACTGATGATAACATAGAGTTTGAATAGTAAACAAAGTCCTAAAAACCACGCATTTAAGCGGTTTTTAGGACTTTTATTTTTGCCGTGATACCTTTTTGATACCTTTTTTTAGAGTTTTTTTATGATGGTTAATTAGTCATCATAACTTGCGATTATCTGCTTGATATTGTTAGAAGCATTATCAGGCCAGGTAATCTTCCATTCAAAATATTTATTAAAGTTAATCTTATTAGAGATATATTTATCTTTTATCTTTTGCCATTCTTTTAAAATTGTAGCTAAATCTTCTTCAGTTTTATTTGGATCACTGGTAGATACAGTTAGAACAAGAGGAGATTTACCATTTTTATTTGGAACGGTATCTCTATCTATATCACTATCTGCATCTGTGTCTGTATCATTGTAAGTTACCCAGATAGGAAGTTTAATATTCTCTTCTTGCCAAAATAGAAGTTCTATCTGATAAATCAAATAGTTATCGGCTTCTATAAAGTTATATGGACTACAGTTTAACTGCTTAGCTATTTCTACAAGTAAATCATCTTTAGGTTTTTTCATACCAGATTCATATTGAGACATGCGGACAGTGGCATTAGTTGGATTAAAACCAATAGCTATACCAAGTTCTGCTTGTGTAATACCTCTAAACTTTCTGATAAGTGATATTCTGTTACCTAATTCTCTTTTATTCATAGAATACTCCTCTTAAAACTATATCTAGGATAAATTTTTACATATATAATTCCTTTTTATTATAACAGTTATCATGCATACTCGCAAGGGTTATAAACCTAAAAGTGATAATAAACTTTTAAGTAATATAACTTTATTAAATTATTAACTTAAAAAGGTTGACTTTATAAAAATAATGAGTATAATGTAAATAAATAAGGTTATTAACCTTTAAGAGTTAATATATAAAATAGGAAAGAAAGGAGGCAACATTATGAATACAACACAAAATACAAATGTTGAGTTATTCTTATCTGCTAAGGATGTCGCGGCTATATTAAGTGTTTCTGTACCATTTGCTTATAAACTAATAAGACAAATGAATAATGAACTTGAAAAAGAAGGTTTTATGACTATAGCAGGTCGTGTAAGTAGGAAGAGATTCATAGAAAAGTTTTATGGACTAAATAATTAAGGAGAGAGAAATGCCAGTTTATAAGGATAATAAGAGAGGCACGTGGTACATGTCATGTCACTATAAGGATTGGCAAGGTGAAGATAAAAGAAAAATCAAACGTGGGTTTTTAACTAAAAAAGAAGCTACTGATTGGGAGATGTCATTTAGATTAATAGAAGCTACAAATTTAGATATGACATTTAAAGAGTTTATTAAAGTATATGAATCAGATATAAGACCAAAATTAAAAGAGAATACTTGGCTTACTAAAAACCTGATTATAAAAAGTAAACTTATACCATTTTTCGGGAATGCGAAAATGAAAAATATTACTCCTAAGATGGTAGCTAAGTGGCAAAATGTGATGAGAGAGTATAGAGATGAAGATGGAAATTCGTATTCACATAGTTATTTGAAGTCATGTCAATCACAGCTTAGTGCTGTCTTTAATCATGCAGTAAGAATATATAACCTAAAGAGAAATCCAGTTAATGTCGTGGGACCAATAGGTGGTGGAGAAGTAAAAGAAGTAGAGTTTTGGACTAAGGAAGAGTATATGATGTTTATTGAAGCTGTGGCTGATAAAATGATTTCTTTTTATGCTTTTGAAATGCTTTATTGGACAGGTATAAGATTGGGAGAACTTCTTGCACTGACTAAGGGGGATTTTAACTTCATAACGGGTGAGTTAAGAATTAATAAATCATATCAGAAACTTAAAGGAAGGGACGTTATAACGCCTCCTAAGACGCCTAAGAGCATTAGAAAGATTATAATGCCAGACTTCTTATGTAAAGAGATGGAAAACTATATTAATCATATTTATAAGTGTGAGGATAATGATAGGATATTCTGTATATCTAAAACATATCTTCACCATGAGATGGATAGAGGAGTAAAAAAGTCAGGTGTCAAAAGAATCAAAATTCATGCTCTAAGACATAGTCATATATCTTTACTTTGCAATATGGGATTTTCAGCTGTTGAAATAGGTAAGAGAGTTGGACATGAAAGCATAGGCATAACATATAGGTATGCTCATATGTTTCCATCTGTTCAGACAGAGATGGCTGATAGATTAAATACAGAAAGGGGTGATTTTTAGATGACAGAAAAGGTATTAGATCCAAAGGGACGTTGGCGTAATAAGATAGTGGGTTTTAGAATGTCCCCTGAAGAAGTTGATGAATTAGATTTAAGAGTTAAATTATGTGGTCTATCTAAGCAAGATTATCTTATTAAAGCAGCGCTACATAACAAGATTGAAGCAGTAGGTAATCCTCTTATGATGATTACGTTTAAAAAGATTTTATTAGAGATTGAGAAAGAATTAAAAAGAGTAGATGTTTTAGGAGAGCTTGATCAGGAGATATTAGTGTCTATAAGAACCATGAGAGAGATACTTGAAGCATTTGCTAAAAATAATGGAAAGGGGGAAGAAGATGGCAGTTTTAAAAAATAAAACTCAGAAGAATTTTACTATGATAAGTAATACTATTCTTAGAGATAAAGAACTGTCGATGAAAGATAGAGGAGTGCTATGTACCATATGTAGTTTACCTGATGGATGGAAATTTAGTATAGAGGGTCTTAGCGCCATTGTAACGGATGGTGTGGATGCTATAAGGGCTTCTGTTATTAAACTAGAAAAAATGGGTTATATGACTCGTAGTAAGACCAGAGGAAAGGATGGTAAGTATACTAGTGAAATTGAAGTTTATACCAAAAGAAAAACCATAGGGGATTTACCGTCACGGGAAAACCGTCACGGAAAATCCGGCACGGCTAATCCATCACGGGAAAACCACGGCGGGTTATCCGTCACGGAAAATCCAGCGCAATATAATACTGATAATAATAAAAAAGAAATTAATAATGATAATATAAAATCCATCAATCAATATAGTAAATGTAAAGAGATAGAGGGAGTGATGGAGATAAATAAATATAAGCAAATTATTGCCGATAACATTAAGTATGAGAATTTACTAGAAATAGCCGAAAGGCATGGTAGTGAAGAAGTTAAAATGGTTGAAGAAATTTATAGTGTTATATGTGATATGGTGTGTGTTAAACGAGATGTAGTTAAGATAAAGGGAACTAGTTATCCTTGGAATATTGTGAAATCACGATTTCTAAAACTTAGGTTTGAACATATAGCTTCGATTCTTAACCGAGTTATAGATAAGGATCTTGGAATTAAAAATATGTCCAACTACCTGATATCGACTTTATACACACAAAGTCTAGTTGGAACCATAGAAGCTCAGGCTAATATACATGATGATTATTTGAAGTTTTTAAGAGATAAACCATATAATGTTTAGTGAGAATAGTATTGAGGTTAGTAATGAGAATTATAAGAATGAAGTGAGTGATTAGAGGTATCTAGTTGCTCACTTTTTATATGGATTAGTGTGTCTAGTTTTAGATTGGTCCAATGGACCAATGGCATGGAAAATGAATTTTTCCATGGCAAGATACGCATTATGTATATACAAAATGCTGATTGTACCAAATTGGTACAATTATCTTGTTAGGGAATGTCCCTAAGACCCTGATATTACGAAAATATTATGAAATAATGATGTGATTGGTCCAATGGACCAATGGAAAATATAAGGCTTCCCAAATAGGAAGCCTTAAACAATTCTTTTTATCTGATTACCATGGCCACCATGAAGGTTTTGACCATGTCCATGAAGTATTATTATTACTATTAGAACCCCAACCGTAATCCCACATATTGTAAATCCTCCTTTCACATTATACATTTCTAATTTTAAGTGAGAAAAAAGGATGTGTCAAGAAATATTAATTGTAATAGTGTGTGGGTATAATAAGTGGATTGGTCCATTGGACCAATGGGAGAAAAAATGTGGGTGTTACGTGATTTTAGTCTTAAAATTTTTAAATTGGCAAAGACAAATAAATATACAGTAAAATAATGGTTATAAAAAGTGGAAGAATAATAATGAATGAGACGATGCGCAAATTGAAAAAAGTGTCAAAAATTGTTTGGATAATGAGTGTTTGTTGTTGGATTTGCTTGGCATTTTGTGGTAAAATTACTGTATATGTCAATGTGCGGAAGAGTTGACTAATATGATTAAAGCTTTCGTCTATTTGAATTATTTTATTAGAATAGTTTTTGGAGAAAACTAATATATTTTTGGAGGAAAAAATGGCAGATATTAATCAAGAACAAAATGAACTTTTTAGTGTAATATATAAGATTGCTACAGATTTAGTTCATGCTGGACATGTTTCGGAGTGGGATTTTAAATCTTATGTGCTTGGAACTATGTTTTATCGTTATATTTCTGAGAATTTAACATCGTATATCAATAAAGGCGAGTGGGATGCTGGTAATCGAGATTTTGATTATACAAAACTATCTGACGAAGAAGCAGAATCCGCTCGTGAAGATTTGATTCAAGAGAAAGGTTTTTTTATTTTGCCTTCTGAATTGTTTTGTAACGTGAGAGCTTCTGCAGAGAAAAATGAGAATCTAAATGAAACAATAGAAAGTGTCTTTCGTCATATTGAGGAATCCTCAAAGGGAAGGAGTTCGGAGAATTGTTTTTCAGGTTTGTTCGATGATTTTGATGTTAATAGTAGATCAATTGGCGAAACAGTAACAAAAAGAAATAAAGTGCTCGTTTCTCTTTTAGACGGTGTTGATAGAATGCCGTTATATAGTTCAAAAGGTGCAAATGCTGATTTGTTTGGAGATGCGTACGAGTATCTTATGAGTATGTATGCAGCAAATGCAGGGAAAAAAGGTGGACAGTATTTTACACCAGCCGATGTCTCAGAATTATTAACAAAACTTGGAACAATAGGAAAAACAGAGATTAATAAAGCTTATGATCCTGCTTGTGGTTCTGGATCTTTGCTTTTGAAAGCGGCTAAAGTACTTGGAAGAGATAGAGTGAGAAGAGGTTTTTTTGGACAGGAAATAGATTTAACGACATATAATCTTTGTCGTATAAATATGTTTCTTCATAACATAGAGTTTGATAAGTTTAGTATTGTTAGAGAAGATACATTGGTTTCACCTCAACATTGGGACGATGAACCATTTGATTTGATAGTTTCAAATCCACCGTTTTCAGTACCTTGGGATGGAAATAAAAATCCGCTTCTTATTAATGATCCGAGGTTTTCGCCAGCAGGTGTTTTAGCACCATCTTCAAAAGGTGATATGGCATTTATTATGCATAGCTTATCGTGGCTTTCGTCGGATGGGGCAGCGGCTATAGTATGTTTCCCTGGTATTATGTATCGTGGAGGTGCTGAGCAAAAGATACGTAAATATCTTATAGATAATAATTATGTGGATGCTATAATTCAGTTACCTTCGAATTTGTTTTTAAATGTCACTATATCTGTTGATATTATGGTGATTAAAAAGAATAAGATTGATAATAAGTTTTTATTTATTGATGCTTCTAATGAATATGTTAAGGTAACAAAAAATAATAGATTGTCTGAGGATAATATAAATCGAATAGTAGAAACTGTAGAACGAAGAAGTGAAGAAAAGTATTTTTCTAGATTAGTCTCATATGATGAGGTTGTTAGTGAAAAATACAATTTGTCTGTATCTACTTACGTCGAGATGGAAGATACCAGAGAAAAAATTGATATTGTAAAATTGAATGCAGAAATAAAAGAAATCGTTGCACGTGAGCAGGTATTGCGTGATGAGATAGACAAGATTATTGCAGATATTGAGGGAGGAAACTAAATGGGTGACTTGATAAAAAAAAATGAGACATACAAACAGTGGATAACTGAGATATCTGAAAATTTTAGAAAGAGTCAATTAAAAGCAGCTGTTAAGGTTAACGAGAGCATGCTACAGTTTTATTGGCTTTTGGGAAAAGAAATGGATGAAATGAAAGAAAACTTCAAATGGGGAAGTCATTTTTATGACCAAATTAGTAAAGATTTGGCTGATTCTCTTCCGGAAGTAAAATCTTTTTCGCCAAGAAATCTGTTGTTCATGAGTCAATTTTATAGGTTGTTTCCAAATGCAATAATTACGAAACAGGATGTTTCGCAAATGGATAATGAAAAAGTTAAAATTGCGAAACAAGCTGTTTCGCAAATAGAAAAATACCAATGTGTTTTTATGATTCCGTGGGGACATATTATTCAAATCATTAATAAATGTAGCGATAATAGTGAAAAAGCATTATTTTATGTGAATAGAACAGTAGAAAATAATTGGTCAAGGAATGTTCTTTTGAATTTTCTGGATACGGATTTATACGAGCGTGAAGGAAAGGCAATAACTAATTTTACAAATACGCTACCGGCAACACAAAGTGATCTTGCACAGTCAATAACAAAAGATCCATATAACTTTGATTTTTTAACAATCAGAGAAAAATACGATGAGAAAGAACTAAAGGATGCGCTGATAAACGATATATCAAAGTTTTTGATGGAACTTGGAACGGGCTTTGCATATATGGGTAGAGAAGTGCGTCTTATGGTAGGGGATAAAGAAAAGTTTATAGATTTGTTATTTTACAATACAAAGGTTCATTGTTATGTGGTAATCGAAGTAAAGACAGGTGAATTCGATTCGTCAAATGCAGGGCAACTAGGAACATATGTGGTGGCAGTGAATCATCAGCTAAAAGGAGAAAATGATAATCCTACAATAGGACTCCTTGTGTGTAAAGGCTTGGATAAGGTTGAGGCGCAATATGCACTTGAATCCAGCAGTCAGCCGATAGGGGTTTCAAGTTATGAATTATCAAGATTAATTCCAGATAAATTCAAAGGCAGTATGCCTACAATTGAGGAAATTGAAGCTGAATTGACAGATGATATGAAAGATAGAGAAGGAGGGCAGAATGCATGAGTAGATTAGATGAGTTGATAAAAGAATTGTGCCCGAATGGAGTGGAGTTTAAGAAAGTAAAAGAATTCGCTGAGATTGGAACAGGAAGCAGTGACCGGAAAAATGCGTCAGAAGATGGAATATATCCTTTTTATGTAAGATCAATAAATGTACTTAGATCTGATAAATATCTTTATGATGAAACAGCTATAATTATACCAGGTGAGGGTGGCGTTGGAGAAATCTTCCACTTTGTAAACGGAAAATATGATTTGCATCAGCGAGCTTATAGAATTCATATTGTAGATACGCAAATTGATGATAAGTATGTATACTACTATTTTTGCAATTTTTTTAAAGCTTTTATTGTTAAAAAATCTGTTGAAGCAACAGTTAAATCAATTAGAAAACCAATGATAGAAGAATTTGCAGTCCCTGTACCTCCGCTGGAGGTGCAGCGTGAAATAGTCCAGATTCTGGACAAGTTCACGCTCCTTTCAGCGGAGCTTTCAGCGGAGCTTTCAGCGGAGCTTCAAGCTCGCAAGAAGCAGTATGAATATTACAGAGATAATCTTTTGGATTTAAATGTAGAAGTAGAAAAGATACCGATGGGAGATTTGTTTGAGTTCCGAAATGGCTTAAGCAAAGGAAAAGAGTATTTTGGGAAAGGGATACCGTTTATTAGATATACGGATGTTTATAATAATCGTTTTCTTAGAAAGAAAGATATTTCTGCATTAGTTGAATGCACTGACAAAGAAAAAGAGAATCTCAGAGTAAAGCGCGGGGATGTTTTATTTACCAGAACTTCGGAAACAGCTGAAGATGTGGGATGGTCGTCTGTTATGTTAGACGATATAGGAGATTGCGTATTTAATGGCTTTACTATAAAGGCAACCCCGAAAACAAATAAGTTATTGCCAGAGTATTGTGCATACTGTTTTTCGACTGGTAGTTTTAGAAAGTATGTGACAAGTCGTTGTGCGTTTACAACGAGAGCGTCATTAACTGGTAATACTATTGCCGAATATAAATTGCCAGTGCCGCCTATTGAAGTTCAGAGGAGAATAGCAGAAGTTTTAGATAATTTTGAAACCATTTGCAATGACTTAAGTATCGGTCTTCCAGCAGAGATAGAAGCACGTCAAAAACAATATGAATTTTATCGTGATCAGCTATTGACATTTGCTGAAACCGGAAAGACAATCTTGACAGACAGACAGACAGACAGACAGACAGACAGACAGACAGACAGACAGAGCCTAATTAAGCTTTTGCAGTATGTTTTTGGATATGCTCTTGTAAAACTTCAAGATATAGCAGTCGTTTCACGTGGTGGAAATTTTCAAAAATCAGATTTTGTTGATGAAGGGATTTCTTGTATCCATTATGGACAGATTTATACTAGATATGGAATTTATGCATATGAAACAATTACTAATATAAGTCAGGAAGCATCAAACAAAGCAAAGTGGGCTGAAACCAATGATATAGTTATGGCTGTCACAAGTGAGAATATCGAGGATGTATGTAAGTGTGTAGCATGGTTAGGAAATGAAAGTATTGCGGTTGGTGGACATACAGCAATTATTCATCATAATCAGAATGCTAAGTACTTAGCATATTATTTTCACACTAGTATGTTCTTTTCTCAAAAGAGAAAACTTGCACATGGAACGAAAGTTATTGAAGTTACTCCAGATCGATTGAATGATATTATTATTCCTTTGCCAACGGAGGAACGACAGAAGGAAATAGTAAAACAATTAGATAGATTTAACAGTCTTTGTAATGATATTTCTGAGGGAATTCCAGTTGAAATTGAAGCACGTCAAAACCAATACGAATATTATAGAGATAAATTATTAGATTTTAAAGAAAAATGTTAAATAGAATTGGGGGGATTTAGATGCCATTTTTTAACATTGTAGCAGCAACAAATGAAAATACGGTTGTAACTGAATATGAACCAGTTAAGTCTCGTTCAGATAGTTATCAAAGCGAAGCTGAACTTGAAAAAGAGTTTATTCGCATGCTCACAGAGCAGGGATATACGTATTTAACGATTCATACGGAAACAGATTTGATTAAGAATCTTCGTAATTGTATGGAAGAATTAAATAACTATAAATTTTCAGATGATGAATGGAGTAGATTTTTTTCTGATGCGTTGGCTAATCCTAATGAGCATATTGTTGAGAAAACAAGAAAAATACAGGAAGATAATGTTCAGGTTTTAAAAAGAGATGATGGTTCATCAAAAAATATTACAATTATCGATCGTAAGAATATTCATAACAATAAGCTTCAGGTAATTAATCAGTATGTTATTGGAACAGAAGAAGGTGCAAAGCATGACAATAGATATGATGTAACAGTATTGGTAAATGGATTGCCTTTGGTTCATATTGAATTAAAACGTCGAGGTGTTGCTATTCGTGAGGCATTTAATCAGATAAATAGATATCAAAGAGATTCATTCTGGGCTGGTAGTGGACTTTTTGAGTATGTTCAAATCTTTGTAATCAGTAATGGCACTAACACGAAGTATTATTCAAACACTACACGTTTTAATGCTATTAAAGATTCAAAGAATAATAAGAGTAAAAAAGAGAAGACAAGTAATAGTTTTGAGTTTACATCATTCTGGGCAGATGCAAATAATAGGATAATTCCTGATCTTATTGATTTTACGCGAACATTTTTTGCAAAACATACTATTTTAAATATACTTACAAAGTATTGTATCTTCACAGCAGAGGATATGTTACTTGTTATGCGTCCGTATCAGATTACAGCGACAGAACGTATTTTAAATAGAATTGAGATAGCAAATAATTATAAAAAATATGGGGACATATCTGGTGGTGGCTATATTTGGCATACGACAGGTTCGGGTAAAACTTTGACATCATTTAAATCTGCACGTTTAGCATCTCAATTACCTTACATTGATAAGGTTCTTTTTGTCGTGGATAGAAAAGATCTGGATTATCAGACTATGAAAGAATATGACCGATTTGAGAAGGGAGCGGCTAATTCGAATACGAGTACATCTATTTTGAAACGTCAGTTAGAAGATAGTAATGCGCATATAATCATTACTACAATTCAAAAACTTTCCACATTTATAAAAAAATATTCGAGTCATGAAGTGTTTGAAAAGCACGTGGTAATTATCTTTGATGAATGTCATAGATCACAATTTGGAGATATGCATGCAGCTATAGTAAAGAGTTTTAAAAAGTATCATTTGTTTGGTTTTACTGGAACTCCAATTTTTGCCGCAAATGCGAGTGGGGCAAGTAAGACACAGTTTTTTACTACAGCACAGACTTTTGGAGATCAGCTTCATACATATACAATTGTTGATGCAATTAATGATAAAAATGTACTTCCTTTCCGAGTAGATTATATTAAAACTATGGATATGGAAGAAGATATTACAGACGAAATGGTTTGGGATATTAATCGCGAAAAAACCTATATGGCACCAGAGCGAATCAAACTTGTAACTAAGTATATTTTGGAACATTTTGATCAGAAAACATATAGAGGAAATAAGACATATGTTTATAATTCGTTGCAAAATATAGGAGAGGTAGCTTCTGCTTCAAATAGAAAAGTTGAGGAAATAAAGCAGAAACAACGTTTATCTGGTTTCAATTCGATTTTAGCAGTCTCTTCTGTTGATATGGCAAAGCTGTATTATCAGGAATTTAAAAAACAAATGACAGAAGATCCGACAAAGAAACTTCGAATTGCAACTATCTATAGTTATGGAGCAAATGAAGAAGAGACAGATGGAATTTTGGATGAAGAAAACCCTGAGGACACATCAGCATTAGACCAGAGTTCAAGAGATTTTTTGGATAATGCTATTAGTGATTATAATGAGACATTTAAAACAAATTATTCAACAGATGGAGATAGATTCCAAAATTATTATAAAGATGTTTCGCTTCGCATGAAAAATAAGGAATTGGATTTACTTATTGTTGTAAATATGTTTCTTACAGGTTTTGATGCGACAACATTAAATACATTATGGGTAGATAAGAATCTGAAAATGCATGGTCTTATTCAGGCTTTTTCGCGTACTAATAGAATCTTAAATAGCATTAAGACTTTTGGTAATATAGTTTGTTTTAGAAATCTTCAGAAGCGAGTAGATAGTGCTATTTCATTATTTGGTGATAAGAATGCTGGTGGAATTGTCCTTCTTCAAAGTTTTAATGATTATTATTATGGATATGAGTCTATTGATGGAAAGCAAATGCCAGGTTATGTGGATATGATAGAAGAGCTAATGGAAAGATTTCCGTTATCAGAATCACAGATTGTAGGAGAGCAGAATCAAAAAGAATTTATTTCTTTATTTGGTGCAATTCTACGTATGAGAAATTTGTTAGTTTCTTTTGATGAATTTGAAGGTAAGGAACAAATATCTGAACGAGATCTTCAAGATTATTTAGGAAGATATCAGGATCTTCGTGATGAATGGAAAAATAAGGGTAAAGGTAAAGAAAGTACTGATATTATTGATGATATTGTATTTGAAATTGAATTAATAAAACAGATTGAAATAAATATTGATTACATTCTTATGCTTGTAAAGAAATATCATGATAGCCATGGAGAGGACAAAGAAATACTTATTACGATTAAAAAGGCCATTGATGCAAGTCCAGAACTTCGTAGTAAGAAGCAACTTATTGAAAGCTTTATTGCAGGAATTAATGAAGTGGATGATGTTTTGATTGAGTGGCAAGATTATGTAGTACAGCAAAGAGAATATGATTTAGAAGTGATTATTAAAACCGAGAATTTGAAAGAAAATGAAACTAGAAAATTCCTAGAGAATGCATTTAGTGATGGAGAAATTAAAACTACAGGAACGGATATTGATAAGCTCCTTCCACCAGTTTCACGTTTTGGTGGTGGAAACAGAGCAGAGAAGAAAAAATCAGTTATTGATAGATTGATGGCATATTTTGAAAAGTTTTACGGAATGACAAATGCTAAATTTAATTCTAATGAGTAAATATATAAGAGAAAGAAGAGTTTAGTATTATTATAAAAATGATAAAACTGTAAATGATAAAAAAGCATATTGGAGTGTAACTAAAATATTATTTCATTCAATACGAAAGATTGTGACATGAAAGAATAGGAAGGAGAAGAAGTTATGGCAAAAAGCAAGAAATATATAATTAAGTATTCGGGAAGATCTGTAGAAATGTCTAAAGCAAATAGTTCAACTTTGATATATCGAATACCTTATCAAAACTTAAGTGGGAACACAGAATCGGTTAAAATTGATAATTCATTTATTGTGTATATTTTATTTGGAAAGAATGAAAAGGGTAAGGACGCTATTTATGTAGGAAAATCAAAAAATGGATTAAAAAATAGACCTATAGCTCATGAAGATAAGTTTTCGGGATGGACTGTTTGTTATGTTTTAACACAGTTTAAAGAACGTACTTTTTTCAATGATGGAACAATTCAGTACTTAGAAAATCGTTTGAATAGGATCGTTTCGGATTTAGGTTTTTATGATAACACTACGCGATTAACAACCTCTGGTACGGCAAATGCGTCAGATGAAGAAGATTGCGAAGAATATTTGGAAGAAGCAATACAGATGTTGGATGCATTAGGATTGGATTTGATAACATACAAAGATGAGATTGATGAAGATATTTCGGAAATGGATAATAAAAATGATGGACTTGTTCCGGATGGAATATATATTTTAAAACGAAAGATTAAGAGAGCTAATCGTACATATGAAGCAAAAATGCAAGTTGCGGGAGGCAAATATATTGTTTTAAAGGGTAGTGAAATATGTGATAAGGTTGGGCCAGGATTGGCAGATAATATATTAGAGGCAAGAGATTCTGCGAATATAGTAGATGAAATCTTGTTGTCAGATGTAACTTTTGATACACCATCAGGAGCTTGTCAATTTGTTATAGGTGCAGCAGGAAATGGATGGGCAAATTGGAAATGTGAAGATGGTAGTTCAATAGATAAATATAGGAATTAGGAATAGTTTAGTGGAAGAATACGAAAAGAGAAAGATATGAGTATATTAGAAAAAATCACATGGGATGATTATACAAAATGGCAACGTTGGGATGAATGGCCAGAAAGAAGTGAGAATCCGCCTTTAACCGTGGAAACAGCATTTTGGTATCATAATCAAGAATATATGGTGACCGTCCTTAAAGGAGAATATGTTATAGTTAAGCAACCTGAGTTTGAAGTGATTATTTCAAATGGTAATTTTATTGGTTTGTTAAACATGGCTTTTCTAGAAGGAAAATCATTTAAGGAATTGATAAAGGAGTTTGTATTTGAAACCTAAAAAATCACGGAGTATAAAACTCCGTGATTTAAAAATTTAAAAATAGTGTTGTTAGTCGTTATATTCAGATTCGTCATCCATTTGTGATAGAACTTCTTTTTCTGTAATATCATTAGAATCAATCAGGTTGGATAGTATTTCTCGTGAAATAATATCTTCATCTTCATCGAATATTTCACAGATTATACCTGCCTTTGTGAGTTCATCATAGCATTTACGAACTTTTCTTGCACCTGAATGACTTAAACAATCCTGTTCAAAAACAGGTTTGTTTTGTTCAATTGCGTTTTTAATTTCGCTAATAGATGCTTTATTATACTTGCGCATTATACTTATTATTTTTGAGATTGAATCATATGATTTAATTTTAATACCTATTGTATCCATAGAGTGAACCTCCTTAAAATTCTTTAATATCATTTATTGGTTTGCCTGGAAGCGAGTTTTTATAGTTCCCACCATGGTAACCATAAAGATGCTCGTAAGGGGTTACAGGCTGAATGTATTTACCCTTATTTGCAAGATGTGGATATTTTGCAACGCTATATGTATGATGACTTTGGATAGTTTTACCTTTGAATTTAGGACGCTTTTTATTTAGAATATCTGCTCGTTGCTGGGCAGACCAATTTCTTGTGGTTGGCAATCCTTTTTTTATACGACGCCGTTCTTCTTTCCAAAATTCATCAATCCCACGATTTCTACGTTTTGCAAGGCGCTTGGACCATGAAAGGAGTTTATATTCTTCTTTTGTTATAGTTCTTGCTTCTAGTTTCTCTTGAAGCATTTTTAACTTTTTTCGCCCAGGTTGCTTGTATTTACAAGGGTGCTCTCTTAAATCATCTTTGTTTCCATTTATTATAGCATGATTTTGTGAAATAAGATATTTATAAGAGGCTATTTTTTCACCCGTTGTTCCTTTGAAATGTCCACTATTAGGTTTGCTCATTATTATCACCTCTTTTCTTTGAAGAAAAGGCAATACTGGTATCGCTTTCGAATGAAATAATGGTGACACCAATATTTTCTAACTCTTTGAAAAATGAATAATTAGATGAGCCGTAAATTATAATAGTGTGTGGGCGTAGTAAACGATACATTTCTTTTAAACCGTTTTCAAAGAGAGGACGGTATTCAAGATGACGAACTTTACTAGCTACAGTACCTATAGCAACAATGCTATTATATGGAATTCCGTCAAAACAGTATTCCCAAGTTTCTTCTGTGCCCCAACGTACGTTATTGATGACAGAGATACCGTTTTGAGCAATCCAGTATCCAAATGCACGCATACGATATGTGTTGTATCGTTTTACTGGATCTGGAAAATCTAAGAAGGTTGAATAATCTGGCGTTATTATTCCTGAAAAATGACGGAGAATATCCAATGTCTTTTCAGGGTATTGCCAAATTCCTGATTTAGGACCTTCAAATTTTTGATCATCTATATAGAAGTGTACATATGCATCAATATGATAATCTGGATTTTTAATTATGTTTTCTTTATGGATGTGTTTTGCATCCACATACGATATTAAATTTTTAGGAATGTTTATAGTTTTAGATGAGCATAATGGCATATCTGAGCCCAATGAAAATTCGGCATTTTCTACCATAAAAGCATTCCAGATATCGTGGCATCCTGAACGAATGCCACTTGAAATTGAATCATTATTCATGTGATTCTTCCTCCTTGATTATGAGGTGACACTACTCTTCGGTAGTAGAATCACGTAATATATTGTTTTATCAAATCACCGAAGAAATTGGTGATCAGCCAATTTGAATTTGATAAATGAATTATTGCACAAAAGTTAATGAAATGGCATGGCTGTGAGTTGCCAATTAGTTGCCTGAGAGTTGCTCGGAGGTGAAAAATGGAATTTTGCTTGGGATGTATTTTGAGTTCGGTTTATTTTGGAAGAGTAAATGGAAAGAAACAAAAAGAAATAGCATATATGTTTTATAGAAGTATTAATAAGAATCAAGATGAAGTTAGTAATGAGGATGCTTCTAATATTGTTAGAGGAGTAAAAAATCCATCAGGTTATGTTATTGATGAATTAGGTAAACTTACAGAAGATGATTATGATGGGATAGTACATTTTTTTGAGGAAAATATTATTTCTTTAATAAAAGAAAATGATAGGAATTATGTGATTAAAAACATTATATATATGATAAATGCTGATGATAACATAGGGCAGGATACTATTGTTGATGTTATAAATAAAATATCGAAAAAGGATATAAGTGTGGAAGATGTTGAACCTGCTTCATTTCTTGCGGGAGTATATATTTATGCTTTAAAAAATACGAAAAATAATCAGGATGGAAAAATAAAGGAATATACAAAGGAATGCTGGGATAAAGTTGTTAATGGAGAAATGATTAATGATTTAACATCTGTTGATGGAACAAAGAGTTTACAAAGTTATAGAACTCGTGAGATAGATATGTTTGATGAAAAAATTGAACAGCAAGCTACTGCATTTTGTATTGAGCATGATGAAGAAAAAAGTTTGATTCCATTATGTCAAATTGCTAAGATTACAAATCAAACTCATAAGCATAAAAGAAATATGTATAATGAATACTGTGCTAGTACAAAAAGTGTTCAGAATAGAGTTTTGGAGATGAAAAATGTTGATTTTATTATAGATGAAAAAGAAGATTTGTGGTGGAGTAAATATTTAGGGAAATTTGAAGATGATTATTCAAAATATCAATTAGGAACAGAAGATATTAAGTATATATTTGTACAATATTTTTATAAATTGTTTGAGTATGCTGATAAGCCAATTTCAAAATATACAGAGCCTATTTTCCCTGTTAAGGTGAAAACAGCTGTTAGTAAAATGGCTCCTGATTTTAAACATGACGTACGTGGTTTGATTGGAGAGTATATATTTTATAGCAAAATGGATGAGTATCGTGACGTTCTAGAGCGTCCTATGAATTATATGTGGAATTATTTGAATTTTGGAAATTGTTCTGAATATGATTTATGCGTTTATATTGCATTATTTATTATAGGAACATGTTATGAAATTCCAAATGAGGATTTGGGTAAGGGCTTATTTGTGTATGAAGCACCAAGTATTTTTGAAATAGATACAGCTGAGGATTTGTTTTATTTGACATTGTTGATTTTATATGAAACCTATGTTTAGCTGGAGAGGCGTTTAGATAGTTCTATTTTCGCCTACAAAAACCTAGATTTTTTCATAGAATAGCAAAAATAGACAGAATAAATATACAATATATATTGTTTTTAGAAAAAGATAAACACAAAATATAGGATACATCATAGAGATGGAATAAAAATAAATATAAGGATAACAGTGATAATACTGATTAAAAGAAAATTAGTATTAGAAGGAGGGTTGAATAATTAAAGTAATGTATGATATATCCGTGATACCATTTTGATATCTTTTTCCAAAATAGCATAGATAATATGAATAATGTTAACTTTAAAAGGTTAATTTTATACGCTGAAATACGCCGAAAAACGAGAAAAATAAATTAATGCGTGGAGTTTGAATAATGAAATAATAGATTTCAAAAGGCTGAAACCCTTGAAAATAAAGGGTTTCGGCCTTTTGTTATGCTGTTTTTTGATACCTTTTTGGTATCAAAAAAGTATCATTTATGATAATGATATATTGAAAAACTATTATTTTAGCCATTTTAAAAGAACTATATACTATTATTATTGAATAATTTAATTTATTAATTGGGTATTTATATTATTTTAGTTATAAATATTTATAATTTGTTAAAAATAAAAAGTTAAAAATTATATATGAAAAAAATATGCAAAAAATACAATTTCACACTTGACATCATTTTGCGAAAATGTTATTATTAGCGTAGAGTTGATATAACTCAGATTGGAGAAGTGAAGATGTTAATTAAATTTTCAGTTAAAAATTTCGCATGTTTTAAAGAAGAGGCTGTTCTTGATTTGAATTTATCAAAACGAAAAGAGCATCCAGAAAATATTATTAATAAAGGCAAATATAAAGGACTTAGTTCTGCTTTGACTTATGGAGCTAATGCTGCTGGTAAAACAAGTCTTTTTAGATCAATGACAGTTGCGTTAAGAATAATAAAGTTTTCTAATTTACGTCAGGTTAATGAATTATTACCGGTAATGCCATTTAAGTTTGATGAAATTACGGCTCTTAAGCCAAGTGAATTTGAATTTCAGTTTGTTGCCTCAGATGGTATTAAGTATGTTTATGGATTTAAAGCAGATAATAAAAAAATACATGAAGAATACTTATATAAGTATACATCTAGTAGAGCATCAAAAGTTTTTTCTAGAGAAGGAGGTAATTATAATTTTACGGATAAGGAATTAGGTAAACTTGAACCTTTGACAAAAATGAATACAGAAAATAAATTGTTTATTGCAACTGCTACGGCGTGGAATGCCGAAAGTACAAAGATTCCTTTTGAATGGTTGGCTAGTTATATAGATACATATACTAACATAACAGATTTATCTAATATTGCGATGGATCGATATAAAGGTGAAAAGTCAGATGATTATATTCAGTTCACAGAACAGTTGTTAAAAGGTGCAGACATTAATATTTCTAAGTTGAAAGTTGATATAGATAAAGTCAAATTGAATCCAGCAATGAAATCGCTTATTCCAGGTGTTGTGATTAATGGACAACTTGTTCAACCAGAAGAACAAGAACGTATTACTATTTCGACGATACATAAGATAAAGAGTAATGAAGGCGATGAAAAGCAGTTTACACTTAACATTGCAGAAGAATCGCAAGCAACACAAATGTTGTTTTCATTTGGTCCAATGATTAAAGATGCTTTTGATTATGGTAAGACAATTGTTATAGATGAAATAGATAGAAGTATGCATCCATTACTTTTAAAGTATGTTTTAGAAATGTTTAGTAATCCAGAAATAAATAAAAATGGTGCACAACTAATTGTTACAACGCATGATACAACGCAAATGAGACTTGCTAGATTTAGGAGAGATCAATTTTATTTTGTTGAAAAGAATAATATGACTGGAGAGTCAAAATTATATTCGTTAAATGATTTTACGGTTAGAAATAAAGAAAGTATTGAAAAAGGGTATTTATCTGGAAGATACGGTGCACTCCCTGATATCGATTTTATGAGGGACTAATATCATGAAAAATTTTTCTAACAAAAGAAAATGTGATCATAAAGAATCACGGAGACTTGCGTTGGTTGTAACACAAAATAGTCAATACAAAGAAACTCATGAGTATAAGAAAATAATAAAAGAATATGAAGGATATGTTATTAAGGTAAAGTTATATCCTTTAAATATGAGTTTTAATAAATTAAGAAGTGATATAAATTTTTATAAAAAAGAAAATGGTTTTAGTGAAAAACAAGGTGATAAGATTATCTTCTTAAAAGACATGTTGCATAAGGAAGAAGATAATTCATTAAAAATAAAAAAGCACTAAAATAACTGTTGGAGCAATTATTTTAGTGCAATCGAGCACTTATACTCGAATCTAAGCAATAATAGTTTAACATATAATGAGTATAAGTGCAAGAAAATGTAACTGTAAACTAAATCTCGAGCACTTATATTCGAATCTAAGCAATTCATAATAAGCGCTCTGAGAGAATACCTCCGAAATATTACTCGTATTTCGGTTGTAAGCTTATAAGGAGGCTTGTTATGAGTAGAATTAATAAAGTGAGAAGAGGATGCAAAGATGTTTTTAATGCATTCTTAGTAGAATTTGCATATTATGCAGGTATATTGGAGTTTCCAATTATTAAACCAACATATGAAATACCAAATAGGTTGATTTCATTTTCGAAATGTATATCATCAAAAAAACATAATGCTTGGGTACATTTTTATGAGGATGATTATTTATTTGAGAGATTGTGGCGAAATCCACAGAGGTATTTAAATATACTGAAAAGATATAATGGTGTAATACTCCCGGACTTTAGTGTATACCGAGATATGCCGTTAATTATGCAACTTTGGAATATCTATCGTAGTAGGGCTATTGGATTTTGGTTACAAATAAACGGTATTAAGGTGATTCCAAATATTAGATATGGAGATAGAAGGACATATAAATTTTGTTGTGATGGAATTGGAAAGCATTGTGTTATAGCTGTGGGATCACATGGTAATATGAGACAAAAGGAAGATAGAAAAGTTTTTCTTTTAGGTTTGGATGTGATTGTAAGTATTCTTCAACCTTCGGTGATTGTTGTTTATGGTACTGCTCCAAAAAAATATTTTCAGAAATATATTGATGCTGGAATACGAATTGTTAGATTTGAAAGTGATTATTCTACTTCGCATAAGGGGGTGGAATAATGGGGGCTGGCATTCATGGTGGATTTGGTGCCACTAAAGGAAGTGTAAAGTTATATAAAGATATTTATGCAAAATCTAAAGAACAAAATTACACACGTGAACAGCTTATTAATTTTCTTGATGGTAAAACAAAACAATCATCAATAATAGCAGATAAAATTCGCAAAGGTGAAATAAAAATTAGTGTTTTAGGTGATAAATTTTTTGAAGATGTATTTGGCGTAAATAAAGATGTTGTTGGAATAGCGATAGATAATAAAATATATGTACGAAAGAATTCAAATACAATTCATAGCGATATTGTACATGAAGGCACTCATGCTGTGGATTATTTAAGTGGGTTATCTTATGATAAGATTTCTTCATGGAATGGAGAAATAAAAGCATTTACTGCTGAACATCATTTTCAAAAAGCATCTGGTTTAAAGTTACAATTTGATAGCGAGAATGAGATAAAAATACATGTTATGAATAATTATAAAAAGAAAGGTAGGAAATGATGAATATAGTAGATAAAATGATAAAATATACAATAAATCGTAATAATGAAGAATTTGGGGTTATACCAGAAGTTGGTTCAGATAATTTGATTGTTATTGTTGTAGAGTTATTATCCTGGTTGAAATTGGAAAGAAAACGTGAATTATGGATCGAACAGGGTAGAAAGACAAAGTTAAAACCTATGAAACTTAATATGAATTATCCTTGGTGTATAGATTTAGTAAAAATACTACAAGTGGAAAATTTATTTTCGGAAGTATTCATTATTAAAGATAATTATTTAATGTTTAAAGATGATGTTGATCCAGATTATATTCGTGAAGCAAGATTTCTTGCTGAAAAAAAATATAATCCTGAAGTTATTATAAATTAAATAAAAACATATAATAGCTGTGATACCATTATGATACCCATAAATTTGATACTTTAAATAAATAGAGTAAAATGGAGAAAAAAGAGAATTTTTTAGTAATGAAAATACCTTAAAATATCCATTAAATCAAAGAACTTGTGGAGTTTGAATAGTGAATTAATATCAGTGCGTTAGCACTGCAATACATAAAAAGAACAGCCTACGAGTGTTCACACTCAGGTAGGCTGTTCTTTTTATGTATGTAGCCGACGAAGTCGGATATTAATTCATATTCTAATTCCACGCGTTTCTGGTTGTCAGATGACAGCGAGATAAAGCGAAGCGGAGTCGAGCTGACAAGTGTAATCAAAATAAAAATATTAAATTTAACAAAATGGATAGTGCTATAGTATTTTTAGTGTACTATCAATAATTAAGATAGTATATTTTTTGAAAAGGTATGTTTAGCAGCAATTATTAATATAAGCAGTGGAAAAATAATTAGCACTCACCTCTTGACAGTGCTAACAATTAGTGCTATAACATAGTTAGAACAAAGGAATAGAGAAGATTCCGGGTAAGGATCCAAACGCTCCTTCCCTTGCTCATGAAACTTATTTAATTATATTTTTATTGAGAAGGAGGAATGACTTATGTTACTACCTAGTATTTTTGGAGAGAATTTATTGGATGACTGGATGGATTTCGGAGATATCGACCGAAAACTCTATGGAAAGAGAGCTGCACAGGTTATGAAGACTGATGTGCATGAGCATGATGACAAGTATGAGCTTGATATTGATCTTCCTGGATTTAAGAAGGACGAGATTAAGTTATCACTTGCAAATGGTTACTTGTTAGTAAGCGCTGCTAAGGGACTTGATAAGGAAGAAAAGGATAAGAAGGGTAAACTTATCCGTCAGGAACGTTACGCAGGTGCTATGCAGAGAAGTTTTTATGTAGGAGATGCAGTTAAGCAGGAAGATGTAAAGGCTAAGTTCGAAGATGGAGTTTTGAAATTATCAATTCCTAAGAATGAAGCAGAGAAACTTCCAGAAAAACAGTATATAGCTATTGAAGGATAATACATAATTTAAGGGATATCATTGTTACACATTAAGGTGTAACTGTGATATCCCTTATTTTTATGGGTCGTGACCCTGTTGAGCTCGCGAAGCGTGCGAAATATAAACCACCCGCTATGCGGGTGAGCGATATATGTTATACAAAAAATCACCTTCCCTTTATAATATAGATGTTCAAGCTATCTTATAAAGAAAGGAAGGTGATTAATATGGCCAATAAGGCTTATAATTTGGCTCACACAAAATGGGTATGCAAATACCACATTGTGTTCACTTCAAAGTATAGACGAAAAGTAATATATAATCAATATAAAACGAGCATAAGAGAAATATTAATAACTCTCTGTAAATTCAAGGGAGTGGAAATAATTGAAGGACATTTAATGCCGGATCATGTTCATATGCTGGTAAGCATACTTGGGCAGAAGGTTATTACGTAAGTACGGTAGGATTAAATGAGGCAACAATAAAGAAATACATTCAAGAACAAGAAAAGCATGATATTGCGTTAGATAAGTTGAGTGTAAGAGAATACGAAGACCCTTTTAAGGGTAGCCAGTAATACAAAAACCCCTGTGTTTTACTGCAAAAATTTGCAGCAAAAATATACTTTTCGCCCAATGGTCCAAAAGTTATATAAGTGTTTTGTAAGATGAAGTTGAAATTCTTTGTAAAGTGTTATATCTTTAAAAGAATTTAGTTGTGTGGTATATTAAAAAAGTTAATGGAAAGTTAATTTGTAGTTATATAGATGATGATAAATCAGTTTTTAGGAGAAAAATGAAATATTTTGTAAGTGATAATGAGAGAAAAACACTGTATATCATGAATTTCAAAAAGGAAGTTTTGACGGCCATACATTTTGGAAGAGTGATTCTATTTCTATAAGTGATGATGATGCATATGAACTTGGAATTTTAAATTTGTTTAAAAGTGTTATTCCCGATTATAACGATTACTCTGAATTTGAAATTGACATGGCGTTATGGAATTGTATAAAGTAAAAAGCTCAACAAATTGGTGGAGAAGTTCTTGAGTGTATATTGGAGGCTGATCAATGGGTTGAAAAAACATATTTAGAGTATGAGGTATTTACTATTATAGGTGTATAGTAAAATATGTTTTTGGTGTGTATGAAGAAAAGTGCACTTTTGGCCCAATGGGCGAAAAGATAGATAGGAATTCTATAAGTAGACTAAGGTGTGATAATATAAAAATGTATAGAAGGAGTATAATATGATTGATTGTAAATTTACTAATCATATAGATATTAATGTTCTTTATGAAAAATATGGTTTAAAAAAGAGTATCCGTACATTATTTCGTATTGGTGTTGACGGGCGCATATATATTTTAGAACAAGAACCTTGTGGAAATAATCGTGCACAATTTAGGCTACTAATTCTAGATGTGGATTGGGATGAAGAGAAACTTAAGAATTCTGAATGTCATAATCTTGGCGAGTTTGATTCTGGATTTTATTTTATTCACCCTATAGGAGACAATATTCTTATGGTTAGATGTCGTTCAAACTATAATAATGGAAATCCAGATAAAAATGCATCAATATTAACTCTTGATGGTGAAGTGATTAGTAAGTATTGTTTTGGAGATGCTATTCGGGATGTATATGTAAGACCTGATAATACAATTGTTACGAGTTATTTTGATGAAGGTGTTTTCGGAAATTTAGGTTGGGGAAATCGAGTAGGTGCTCCACCTATAGGTAAACCTGGACTAGTTGTATGGAATGAAAAAGGCGAGCAAATATATTGTGCTGATCGTGGCATAGCTGATTGTTACGCATTAAATGTTGATAATAATAATAATATTTGGTATTACTATTATGATGAGTTTAAATTAGTAAAATGTAGTGGGAATAAAGAAATAGATTTTGATCCTCATATAGAGGGGGCAAAATTTATGTTACCTACTGAAGATGGACAGAGTGTAATATTTGACTCGGGATATGATAAGTATGGACAATATGAAGTTTATTATTTATATGAAAATATCGAAAATGAAAAAATAAGATTTTTATTCGAAGAAAATGAATTGTTAAGAATATATTGTGAATCATATGGATCCAGAGGGTTATTTGTTGATACTAATAATAGAATGTTTATAAGAAGGTTTTTATCTTTGTGATAAGGATAACAGTTGAGAAGTTTTGACGGCCATACATTTTGGAAGAGTGATTCTATTTCTATAAGTGATGATGATGCATATGAACTTGGAATTTTAAATTTGTTTAAAAGTGTTATTCCCGATTATAACGAATATTCTGAATTTGAAATTGACATGGCGTTATGGAATTGCATAAAGCAAAAAGCTCAACAAATTGGTGGAGAAGTTCTTGAGTGTATATTGGAGGCTGATTAATGGGTTGAAAAAACATATTTAGAGTATGAGGTATTTACTATTATAGGTGTATAGCAAAATATGTTTTTTTGTGTGTTTGAAGAAAAGGGCACTTTTGGCCCAATGGGCGAAAAGATGGATAAGAGTTTAGAAAGTTGAATTTAAACAATAGGAGGCAATATGACCGATAAGGATATTATGACTAAAGAAGATGTATTAAATGAATGGAAAAATAAGCGTGCTATAAAAGAAAAAAATAGCCATGTTGTATGAAATTGGACGCAATGTTTACTGATGGTATTTTGTATAATTAATTTTCTTATTGCAGAGAAAAAATATGCTTTTGGTATTATGACTATCTTAGGAATTTCAGATCTATTAGAAAAGATTTTGTATTATAAAGAAACTAAAGATCAGAGTGTGATAAAAGAGATAGTAGGATTAGTGCTTTTGACATTAGGTTTGTTGATTGTGACGATAGCTGAATATATGGAAAAATAAAGTGAAAAAAGATATGTATGACCGTTGCAGAATCGTTGCAAAAATCTGAAAAGTCAAAAAATTAATAAGATGAATATTGATTAGTAGGAGGATAAAGAGATGAAAAAAATATTAGTTGCATTTTGTTTATTATTTATGATAGTGATTTATAATAATAATTCTGTAAATGCATCATCAAAATTTAAAATTGAAGAGGAAGACGGCAGAAAGGTTCTTGTGAAATATAGTGGTAACGATGAAAAAGTTATAGTACCTAATGGTGTTACTGTTATTGAGGGAGCTTTCAAGAATAATAGTAAAATAAAGACAATTATTTTACCGAATACAGTTAAAGTAATTGAAGAAGATAGTTTTAGTGAATTAAAGAATTTGAAAAAAGTAAAGTTTTCTAGTAATCTTTAAAAAATAGAACGTTCAGCTTTCTTTAGATGCCCTAAGATAAAGAAAATAGTAATTCCTAAAAAATGTAGAAAGATAGGGAATTATGCATTTAGAGGATGCTTAGGTGCAAAGAAAATATCTGTGGCAAAAGGAAATAAATATTTCAAAGTGTATAAAGGAGCGTTATATAATAAGAATATGACAAAGTTATTATATTATCCTAGAAAAAATAAAGATAATAAAACTTTTGTTATTCCAAAAAGTGTAAAAATTATATCAGATACTGCATTTACAGATAATTGTTATATCGAAAAGCTTGTTATAAAGGGAGATGTTCGTGATGGATATGATGAAGGCGGATCTTGTACAAGTATGAGAAAATTAAAAAGTGTTGTTTTTAAAACTAAGCAAACAAGTGATTATCCCTTAAGATTCTCAGATTGTAAAGAATTAGAAGAAGTTAAATTGGCTGAGGGAACAAAGAAAATTGTTTATGAGCAGTTTAGTAATTGTTGTAATTTGGTTAAAATTAATTTACCAGAATCGCTTGAATCTATAGTAGATAATGCGTTTGAGGGATGTGATAAACTAGTTTTACCTAAGTTTGATGAATCAAAATTAAAACATATTGATTAGTAAAAAAGAATCTCCATAATTTTGTGGAGATTCTTTTTTTATATATTCATAATTTATTTCTTCTGCATTGAATCTATAATTTCATGATATTTTTCTTTTTCAGCATACATTGATTTATCTGCTGAGTTAATGTAATCATCAATTGTTCCTTCATCGCTTGGTTCAATAACTACATAACCAATACTTGCATGAAGCATAAATGCTAGATTAAGAGACTTAAATTCTGCAGTCATGGATTCCGATATATTTTTTATAAAATCTGGAATCTCATCAGGTGATGGGCAATAGCGACAAGACATAGCCAACATTCTCAGTATGTTGTGTAAAAGAAAACATATAGAGATAATCGAGGCGGAAATATGCCCTTATAGGGCAAGAGCAAACTACCGGCTAAGCCGGTGGTACTGATTGCCTAGAAAGCCCGTAAATAAAGGGATTGAGAGGGGTGTTATTGACAGTTATAGTGTAAAGATTTTGTCAGTTAAATAAAAAAATGAGAAAGGTCCTCTTTTTGGTATAATGGTTTTGACGAAAAAATCATACAAAGGAGGATCTTTCTCATGGATATTGTAACATTATTAGA